>Ga0187824_10000240_pt1 | contig 10703 bp, 8 predicted proteins | sample NC_wetland_sal_i_13_FD_132437 | JGI IMG/M metagenome (GOLD analysis project Ga0187824, IMG submission 132437) | Wetland sediment microbial communities from Neuse River Estuary, North Carolina, USA - SourceSoil_4 | ecosystem: Environmental > Aquatic > Freshwater > Wetlands > Sediment | place... | reverse complement strand
GCGCATGCGCGACAAGTTTGAAGTGTTGCGAGTGCGCCCGCTGGCCCAGATCAGGCAGTCGCTGATTGAAGAAGCCCAGCGCATGCACGCCGAGGACATTGCCGCTAACCAGGCCATGGGCAGGCACGGCGCGACCCTGATGCCGGCAAATGGCGGTGTCCTTACTCACTGCAATGCCGGGGCCCTCGCCACCTGCGGATATGGCACGGCGTTGGGAGTGATTCGCGCTGCCGTCGAGCAGGGCAAGACGATCCACGTTTATGCCGATGAGACGCGTCCCTTTCTGCAGGGTTCGCGATTGACCGCCTGGGAGCTGATGAAAGATGGCATTCCCACCACGGTAATTTCCGACAACATGGCGGGCGCCATGATGAACCAGGGGAAGATCAACGCCATCGTGGTGGGCGCTGACCGCATTGCCGCGAATGGCGATGTGGCCAACAAGATCGGGACGTATTCGGTGGCCGTGCTGGCTAAGGAACACGGCATCCCGTTTTATGTCGCCGCCCCGTTGTCGACCGTGGATTTTGATACTCCCGACGGGAGCGGGATTCCCATCGAGCAGCGTGACGGGAAAGAAGTCACCCACATCGCCGGCCGGCAGATGGTGCCCGATGGTGTGGAGGTGGAAAACCCTGCGTTTGATGTTACCCCGGCGAAGTATGTGACCGCGATCGTGACCGAACGGGGGATTGCGCGAGCGCCTTACGGGGAGTCGCTGCGAAGATTGGCGCCGGAGGCGGCAGTCGCGGGCTGAAGCTCTAAGCTTCATCGCGAGAGTTCCAGTCAAGACGGCTGTTTTGATAAGAACCCAGTAATCAGTTTTGTGTTCCCGGTTCTCAGTTTTCCGGAGGGAACTTTTCGGGAGTTTCCGTCGTAAGTCAAAGCAGGAGCGATTCCCGGGAGGTACGGTCATGGTAGGTTTTCTGCTGTGGTGCATTCTGTTTGTGGTGTGCTGGCCCCTGGCGCTGCTGGCGCTGGTGCTTTACCCGTTTGTCTGGGTGGTTCTGCTGCCGTTTCGACTGGTGGGGATTGCGGTCCACGGTGCGCTGGCGCTGGTCTGGGCCGTGGTCATGCTGCCGGCACGATTGCTGAGCGCGCCCTTCCGGGTGTGAAGTCCTTATTTCCCTTCCGGTTCCTGCATTCCTGATTTTTTCAGATCAAGATTACGGATCAGCCGCAGCAGGGAATTGGGGTGCATCCCCAGGGCCTTGGCGGCTTGTATGTAACTGCCGTTGGCCCGCTGCATGGCTTCGAGGATGAGTTGCTTTTTCGTTTCTTTGATACTGCCATAGTATTTGTCGGTTGACGCCGGGGTTGTGGAACTGGCTTCGAGGACGGTCTCGGGCAGGTCGTCGGGGAGAATGGAATCCGTGGATCCGAGGACGAATGCGCGTTCCAGCGCGTTCTCCAGTTCACGAACGTTGCCCGGCCAGTCGTAGTGCATCAGACAGGCCAGTGCTTCGGATGAAACCGGCTTGACCCGCATGCCGCATTTGCGGCTGGCCTTGGCAGCAAAATGGTCGGCCAGCACAGCGATGTCTTCGCGGCGCTCGCGCAACGCCGGCATATTGAGCGTGACCACGTTCAGGCGGTAGAACAGGTCGTTGCGGAACGTGCCGCCCTTGACCGCTTCGGATAAGCTGCGGTTGGTGGCTGCAACCACGCGGATGTTCAGCTTGATCGGCTTGGTGCCGCCCAGGCGCTCGAATTCGCGTTCCTGCAGGACCCGCAGCAGCTTGGCCTGCAAAGCGGGTGCGAGTTCGCCGACTTCGTCGAGAAACAGCGTTCCTCCCTCGGCGACTTCCACTTTGCCTTTCTTTTGCGCGCCGGCGCCGGTAAAGGCGCCCTTTTCGTGTCCAAAGAGCTCGCTTTCCAGCAGCGTTTCGGTGATGGCGGCGCAGTTGATGGCCACGAAGGGCTGCTCCGCGCGTGGGCTGTTGCGATGCAGGGCGCGGGCCACCAGCTCTTTTCCGGTCCCGCTCTCGCCCTGGATGAGAACAGTGGAGTCGGTGGGCGCAACCCGGCGAATGAAATCGAATACCTTGCGCATGGCGGCACTGCCGCCGACCATGTTATGTTCGAGGGCGATTTCAGCCCGCAGCTCCTGGTTTTCCTGGCGCAGATCTTCCCAGTGGCGCACGTTGTCAAAAGCCAGGCTGGCGATGCCGGCGACGGCGGTCATCACCTGCAAATGTTCTTCATCGAACTGCACCGTCGGGCTGGTCGTGTCCAGATAGATGGCGCCCAGGACCCGGTCGGCAACCACCAGGGGAACGCAAAGCAAGGATCTTACCTTCGATTCAAACAGGGTCTTGACCTGGCGCAAAGCGTCGTTGCCTAGAACATCGCTCACCACCATGCCGACGCGCTCTTTCAGGGCGCGCAGCACCACAGTGCGGCTGACTTGAACCGGATGGCCGGGCCCACGCACCCGGTCCCAGGCAGCCGTCGAATTGAACTCATCGGGGTGATCGCAAAGCAGAACGGCGCCTCGCTGGGCTGGGACCACGTCGAATATGAAACCCAGAAGTTGCCACTGCAACGAGTCCTGATCGCGAATGCCGCCGATGCCGGTGGCGATTTTCAGCAGGGAATTCAGGTCGCGGGCACGGCGCGCCGAGGGAGGCAAAGTCGCGCTCATCTTCTCCGGTTGCAGGTAGAGCGCATCTTCCGCCCGAAGCAGAAGCGGAGGACCCGCAAAAGCCGCGGTGTCCTGGAACTCAACCGGATTCCGGTTGAAGTATTCCCGGTCGTCGTTCAGCAGGAAGAGAAGAACGGAATCGCCGATATAAATCTGGTCTCCGTGGCGCATCTGCTGCTGCTCGATGGGGACACCGTTGACGAGCGTGCCGTTGCGGCTTCCCAGGTCGCGTATGGAAACCTGTTCGCCGCTGGCGACCACGACGCAGTGCCGGCGCGACAAGGCGGGATCGGGCGCCCAAAGGTGGTTCGAGGAGTCTCGTCCGATCGACACCTCGCCGGCGGGCAACGGGAAAGCCGCGCCTTTTAGAGGACCGCCGATGCCGACCAGCCTGGGATTCGACTCCGCCATACTCCGCTGTTTAGCACATATCCGCCTGCGTGTACACGCACTGACCGTGTGGGACCGGGTCTCTGACCCGGTCAGGCGGACCGAAGGTCCGCAGTCCTGGCACAGGCGCAATCGATCTCCCGGCCTGCCTTTTGAGACCCTGCAGTGCTGCGCACCGCCCGACCGGGTCTGAAACCCGGTCCCACACCATCAAAGCCGGGATCCAACCCTCCGCCGATTAACCATCGGGTTGGCGCTTCTAACCCTTGGGTTAGCGGCGCTGCCCCTTGAACCTGACTCCGAATGCTTGGCGGTCTACCTCATCCGTTGAGAACATCAATTCCATCAACCAGTTGAGAGCACCGATCGATCCAGGCGCATGCCGAAGCCAAATCTGGCACGCGACCTGCAATCAACCGTAGCGCCCAGGCTTTTCAGAGTTCTTGCCAGGGTCAGAAAAGCAGAATGTTGTCGTAGTCGCAACGCTGCATTAGGGGCGCCCTTCGGGGGAAGGCGCACTTCTTGGGTAGCGAGGCATGAAAAGGGGCACATTCCGTGCCCCTTTTTATTTTTCGGCTCAGTCCCGAAAGGCAACCGCGGACCTTACCGGCAACCGCGATGCAACTGGCGAGCCCGTGCGGTGCCTGCTAACATCCCACCAGATGGCCCGTCCCAAGCCCAGAAAAAAGGTCAAAATCGGAGCCCGGAAAGCATCCGGGAAAAGCCCGAGGACGGCGGTTCGCCCCTCGCCTGAGCTGGTCATCATCACTGGCATGAGCGGTTCGGGCAAGGCGTCCGTGCTCAAGGCCTTCGAGGACCTGGGCTACTACTGTGTGGACAATCTGCCGGTCGAGTTGATTCCGCGTTTCGCGGAGCTAGTCGGGCAGTCCTCCGAGATCAGGCGCACCGCCCTGGTGGTCGACGTTCGCGAGGGCACGCAGCTGGAGGGGCTGCCGGCAATCGTGAACTCGGTCAAGCGGATGGTGCCGACTAAAGTCATCTTCCTCGAAGCCGCGGAATCCATTCTGCTGCGGCGGTTCAGCGAGACTCGCCGGCCGCATCCCCTGGGCACGCACGCTCCGGTCAAGTCGTCGCTGGCCGCCGAGCGCCGTCACCTGCAGTACATCCGCGCCATGGCGGACCTGGTTATCGATACTTCCAGGTTCAATGTCCACGAACTCCGGGCGTACATCACGGAGCGCTTTCACAAGCGGGAGTCGGGCAAGAACATCCTGGTATCCTGCGTAAGCTTCGGATTCAAGCATGGAGTGCCCGATGACGCCGATTTGCTTTTCGACGTGCGCTTCCTCCCTAATCCGCACTTCGTGCCCGAGTTCCGGCCGCTGACCGGTCTGGATCCGAAGGTTGCCAAATATATCCGCTCGTTTCCCCAGAGCCGCGAATTTATCCAGCGAATTTCGGAGTTGCTGGTCTACCTGCTGCCGCACTACATTCGCGAAGGCAAGAGTTACCTGACCATTTCGTTCGGTTGCACCGGTGGGCAGCACCGTTCGGTGATGATCGCCGAGGATGTAGGCAAACGCCTGCGCAAGGCGGGCTACCGGGTGAAGGTGGTGCACCGGGATAGTCCGAAGTGACAGTCGTCAGCCGCCGGTCTTCAGTCGTCAGCGAACCGGAGTTTAAGGATTGGTCTGGCTGACGACCGAAGACTGACGACTGAAGTAGAATAGGACCTTGCGACGTATGTCGATTTCTTCAGGCGCGGGCCTCGGGCGGCCGCGCATCGGGAGCCCCGGATGCGGCAACTGACCCGCCTTCTGAGGTACGTGCTTCCTTTTGGACTGCAGTTGCTGCCGGGCGTTTTGCTGTTGGCCGCGGTCGGATTCCTGGAAGCATTTCGGCTGGTGCTGGTCAAGCCGATCTTTGACCGCGTTCTGAACCCGTCCTCGGGATCGGACAATATTCAGCTCTTCACCATTCCCGGCAGCGGCCACATCGTCTACCTGCAGCAGTTCGTTCCCGCCCATTTTCATAATGCCTGGACCATCGTGGCCTACGCGCTGGTGGCGTCTACGATCCTCAAGGGCATTTTCGATTATGCCGGCACTTACTTGGTGAACCATGCCGGGTTCGGCATGATCACCGACCTGCGCAACGATCTGTACAACTCCGTGTTGCGGCGCTCGGCGGCGTTTTTCCAGAGGCACACCACGGGCACGCTGATTTCAACCATCATCAACGACATCGAGCGCGTGCAATACGCCATGTCGAGCGTGCTGGCGGAGTTTCTTCAACAATTCTTCACCTTCCTGTTCACCGCCATCGCGGTGGTTGTGCTGGGGCGAAAACTGGCCTGGGTGCTGCTGCTGTTCGTGCCTTTTATCATTTTTTCGGCGGTCCGGATTGGACGCCGCGTGCGCACAACGACCCGCGGCGGCCAGGACAAGCTGGCTGACATCCAGAACATCCTTCAGGAAACCATCAGCGGCAACCGGATCGTGAAGGCCTTCAGCATGGAATCCTGGGAGATGGCGCGCTTTCGCCAGGCGGCGCAGAAACTCTTCAAGGCAAATCTGCGCTCGGTGGCGGCGGCGGCCATGAGTTCGCCGCTCATGGACATTTTCGGCGCGATTGCCATTGCCCTGCTCTTGCTGTTGGGCCGGGACCGGATCGCGCACGGCGAGTTCACGCTGGGAACATTTGGCGCTTTCATCACGGCGGTCTTCAGCTTGTATAACCCGGTGCGGAAGTTCGCGCTCTTCAATAATAATTTCCAGCAGGCGCTGGGGGCGTCCTCCGAGATTTTCAAGTTCATGGATACCGAGGACGACGTCAAGGAGAAGCCGGGGGCCAAAGCCATACCGCAGTTCACCAAAAACATCCGGCTTGAGGGGGTCTGCTTCTCATACGAGGCGGATGGCGACGAATCGCGCGAAATTCTTTGCGACATCAATCTCGACGTGCGCGCGGGAGAAGTGGTGGCCGTAGTAGGATCGAGCGGCGCGGGCAAGAGCACGCTGGTGCATCTGATCCCGCGCTTTTTCGATGTGACCGCGGGCCGCATCCTCATCGACGGACGCGACGTGCGCGATACCACGCTGGCCTCGCTGCGCTCCCAAATCGGAGTGGTCACGCAGGAGACCGTGCTTTTCAACGATACCTTGCGCAACAACATCGCCTACGGGCAGCCCTCCATTTCGCAGAAGCAGGTGGAAGCCGCGGCCCGCGCCGCCCTGGCGCATGATTTTATTATGGAGTTGCCGAACGGTTACGAAACCATGATTGGCGAGCGCGGGGTACGGCTTTCCGGCGGCGAGCGGCAGCGTATCGCGATTGCGCGCGCCTTGCTGAAGAATGCGCCCATCCTGATTCTGGACGAGGCCACGTCGGCGCTGGACAGCGAGTCGGAGGCGCTGGTGCAGTCGGCGTTGCAGAACCTCATGACCGGACGGACTGTGTTTGTGATCGCGCACCGGCTTTCGACGGTCCGCCGCGCCGATCGTATTGTAGTGCTGGAGAACGGAACCATCGAGGACATCGGGACGCACGAAGAACTCATGCAGAAACCCGGGACCTACCGGCGGTTGTATGATCTTCAATTCGCGGAAGGGGAGTCGCCCAAGGCGAATGCGGTTCGGTAGTTGACGAGGCGAGGGCGAAAGACCCTCGTGACAGCGGAGCGTGCACTGAGCGTAGTCGAAGAGCCGGCACCCCGAAACGCCGGCGCTATAAACATCATGCCTATTCGTTCCATGACCGGGTTCGCGCAGGTGAAGGGACAGGTGGCGGATCCGCGCAGCGGTTTGCCGGGCAAGAGCCCGATGGGTTTCACGTTGTCTTTGAAGTCGGTGAATCATCGCTTCCTCGACGTACACTTCCGCATGCCGTCCGACAGCGATTCGCTGGAGATGAAATTGCGCCGTCTCCTCAAGGAGAAACTGGCCCGGGGTCATGTGGAGCTGACGCTCAATCTGGAGCGGGGCGGGAACGAGAGTTTTGCGCTCAACCGCCAGATTGCGGGAGGCTACATTCATGCATTTCGGGCGGCAGCGGCGGAGTTCGGGCTGGCCGCCGAGCCGGACTTGAACGCGGTATTGCGCCTCCCTGGCGCACTGGACTCGGCGACCCTTCCTGCCGATGGTGCTCTTGAGGCCTCGGTGCTGGCCAAGGTGGAGGAGTTGCTCAGTCACCTCAACCAGATGCGCGAGGAAGAGGGACGCGGCATTGAGCGGGAGTTGCGGGAGCGCATGGCCCATGTCCAGAAGGCCGGCGACGGAGTGGAGAAACAGCGCCGGGCGGTGCAACAGGCCTATGTCGACAAGTTGAAGACGCGCATGCAGGATCTGATGGGAAGCCAGGTGGATCCGGAACGCCTGCTGCAGGAGGCGGCGCTGCTGGTCGACCGCAGCGATATCCAGGAGGAACTGGTCCGGCTCGATACCCATGTGAAGCATTTCCTGGGATTGCTCGACCAGGGAGGCGAAGTGGGCAAGAAGCTCGATTTTCTGCTGCAGGAAATGAACCGCGAGGCCAATACGCTGCTCTCCAAGACCTCCGGCCTGGCGGGCGACGCGCTGAAAATCACGGAAATGGGGCTGGCCATCAAGACCGAAATCGAAAAGGCCCGGGAACAGGTGCAGAACCTCGAATGAGCGGCGTGTACATCATTTCGGCGCCGTCCGGTTCGGGCAAATCCACGCTGGTAAACCAGGTGCGCCTGATCGTTCCGGGCCTGAAATTCTCCATTTCCTACACCACCCGGGCGCCCCGGGCGGGCGAGCAGAACGGCCGCGAATATTATTTCGTTCCCCGGTCGGAGTTTGAGGAAATGGTCCGCCGGGATGAGTTCCTGGAGTACGCCGATGTGTTCGGCAACTACTACGGCACGGCGCGCCGTTTTCAGTTCGAGGCCGAAGAAGAGGGAAAGGACCTGCTGCTGGACATCGACGTCCAGGGCGCGGCCCAGATCAAGCGGAAAATTCCAGCCGCCGTAAGCATCTTCATTCTGCCTCCCAACCGGCAGGAACTGGAGAAACGGCTGCGTACCCGGAGCCTGGATGCGGAAGAGGTGATCCAGCGCCGGTTGGTCACGGCCTCTCGTGAGATTGAGAATTATGACAAATACGACTATATTTTGGTGAACGACCGCCTCGACGAATCTATCGACGCGCTGAAGTCGATCCTGCTCGCGGAGCGACTGATGCGGCCAGGAGCCCAAGTACAGGGACAACGATCCGCTGACGACACCGACCTGATGGCCAAGGCAGAACGCTGCCGCCTTAAGAATGTGCGGGAGCGATTGCAGCCGATTCTGGCTTCGTTTGAAAAGGCAGCGGTGCCGGGTAGACGTTAGCGGCAGGGGAGAACACAATGAAGTTGATGGATGGGTTTGACAGCAACTATCGCTACATCCTGGTGGCCGCGCGGCGTGCGCGGCAATTGCAGGGTGGCGCGCCGCCGGTCATCGAAACACCTTCCCGCAAGCCTTGCCGGATTGCCCAGGATGAAATCAAGGCGGGCAAGGTGAAGTGGGTGATCCCCGAAATACCCCGCTCCGCGGCCGAAGTCGCCAGCGAAATGCTGGAGAAGGCGATCGCGAAGGACGTGTGAACGGCAGATTGCAGATTTCAGACTTCTGATTTTAGATTTGTAGCCTCTGTCGGCCGTTCCTGGAGACGCAATCTGAAATCTCCAATCTCAAATCTGAAATCTGCGTTCGATGTGGACCCATGAAAGTTGCGCTCGGAGTCAGCGGCGGAATCGCGGCCTACAAGGCGGCGGAAGTGGTGCGCCTGCTGCAGGACCGCGGCATCCGGGTGCAGGTCATCATGACCCAGGGCGCGCAGCAGTTTGTTCGTCCCCTCACCTTTGCCGCGCTCTCCGGCGACAAAGTCATTACCGACATGTTTGCCCCGGGCGGCGACGAAAACGCCCAGCCCAACATCGACTCCGCAATCGAGCATATCGCGGTGGCCCAATCCATTGACGCACTGCTGGTCGTGCCTGCTACCGCTGACATCCTGGCCAAATTCGCCCAGGGCATCGCCAGCGATTTCCTCACCACGTTGTATTTAGCTACGACCGCGCCGGTAGTAGTTGCGCCGGCCATGAACGTGAATATGTGGAACCATCCCGCAACCCAGGCGAATCTGGAAATTTTGCGCCAGCGCGGCGTGCGGATCGTGGAGCCGGGTGATGGTTATCTGGCGTGCGGCATGACCGGCCCCGGCCGTCTGGCGGAAAACGACCTGATCGTTGCCGCTGCCATGGAAGCTCTGGGGGCCTCGCAGGAACTGGCGGGCGAAACCGTGCTGATCACGGCGGGTCCCACCCGGGAGAAGATCGACCCGGTGCGCTATCTTACCAATCGCTCGAGCGGCCGCATGGGATACGCGCTGGCTGAAGCCGCCTTGCGGCGCGGGGCGCGGGTTCTGTTAGTCAGCGGACCCACCACCCTGACGCCTCCGGGCGGCGCCGAAGTCGCGCGGGTTGAATCCGCCGAGCAGATGCGCCAGGCGGTGATGAAACTGCTGCCCGAGGCCACCATCGTCATCAAGACCGCGGCCGTGGCCGACTATCGTCCCAAGAGCGCAGCCGAGCAGAAGATCAAGCGCAAGGGCGCAATCTCGCTGGAATTGGAGCCCACTGTCGACATTCTGGCGGAACTGGCGCGCCGCAAGAGCTCGCAAATCATCATCGGTTTCGCGGCGGAGACTGAGAATGTGCTGGAAAACGCGCGCAAGAAGCTGCTGGCGAAAGGGCTCGATGCCATCGTAGTCAATGATGTGTCGCGGGAAGGCGTGGGCTTCGATTCCGACCGCAATGCAGTCACCATCATCACCCACACGGACGTGATCGAAGTGCCCGAGACCACCAAGTGGGAAGTGGCCCAGCGCGTCCTCGACCAGGCAGTTCGCCTGCGGAAGGTACCACAGGACCGGTAGCTGGCACATCCCAAAAACATTTCAGATTCTTGATTTTAGATTTAAGATTGGGCACCAGCCCCTCGGCACGAGGAAGTTCAATCTGAAATCATCAATCTGAGATCTGCAATCGTATTGAAATCCCCATGTCCCCAATCCTGGATCCGCAACTCAAGCGCGCGCTGGCCGACCGCATCCGCTATTACAACGAACTTGGCATCTATGATTTTTACCGGCGGGATTTCTACCGGCGCGAGACTACCGTCCAAATTCAGCCAGAAGAGCGAGACCCATTGCCCAGAGCCAAAACAGCAGTCGTGCTTCCCACGCAGGAGCTAGTCGAGCTTTCCCCGCCCGCGTCTGTCCTGAGCGATCCCGCGCTGGGACTGCGCGCCATCCGCGAAGATATCGGCGACTGCACTCGCTGCCGCCTGGCCAAACAGGGACGCAAGCAGATCGTCTTTGGCGTGGGCAACCCGCGGGCCGAACTGATGTTCATCGGAGAAGCGCCCGGCGCCGACGAAGACCAGCAGGGCGAGCCCTTTGTGGGCCGCGCCGGACAGCTGCTCAACAACATGATCAAGGCCATGGGACTGCAGCGCGAAGACGTGTATATCGCTAACATCATTAAATGCCGGCCGCCGGGCAACCGCACGCCGGAACGCGACGAGTGCGAAACCTGCTCGCCTTTTCTGATGCGGCAGATTGCCACCATCAGGCCCAAAGCGATCGTGGCCCTGGGCGCGGTTGCGGCCAAGACGCTGCTGGCGATCAATGCGCCGATG
>Ga0187824_10000239_pt1 | contig 10711 bp, 7 predicted proteins | sample NC_wetland_sal_i_13_FD_132437 | JGI IMG/M metagenome (GOLD analysis project Ga0187824, IMG submission 132437) | Wetland sediment microbial communities from Neuse River Estuary, North Carolina, USA - SourceSoil_4 | ecosystem: Environmental > Aquatic > Freshwater > Wetlands > Sediment | place... | reverse complement strand
TATCCCTTCCGGGGCATCCGGTTTCTGAGTTCAGGAATCAAGGTGGACGCCAGTTTTCCCGTCGGGCACGGTGTCGGCATACGTAGGACCAGGCTGCACCGCCTCATGATCGAGCGGGCCGCGGCTGTTGGTGTCAATCTGCTCTGGCAGACGGTCGTCACCGGGCTGCATCCTGACGGTGTCTGGCTGGGGAATGACCTGGTCCGTTCGCGCTGGATTGTTGGAGCCGATGGCGCTCACTCCCGGGTGCGCCGCTGGGTTGGTCTCGGCGAAAGCGTCGGTCACCAGCAGCGCTTCGCCTTCCGCCGCCACTATCGTGTTTCTCCCTGGACCAGTTGTATGGAACTTCACTGGGGCGACAACTGCCAGCTGTATGTTACCCCGGTTGCCAACGATGAAATCTGCGTGGCCGCCATCTCGCGCGATCCTCACTTGCGCCTCGACGCGGTACTCGCCAAGCTTCCTGCGGTCGGCGACCGCCTGAAAGGACTGGAGCGCACTTCGGCCGAGCGCGGCGCAGTTTCGGCAACCCGAAAATTGCGCCAGGTATATCGCGGGCGGATCGCTCTCATCGGCGATGCTTCCGGCAGCGTGGATGCGATCACCGGCGAAGGGCTTTGCCTTGCGTTTCGCCAGGCCACTCTCTTGGCTCAGAGCTTTGCCGCCGGCAACCTCGAGCCGTATCAGGCCGGGCATCGGAATCTGGCGAGACGTCCGGCACTGATGTCATGGCTCATGCTCACGCTCGAAAGCCGCGACGCCCTTCGACGACGGGTGATGCAGGCATTCGCCACTGAGCCTCGGGCTTTTGCCAGAATGCTGGCCCTGCATGTTGGCGCAGTAACGCCTTTCGCTCTCGCAGGGATCGGACTCTCGTTGGGATGGGATGTGCTGGGCCTATGAAGACCGTGATTCGCTTTGGCGTCTCGACCGCGATCATTCTGTGCCTGGTCGGGACAACTCTCGCCCAGGTCAAGTCCCGCGCCATCGACTTTAACTTTATCCCGGCAAAAACGAAGATCGATTTCACCCTGGGCGATGTTCTCCATACTGTACACGGATCATTCAGCGCGAAAACCGGCGTCGTTCATTTCGATCCGGCAACCAACCAAATAAGCGGGGAAATCCGGGTTGACGCGGCCAGCGGTCACAGTGGAAGTAACGGCCGCGACCAGAGAATGCACGAGCAGGTACTGGAAAGCGCCCGCTATCCCGACATCGTGTTCAGGCCCGATCGAGTAGAAGGACAGGTCGCGACCATGGGAGCCTCCGCCGTCCAGGTGCATGGCATGTTCGCTATCCACGGCGCCGAGCACGAAGTGACCATTCCTGTCCGCGTCGAGATGGGCCCTGACTGGTGGACCGTTGCCCTGGACTTCGCCGTTCCCTACGTCAAGTGGGGAATGAAAAATCCAAGCACATTCGTGCTGCGTGTGGATCAGTCGGTGAACATTAGGATTCAAGCCTCTGGCGAAATTCCCTGATGCCTCTCCTCGCTCCCGCGTTCCGCTGCCGGTAAGGCGGCGGCCTGTCATTCATTACTTACGTTATCTTTCCGGCCCATCCCCGGCCCCAGAATTACCCCCAGGCTCTTTCCTGGTATTACAAAGCCGCAGCGCAGGGCAATGCCCAGGCTCAGGAAAATATCGGTTATATTCCTACCAGGTCCGACCTACCGGCAACGGCAAGAGCGGTGGCGTCGCCAAGGTCATTAACGCGATGGGTAGCGTCGTCGCCGTCAAGTACAATGCCGAAGCCGCAAAATACCGCGCCGAAGCTGCCCGCCTGCGTGATCAGTTGGCTCAAGTCGAAGACCAACTCCAATCTCCGGGCCGCGTTCCTGCTCCTTAACCTCTTGCCAGGCTCGCCGGATCCTTCTGCATAGCTGAACGTTTCTCATAGAATTTCTCGTTTGACATCCCATGGCTGTCGCGGTGTAAAACTTTAGGTATCTAGCGGTTGTGTGTGATCCGAGGTTCCGGCATGGCAGACAGCGAAAACCACCAGGCAACCGAAGCGCTGTTGAAGAGGGTTTCCCGGCGCAGCTTCATTAAAGGAGTGATCAGCAGCGGCGTTGCCGTCTCTTCCGCGAACTATCTGTTCCGGGCCTCCACTGTTTTCGGACAACCGGCGCCGGATGGCATGGGAGAGCGGCTCATCACTCTCAACGTGAATGGCCAGCAGCGGCGGGTCGATGTGATGAAACAGGAAACTCTGGCCTGGACGCTGCGCTACAAGCTGGGGCTCACTGGCACCAAGCTGGGCTGCGACCGCGCTGAATGCGGCGCCTGTACCGTCCTTATTGATGATGTGCCGCACTACTCGTGCTCTGTACTGACCCACACCGTGCGTGGCAGAAAAGTCCAGACCATCGAAGGACTGGCCAGCCCCGACGGCACGCTGCACCCGGTGCAGCAGGGCGTAATCGACGAACAGGGCTTCCAGTGCGCGTTCTGCATGTCCGGCTTCGTGATGGCGACGGTAGGTTACCTGAAGACGAATCCCAACCCCAGCCGGTCCGAGTTGGCCCACGGAATATCCGGCAACCTCTGCCGCTGCCAGGACTACGACAAGATCCTCACCGCAATGATGCGCGGCGCAGAGAACATGAGGAAGGTGAAGCATGCCTAGCCCGGACGCGAAGCCCGCTCAACCGAAGTACAAGCTCATCGGCAAGGACTACACCACGCCGGATCTCTACGCGAAAGTGACCGGCAAGGCAAAATACGCGGAAGACTTCCGCGCCGAAGGCATGTTGTTCTGCAAACTGCTTTTGAGTCCCGTGCCCCACGGACGCGTGAAGCACCTGGATTTGAGCAAAGCGCTGGCCATGCCCGGGGTCAGGGCCATCCTTACGCAAGACGATCTTCCTGCCCCGGCGGACAGCGTGACCGATCTGGGCGCGGTGATCAAGGCCAACAAGCAGGGCGAAAAAGCTCTCACCATGGAGCCGCTCTATCACGGTGAACCGATCCTGGCCGTTGCGGCCGTGGACGAGCTGACCGCTGCCGAAGCCATCGAAGCCATTGATATCGAATTTGAGCATCTGCCGTTTGTTGTCGACCCGCTCGATAGCCTCCGCCCCGGCGGTCCGAACCCGCGGACGGATGGCAATATATGGATCAGGCCGCAGGTGCCGCCCGCCAAGCCAGGAGAGAAGCCGCCGAGCCCTCCACCACCCCAGGTCGGAGAACTCAAATGGACAGCCGCAGATTTCGCCGAAGCGAAGGATGGCCGCCTGCCCATGGGCAAGGCGCCTGACGAGTGGTCCTACGGCGATGTGGATGCCGGACTGAAAAACGCTGCGCTGGTTCTGGATGAAACCTTCGTCACGCCCGACACCAGCCATCAGACTCTCGAGCCTCGCACCGCCCTGGCATATTGGCAGAACGGCAAGGTGTTCATCCACATGGGGACGCAAAGCACGGTGCAGACTCTGGCCGGTCTGGGACGCTGGCTGAACATGGACCCCAGCCAGATCGTCCTGATCAGCGAATACACCGGCGGCGGCTTCGGCAGCAAAGCTACCGGCTACATTTTCGCCATCATCCCCGCGCTGCTGGCAAAAAAAGCCAACGCCCCGGTCATGATGCGCATCAGCCGCGAGGAAGAACATTTCATCGGCAGGGCGCGTCCCGGTTTTCAGGGCCGGATGAAGGTGGGCTTTTCCAGGGAGGGAAAGATCACTGCCCTGGATATGTTCGCCATCTCGAACAATGGCCCCTACGACGCAAACGGCGATGCCAATGCTTCGGGAATCATCGTCTCGCTCTTGTATCAACCCGAGGCCATGCGCTGGCGCGGCGTGACAATGCTGACCAACACTCCGCCGCGAGGCCCCCAGAGCGCGCCGGGCGGCATGCAGGGCATCATTATTATGGAGCCCATCCTGGCCAGGGCGGCCCGCAAACTCTCGCTCGATCAGGTGGAAATAAGAAAAATCAACGCTCCCGAAGCTAAAGCGCCATTCGGGCCGCCGCGGGACGGCAAGCGCGGGCACTCGACCAGCGCGTTTCTGAAAGAAGCGCTCGATCGCGGCTCAGAACAGTTCAAGTGGAAGGAACGGATCGCGCGTCCGAAGCGAAGCGGCACCAGGGTGCGCGGCGTGGGCGTGTCGTCGAGCGGCTTCTTCGCCGGCTCCGTGGGATACGACGGGTTGTTTGTGATCAAGCCCGACGGCCGCATCGCCATTCAATCGGGAATCGGCAACCTGGGGACAGAGTCCATCAGCGACGTTCACCGCGTAGTCGCCGAGGTCCTGGGCGTTCCCTGGGAAAAATGCGATGTGGAATGGGGCAACACCGGCAAGAACCTGCCCTGGACCTGTGTCTCCGGCGGGAGCCAGACCACTCACGCCATGACCCGAGCGGCATACGCCGTGGCCATGGACGGAAAGCAGAAGCTGCAGGAGATCGCCGCCAAAACCTACGGCGGCACGCCGGAGCAGTACGAAGTGGCGAACGAACGCGTCTTCCACAAGGGCGGCGGTAAGAGCATGACCCTGGCGCAGGCCGCGCAGCGCGCCATTCAGCTGGGCGGCATCTACGACGGTCACGAAGCGCCCGCGGACGTGAATAAATACACCAAGACATCCATCGCGGCGCTGGCCGGACAGGGACTGGTCGCGGCCGCCAAGGACAAGTATCCGCACGACGGCCAGACTTTTTCCTACGTCGCCAGCTTTGCCGAAGTCGAAGTCGACGTGGAGACCGGCAAGTACTACATCACGGACTTTCTCGCCGTCGCCGATGTGGGCACCGTGATTCATCCCAAGTCGCTCGGCGGCCAGGTGGTCGGCCGGTCGATCCTGGGGATTGGCCATGCCATCGGTCAGAAGTGGGTGTTTGATCCGCAGTATGGTCACATGATTTCCCTGCGCTTCCACCATACCAAGCCGCCCACCATCCTGGATGTGCCGACCGACATGCAATGGGCGGCGCTGAACATCCCCGATCCTGAAACTCCGGTGGGCGCTCGCGGCATCGGCGAGCCCCCGGTGGGAGGCGGTTGCGGCGCCATTTTGAATGCCCTCTCGGATGCCCTGGGCGATGAAATCTATCGCCGGGCGCCGGTCAACCTGGACACGATTCTGACCTCGCTCGAAGCCGGGCGGCCCATGCAGGATCCCTTGACCGCATTCATTTAACCGAATTTGTTTGACCGGGACCTGAAACGGAGAAAGTCATGGCGGTAATACGAGATGTGATGCCGGCGTTCCAGTTGTTTCAGCCTACCTCCATCGCGGACGCGCAAAAGCTTCTCGAGCAGCACGGGCATGAGGCCTGGGTCATGGCCGGCGGCCTCGACAGCTTCGATTGGCTCAAAGACCGAATCAAGAAGCCCAAGGCGCTGGTCGATCTCAGCGGGATCGAAGAACTGAAAGGCGTCCGCGCCACCAACAACGGAATTGAAATTGGTGCCATGACGACGCTGACCGAAGTCGTCCGCCACCCCGTGGTGAAAGAGAAATACGGATTGCTGGCACAGGCCGCGGAGCTGGTGGCATCGCCTCAGATCCGCAATCAGGGCACGCTGGGCGGCAACGTCTCGCAGGACGCACGTTGCTGGTACTACCGGGCCGGCTGGCCCTGCTATCGCGCCGGTGGAAACATCTGCTACGCCGACACGCCGGTCGGTAGAAACCGTGAGCACGCCATTCTTCACGCCGAGCGCTGCGTGGCCGTCAATCCCTCCGATACCGCGCCCGCACTGGTCGCGCTTGACGCCAGGTTCGTGGTGCAGACTCCCACGGGCGAGCGCGTGGTCGATGCCGAGGATTATTTCGTCGGCCCCGACATCGATATCACTCGCATGAACATCTTGCAGCCCGGCTATCTGCTGACCGCGATTCGCATTCCCTCCACCTGGGCCGGCGCGCAATTCTATTTCGAAAAGGTGCGCGACCGGAACGTGTGGGATTTCCCTTTAATGAATGTGGCCTCGGCGATGGTGTTGTCGGGCGACAGGATTGAACGGATCCGCATCGCTGTCAATGCTGCTGCGGCCCGCCCCTTGCGCTTGAAAGCCGTGGAAGATGCGGTGCGCGGCCAGTCGCGGACCGCCGCGACCGGAGAAATCGCAGGCAAACTGGCGGTCCAGGGGGCTGTCCCGCTGCAGTTCAACGGCTACAAGATCCCGCTGATGCGAAACCTGGTGAAGCGCGCCATCGGCGGCGTGCAGGAGGCAGCATGGGCTTCATAGAGTGGGCGACCAGTCCCCTGGGACAGAACGTCCCGATTCACATTGCGTGGTTCCTGATATGGGTGGCGCTGATCGCAGGCCTGCTCTTCCTGGTCGTGCATGCCATCTATCTGCGGTATTTTGCGAAAGAGAAAGAGTTTGTGGCTGATGCGTCTCCTCAGATTGCAGGCCAGTTGCCCGCCCGCATCCCCAGACACTCGCTGACGGCGAGATTATTTCACTGGATCATGGCCGCAGCGATGTTCACCTTGTTGTTTACCGCATTCCTGCCCAAGGTCGGCGTCCAGTTCGATTGGGTCACCTATCACTGGATCGCCGGGACGGTGTTGACCGTTTCCATACTTTTTCACATCATCCACGCCACCTTTTATATGGATTTCTGGTCCATTTGGCCGGACCGGGCCGACCTCGAGGATGCCTGGAAGCGAGTCAACCGCTTCATGGGAAAGTCGTCTGCCTTGCCGCGGAAATTTGCCAAATATCCGCTGGAGAACAAGCTCTACCACGGCGCCATCATCGTGACCGGGCTGTCGGTAATTGTGACCGGCGTCTTTATGATGTCCCGTGTACGCACCATTTTCTTTCCGCGCAATCCATACCTGTTCAGCGACATGACCTGGGGCCTCATGTATGTGCTGCACGGCCTGGCCGGCGTCGGACTCATCACGCTGGTCATCGTGCACGTGTATTTTGCCATCCGGCCCGAGAAGCTCCCCATCACTGCGTCCATGATCGTGGGCTCCATGAGCCGCGACTTTTACCTGAAAGAACATGATCCGAAACGCTGGGTAGTCGAGACTCCGACTTCCTCTTCCAGCGGACAGCGAGGTTGATGGATGCCGGCTGAGTTCGCGGACCGCTGTGATGCAATCGAGGAGTGCTACGAATTCATGCTCGCCTATGCCGGTCAGGGACTGCCCAGCGACCAGGGCAGCCAGGCAGGCAGCCAGGTCCGTGAATTTCTCCGGCGCGCGGTCAACGCGCTTACCGGTTTGGCCGAAAGCTGTGCAAAAGCCGTCTCCGAAGAAGGCCTCGACCCCGCCGAAAAGTATCAGGCTTTTATTGCGGTGCTCGAGCGCGATGCCCAGGACTCGCTGGCTGCGCTCGAACTGGTACTGGCCCAGCCCGCCATCAGCTCCCAGCTAATCGACAATCTGAATGCCTCCATCCATCTCCGCGCACTGCTTACGGACCTGTTTCTGGTTGGCGAGATTCTGACCACGCAGCCAAAGCCGGGACAGGTCACCCGTTAGCCTCTGCGGCATCTCCTGAGCTTTTTATTTCCGCTAGAGCGCTCCCGCCTTCTCCAGCGCGTCTTTCATTCCCGCCCAGCTCTCGACGGTTGAGGCCTCGGGTGTACCGGCGCCACGCCAGTGGGTTTCAAGGCTGACGACGTGGTGATAGCCGTCGCGCTTCAGAGCTCTGTACTGGCCCACCCAGTCGATCATGCCCTTGCCCATCGCCGCCCATTCAATGCCCTTGGCTGTCTTGGTGGCGTCTTTGCAGTGGCAATGACCGATACGCGCCTTAGGCAAAAGATCATAACCGTTGGGATACGGTATTTCGCCAAACATGGCGGCGTTGCCCGGGTCCCAATTGAGCATGAAAGCCGGCGAAGGCACGCCTTCGAGGACCTTGGCCGATTCGGCTCCGGTCGCGGTATTGCAGGCAAATTCATTTTCGAGAATAAGGATCAGGCCAATCTTGCGGAGTTTCTCCGCGGTTTGTTGCAGCTGGTCGTTCATGGCTTTGCGATAAGGACCTTGGTCATCAAGCCGCCAGAAATCGAAGCAGCGGATGCGGTCGGTGGAGAACTTCCTGGCCAGCTCAATGGCGCGATCGAGAACCTCCCCCTGCTGGTCATAGGTAAAGTTGGCGCCGAACTGGTCGTGCTCCGGACTGAATTTGGATTTCGGCGCTCCCGGCCAATCCACTTTGAACAACGGGCTGCCGATATCCGTCACGCGCAAGTTGTTCTTCTTCAAGAGGCGCTGTGCTTCCGCGATTTCGTTGGCATCCAGATTGGCCACGTTCTTGTTCCACATGCTGCGCAGTTCCATCCACTCCATGCCGAATTGTTGGGAAGCCACCTCGCAGGCGTGACCAAAATCCTGCGAAATCTCGTCATTGATTACAGCGATCTTGAATGGCGACTTGCTCAAGCGCGGACCTCCAGATGGGGATGGCGATGGGGATGATGATTGAAAGGGCGCAGCTGAGAGGCTGCTACTGGCGGCAGCCAGCACTCCCAGTCCCGCAATGAACTCACGACGTGAGAATTCTGATCGCATGGGTAATCTCTCCTGGTGAAATCTCTAAAGCTGACAGCGTTCAGCAAGACCGAGGCCCCTCAACGGGGAGCCGGGAGTTTAGGGTCCAGCTTTTGCGCAGCCTGCAGCTCGCGCGCGGCTTCGTCCAGCTGGCCGCTGGCCTTCAACGACGCAGCCAGATCATAGTGACCAGCCGCGTCTTCCGGATTCCATGCGACCACGGCGTGGAACTCGCGGACCGCCGTCTCCCAATCCTTGGAATCGGTTGCCAGCCGTCCCAGTCCACGATGAGCTTCGACCAGCCCTGGGGCCAGTTTCACGGCATTCTCGAATTCGGCGGCAGCCTCCGCGCGATCGCCGCTCGCTGCGAATAACAATCCCAATTGAAGGTGCGCCCGGGCATGATTGGGATCTAACTGCAAAACTTCGCGAAAGGCAGACTCGGCTTTTGCGGCATCATCCCCGGACTGTCGCAGCGCCAGGCCCAGCTGGTAGTGGGCTTCGGTAAACCCGGGACTGAGCGTGACCGCCTCTCGCAACTCACCAATCGCGGCGGATCGCTCTCCTTTATTTATATGACCCTCGGCGCTCTCCACCAGGATCATGGCGCGTCCCTCGTTGGCCACTCCAAGATTGATTTTTTCCAGCTCAGCCAATTCCTCGCTGGCCTCTTCTTTCCGGCCAGCTCTCTGCAAAGCCTGCGCCAGGCTGGCGTGGGCCTGCGCCAGAGAAGGATTGAGCTCGATCGCCCGGCGAAACTCTTCGATGGCTCCGTTCACATCGTTCGATTTCAGAAGTACCGTTCCCAGGATGTGATGGCCTTCGGCATCTTCCGGCAGCTGGGCCACAGCCAGACGAAGCTCGTGGGCCGCCGCCGGCAGGTCTCCACTCTCCCGCAGCACCAGACCCAGCGAGCGGTGGGCCAAAGCGTGATTCGGATTGAGCCGGATCGCTTCCCGGAATTGAGCTCCGGCCGGTTCCATGTCACCTTTGAGCCGCAGCGCCAGGCCGAGATTGTAGTGATATTCCGGATTCGCCGGATCCAGCTCTACCGCCTTCTGCAGATTCTCCACCGCCGGAACCAGCTCGCCCCGGTCTGACATGACCTGGCCCAGCACGAAATGCACTCCCGGCTGCTTGGGCTGGAGCCGCGCGGCAGTCTCGAGTTCTTCCTGTGCATCGTCCAGGTCGGCCTTCTGCCGCAGGCCGGTCGAGCTCTTGTACCGGTTCCACAGATTCAATCCCAGGTTATAGTGCGCTTCCCCGAAATCGGGGGCAGCCTTGAGCACTTCGCGCAGCAGTCGGATCGCCCCATCAAGGTCCCCGATTTTTGCGCAGATTGCGCTCAGGCTGTATTGCGCCTCCAGCATCGCCGGGTTGAGCCGCAGAGCTTCCTGATATTCGGAAATCGCATCGTTGATCCGACCGGTCTGCTTGTACGCCAGGCCCAGGTGAAAGTGGGGATCCGGCAACCGGGGATCCAAGCGAATGGCCTGGTCAAACTCCACGATCGCCTCGTTCAACTTTCCCGACTCCCCCAGGATGACTCCGATGTAATCGTGGGCCACAGCATGATTGGGATTCGCCTCGACCGCGGCTCGAAACTGGGCCATCGCCGCCTGCATGTTGCCTTGCTGGAACTGGGCGATGCCCTGCTGCACCAGTCCGTCGGCGGAAGTCTGTTGTTCCAGACCGCGTAGCGCGGCATCTTCCGGAAACAGTTCCAATCCACGCTTGAGGGTCGCCCGCCCCTCGCTCACGTCTCCGGCCGCAAACTGCCGGGCCGCCAGCTTATCGTAAAGAACGTTGCTGTAGGGCGTGAGCGAAATAGCCTGCTTGAGCACAGCAATGCTGGCTGCAGGATTCCCGGAGCGCGCCAGAAAACCGTCCAGCAACACATAATCGGAGTCCGACGCCGGACCCTGTTCAATCACCTGTCGCGCGTAGCGGATGGCCTTCGGAAGATCGCCGTCGCTCCCGGCTTTTTGGGCAATTGCCGACAGTACGAACGAGTCCCTGTCACCTGACTTCGCTAGCCGATCCAGAAGAGCAAAGTAGTAGCCCTTAAACTCGAGATGCGAGCGGATCAGCTCCTGACGATAGGCCTTGAGCAGCGCCACCGCAGGCACATGGTCCGGCTTGCCGGGAACAGCGTTGACATGGATGAACCCAGTTCCGGGAAGTGACGCCTGGAACGCCGCATCAGGATAGGGTTCGCCCGCCGTCCGCAGGATGCGGTG
>Ga0187824_10000237_pt1 | contig 10763 bp, 11 predicted proteins | sample NC_wetland_sal_i_13_FD_132437 | JGI IMG/M metagenome (GOLD analysis project Ga0187824, IMG submission 132437) | Wetland sediment microbial communities from Neuse River Estuary, North Carolina, USA - SourceSoil_4 | ecosystem: Environmental > Aquatic > Freshwater > Wetlands > Sediment | place... | reverse complement strand
CCCGAGATGATCGTTCAGGCCGCGGTCCAGGAGGACGTGGACGCGGTGGCGCTCTCCATCCTCTCGGGCGCGCACATGACGCTCTTCCCGCGCGTGCTCGCGCTCATGCGCGAGAGAGGCATCACCGACGTGCTCCTGACGGGCGGCGGGATCATCCCGAAGGAGGACATGGCGGCGCTCCGCCAGGCGGGCGTGGGGGAGCTGTTCGGTCCCGGCACGCCGACCACCGCGATCGTCGACTACATCCGGAGCGCCACGCGCGCCGGGGCGGAGGCGGCCCGATGACCAAGGTCGTGAAGGACGCGCGCGCGGCGCTGGAGCGGGCCGGCCTCAAGGACGGCGCCACGATTCTCTTCGGTGGATTCGGGCTCTGCGGCATTCCCGAGAACCTGATCGTGGCCCTTCGCGATTCCGGAGTGAGAGATTTGACCTGCGTCTCCAACAACGCCGGGGTCGACGACTGGGGCCTGGGGCTCCTGCTCCAGACCCGGCAGATCAAGAAGATGATCTCGACCTACGTGGGCGAGAATCAGATCTTCGAGCGCCAGTTCCTGAGCGGCGAGCTGGACGTCGAGCTGATCCCGCAGGGGACCCTTGCCGAGCGCGTGCGCGCCGGCGGCGCCGGGATCGGCGGCTTCTACACCCCCACGGGCGTGGGCACCGTCGTGGCCGAGGGGAAGGAGCTTCGCGTTCTGAACGGACGCGAGTACGTGCTCGAGATGCCCATCCGCGGCGATTTCGCGTTCGTGAAAGCGTACCAGGGGGACCGCGAGGGCAACCTCCTCTACCGGAGATCGGCCCGGAATTTCAACCCGGTGGTCGCGACCGCCTCGGAATACACCATCGCCGAGGTGGAAAAGCTGGTCGAGCCGGGCGCCATCGATCCCGACCAGGTCGTGACGCCCGGCGTCTACGTGAACACCATCTTCCAGGGGACCTATGGACCCAAGCGAATCGAAAAGAGAACGAATCGTCCGAAGAGCGGCGCTCGAGCTTAAGGACGGGTTCTACGTGAACCTCGGCATCGGGATGCCGACCCTCGTGGCGAATTACATCCCGGCGGGGATCCACGTGACGCTCCAGTCCGAGAACGGAATCCTGGGCGTGGGCCCCTACCCGTTCGAGGGGGAAGAGGACCCGGACCTGATCAACGCGGGGAAGGAGACCGTGACGGTGCTGCCCGGGGCCTCCTTCTTCTCCAGCGCGGATTCCTTCGCCATGGTGCGCGGCGGACACATCGACCTCACGATCCTGGGGGCGATGGAGGTGGATCAGGACGGGAACCTGGCCAACTGGATGGTCCCCGGAAAGATGGTGAAGGGCATGGGCGGAGCCATGGACCTGGTGGCCGGCGCCAAGCGCGTCGTGGTGACGATGCTCCACACCGCCAAGGACGGAACTTCGAAGATACTCAAGAAGTGCACGCTGCCGCTCACGGGGAAGAAAGTCGTCGACCTCATCATCACCGATCTCGCCGTGATGGAGGTCACACCGCAGGGGCTGAAGCTTCGGGAGACCGCCCCCGGCGTCACCGTGGATGACGTTCTGAAATCGACCGAGGCGGAGGTACTGGTCGAGGAAGTCTGCGAGATGCCGGTCTGACCGGCGCGGGGACCCGGATGGAAACGATGATGGAGAGGCGCTCGAACGACATCTATGAGTTGACCGAGGAGCAGGGGCGGTTGCGCGACATGCTCCGCGAGTTCGCGGACCAGGAGATCGCGCCCAGGGCCGCCCGCTACGACGAGGCCAACGAATTCCCGTGGGACAACGTCAAGAAGATGCGGGAGCTCGGCCTCTTCGGGATGATCTTCCCCGAAGAATACGGCGGCCAGGGCCTGGACACGCTTTCCTACGTGCTTGCGGTCGAGGAGATCTCGCGTGCGTGCGCCTCGACCGGAATCACGCTGGCGGCCCACGTCTCGCTCGGCACCTCTCCGATCTTCAACTTCGGAACGGAGGCGCAGAAGCGGAAGTACCTTCCCGCGCTCTGCAGCGGCGAGAAGCTCGCCGCGTTCGGACTCACCGAGCCCGAGGCGGGGTCCGACGCGGGGGGCACGAAGACGCGCGCGGTCCTCGAGGGGAGCCACTACACGGTCAACGGACGCAAGATCTACATCACGAACGGCTCGGTGTGCGGCACCGCGGTGTTCACCGCGGTCACGACCCCTGGGGTCGGCGTGAAGGGGATTTCCGCGTTCGTCATCGAAAAGGGGACCCCCGGATTCAGCGCGGGGACGCGCGAGAAAAAGCTGGGCCACCGCGCCAGCGACACCGTGGAGCTGCTCTTCGAGAACGTGAAGCTCGACAAGGAGAACCTGCTCGAGCGGGACGGCAAGGAGGGCCAGGGCTTCAAGCAGTTCATGAAGACCCTCGACGGAGGACGCATCTCCATCGGCGCGATGTCGCTCGGGATCGCGCAGGCCGCCCTCGACGCCGCGCTCCGCTACTCCCGCACGCGGAAGCAGTTCGGAAAGCCCATCGCCGAGTTCCAGGCGATCCAGCTCCTGCTGGCGGACATGGCCACCGAGACCGAGGCGGCCCGCCTCCTCGTCTACCAGACCGCCCGGCTCAAGGACCGCGGCCTGCCCTTCACGCGGCATTCCGCCATGGCGAAGCTCCTGGCCTCCACGGTCGCGATGAAGTCCGCGGACACCGCGATCCAGATCCACGGCGGGGCCGGCTACATGACCGACCATCCGGTGGAGCGTTATTTCCGCGACGCCAAGCTCATGGAAATCGGCGAGGGAACCTCTCAGATCCAGCGCCTCGTCATTGCCCGGGAACTCTTGCGGGAGGCGGAAGGGCTCGCGCGGTAGCGCGCGGCCCGGCCCCACTCGTTTCGGAAGGAGAATGGAAATGTCGGATCGTGATGCCTACATCGTGAGCGCGTGCCGCACGGCCATCGGGGAATTCCTGGGCGGGCTCGCCTCGCTCGCGGCTCCGGAGCTGGGCGCCGTCGCCATCCGCGAGGCGGTGAGCCGGGCCGGTCTTGCGCCCGGGGACGTCGAGGAAGTCCTGATGGGGAACGTGGTGCAGGCCGGGGTGGGCCAGGCCCCGGCGCGCCAGGCGGCGATCAAGGCCGGCATTCCGAACACCGTGGGCGCCACGACCGTCAACAAGGTGTGCGGCTCGGGGCTCAAGGCGGTGATGCTGGCGTCCCAGGCGATCAGGGCCGGGGACATGGACATCCTCGTGGCCGGCGGGATGGAATCCATGTCGAACGCGCCCTACTACCTGCCCAAGGCCCGCACCGGATACCGGCTCGGAAACGGGGAGCTGGTGGACGGCGTGGTCCACGACGGGCTCTGGGATTCGTTCAACAATTTCCACATGGGGAGCGCCGCCGAGCTCATCGCGCGCAAATTCAACGTCACGCGGGAGGATCAGGATCGTTTCTCGGTGGAGAGTCACCAGAAGGCGGTTCGCGCGCAGAAGGAAGGAAAATTCAAGGAGGAGATCGTCCCGGTCCTGGTGCCCCAGAGAAAGGGCGAGCCCAAGTGCTTCTGCGTGGACGAGCGCCCGCGCGCGGATTCCACGATGGAGTCCCTGGCGAAGCTTCGCCCGGCCTTCGAGAAGGACGGCACCGTGACGGCCGCGAACGCGCCCGGGCTGAACGACGGCGCCTCGGCGGTCGTGGTGATGTCCGGAGCCGCGGTGAAGCGCACGGGGGCCAAGCCTCTGGCGCGCGTCACCGGGTATGCGACGGGCGGCGTGGCTCCGGAGATGGTCTTCTACGCGCCGGTGGTGGCTGTGAAGAAGCTCGCCGAGAAGCTGGGCCGAAAGCCCAACGACTGGGACCTGATCGAGGCCAACGAGGCGTTCGCGGCCCAGGCCATCGTGGACGCGCGGGAGCTGGGCTGGGATTTCGCGAAGCTCAACGTGAACGGGGGCGCGGTCGCGCTGGGCCATCCGATCGGCGCGAGCGGAGCGCGCGTGCTCACCACGCTCCTCTACGCGATGCGGGACCGGCACGCGAAGACGGGCCTCGCGACCCTGTGCCTCGGGGGCGGGAACGCGGTGGCGCTGAGCGTGGAGGCCGTGTAGTGACCGTCTCCACGGCGACGCGTCCCGTCGCGGTGATCGGCGCGGGCACCATGGGGAGCGGCATCGCCCAGGTGTTCGCGGCCGCCGGCCGGCAGGTCTATCTGGGGGACCGGGACGAGGCCTCGCTGGAGCGCGGCCTCGCGACGATCGCGCGAAGCCTCGACCGGCTGATCAAGAAAGGGGTCATGGACGCCGCCGCGCGCGCGCAGGTCCTGGGAAGGATCCGGGGCGCCGTCCGGGGGCTCCCGCTCTCGGAGTGCGGTCTCGCGGTCGAGGCGGTGCCCGAGCGTCTGGATCTCAAGACGGCCGTATTCCAAGAACTGGATCGCGCCCTCCCCCCCGAGTCCATCCTGGCCACCAACACCTCCTCGATCTCGATCACCGAGCTGGGCGCGGCGACCTCGCGGCCCGCGCGCGTGATCGGGATGCATTTCATGAATCCCGTTCCGGTGATGCCGCTCGTCGAGGTCGTCCGCGGGCTCGATACCTCGGAGGAGACCGTGTCCGCGACGATGGAGGAGGCGCGGGCGCTCGGAAAGACCCCCGTGCTCGTCGAGGATCGTCCCGGGTTCGTCTCCAACCGGGTCCTGCTCCCGATGATCAACGAGGCCGTCTTCGCGCTTCAGGAGGGCGTCGCGACGCGCGAGGCGATCGACACGGTCATGAAGCTCGGCATGAATCACCCCATCGGTCCCCTGGCGCTGGCAGACCTCATCGGCCTCGACGTCTGCCTCGACATCCTCCACGTGCTGCACCGCGGTTTCGGGGACGACAAGTACCGGCCTTGCCCCCTATGGAATCAGATGGTCGCTGCGGGCCGGCTGGGCAGGAAATCGGGCCGGGGATTCTACGAGTACTCCGATTCCTAGGCCCCGATGAACCTCCAGCTCACGGAGCAGCAGGAAATGCTCCGCGCGGTCACCCGCTCGTTCGCGGAGGGGGAGATCGCACCGATCGCCCACCAGATCGACGCCGCCGAGGAAATCCCCGAATCCCTTCGCAGGAAGCTCCGGGAGAACAATTTCTTCGCGCTCCTGATCCCCGAGCAGTACGGGGGCGTGGGCGTGGACGCGATCGGCTACGTGCTCGTGATGGAGGAGCTGGCCCGCGCCTCGGCCGCGGTGGCCATCACCGTGTCGGTGCACAACTCCGTGGCCGCGGGGCCGATCGAGCGCTTCGGGAGCACCGAGCAGAAGGACTGCTGGCTGCCCCGCCTCGCGAAGGACTTCCTCGGGGCGTTCGCCCTCACGGAGCCCGCCTCGGGCTCCGACTCCGCGGCGCTCATCACGCGGGCCGAGCGGCGGGGCGAGGAGTACGTGCTGAACGGCTCGAAGACGTTCGTGACGAACGGCCGCTACGCGGACGTCTTCGTGCTCCTGGCCCGAACCAGCCAGGAGTCCAAGCACCGCGGCATCAGCGCGTTTCTCGTGGAGCGGGGCTCGCCCGGCTTGAAGATCGGGAAGAACATCGACAAGATGGGCATTCGCGGCTCGGACACGGTAGAATTGGCGCTCGAGGATTGCGTCGTGCCCGCGAAGAATCGGCTGGACGAGGAAGGCCGGGGGTTCCGCGTGGCCATGCAGACCCTGGACGGCGGACGCATCGGGGTCGCGGCCCAGGCGCTGGGCATCGCCCAGGCCTCGCTGGAAGCCGCCTCGCGGTACGCCCGCGACCGCTTCCAGTTCGGGCACCCGATCGGCGACTTCCAGGCGATCCAGTGGATGATCGCGGAGATGCGCACCGAGATCGAGGCGGCGCGGCTCCTCACGCTCCAGGCCGCGTGGATGAAGGATCAAAAGGTCCCCTACGGGCCGCAGGCTTCCATGGCGAAGCTCAAGGCTTCCAGCGTCGCGTGCATGGCCGCGGACCGCGCGGTGCAGATCCACGGCGGCTACGGGTACACGAAGGAATTCGCGGTGGAGCGATACTACCGCGACGCGAAGGTGACGGAGCTGTACGAAGGGACATCGGAGATTCAACGCATCGTGATCGCCAATTCGGTACTCCATCCCAAGGACGGAAAGGCTTCGACGTGAAATCCAAGGTCGCCGTGCTCCGCACGACTCCGAAGACGGTCGTCGACGACATCGGGCGCTTGATGGAGCTCGCGGATTGCGGCTCGGAGATCAAGCCCGACAAGACGACCCTCTTGAAGATCAATATCTCCTGGCACGTGTATTACCCCGGATGCTCCACGAGTCCCTGGCAGCTCGACGGCGTCCTCCGCGAGCTCACGAAGTCGGGTTTTGCACGAGACCGTATTCTCGCCGCGCAAAATTCAACGGTCGTGGTGGACCCGCACGTGGGCATCAGGAACAACAAGCTCGAGCCGGTGTTGGACCGGTATGGGATTCGCTCGGTATGGCTGAACGACAAGGAAAGCGAGGCGGATTGGGTCCGATACGAGCCGAAGGGGAAGATGCTCGTCTTGAACGACGTCTATCCGGACGGGCTCATGCTTCCCCGGACGCTCATGGGCGCGAACATCATCCACCTGCCGACGCTCAAGACGCACGTCTTCACCGAGATGACGGGCGCCATGAAGAACGCGTTCGGCGGGCTCCTTCACCTGAAGCGGCACTGGACGCACAGCGTGATCCACGAGACCCTGGTCGATCTGCTCACGATCCAGAAGGAGATCCACCCGGGGATCTTCGCGGTCATGGATGGAGTGATCGCGGGCGACGGCCCCGGTCCGCGGGCCATGCGGCCGCATCTGGCGAACCTCCTGCTCGCCTCGCGCGACCAGGTGGCCATCGACGCGACGGCGGCCAAGCTCATGGGCTTCGATCCGATGACGATCCAGTTCATCCGGCTCGCGGATCAGGCGAAGCTGGGGAACGGCGACCCTCGGTGCATCGATCTGGTGGGGGACGATGTGTCGAACGTCAACCTGGGCTTTCACCGGAACGAGAACACGTTTGCGTCCAAGGGACAGAAGCTCATCTACCACGGGCCGCTGAAGCCGCTGGAAAAGATCCTGCTCCGGAGCCCGCTCGTGCCGTGGTCGTACTTCGCGTCGCGTCTCTACCACGACGGGTACTGGTACCCGTTCGTCGGGGTGCCTCGGAAGAAGAAGATCATGGAATCGGATTGGGGAGCGCTGTTCCGGGACTACGAACCCAAAGGGCAGGCGTAGGGCGGGCCGCGGGGTCCGCCGGGGAGGATGGCATGAGATTCGACACCGGAATTCATCCCAGGCAATGGCACCGTGGAGCATGGCTCGTGGCGCTCGTGCTCGCCGCGCTGGTGCTGCTCCTGTCCCACCGTCCGACGGTGGGACGCGCGTTCGCGATGGAGCCCTCTCCCGACGACACGTTGCACGTACCGCCGGTGGAGGAGGACATGAAGTCCTCCGAGTCTCCGGGCGAGGCCCATCCCGGCGGCGCCTACGTCGCGGAGATCGTGGACTCCGCGTACACGGTGGGACCCGCCGAATTCTTCGCGCTCGACCTTCCCACGAATCAGAAGGGCGCGAAGGCGGTCCACCTCTTCGGAACGGTGACGACGAAGGGCAAGAAGGACATCGTGGTCCGCCTGTTCCGCTCGGCGGATTATGACCAGTGGCTCAAGATGAAGAGCGGCCGGAAGCCGCAGGCGTTCTGGACCTCGCCCCGCTCCGGGAATCTCACGCTCGACCAGGATCTTCCGGCGGGAGAGCCGGTGGTGCTGCTCCTGGACAACGGCTACTCCATCCGCACGCCGAAGAAGGTGATCTGCCAGCTGCAGCTGCGGTATCAGCGGAATCCCACCGACACGTTCGATACCGAGAGCGGAGCCGCCTCAGGCCCCGCGGCGGCGAAGCCCGACTCGGACGACAATCTGCCGACGCCTCGATCGAACACGGACGAGGAGATGCCCGCGCCTCCGCCGCCTCCGCCGAGCGGCTACTAGCGCGGGGCGTTCCGCGGTCCGCGGAGCAACAGGAGCTGGCCTCCCTCGCCGGTCCGCCGCCGATCCTGGCGGATCTCGACCGTGTGGGCCTGCACGGTGAAGAGCCAGCTGTCCTCTCCGAAGAGATCGCTCACGTTGGTGATCCCGCTGGTCTCCCATTCTCCGCCCACGCCGCTCGGATCCGCGCGCCCGCGCGTGTCGCGCTCGGCGCACTCCGCCACGGCCTCCAGCCTGCGGGAGCGCAGGTCGTACCGTAGGATCCGCGACGCGTGGATCCCGCGCGCGCCGGGGTACTCCTGGATCATCACGCACCGATCGTCGGTGTCGATGCCGGAGGGGCGGAACATGTCGTCCCCTTCGCTCGCGTCCAGCACCACCGTGAGCTCGGAGACCCGGGTGGGATCGAACGCGTCCAACGTCACGTGGTAGAGGCGGCCGCCTCCCGCCGTGGTCTGGACCATCCCCTCCTGCCCGTGCCCCAGCCGGTCCGTGAAGTAGAACGCGCCCAGCCGCTCCCGGTCCACCGCCAGCCCCTCCAGGCGGACGAAGTTGAGGCAGCTCAAACCCTGGACAGTCGGATCCAGCGAGGCCGGAGCGCGCGACGAGGCGTCGTCCACGGGCACGAACGTGCCCGTGATGGGGACATCGCGGCGAAGGTGCGCGGCGCTCCGCGATTCGAGCGGAACGTCGGCCGGATTCGCGCGGAACACGTAGAGCTGCCCCCGCCCCGCGAGCACGTCCGTGTCGGAGTTGGCGATGTAGAGATAGAGCTGATCGGCCGAGAGGGTCGTGCTGCCGCCGGTCAGGACGAGGATCGTCTTTCCTCCCGTGGCGGGGAGCGAGATCGCGCTCTTGTGCCGCATGGCGCCGAGCCAGGGCATGTCCTGGACCGTCCCGCTCAGGGCGTCGATTCCGGAAACGAGGGGGAGGCGGCGCCGGTGGCTCCGCTCGTTCACGACGAACTCGGGCCGAAGGAAGCCCACCCTGGAATCGAGAAGCGCGGCGTGGGCGAATCCCAGATATCCGCGGTCCGGACGGAGAACGCAATCCGCGGCCAGGACGCCCGAGTTCCTGAGATCGAGCACGAGGCGCGAGACCATGGCGCCCTCGACCCCGTCGAGCCAGGCGTCCTCGTGCGCGACGTACACCTCGGCGGTTCCATCCCCCCGGTCGCGCGCGCCCAGCCCGGCGGCCCTTCCGGCGAAGACGAACGGAGGGTTGCCCGGGTCGTTCGAGAAGAGGGTGTCCCCGGCGGTCAGGATGGGCGTCAGGCGCACGTCGGGGCGAAGAGGCCGGACCAGGGGCGCCGCATCCGTGAGGAACCCCGAGCCCGGTCCCGTCGCGGAGCGCACGTGGGACGTGCCCGCGCAGCCGGAGCCGAGGAGCGCCGCCAGGAAGAGAGGGACGGCGGCGCGCACTAGGTCTCCCTCCGCTCGCAGAGCTCGACCAGCACCCCGTTCAGCGACCGGGGACTCAGAAACGCGATCCTGGTCTCGTGGCTGCCCTCCCTGGGGGAGCGGTCGATCAGCTCGAGCCCGGCGGCCTCCGCCTCCCGGAGCGCCCTCTCGAGATCGGGGACCAGAAAGGAGAGGTGGTGCAGACCCTCTCCACGCTTCGCGAGGAACCGCCCCACCGGCGAATCCGCATCGGTGGGCTCGAGGAGCTCGAGCTCGGCCGAGCCGCCGCGGAGGAACGCGATCCGGAGCATCATCGAGGGGAAATCGACGGTGTCGGTATGCCGGAACCCCAGCGCGTCGACCCAGACGGGAATGGCCGCCTCGATGGAGCGCACCGCGATCCCGACGTGCGCCAGGCCGGTCACGCGGGTCACGGAGCGCCCCGGTGGCCCCAGAGCAGGACCAGGAGCAGCAGGCCGAGCGCGATCCGGTACCAGCCGAAGGGCTCGAGTCCGTGCCGGGTGAGCCACCGGATGAACGATCGGATCGCGATCGCGGCCACGATGGCGGCCACGGCGAGGCCGACGACCATGGCCGCGGGTCCCACCGCTCCGCTCAGGAGGGCCTCGCGGGACTTCAGGAGGTCGTACAGGGTCGCGGCCCCCAGGGTCGGCAGCGCGAGCAGGAACGAGAATTCCGCCGCGGCGACGGCCGAGCATCCCAGGAGAAGGCCGGCCAGGATCGTCACCATGGAGCGCGACACGCCCGGCCAGAGCGAGAGGCACTGGAACACGCCGATCCAGAGCGCAACCCGGAGCGGGATCGCATCCACGCTCTCGTAGCGGGGCGCCGTGCCGCGCTTCCTGCGCCGCCGCTCGAAGAGCACCATCGCGATCCCGCCGACGAAGAGCGCCAGGGCCACCGGGATCGGCCCGAAGAGATGCTCCTCGATCTTGTGATGGAGCGCCAGACCGACCACGGCCGCGGGGAGGAAGGCGACCACGAGGCCCAGAAGGAGCCCGCGCCCCGCCGAGCCCGGCTGCGCCATCCCGTGCAGCGCCTCGAGGACCCGCACGCGGTAGAGCCAGAGGACCGCCAGCAGCGCGCCCGCCTGGATGACGATTTCGAAGTCGTTCATGGTCTGGCCGACCAGGCCCATCGCGTGCGCGGCGAGGATCAAGTGGCCGGTGGAGGACACGGGAAGGAATTCCGTCAGACCTTCCACGGCTCCCAGGATCGCAGCTTGGAACAGGTTCATGGGCCCTCACGCATTCGAGTCGTGGACTCCGTGGACGCGCCGGAGCGCATCGGAGATCTCCCCCAGAGTGGCGCCCGCCTTCACCGCGTCGATGACGAAGGGGGCGAGGTTCATGTCCCGGCGCGCGGTCTCCTCCACCCGCTGGAGGGCGTGGCGCGCCTGGGGCT
>Ga0187824_10000236_pt1 | contig 10766 bp, 9 predicted proteins | sample NC_wetland_sal_i_13_FD_132437 | JGI IMG/M metagenome (GOLD analysis project Ga0187824, IMG submission 132437) | Wetland sediment microbial communities from Neuse River Estuary, North Carolina, USA - SourceSoil_4 | ecosystem: Environmental > Aquatic > Freshwater > Wetlands > Sediment | place... | reverse complement strand
GTCAGTCAGCAGCTCTCGCAGCTCGAGAAGCGGGACGGAGAACTGTGGCTGATCGTTTCCCTGGCCGGCCTGCTGGTGGGCGCCGGGCTGCTCGCCGTGCTCTTTCCCGCGGCCTTTCTCAAGCAAGGCAACATTCACTTTGAAATAACGGTGTCGCGTCCTTTGGTGCTCGGGCTGGTCGCTCTGCTGACCCTGCTGAACACCTATCTGGTCTCCAAGCGCATGGAATTTCGCCGCCTGCGCGAAGAGTTGATCTCCCGGACTATCCAGCAGGAACTGGTGCAGCAGCAATCCTTCACCGATCCCCTGACCGAGATCTATAACCGCCAGTCGCTCGAAGAGATGGCGGGAAGATTCATGAGTCATGCCCGGCGATCGAAGAAGCCCCTCACCGTATTGCTGGTTGACGTGGACCGGTTCAAGGAAGTGAACACCCGCTTCGGCCACCTCACCGGGGACGTCGTCCTGGCCAATACGGCCGCCCTGCTGAAACATTCGGTGCGCGGCTCCGATGCGGTCTTTCGCTACGGTGGCGACGAGTTTCTCATCATTCTGGCGGACACGTCATGCGCTGACGCCCGGCACGTGGTCGAACGAATAAAGACCGGTCTCACCGAATGGAACCGCGCCAAGCACCTGGAAAAGTTCGAGCTGAGCCTGAGCATCGGAATCGCGGAATGGGCGGAGGGAAAGACCCTCGACGACCTGCTCGACGGCGCCGACCGCCAGATGTACGCCGCCAAAGAAGAGCGCAAATTGACCCGGAGCAAAGCGGCGGGAGCCTAAGAGTCAGCACCACCCCTTGTCATCCTGAGCGGAGCAGCAGTTTCGCATCGCGAAACTCCCGCGCGGTCGAAGGACCCCTATAAGCGGATAAGTGCGAGCCGGGTAAGCGGTTGTGAATTCCGGCGTGTTCCGTGGCGAAAAGAGCCGGCCGCGTGGAGTTCCTCACGAGCGAGGACGCTCGCGCCTACATCAGCAGTTCATTGGCGCGCTGCACCAGCGGATGCTGCATCTCCTGCAGGTCGTTCTTCACCAGGTTCAGCCCGTACACGCACTGCTCGAAGTTTCGCGACAGATTGGCGAAAAGCGGCGCCACCTTGGCGTACTCGAAGTGCTCGAACTTCGAAACGATGTAGTAGCTTTCCTTGCCCGCCTTGATCCAGTCTACGAAATTCTCCAGGCGGTTGCGGCGCAACCGGAAGTGGTTGATGCTTTCCGGAAACATGCCGGTAAAGAAAAGAGTGTAGTCGCCGATGTGCTTGCGCACCTGGCGCTCGCGGTCGAAGGAGGGCGCCGGCCCGAACACTGGATTCGATTCCACCAGCATCTCGCCGACATCGGTCAGCGGCCGGCCTTCCGCGTTGCGGATCCTGAATAATTCCTCGGCATCGCAAAACTCGGCCATCAGGTGGGCGACATAGTTCACGATCTGGGGATCGCGCAGCCCGATCTCCTCCGCATAGTGCCGGCCCACGAGCTCGATGAACAACTGTTGCAAGGGATGCGATTCCGGAATCATTCTGGATCTCACCTCCGCCTTAAAAACCCCGAGTGACGCGGGGTTTTGTCACCGCACTTCGTTCGTCCTACTTAACCTCAGCTGCCTGGCCAAGGCAAGTGACTTTTGTAAGTCAGCCAAATCAAAATTTCCTATCCACTTAGAACCCCGCCCACCGCGAAAGGTTTTACCTCCGATTTACTGTAGATGACTGCTGGCAGAAGGCGTGGTTGGCTGCTAATTCCGGTGGTTCACGACCCAGCTACAATGATTCACGGAGGCAAAATGGAACGAACCAACATTTCCAGCGGAACCCAGTGGGAACCCGTCGTAGGTTACTCTCGTGCCGTGAAGGCCGGTTCTTACGTGCATGTGTCCGGAACCACCGCCACCGGCCCGGACGGCAAGATCGTGGGCGTGGGCGACGCCCGCGCTCAAACCATCCAGACTTTGAAAAACATCGAATCGGCCTTGGCCAAGGCGGGCGCGACGATGAAAGATGTTGTACGCACCAGGATGTATGTGATCAACATTGCCGAGTGGGAAAAAATAGGCAAAGCGCACGGTGAGTACTTCCGCGATATTCGGCCGGCCACGTCCATGGTGCAGGTAAGCGCGCTGATCTCACCCGACATGCTGGTGGAAATCGAAGCCGACGCCGTCATCGCCTGACGTGTGGGGCGGACACTCCTGTCCGCCGCCTTTGACCTTGACCTTGATCTTGTCGGGCAACTCGTCACGTCCACGGCCGCTTGATCTGAAGATCGGGAACAAAAGATCAACGTCAAAAGCGGCGGACAAGAGTGTCCGCCCCACACGGCATTGACTTGATGTATCATGCCCACCCGAAACCTAAGAGGTGGACATGCGCTCTCTTCTCGTCCTGATCGTTGCGGTTGCGGTCGTCCCGTCCGTCCTTTCCCAGACCACGCCGCCGCTGGTCGTCACTGTCATTCGCGCCGGCGTGCTTATCGACGGCAAGTCCGACCAGCCTCGCCGTGATCAGGTCATCGTGATCCGCGGCAACCGTATTGAAAGTGTCTCGGACGCCGCCACGGCGAAGATTCCCGCGGGCGCGACAACCATCGATCTCTCGCACGCCACCGTGCTGCCCGGCCTGATCGATTCCCACACCCATATCTTCCTGCAGGGAGAAGATCCCGCGCAGGGCGGCTACGACGCCAACATCCTGAAATACCCGCTGGCCCTGCGGGCGGCGCGGGCCACGGTTGCGGCCCGGAGGGCGCTGGAGCAGGGCTTTACCACGCTGCGCGATCTGGAGACGGAAGGCGCGGGATACGGCGATGTGGGCATCAAGGAGGCAATCGAAGGCGGCTACATCCCCGGACCGCGGCTGTTCGTCGTCACCCGCGCCATTTCCACCACCGGCGGCTACAACCTCGAAGGCTACGCGCCCGAACTCGACATGCCCAAGGGCGCGCAGCTCATCGACGGGCCAGTCGAGGCGCGCAAGGCGGCGCGCGAGCAGCTTGACCACGGCGCCGACTGGATCAAGGTTTACATGACGCATCGCTCATGGGTGGGAAAGAATGGAGAACTGGTTTCGCAGCCCACCCTCACCGTGGAGGAACTGAAGCCGATCGTCGACGAAACCCACGGCTGGGGCAGGAAGGTAGCTTGCCACGCCTACAACGGCATCGGCCTGCAGCGCGCCCTGGATGGCGGGTGCGACTCGATCGAGCACGGCCTAGAAATCACCGACGCGCAGATCGCGCAGATGGTGAAGCAAGGCACCTGGTACTGCGCCACGCTGGCCGCCTACTACCACGACTGGGCCCCGGCCAATACCCCCGCCGGTCAGCGCGATCGCGCCCGGGCGGCGGAACACGGGGTGTCGTTTCAGAAGGCGTTGAAGGCGGGGGTGAAAATCGTTTTCGGCACCGATATTGGCGGCATTCCCTGGACCGAACCGATCGCGCAGGAGTTCCCTCGCATGGCCGAGTTCGGCATGGCTCCGATGGAGATCATCAAGAGCGCAACCTCGCGCCCCGCCGAGATGCTGGATATGACGGGCCAGATCGGGGTGGTCGCGCCCGGCGCCCTGGCTGACATCGTCGCCGTCAACGGTGACCCGCTGCGCGACGTCAACGTCCTGGGAAACGTGACTTTTGTGATGAAGGATGGCGGAGTATTCAGGAACGAAAATAAATGACATCGGGAAATGCGGCCACGGATCTTCACGGATTATCAAATCCTCTTTTGCCGGAGCTAAATCCGTGCAAATCCGTGAAATCCGTGGCCTCGGTTTTTGCCGGGACGCCAGCATGCTCTTTTTAGCCCGACCCGGTCATGAATCTTCTTGACACCGTCCGCGCGCAAGTCATAATGCGGAATTCTCCGTGATTGCATGCCCGATCCGGAGTGCTCCGACCCAGCCGACAAGGGGGCTTTATGAGCGTTTTGGAACTTTGCGATGCCGATGTGGCTTCCGTGCCCGTCGAAGTGAGCGCGGCCGACGCCATCCGCCTGATGCTGGACCGGCATGTCGGCGCAGTGGGCGTGGTCGACAGTGGAGGCCTGGTGGCGGGCATCTTTACCGAGCGCGACGTGCTGCTCAAGTTGTCCCTTACCGGCCGCAATCCCGAGGCCACGCCGGTGCGCGAACTGATGACCACCCCGGTCGAACTGGCCACCATCGACACGCGCCCGGGCGAGGCCCTGGCCATCATGCTGGAACGGCACTTTCGCCACCTGCCGGTGGTGGACAATTCCGGCAAGCTGCTGGGCATGCTTTCCATCCGTAACCTGCTGGAGCAGCGGATCGACGATCTCAGCCACGAACTCGACTCGCTCGAGCAATACGTCACCAATGACGGGCCCGGCGGCTAGACCGCCTCCGGGTAAAATACAAAGCCTGATGCGCAAAATCTCTGGCGCCCTTCCTAAAACGATCGCGGTGGTGCGCATCGCCACGTCGGCCTTCTTTCTGCTCTTCGGCCAGTACAAGATTTTCGGTTCCGAGTTCGCCCATGGCGGATTTCAGCAGAATCTCCAGGGCTTCCTGGAGAACGGCGCGGTCAGTTTCTACCGGCCGATTCTGGCCAACCTGGTGTTGCCGCATGCGGTGTTCTTCGGATATCTGGTGGGAGTGGTCGAGCTGTTTATCGGAGTGAGCCTGCTGCTGGGAATCTGGGTGCGGCCGGCCTCGGTGCTGGGCGCCTTGCACATGCTGAGCCTGACGCTCGCCACCTGGTGGGAGCCTGGCCAGGGAATTTCGGTGTGGCACTACTTCGGCGCCGAACTCGACCACCTGCCCCTGCTGTTTCTGTTCGTTATTTTCTTCGTTGCCGATGCCGGCCAGGAGTGGGGCCTCGACGGCCGCCGCGCCCCGGCCCAAAAAAGATAAGAATGACCAAGCCGCCCAGCCGGGCACAAGAATACGCCGGGCGCAGGCGCAAAGCCGCGAACCGGCACCAGAATGAAGCGGGGCGCAAGCCTAAGCCACGAAGCGGCGCAAGAATGTAGCCCACGGCGTAAGCCGTGGGAAAGCGAAAAACACGACCCAGCTCCGAAGGAGCGAAAGAGGGGTTTCGACGCAGACTCGTAATGCCGTACCTGTAACATCGCCGGGAGATCAATGGCTAAAGAGGTCGGATACCGCCATGTTTCTCTCGCCCTTCGAGGGCCACATTCCTTGGGCCGCTACGCGGCCCTCTTTCGGTCTCCCCATCGGGCCGCGGTAAACACGACTTAGAGAGTCCTGTTCGCAGGGCCAACTCAACGAGGAGCAAGATGAAAAAAACGGTACGAAATATCTTTTTCAACATCATTTTCCCTTCCCTTGTCTTGATCCCCTTCGCACCCGCGCAGCAAGCCGCCGCCAAGCCCGCCGGCAGAGTCATCGTCCACGCCGGAAAATTGCTGGATGTGCGCACCGGCAAGACGCTCACCGACCAGGCCATCGTGATCGAAGGTGAGAGGATTTCGAGTGTGGGACCTTTTGCCCAGGCCAGGCGTTCGGCCGATGACCGGCTGGTCGATCTCTCCAACGCCACCGTTCTCCCCGGCTTGACCGACGCTCATACTCACCTGACCATGAACCCGCAGGATGTCGGGCCCCGCGGCCTGACGATTTCGATTCCGCGCGAGACCCTGACCGGCGCCCGCAACGCGCGCATCACGCTCGAGGCGGGTTTCACCACCGTGCGCAACGTTGGGGCAGATGGATACAGCGACGTCGCCCTGCGCGATGCCATCAATGATGGGGATGTTCCCGGCCCACGCATGCTGGTGAGCGGCCCGCCGCTCGGAATCACCGGCGGGCATTGCGACGAGAACCTGCTGCCCTTCGAATATCACTACTCCGCGCTGGGCGTGGCCGACGGGGTGGAAGGCGTGCAGCACAAGGTCCGCGAGACCATCAAATACGGCGCCGACCTCATCAAAATTTGCGCCACCGGGGGCGTGCTCTCGCACGGAGACAATCCCCAGGCTTCGGCCTATACCCCGGAGGAGCTAAAGGCGATCGTAGCCGACGCCCATCGTCTGGGACGGAAGGTTGCGGCCCATGCCCATGGCGCCCAGGGTATTCTGTGGGCTTCCCAGGCCGGCGTCGATTCCATCGAACACGGCTCCTACATCGACGATGCCGCTATCGCCGAAATGAAGAAGAACGGCACTTACCTGGTGCCTACGCTGTACCTTGCCGACTGGTTTCTGGAAAACGCCGAGCGGCTTCACGTTCCGCCCGAGCTGATCGCAAAAGGCAGGGAAGTGATGCCCGCCGCCCGCAAGAACATCGCCCAGGCTTTCGCCAGCGGTGTGAAAGTGGCATTCGGCACCGACGCGGCGGTCTATCCGCACGGCCTGAACGCTCATGAGTTTGCGGTCATGGTGAAGCTCGGATTGACTCCGCTGCAATCCATTCAGGCGTCCACGATCAACGCGGCCGACCTCCTGGGCTGGTCCGACAGGATGGGCGCAGTCGAACCCGGCAAGTGGGCGGACATCATTGCCGTGGACGGCGATCCCCTGCAGGATGTAACCACTCTCGAGCGCGTGAAGTTTGTCATGAAGGGCGGCGAAGTGGTGAAGAACGAATACGGCAAGTAAGGACGACGCGTGGGTCCATTACCACTGCCCGTGTAGGGACGGGTCTCCGACCCGTCCGAGCCGAGCGCAGCTCGGCTACGCTCTTGTTGGTCGTCCGAACATCCCCGCCGAAGCGAAGCTTGGACGAGGCTCCCGAGGAGCGAGAATGGGCTCGACAGGACACCCAGGGGCGGCTGTCCCCACGTGGTCCATGGCAGAGTTTTGGTTGAACTGACGACTGACAGCTGAAAGCTTCTACTGCGTGCTGACCACCGGCTTCACGTTCGCCGTGTCGGTTGGCATCGTGGGATGAGCTTCGAAGAACGAGTGGTCATAGAGGCTGCGATACATGCGCCCGGAAATCTCCGCCGCTTTCGGTCCGAAGGTCGGCCGTCCGCCCTGCAGGAAGACCACGACCACAATGCGTCCCACATCGGTGTTGGCGTAGGAGGCAAACCATCCGTAGCGGGTGCCGGCTTTGGAGCAGGTCCCGGTTTTCCCCAGAATCTCTTCTTCGTTGAAATTGACCCGGAGGCTGCGCGCGGTGCCATAGCTTACTGCCGCCGCCATGCCGTCGGAAATTTCGGGAATTAACGGAGCGATGTCGAGGTGGCGCTTCACCCGCGGCTCGAAGCTGGCCACTTCTTCGGACGTTGTGGGATGCTGCAGATAATAGAGCGTGCCGCCGTTGGCGATGGCCGAAACCATGGCGCCGAGTTGCAGCGGCGTCATCGAAATGCCCTCTCCAAACGAGCACATCTTGCCGACTCCGCCCAGCTTCGAAGAAATCTCCTGCTGCGGGTAGGTCCCGAGTTGCTCGCCCGTAATGTTGTATCCAGCCAGCTCACCCAGTCCGAACTGGTGAGCGTAGAAGCTGACTTTTTCGAATCCCAACTTGCGTCCCAGAGCCTCAAAGTATGCGTTGTTGGAGTGCGCCAGGGCGGTGGTGAGATTCATCTGGCTGCGGCGTCCCAGGGCGATCTTGGTGTCTTTCGTGATCAGGTCTTCGCTTAATGCGGCCAGGGCGACTGAGAGCTTGATGGTCGAGCAGGGTTGCGCACCGCTCGAAAGCGCCAGTTTCTGGTTCACCATGGCCAGTACCCGGCCGCTGGTCGGCTCGATGGCCAGCACGGTGCCGTTCATGTTGCCCAAGGCATCGATGGCCGCCTTCCGGACCACCGGGTCCTCGCCGGCCGTGACATCACCGTCGAAGCTGTCTTCCACGAACGAACTCGCGGTAAAGCGCTCATAGTAGCGATGGCGCCGACGGTGCCTGGCGGCTACAGCGGTACGGGCCCGGCTGCGCGAGAGCCTGGTCAGGCGCTTTCTGGCCCGGGGGGCCTCACTCACTTTTTGTGATTTGGGCTTTCTTGCGGTCAGGGAACGAGTACTGACCGTGGCTCCCATCCCATACTCAGGAAGGACCGTCAGAATGAAAGCTACCAGCAAACCCAACACCGCAAAACGCTTCTTGGAAATCACCAATTTTGTCCCCATCCCCGGTTCGGATACTTAGATTGTGATGCACGAGGCCTGCCAAGTCCGCACCGGCCCGGCCCTGCACTTGTAATCCTCCGATAGTAAGGGACTTAGAGCTCGGCGTACATTAAAAAATCGGATTGTTACCATCCACGAATCAAATGTGTAACCTTATGAAATTGAATGGCTTATTCTCGCCTTTGGCTATGATTACCGACCTTTCGTAATGGGAAAGCTTTTGCCCTGCGACCGTCAATTTAGGAAAAGTTTTTCACTTTTTGCCCGGAATTTTTCAAGCCCGGATGCCGGCATTCCGGCAGGCCTGGCAGCGACCGATGGGTCCTTTGCGCCCTGTGCGGTTCAAAGAGTTGTAGCTCCGGCATCCTGCCGGCTGTCCCGAGGGCGTCTCGCCCCCGGCGGCGGGCGAGACGCCCGCCGGACAGCCGCCGGGACGGCTGCGCTAACACTCTTAACCGCGAAGCTCGTCAAGAACTCGCAAAGGTCGCAAAGCGAATGGACCATGCTTCCAGTAGCATGAGGATCTACAATCTGAAATCTGAAATCCCCAGACTGGACTGCCATGAAAGACTGCTTGTTCTGCCGCATCGTTGCCGGTGAAATTCCCGCCAAAAAGGTCTACGAAGACGAGCACACCTTGGCCTTTGAAGACATCAATCCGCACGCGCCGACCCACGTCCTCGTGGTCCCCAAAAAGCATATTCGCGGGCTGAAGGAAGCGGCGGCTGAAGACGCGGAGATCATCGGGCGGTGCCATCTGGCGGCGGCCCGCGTGGCCCGCGAGCGCGGCATCGAAGACGGCTATCGCACGGTGCTGAATGTGGGACCGGGCGCCGGCCAGTCGGTGTTCCATCTGCACGTGCATCTGCTGGGCGGAAGAGATTTGAAGTGGCCCCCGGGCTGATTATGTGGGCGCGAGCGCCCCGCTCGTGCGACCGCAAAAATCAGAGACGCGCGTGAGCAGAAGGATGTGCTGGACTACGACGGGCGAGGCCGCCCGTCCTCTATCAAGTCTCTAGTTGGTGGCTTCGGCTTCCGGAGCGCCGTGACGGCGCAGCAGTTGCGGCAGGTTCTGCGAGAATGCCGACCGCGGCAGCACCATGTCGCAGCCCACCTCGTGCGCCTTCATCTTCAAATCTCCCTGCACGTGTGACAGGAATCCGATGATCGACGTCCCCTTCTTCAACTTGGTCTTGAGTTTGGGGATCAGGGTCAGGGGCTTGGCGTTGGCGTTGTTCATGTCGAAGATGATCAGCGACGGCTTTTCTTCGCCATTTAGCTTCATGTGATCGAGCAGGTCTTTCTCCGTCTTGACGAATTCGACCTTCACGTTCAGCTTGCGCGCCGTCTCCTGGATCTTGGCCTGGAAGAACAGATCGTCCACGAAGGCAAAGATGCGGGAGTTGCCGTTGTCGCCCTGGGGCAGAGGCTCAGGCTCCATGGGAACGTAAGCCGGGGCAAATCCGGGACGCAGGCGTCCTGGTCTCGATCCATTGTTGCCGCCCAACGTGGCGCGGTAGCTGTGGTCCATGGGTGCGCTGTAGATGCCGCTATGTTGCTGACGGTCGCGGCCGTTGGGCGCGCCACCACGGTTCGGCGGACGACGTCCGCGTCGCCGCTTGCTTCTCCCTCCACCACCGCCGGAGGGATGTCCGGGTCCTGCATTCATATTGTTCTCGTTTTATCTGTGCATTCAGTCCGCCCGAAGGGGGACTCGATCTTGCTGATGATCAATGACCGCTTTCTGGTAAAACCTCGCGTCGCGCGCAGGCATGGAGCCCGCGCCGAAAACCCCTTGCGGCTGAAACTCACGCGTGAATGACTTTAATCCGTATGGCGTCTGAAGCCAGGGGGTGCGGAGGGCCAGCTAGAGAGCATGGCCACTGGAAACACCTATGATGTTACCGCCCCGAGTCGCCGGAGCGCAAGCCCTAAGACGGCTAGTTTTGCACAATAGTAATGCCAACCCCATTTAATGTGGGCGCGAGCGCCCGCGCTCGTGCCGCGGCGCCCGGGACGCTGCCGCACAAACCGGGACACTTGCAGCGGCGGCTGGGAACGCCGCCGCCCCGCCAGGTGCTGTGCGTCGGCACCCCGGACGCTGCCGCACGAGCGGGGCGCTCGCGCCCACCCGGGAAGCGATTATGATGGCAGCATGTCGGGCGAGATCTCGGCCAGCTGCGTCGCCAGCGCTTACACACTCATCCGGCCGTACATCCGGCGCACTCCACTGCTTGAGGTCGACGGGGCCGATTTCGGCCTCGACGGCGTCACCCTGGTCTTCAAGCTGGAGTCTTTGCAGCATTCCGGTTCCTTCAAGGCCCGGGGCGCTTTTACCAATCTGCTGCTGCGCCATATCCCCGCTGCCGGCGTGGTCGCGGCCTCGGGAGGCAATCACGGCACCGCGGTGGCCTTTGCCGCGATGAAGCTGAAGCAGCCGGCCAGAATTTTTGTTCCTGAAGTGGCGTCGCCCACCAAGCTCGAACGCATCCGGGAATATGGCGCCGACCTGGTCGTGACCGGCGAGCGCTACGCTGACGCGCTGGCTGCCAGCGAGATATGGGCTGCGCAATCCGGCGCGCTGGCCGTGCATGCTTACGATCAGATTGAAACCCTGCTCGGCCAGGCCACCGTCGGCCTCGAGTTCGAAGAGCAGTATCCCCGCCTCGATAGTCTGATCGTGGCCGTGGGAGGCGGCGGGCTGATCGGCGGAATC
>Ga0187824_10000233_pt1 | contig 10789 bp, 7 predicted proteins | sample NC_wetland_sal_i_13_FD_132437 | JGI IMG/M metagenome (GOLD analysis project Ga0187824, IMG submission 132437) | Wetland sediment microbial communities from Neuse River Estuary, North Carolina, USA - SourceSoil_4 | ecosystem: Environmental > Aquatic > Freshwater > Wetlands > Sediment | place... | reverse complement strand
TGGCAGGCGCGGCGGCCCTCCTGGAAGCGCCAGTTGTTGCCTACTCTGCGCTACCTGATGCGCACCGACGTGCACACTTTTGCCTTTTCCGTCGCCGCCAACGCCATCCTTTCCTTTTTTCCCTTCGTGGTCCTGCTCATGACGCTCACCCGTAGGGTTTTCCACTCCCGCCTTATGTACAACGTAGTGTTGCAGTTGCTGCGCGACTACCTGCCGGCCGGACAGGATTTCGTAATCAGGAATCTCAACGCGCTGGTCAGCGCCCGCCATCGTGTGCAGTTGTTTTCCCTGGTGATGCTGCTGATTACTTCCACCGGTGTGTTCGTGCCCCTGGAAGTTGCGCTCAATCGGGTGTGGGGATTCCCGAAAAACCGCTCTTATGTCGGCAACCAGCTGATTTCGCTGGGGCTTGCGTTTGCTTGCGGTTGCTTGGCGTTACTTTCCATCTTTCTGACCGCAGGCAACCAGCAATTGTTGCAATTCATGTTCCTGGGGCACAGTGGAAATTTCGTGTTCCGCGCCGCCGCCTTCCTGGTGATGAAGACTTTTGCCATCGCCGCCAGCATCGCCATTTTCTTTCTCATTTACTGGCTGCTGCCCAATGGCCGCGTGCCGGTGCAGGCGGTGTTGCCGGCGGCGGTTATGACCGGCCTGGCCTCCGAGGTCCTGAAATATGCCTACATCGTGGCCCTGCCACGCCTCGACTTCCAGGAGGCTTATGGGCCTTTTGCCATCTCCGTCACCCTGATGATCTGGGCCTTCCTGATGGGGTTGCTGCTGCTGGCGGGGGCTTACCTTTCCGCTTTCGGGGACGACTCCCACCCCACCTAGGGGCAACGCCGCTTCATTCCCGGTTTGGGAGGCTGAGGTTACATATTTCACCACGCCGGGACTCCTGCGCCTGGAGGGAAGAATAGACTACAGGTGAAGAAGGCGAGAAGCCCTCTCAGGTCTCTGTTGTGAGCCCCAAGTCGCACCTCCGCGCGCTTCGGGTAGCTCTGCTGGTGGCGGGACTGGGATGTTGCTCTTTAGCCCAGGCAAGTGGCCCCGCTCCCCTCAGCCTCACCCAACTCACCCGCAAGGCGGGTTTCATCTTTGCCGGCCGGGTAATGCGAGTGGAACGTCCGGCGCCTCTGCCGGGCAGAGTTCCAGTGTTGCAGGTGACCTTGCGGGTGGAGCGCGCCTTGCGCGGCGCCCGTACCGGCCAAGAATTCACCCTCATGCAGTGGACTGGCGCCTGGGACAGCGGCCCGCAGTATCGGCCCGGGCAGCGCCTGTTGCTGTTCCTTTATCCCCGCAGCCGAACCGGACTGACCAGCGTGGTCGGCGGCCGTCTGGGTCAATTTGACCTGGACGCAGGGGGAAACATTGTTCTGCGAGACGATCAGCAAAACCTGCTGATGTCGCCCGACTCTCCCCCCACCCGGAGCGGCGCGCGTTCGCCCGCAAAGTACCGCTACCAGGACTTCGCCGGCCGTCTACGACGGGCAACCGAGCCATGAAGCCAGCAGCCCAAGCCGGCGAGCACAAAGCTGCTTTCATCTCGTGCCTGCTGCTGGCGGCAGGACTTTGCCTGTTCGCCGCCCGCCTGCATGCCGGCGGACCTCTGAAGGTGGCGGGCGTGAGCGGGTTCAATACCGGAGCGGCGGGCACGCCCTTGACCTGGGCGGGAGGCGCGGTGCAGTACTACACCGACCAGGGCGACCTCAGCGCACTGCTGCCGCAAGCTGAGGCCAATGCCTTCGTGGCGGATGCGTTTGCCCGTTGGACCTCGGTGACCACGGCCGCCCTGAGCGCTACCCGGGTCGGCCAGCTCGACGAGGATGTGAACGGCAGCAACGTGGTTTTTGTTGACTACGGCCAGATCAATATGCCGGCCGATATCGAGCCTGCTGCGCTGGCCAAGCCCGTGGCCATCCTCTATGACTTGGATGGCAAGGTCACCGATGCCCTGCTGGGCCAGGGAGCGGGCGCCGCCGATATGTGCGGCAGCAACGCCGTTTACGGCGGCCCTGATAATTACAGCTCCGATGCCCACCTGGCCCACGCGCTGGTGGTGCTGAATGGGAACTGCGCCCAAACCAACGCCGCCTTGACCGACCTCAAATACCACCTGATCCGTGTGCTGGGGCGGGTGCTGGGCCTGGATTGGGTAGACCTGAACAGCAACGTTTTCACCCGCAGGCCCTACCCCCTCCCGGATGATTACCTTGGCTTCTCCGTGATGCATGCGCTCGACCCTTACTGCCCGAGTTCCACCATGTGCGTGAGCGCGGGGGACGAGTTGAAGATGGACGACCGGGCCGCCATCTCCCGGCTGTACCCGGTGACCAGCGCGAACCTCGGCAACTTTTCGGCAAACAGGTCTTCCGTGATAACACCGCGCGGGTTCAGGGCAATGTGTATTTCCGCGCGCGCAACGGGCTGGCCGCGCAGCCCATGCAGGGCGTCAGGCTGGTGGCGCGCTGGATTGATACCGCCAGCGGTTTGCCTTCGCGCCGCTACGGGGCAGTCTCTGTCTCCGGCTTTCTCTTCCGCGGCAATGCTGGAAATCCAGCCACCGGTTTCACCACCATCAGCGGCGAGCGTTATGACAGATTCGGCTCCGACGATCCCGTGTGGGAAGGCTACTTTGACCTGGCCGGGCTGGAATTTCCCGATGGAGGAGAGAGTGCGCAATACCAGATCACCGCGGAAGCGGTGGAGCCGCTGTGTGCCGAACCCACCTCGGTGGGACCGTATCGCGACGGGCAGGTCACGCCCTCAGGAACCGCGGCGGCATTCACCGTCACGCTGAGGAAAGGCGACGACCTTACCCATGACTTCATCATGTCCGGCAGTTCCCTTCCCACCGGCGAAAGCGGGGGCACATTTTCCGCGCCCGCCCGTCTGCCCGCCGGCGGTAACTGGACAGGCTGGCTTTCTCCCTACGGCAACGTTGACTACTACTCCCTGGCGGCACGGGCCAACCGCACTATTACGGTGAAGGTCACCGCCCTGAACGAATCCGGGAAGGCCACCCAAAGCAAGGCCCGGCCTGTGGTCGGCATCTGGCAGGGAAACGCTGCCGCGGGTTCTCTGCCCGATGTATCGGTTACCTACTTCAACGGTGCGGAGACGGGCGCTACCGTGATGAACGCGCAGTTTCTGACCGGGGGCAATTTCAAGCTGGGCATTGCCGATTTTCGTGGGGACGGGCGGCCGGATTTCCGCTACCGGGGGCGAATCTTTTATGGCGACTCCGTCGCTCCCGCGCGGGTAGCGACACAAGCAGGCGCGGCTCTGACCGTTCGCGGCATCGGCCTGGATGCCGCCACCACCGCCAAAATCAACGGCAGCGATACAGCGGTGGTTGCCGCCTATTCCGACCGCATTGTGCTCAGCGCGCCCAACCTGGCTGACGGAGTCTACAACCTTGACCTGCAGGCGCCCGATGGCGCCAGCAGCAGTCTGATCAACGCCCTGACCTATGGCGCCGCCGCCGGCGACCAGATTGTGCTGCTGCAGGGCGCCGGTAATCCCGCCACTCCGGTGGGCGGAGAGGCCTCCAATCCCATTCGCGTGCGCGTGCTCCAGGCCGATGGCATTACCCCGGTGGCGGGCGCGACTGTTAATTTCAGCGCCAGTCCGGCCCAGGTTCTTTTTTCCAGTTGCGGCGCCAAAACCTGCGCCATCCTGACCGACGAACAGGGGGAGGCGGGCTCGCGCATGGTTCCAGCCGCTTCGGGCACCTTCACGGTCACGGCCGCGATTTCTCCCTCAGCCTACGTTCACGCCACTCTGACGGGAGCTTCATCAGCTCTCGACATTGCGGCGATGTCGCCCTCCGCCTGGGTGGCGGAGGCCGGCAGCGCCAGCCTCCCCCTCACCGTGCGCGTGCTGTCCATCGGCCAGCCAGTCGCCGGCCGTTCCGTGCGGTACCAGGTTACCCAGGGCAGCGCCAGCCTGAGCTCGAACACGGCGCTGAGCGATGCCGCCGGATACGCCACCGTCAATTTGATTTTGACTTCATTGGCGGCTGAGGTTCACGCCAGCGCCTGCGTTATGCCGGGAGCGACTCCGTGCAGCAATTTTTACATTTATAAAGTACCGGCAAGCCAGCTCAGGGTGCAGGCGGTCTCCGGCGAGCAGCAGATCATCAATACCGCACAGAGCTTCTTAGCGCTGCGCCTGCAAGTGACCGATTCGGCTTCGCCGCCCAATCCGGTGCAGGCGGCGCCGGTCACGGTACTCTCGGCGGTGTTGCGCTGGCAGGCGCCTCCGGTTTCAACGGGAGGGAACCCGCCCCCGCCAACCGCTCCGGTGGTGCTCAGTTCGGCGCAGAGCGTGCTTTATTCCGGTTCCAGCGGGTTGGTTTCCATTCTGCCCGCGGCGGCTGACCGCTTTGGCGCGGTGGTGGTAAGGATGATTGCCTGGGCGGGAAGCGGACTCCCGCTGCAATTCGAGGTACAACGCCTGTGGGCCCCTCCGGGCTGGGTCGGTTCCAGCCAGGCGGAGAACGCAGCCGCGTTGTATCAACGCCGCCAGCGCCGGTTTATTTCTTCACCCAGGTATCTACCCACTGATTGACCGTCTTGTACCAGAGCCGGCTGTTCTGCGGCTTCAGCACCCAGTGGCCTTCGTCTGGGAAATAGAGCATCTTGGAAGGCACTCCCAGGCGCTGCAACGTGGTGAAAAGCTGCAAACCTTCCGAAAGATCCAGGCGGTAATCCAGTTGCCCGTGCACCACCAGCGTTGGAGTCTTGAAGTTGGCGGCGAACAGGTGCGGCGACCAGCGGCGGTACATGAGGCGGTTGGTCCAGGGTGTGCCTTTGAACTCCCACTCCGGGAACCACAGCTCCTCGGTGGTGCCGTACGCCGATTCGGTATTGAACATGCCATCGTGGGAAACCAGGCACTTGAAGCGGGTAGTGTGGCCCAGAATCCAGTTGACCATGTAGCCCCCGTAGCTGGCGCCCAGCGCGCATTCGCGGTCCTTGTCTACAAAGGGATAACGGCGCTCCACATAATCCAGGCCACGCATCAGGTCCACGTACGGACGACCGCCCCAGTCGTCGTTGATCTGGTCAATGAATCGCTGCCCGTAGCCGGTGGAGCCGCGCGGGTTGATCATAACCACCACGTAGCCGTCGGCGGCGAACAACTCCGGATTCCAGCGATAGCTCCAGGCATCATCCCAGGCGCCCTGCGGCCCGCCGTGAATGAGGAACTTCATGGGATATTTTTTGCGGGAATCGAAGCCGGGCGGCTTGAGCAGGAAGCCCTCCACCCGGGTCTTCTCCGCGCCTGTAAACCAGAAATGCTGCAGGGGCGGCATTTCGACCTGAGATAACGCGGAATCGTTCAGATGGGTGAGTTGCCGAGTTGAACGAAGATGGGAGGTATCGGTAAGGTCTGCAGCATAAATCTCGTTGGGCGCGCGCACTGACGTGCGTGTGAAAACCAAAGTGTTGCCATTTGGAGTGACAGTAAGATCGTCGTTTGTATGTCGTTCCAATTGGCGAACGCTCCCGCCATTTACCGACACCACATAGATCGGCTGCTCGCCCGCGTTTTCCGCAACGAAGTAAATGGATTTCGAATCCGGCGCCCACGCAAAGCTGCCCACCCAGCGATCGAAATTTTCCGTCAGGGTCCGGCGCTGCCCGGTGGCGCGATCATAGAGCATCAGGCGGAAGCGGTCGCTCTCGTAGCCGGGGCGAACTTGCGCGAGATAAGCGATATATTTGCCGTCGGGCGAGTAGCGCGGAGTGGAATCGCTGGCCGGATTGTCGGTGATCTTCTTTGGCGCGCCGCCGGCGGCGGGGACCAGGAACAGGTCATTGTTGGTGCTGGTGGCCTCGACTTCGCTGATGTTGCTGGTGAAAGCCACCTCCTTGCCATCGGGCGAGAAGGCGTACAGGTCGCTCCCGCCCAACTGGAACGGGGGTACATCATGGTCGCCGGTAGTGAGGTCGCGGGCCACACCGCCAGTCGCGGGCACCACGAACAGGTGGCTGCGCTTGCCTCCGGTGTAACCGGACCAGTGGCGGTAGAAGAGGCCGGTAAAGATGCTGGCCTTCACCTTCGACATGGATTTTTCTTCCGCGCGCGCCTTGTTACAGGCGTCATCCTTGCAGTCGGGATAGACGGAGGAGACAAAAAGTATGTTCTGGCCGTCGGGCGACCAGAGTTCGCCGTCGGCTTCGGTGGAGATGGAGGTAATGCGGCGGGGTTCGCCGGTAAGCGCGCCAGTTGCGTCGTCGAAATCAACTGTCCACACCTGCGAACTGCCATCCTGGGAGGAGATGTAGGCGATCCGTTTGCCATCGGGCGACCAGCGCGGCCGGTCCTCGCCAGCGACACCGGAGGTGATCTGCCTGCTTTCGCCGCCGGCCAGCGGCACCACCCATAGATGGGGCGTGCGCGTGTTGGCCTTCAGATCCACCTTGACCGCGCTGAACGCCACCCAGCGGCCGTCGGGCGACACCTGCGGCTCGCCCACGCGCTGCAACGCCATCATGTCCTCAAAAGTGAACGGGCGCCTGGCTTGCGCCAGGCAAAGAGAACTCAGCAGAAAAACAACGATCAGGATGCGACGCCCCATGACATCTCCTCAGGAAAGCAGCCAAGTGTAGCGGATTAGCCGGGAGCGGTGTCTGTGACCAGCGGCACTGGGCAGTGGGCATTCTGCATCTGGCCAGCGACGGGACGAGCGTTGTCGGCAAGCACCCAGCATTCAGCAGTCAGCAGTCTGCCCCTGAAGTTAACGCTCCAAACTCGATTTGTACTGGTTCTGCGCCTCAATTCGAGGACTTCTCAGGGTTGTGCGCACTGGACGGCTGAATGCTGAGTGCTGACAGCTGAGTTCCAAGGGCCAACTCCCGATTACTGACTCCCGGTGACCGGGTAAGTGCTAAATGCTAACGGCGAATTGCTCGCCTTCAGTCCCCACCGCTCCCACAGCACCTTGAGCACTTCCTGAATCTGGTGGTCCCACTCCGGCCACTCGTGAATGCCGGGACGCTCGCGGTATTCGTGGGGAATCTTTTTCTCCTGCAGCAGCCGGGAAAAGTCACGGCTCTGCTGCAGCAGGTGGTCTTCGGTGCCGCAATCGAGATAAATAAACGGCAGTTCCGCAACCGGAGCGTTGATGAGCTCCTTCAGGTCGTATTCCCTGCGTTGCGGCGAGCCCGCCGGGCCAAATGCGGCGATGATGGACTGCCGGATCCAATCGGGCATATCGGGGCCCATGTTTTCCGGAGTCCAGGCGGTAACCGCCAGCGCCCCGCTCATGGAGGCGGCGAAGGAGAACAGGTCGCGGTGCTTCAGCCCCAGCATCAGTGCGCCGTAGCCGCCCATGGAGAGCCCGGCCGTGGCCCGCATGCCCAGCTGCTGCAGGGTGCGGTAGTGGCTGTCCACATAGGGCATCACTTCCTTCATGATGTAGTCTTCCCAGCGGCTGTTAGGACCGGTGCCGTTGACATACCAGGCTTTGTCGCCTTCGGGCATGACGATGATCAGCTGATATGGCCGCGAGTACTCCGCCAGGTTGGTGTTCTTCACCCAGGTGTCATAGTGGTCGCCAATGCCGTGCAGCAGGTAGAGCACGGGATAGCGGCGCACGCTGTTTTCATAGCCCGCCGGCAGCAGGACGTTGAAAGGCGCCCGCTGGTGCAGCACCTGGCTTTCGAAGGGAACCGTGGTGACGGTCGGGTTGGCTTGCGCCCAGGAAAGGGCGACGAATAGCAGGGAGGTCGCAATAAGGATGGCTCGTCGCATGGCCGGCCATTATAGCTGTCAGCTCTCAGCCCTCAGGTATCAGTTCCCGATACCCTCCACCGGCCTTTACAAAGCGATAAAATCCGGCACCTCTGGCCCAGACCTCGCATCTAATCCGGTAAATTCCCGTAGAATTGAATGTTATGAGCTCTCGTACGCTGCTTTCCCTGGCCGTCTCCGGCTTGGCTATTCTTACCTTCAGCGCGCTGCCCGCCCTCGCCCAGCGTGGCGAAGGGCCGCTCAACCCCGCCCAGCCCCAGGGCATTACCGTGGACCAGATCATCCAGCGCTTTGCCGCCAAGGAAAAGATGTTTCAGGAGGCGCGCGACAGCTACACCTACCGCCAGTCGGTCAAGGTGATGACGGTGGATGGCGACACGGTTACCGGCGAATATCAGGAGGTTTTCGACGTCCTGTTCGACAACAACGGCAATCGCATCGAACAGGTGAAGTATGCTCCGCAGTCCACCCTGGAAAATGGCGGCATTTCCATGACCGAGCAGGACTTGAATGACGTCCGCCACCTTATGCCCTTCGTGCTGACCACGGAGGAGATCCCGGAGTACGACATCATCTATCGCGGCAGCCAGCAGGAAGACGAACTGCACTGCTACGTTTTGGACATCGCGCCCAAGAAGATTGAGAAGAACAAGCGCTACTTCCAGGGCCGCATCTGGGTGGATGACCACGACCTGCAGATCGTTAAAACCTACGGCAAGAGCGTTCCCGACATCCGCAAGAAAAACCAGGAGAATCTGTTCCCCAAGTTCACCACCTGGCGGCAGCAGATTGATGGCGTTTACTGGTTCCCGGTTTACACCCGCGCTGATGACGTGCTGCACTTCAGCATGGGCGATGTGCACATCCGGGAGATCGTGAATTACGAAGATTACAAGCGCTTTGGCTCGAAGGTGAAGATCACCTACCAGGGCCAGGAGTTGCCGGGCCAGGGCAAACCGGGAGCGCAGCAGGGACAACCTCAGCAGCCAGCGCCGCCGCAAGGTCAGCCCGCGCCGCCGCAAGGTCAGCCCGCGCCACCGCAAGGTCAGCCCGCGCCACCGGCGCAGCAACCACCGCCGAAACCACAGTAAAGCAGTTGGAAGTCAGTTCCGAGACGGGCGCAATTTCCTCGCGTGGAACGCGCTGCAGAGGTCCTTCCTTGTTCTTGGGAAATCTTCCCAGGCGGTGTGGGTCCAGGCAAACTGGCTACTGAGAACTGACCACCGCCCTTACGCTGCCGGCGCCAGGGAGCGCTCCGCCGCCTGCTGGATGAAACGTTTCATGACGGTTGCCCACATGACCTTCTTGCGCACGGCGCTCTCCTTGCCCCGGCGGCCTTGCGCGAACATGCTGAGCAGCGCACGTATTTTCATCACCCGCAGCACCCCTATCTCGCTGGGACCGATGCCGTAGGCATCCACAAACTCCTGCTGGACCTGGCTGGTGATGGCACGGTTGCAGAAGGGATACTTCTCCAGGGCCTCCACCGCCGCCAGAAAATTGGCTACGTCGGTGAATGACATGCCGTGGGGAACCATCCTGGCGAAATCGGTGATTCCCACTCCCTGTTCGCCCACAATAACGTTCAGCGGGGTGAAATCATTCAGCACGGCCGAGCAGGGCAGAGATTTGCGGGCGCGAGCCAGGGCGTTTCTGGATCCGGCAATGATGGTGCGAATGGAGTTGTCGTCCAGGCCTTCACCTCGGCACTTTTCGCAGAGCTTTTCCAAATCCTTAAGCAGGCAGGAAGAATCCAGGGCCGCGGCGCCGTCGGCCACCGCGCGGTGATAGCCGCGGAGCCACTCGCCCGTCTTCCGCGCCGCCGCTTTAAGCATGGCACCGTCAGCATAGCCGGGCAGCAGGGCCGCCTTCATAATCAGCGACTGCAGAGGGAAGCCGCTGAATTTCTCCGCCACCACCGCTCCCAGCTCCGTGAAGTCGCCCAGCGGCCGCGGCACTCCACTTAGTTTTCGCTTCTGAAAAGCCTGGTAAACCCGCTCCAAGTTGCTATGTTCCTGTCGCGCCGCACCATACGCGCCCTTGGGACCAGAGCGATTGGTACGGTAAACCTTCACCGTCACCCGTTCACTGCCGTCCGCAAAATCAATGACCATGTCGTAGATGTAATGGTCGGCCTTGGGTGTGTGCCCGACCACGCGCACGTTCCGCGGCGCTTCCCGGCCGGGATAGTACTGTGCCGCATTGGCACGCAACTCTGAAACTATATGTTCCATCACGCTCTCAGGCATTTTCTCTCCGGGTTGAATCCTGGGTGTCGGGTAGCGCTTGCACGTTCCGGCCGAAAGCCGCTTGCTGGATTTGCCCGCTGTCGTCTCGGGAAACACTCAACTCCGACAGCGGTGTGACCTTAACCTTAACCCTGCTGGTGGTGCAGTTTCGGTTCCAGCCGCAATGTGAAAACAACAATTTATATTATTGAAACTAAAAGACATTCCATCCCAATCCAGGGTGGGCAGCAGGGCTGCTTCCGGTATGTGGTATGGAAATGGACACCTTGGGCAGACGGAGGGATAGGCTTGCTCCTGAATTGACGATTGTCGATTTTTTAGAGAGGGAGGTTCAATCGTCAATTCAGTAGAACAGGTACTTCCGCCACTTGGCATCGGAGTGGCCCATCAGGCGCATGATGTGGCGGCTGGTATGCAGGTTGAAAGCACGCGGCTCCCGCAGCAGCTTCATGTGCGCTTCCGAGGGCAGTTGATTGCCCTTGCGCCGATTACAGGTGTGGCAGCAGGTAACCAGGTTCTCCCAGGTGGAAGCTCCGCCACGGGAACGAGGCACCACGTGGTCGAGGGTCAACTCGCCGGCGGGCAGTATAGTGCCGCAGTACTGGCAGCTGTTGCGGTCGCGCAAGAGGATATTCTTGCGGGAGAGGGCCCGGCTCTGGTGGGGAATGCGGCGGTACTCCAGCAAGCGGATGACCGAGGGCACGCGGACGGCAAACCGCGCGGCGTGCAGATAGTGGCCGTTTTCCTCTTCCGCCATGGCCACTCCCTTCAGCACCAGC
>Ga0187824_10000232_pt1 | contig 10822 bp, 8 predicted proteins | sample NC_wetland_sal_i_13_FD_132437 | JGI IMG/M metagenome (GOLD analysis project Ga0187824, IMG submission 132437) | Wetland sediment microbial communities from Neuse River Estuary, North Carolina, USA - SourceSoil_4 | ecosystem: Environmental > Aquatic > Freshwater > Wetlands > Sediment | place... | reverse complement strand
TTTTGACCCTGCACGCGTCGGAGACATTATGAAAAACAGCCGTCTTCTGTTGCTGGTCTGCCTGACTGCCCTGGCGGGAGCGCAACGACTGCCGCGCATGGTGCTGCCGGAGAACTACCAGCTCACGCTTACGCCCAACTTTCAAACCGACAAATTTGGGGGGGATGAAATCATTCGGGTGCGGGTAGCGGAGCCTACCTCCGCTATTACGCTGAATGCCGCCGAAATCACCTTTGACCAAGCTACGGTCACGCAGAATGGAGCCATGCAGAGGGCCCAGGTCAGCACCGACCCGAAAGCAGAGACCGCCAGACTCACGCTGCCGCAAGCGCTGGCCGCCGGCCCAGCGACGATTCACATTCGCTACACCGGCATCCTGAACAATGAACTGCGCGGCTTCTATCTGAGCAAAGTGGGCAACCGCGACTATGGGGTCACGCAATTTGAGCCAGCCGACGCGCGGCGGGCCTATCCTTCTTTCGACCAGCCCGACATGAAGGCGACGTTTGACCTGACCGCGGTCGTGCCCAAAGCCGACATGGCCATCTCCAACGGCAAGGTAATTTCGGACACTCCCGGACCAGGCGCCGATGAACATACGGTGAAATTCGCTACCACTCCCAAGATGTCTTCCTACCTGCTGGCGCTGGCGGTGGGCGAGTTCCAATGCGAGGCGGGTGAGGCCGACGGCATTCCGGTTCGCGTTTGCGGCACGCCGGAGCAGAAGGGCCGCGGGCATTTTGCCCTGCAGGCGGCGGAATATTCCCTGAATTATTACGACCACTACTTCGGCATCAAGTATGCCTACGGCAAACTGGACATAATCGGGGTGCCCGACTTTTCCGCCGGGGCCATGGAAAACGTGGGCTGCATCATCGGGCGCGACCTGCTCTACTTTGTGGATCCCAAGAGTTCCTCCTACTTTCTGCAGAAAGTGGTGGCGCAGGACGGCGTGGCGCACGAGATGGCCCACCAGTGGTTCGGCGACCTGGTGACCATGAAGTGGTGGGACGACTTCTGGCTCAACGAAGGCTTTGCCACCTGGATGTCAGCCAAGCCCATTGCCGCCTGGAAGCCGGAGTGGAACCTGGCCACCGACGACGTGGAGTCGGCGGCCGAGGCCATGGCGGTGGATTCGCTGAACTCCACCCACCCCATCCACCAGGATGTGCAAACGCCGGCGCAGGCCCTGGAACTGGTGGATGTGATTTCCTATAACAAAACGGCGGCGGTGCTGCGGATGGTGGAGGGTTACGCGGGCCCCGCCTTGTTCCGCAAAGGGATCAACGCTTACCTGGGAAAGTACGCGTACGGCAACGCCACCGCGCCGGACTTCTGGATGGCGATTGCGGCGACCGCGAAAAAGCCAGCGGACAAGGTAATGTCCAGTTTCGTGATGCAGCCCGGGGTGCCGCTGGTTTCGGTGGCCGCCTCCTGCTCCAACGGCAACACCAAAGTGGAACTGAGCCAGACGCGCTACTTCCGCAACCGGGAGCTGCTCGAGGCCGGCAGCAAGGAATTGTGGCAGATTCCGGTCTGCCTGAAAGCGGGCGGCCGGGAAAAATGCGAGCTGCTGACTCGCAAGTCGCAGACGGTAGAGCTGACCGGCTGCGCGCCGGTGTATGCCAACGCGGGCGCGCGCGGCTATTACTTTTCCGGCTATGACGGCGAGAACCTGCGCCAGCTGGCGGCCGGCGCGGAGCAGGCACTCACGCCGCCGGAGCGGGTACAGCTTCTCCAGGACGCCTGGGCGGGAGTGCGGGTGGACCGGGTCAAAGTGGGCGATTTTCTAGCTCTAGCGGAAGCCTTGAAGAATGACCCCACGCGCGCGGTGATGGAGCAATTGAGCCAGCTACTGGACTATGTGGATAACCACCTGACGAACGAAGCCGACCGGGGGCAGTACCAGGCCTGGGTACGCAACACCTTCGCTCCGGTGGGCGAGCAGCTGGGCTGGACGCCTCAGCCCAACGACAGCGAAGAGCAGCGCGCCCGCCGCGCCGACCTGCTGCGCCTGGTGGGCGGCGTGGGCCACGACCCCAGGCTCATGGAACTGTCGCACCAGCTTACGGAGAAGGCGCTGGGGGGCGCAGCGGTGGATGCCACGCTGATTTATCCGGCCCTGGCGATTGCCACCCGCGGGGGAGATGCCGCGCTCTACGACGCCATTCAGAAGCGCTCGCAGAGCGCCACATCGCCCGAGGATTCGTTCCGCTACCTGCAGGCGCTGTCCAACTTCCGCTCTCCGGAGCTGGTGCAGCGCACCCTGGAGTACGCGATTTCACCGCAGGTGCGCTCCCAGGACGCGCCCTACGTAATTGGCGGGCTGATGAATAATCCTGATACCCGCGACCAGGCGTGGGACTTCATCCGCCAGCACTGGACGCAGGTCGCAGCCAAGCTCACCAACTTCTCCACCGGGACGGTGGTGGATGGCGCGGGAAATTTCTGCGATGCCACACACAAACAGCAGGTGCAGGACTTCTTCACGCAGCACCCCATTCCTTCCGCGCAGCGCACGCTGCAGCAATCGCTGGAGTTCATCGGCGATTGCGTAGACCTGAAGGCGCAGCAGGGGCCGAACCTGGCTTCCTGGCTGCAGCGGCAGGGGGGCGGCAGCGAAGCGCAGTAGGGCGCGGGCCGGCGGGCTCACGCTCATGGAAGTGAGCCGCGCGCTCCCGCGAGTTCAGCCGCGCGCGCGAGCCCCAGTAGACCGGCGCGCCGCCGGGGAGCATTTGCCAGGGCGCGCTGAAATTCCCCCACCGCCAGTCCGGGTTCATTCTGCGCCAGCAACAGCTCCCCAAACTGTTCCCGCGCGGGAATGATTGGCCCGGGCGTAACGGGGAGCTTTTCCATGGTATCTTCCTGGCCGGCTGCCTGGGCAAGCAAGGTCCGCGCCTCACGCCGCTTGCCTTCCACCTGCGCCAGCCATGCCGAAGCTTCCAGCGCCTGAATGCCCACCTGCTTGGCCCAGTAGAGGTTTCCTGAGGCGCGGAGTTGCGTTTCCAGCTGATGCAGGCGGTCAATTTCGGTGTGGACCTGTTCCGGGCGTCCGCTTCTCGCCAGTCCCAGCGCCCGGGCCCAAACCGCAATCGCAAGCACATGCGGCGGCGCCCCCGGCGGAGGCGAAATGCTGGCCGCATCCGCCCATCGCCGGAGTTCCACCGCGTAGCGAACGGGCATGGCAACCGCGGCGTAGGCGACCTTGAAGTCGCTCTCGTCCAGATTCTTCATGCGCGCGAGTTCTTCCAGCACCGCCTTGGCTTCCGGGGCGCGATCTTCCTGCAGGTAGGCGTAGACGAGGTAATCCATCGCGTGCAACTCTTCACCTGTGTCTCCATGTTGGTGGGCGGCGATGCGGGCCGCTCGGTTCGAGACAATGGACTCGTCCCACATGCCCAGGCGGGTAAAGATGTGGGAAGGCATGTGCAGGGCGTGTGGAGCGGAAGGCGCAATTCTCGAGTATGCCCTCGCCGCAACTACGCCACGGCCGGCCAGTTCACCACTGTCGTAAGCATGAATCAAGTAGTGTGCAATTCCAGGATGCTGCGGGTAGGTGCGGAACAACGGTTCCAATATTTTCGCGGCCTGTTTTTGCTGCGAGTGAGTGTGGTCCCAGGGAGATGCCACCGCCAGGAGGGCGAGGGCGTAAAACACCTGGGCTTCCGGGTCGTTCCGGTAAACTGAGGCCACTTCTTTCATGGCGCTTGCATAGTTGGTTACCCGGATCTGATATGGGGCATCCTGGCCGTACACATGCGCCAGCGCCGCGATGAATCTGCGTTCGCGGTCCGAGGGAGCACGCACCTGTTGCGCACGCTGAATCTCCTGCCGCCCCTTTGCGGCGTCATCAGCCTGGAACGGCGGATCCCAGAGCTGGTGGAAGCGGGTCATAGCGCTGCCCCAGTGCGCCATCGCACAATTCGGGTCCCTGGCCGCAACTTGCATGAATGAAGCCCGCGCCTCGGCATAAGAGAAGGAGTGAAGCAAAGCGATGCCACGTTCGAATTCTTTTTGCACCGCGGGTTCGCAGGAAGTGGAAAATGCCACGATGCCTAATTGGCCGAGGGCGGGGTGTTCGGGAAGACTGCCACCAGCGGAAAGCCCGGAGAGCAGGAGCAACAGAACGGCGTCGCCGATCGCGGCGGAGAAGAATCTACTCTGCATGGAAGCATTTTCTCCGCGTGTGTTTCTCCCCAGCAAAAATCAGCAGCCTGCGGCCGGCATAGCCAACTGGGCGTGCGGCTTCTCCAGCCTGTGTCGGCGTGAGCGGCGCCAAATCAGAAAGAATTTAGCGGCGGCCTTCGCCGGCAGCGAGGCTTCGCTCCTGCGTTTTTTCTGACGCCGGCTGGTGGCGAAGCTGAATGGAGCGTCGCTGTTCGGCGACAGCTTCGCGCGCCTTGCGCACCAGGTAGGCGCCGGGGCCGTGCAGAAACTTGGCCAGCCGCACCGCCACCTGCTTCAGCAGAATGCGCTCTTTAGGGGCTAGCGTTTTGCCGCTTTCCGCCTGCACCTCAATGGCGCCAAATTCATGCTGGACCAGGCGGATGGGAATCACGCTGCGCGACTTGCTTTGCGCCGCGGCTGTCGCAACCGCCGGGCCAGGTCCAGAGCGCTCGCCGGCGACCAGGTAAATCCCGATCCAGGCATAGTGGCGGCCTTCGCTAAGGATGGCGGCCACCTCGTCCAGAGGCGCGGCGTTTGCGGAAGGACGCTGCAGCAGCGTCTGCTCAATCTGGGCTTTCAGGTCGCGCGGAGAACGGTAGGTTTTCAAGGCGGCTTCCTGGACAGGATTTTGGCGGATCACTGGCAGTCTAACCGCGCCTTACTCGGCGGTCAACGGCCAAGCCTCAGTCGGCGGGCAAAGGCGAGGGTTGGGGCGAAAGCGGTTTGTGCTCCCGGGTTCGATCCTGCAGGGCGGCGGGCTGAGGCTGCAGCCAGGCGCGAACCTGGGGCAGCACGGCCTGGGCGGCCACTTCGCCGGCATGAATCAGTTCGGCGGCGCGCTCGAAGCTGTCATACCCGAAGCCGGCCACGTCCGGCTCCACTACCACGTCGGCTGCGGCTCGCCATAAGCCGCTCATCTGCTCCTGGGCGATGGAAAAGCATTGCGAGATTACTTCAAAGACGTGCCGCGGGCCGCTGGCATCGCACCAGTGCGAACGCAGATACACACCGATGACCTTGTTGGCTCCCATTTCGTGCAGGGGCACGGTAGGCACGGTATGGGCCAGCATGCCATCCACCAGCAAACGGCTGTTGATCTGCACCGGCAGGAACATGCCCGGATAAGCGCAACTGGCGCGCACCGGTTCGATGAGCTGGCCGGAGCGGAAGACCACGCCTTCGCCGCTGATGAAGTCGGTGGCCGTCACCGCCAGGGGGATGCGGAGCTCCTCGAAAGTACGCACTTTCAGAACGCGCTTCAGAAATCCCACCATGCGCTCGTTGCTGGCGAAACCGTAGCGCGAAAGGGTCCAGCGGGCGAAGTCACGGAAGCGCACCACCGCCGCCATTTCCGCCAGCTCCGCGGCCGACATGCCGGCGCAATAGGCGGCGCCGATGACCGCGCCCACGCTGGTGCCGGCCACGCAAGCAACAGGAATCTCGGCTTCTTCCAGCGCCTTAAGCACGCCGATGTGGGCCAGGCCGCGGGCAAAGCCGCCGCCCAGGGCCAAACCTATTTGAGGAACGGGAAGATAAGAAGGCGCGGATGGCGGAGGGGAAACACGGGCCAGTTCGCGTCTGAAGACCTGCAACGAACGCCGCAGCTTACCGAAAGTTCCCAAGTTCGACCCCTAATCCTGCCAGGCCCGGGACAACCGAACTGCCCTATCCTTAAGCAATTTCGATGCCAGTCAGCGAAAAATCGCTGTCTTTTACCCTTGCCACTACCTATAAACCCCACACGGCAGCTCGGGTTGCTATGACTAAACCCTCTGTTTCTGCTAACTTAGAATAGTCATGCTGCGCGAGTTCTCGGCCGGGGGCGTTGTCCTTAGCTGGCAACAGGGGAAATGGTGGGTGGCGGTGATTGAGCCGCAGAGGGAAACTCCGGCTGACAAAAAGCCACACTCCCGGCGCCAGCCGTCTCCTGTGCTGGCCTTACCCAAAGGCCTGGTGGACCAAGGGGAAAAGGCGGAAGAGACCGCGACTCGCGAGGTGCGGGAAGAGACAGGAGTGGAAGCCGAGCTGGTTACCAAGCTGGCTGACATCAAGTATTTCTACGTGCGCAGCTGGGGCGACCATCAGCGGGTGTTCAAAATCGTAAGCTTCTTCCTGCTGCTCTACCGCTCGGGGCAGATCGGCGAAATCAGCGCGGAGATGCGCATCGAAGTGAACCGCGCGCTGTGGCTGCCGCTGGATCGAGCCGCGGAAAAACTCACCTACAAGGGCGAACGCGAAGTAGTGAAGAAGGCGCAGGAATATCTGCGGACACACCCGGAGCTGGAAGGCGAACCGCAAAAGGCTCGCGAGCGAAGGTGAGTGTGCCATAATCGCGATTCCGGGGGTGGAGTATGCGCGGGCTCCTTGGCATGGCCGCGGCCAGCAATCTCGGCGTGGCGGTAACGACCCTGGCCATTCGAGGATGGAACTCCGGCGGGGCGCATGCTGCGGCGCGCAACACAGCGCGTTTTTCCTGCCTGTGGTTCGTGGCGGCATTTGCCGCGCCCGGGCTGGCGCGCCTGGTTCACGGGCTGCCGGCGGGGGCGCGCCTGGTGCAGGCGTTCGTGGCGGCGCACCTGGTGCATTTTGCCGTGGTCGCGGCGCTGATTGCGAGTTTTGAACGCGCGCACCTGGCGCAGAAGCCCGGCCAGTCGGCTGCCGTGCTGCTGATCGGATTCTCGCTGGTGGTGGGCTTAGGAATAACCGCTACGTCTCGAACCTCCCGCCTTTACACCGCGGTAAACCGTGGGATGCTGTACCTGATTTTCCTGATATTCTTTTTTGCCTTCGTCCACAATGCGGTTAAGCCGGTGCGACTGCTGGCGGTTCTTCTTGCCCTGGCGCTCCTGTCCCGACTGGCCACGGCGGCGCAAAATTTGTGGAACCCTGCGAACGCGTAGCGAGTCAAATTTTCAACTCCAAGCTCCAGAGGCGTGTTTGTGAAAAAGACGGTGGTGGCGGTTTTTCTAGTCTGCGTGCTGGCCGAGGCGGCCAGGGCACAACTGCCCAGCGGCAATGTGTTCTTTGGATACTCCTACGCGCACGGCAACCTGGGAGCGCCGGCGCTCCTGCCCGACCAGGGAGGAATAGCGGCCTCCGGAAGCTTCGGCTCGAACGGGTGGAATGCTTCAGGGGAAATAAAGTTCCTGCCCCTGATGGGCCTGGTAGGGGATTTCAGCGGCCATTATGGTTCGCAAACTGCGACCACGGTGTGCGGCTTTGTGCCGTTTTGCGTGCCCATCCAGGAACCGATGGTCAGCACCGTGTATCACTTCCTGTTTGGCCCGCAGCTTTCTTTTTCCGTGGGCAAAGTGCGGCCGTTTGCGCACGCATTGTTTGGTGCCGGCCACGTCAGTGAAAGCGCTAAGGTGCGGTCCTTCTCGGCCTCCGATACCAGTTTTGCGTATGCCCTGGGCGGGGGTCTTGACTACCGGCTGCTGGGGCCGCTGCGCTGGCGGGTGCAGGGAGATTGGCTGCACGATCACTTTTTCGGTTCTGGCCAGAGCAACTTCCGTTTTTCCACCGGCCCGGTGCTGCATTTCTAATCACACGGATATGTGACCCATGCACTTGCGGAAGTAGCGGACACTATGTTCCTAAAATAGAACTCTCACTAAAAATAATTGGAGATTTATCTTGACGGGCCGGGAGGTATTCACTAGAGTGAAGTTAACTTAATAGGGCGCGTGCCGTTGCCATCCTCACCCCACATCTATTACGGCACGCGCCTGACCTGTCTTTGGACCTTTTCCAACCACAAAAGAACACCGCGGTCACAAAAGCAAACGCCTTTTTCACCACAAGGGACACGAAGTAAAACCAAGCAAGCTTACTCATTCTTCTCTTAGCATCAGTGCGTCCGGAACCACTCTGGGCGGCAATCCGGGAATTTCGTGCCCTGAATGCGGCCGGGCAGATGGGGTCACGGACGAAAAGTGGCAGGTAGTGGTAAAAAGAACGAGAGCTTCCTGGAGGAGGAAAGCGGGCTCGGAAGCGGTGGACCATTATGGGAAAAAATATTCAGAAGGTTGCAGTTCTGGGCGCGGGAACCATGGGTTCCCGCATAGCGGCCCATCTGGCCAATGCTGGTGTCCAATGTCTGCTGCTGGACATGGTGTCGCCGGGCAAGGAAGGCCGCAACCGCATCGCGGAAATGGGGCTGGAGGGGGCGCGCAAATCAAAGCCGGCGGCCTTCTACGAGCCGGAACTGGCGCGGCTGATCTCGACCGGCAATTTTGAAGACGACCTGAACCGGCTGGCGAGCGTGGACTGGATCATCGAGGCGGTGTTGGAAGACCTGGAGATCAAGCGCGCGCTGCTGCGGAAAGTGGAGGCGGCACGCCGCCCGGGGACGATCGTGACCACCAACACCAGCGGGCTGCCGGTGAGCCAGATTGCCGAGGGCTTCTCCGAAGATTTCCGGCGGCATTGGTTTGGGACCCACTTTTTCAATCCGCCGCGCTACATGCGGCTGCTGGAAGTTATTCCCACCCAGGAGACGGACGGAGCCGCGCTCGAGACCATCAGCCATTTCTGCGACGTGCGCCTGGGCAAAGGCATTGTGTTCGCCAAGGACACGCCCAACTTCATTGCCAACCGCATCGGCACGTTTTCAGCTCTGAACGTGATGCGCATCATGCAGGAAATGGACCTGAGCGTCGAGCAGGTGGACGCGCTGACGGGGCCGGCGGTGGGCTGGCCGAAATCGGCAACCTTCCGCACCGCCGACCTGGTCGGACTGGATGTGCTGGCGCACGTGGTGAGCAACCTGAAGCAGAACGTGCACGACGAGCGCTCTGACCTGCAGGTGCCGCAATTTCTGCAGGTCATGCTGGAGCGGCGCTGGCTGGGCGACAAGAGCGGAGGCGGCTTCTACAAGAAGAGCGGCAAGGGAGAGAACGCCGAGCGGCTGGCGCTGGACTGGCGCACGCTGGAGTACCGGCCGCGGCAGAAAGGCAGCTTTCCTGCCCTGGAAATGGGACGCAACGTGGACGATACCGGGCAGCGGCTGCGCATGCTGCTGGGCCTGGACGGGTCGGGGCCGCGAAAAGGCGACAAGGCGGCGGAATTCCTGTGGGCCGCGCTGGGCGACCTGTGGACGTACTCGGCCAATCGCATCGGGGAAATTTCCGATTCCATTGCCGACATAGACCGCGCCATGCGTCTGGGCTTCAACTGGGAACTCGGGCCATTCGAGTTGTGGGACGCGGCCGGGGTGGAGCAGACAGTCGCGCAACTGAAGAAGCAGGGCCGGCCGGTAGCGGCCAATGCCGACCGCCTGCTGTCTGCCGGAAAGAGATCGTGGTATGGAGAGGACCGGGAAGCGCCCTCGGGACGCGATTACTTCGACATGGGCGCAGGCAGCTACAAACCCGAGCCCGTGCCTTCGGGAGTCATCCTGCTGCCGGCGCTCAAGAAAGCCTGCCACGTGGTGAAGAAGAATGCGGGGGCTTCGCTGGTGGACGTAGGGGATGGCGTGGCCTGCATCGAGTTCCACAGCAAAATGAACGCGCTGGGCGGCGACATTGTGCAACTGATCACGCAGACGCTGGGCGCGCCGGGGCGGCCGGATTCGGGCGCGCTGGGCGCCAACTTCGACGCTTTCGTCATCACCAACGATGCGCAAAATTTCTCCGTGGGCGCCAACGTGATGCTGCTGCTCATGTCCATCCAGGATGACGACTGGGATGAAATTGATGTGGCCATCCGTCAGTTCCAGGGCATGACCCAGGCGATCAAGTTTTCGCCTAAGCCCGTGGCCGTGGCACCGTTTGGCATGACGCTGGGCGGGGGCTGCGAAATTTCGCTGCACGCGCCGGTGCGCCAGCCGCATGCCGAACTTTACATGGGGCTGGTGGAGGTGGGCGTGGGCCTGCTGCCCGGCGGCGGCGGCTGCAAAGAGATGATGCTGCGCGCCTTGGACAGTGCCGAGGCGGTTCGTCCGGGAGGACGCGGCGAGTCGGTGGAACTGGTGGAGGCGATAAAACGCGCCTTCGAGACCATCGCCATGGCCAAAGTATCCATGTCGGCGGAAGAGGCGCGGGGGCTGGGCTTCCTGAGCGAGGGCGACCAGGTCACCATGAACCGCGAGCGGGTGCTGGCGGATGCCAAGCAGCGCGCGCTCGACCTGGCCCGGGCCGGCTACAAGCCTCCGGTGCCGCGCACTGACATCCCGGCTCCCGGGGAAAGCATGCTTGCCACTTTAAAGCTGGGAGTACATCTAATGCGGCAGGGTGAGTACATCAGTGACCATGAGGTGAAGATCGGGACCAAGGTGGCGGAGGTGCTGTGTGGGGGCAAGGTTTCGCCGGGCACGACAATCAGCGAACAGTATCTGCTCGACCTGGAGCGGGAGGCGTTCAAGTCCCTGTGCGGGGAGCGCAAAACGCAGGAGCGAATTCAGTACACGCTGAAAACGGGGAAAACACTGAGAAACTAACCACAAAGGACACGAAGGAAGGCACTTGATTTCATTTACTTTGTGGTCCTTCGTGCCCTTTGTGGTGAAAAGGTTTTGTGGTGAAAGGGGTTCTTATGCGGGAAGTGGTGATTGCAAGTTCGGTGCGCACGCCGGTGGGCAAGGCGTTCAAGGGAACACTGCACAGCACGCGGCCGGATGAACTGGCGGCGGTGGCCCTATCAGGCGCGCTGGAGC
>Ga0187824_10000230_pt1 | contig 10853 bp, 12 predicted proteins | sample NC_wetland_sal_i_13_FD_132437 | JGI IMG/M metagenome (GOLD analysis project Ga0187824, IMG submission 132437) | Wetland sediment microbial communities from Neuse River Estuary, North Carolina, USA - SourceSoil_4 | ecosystem: Environmental > Aquatic > Freshwater > Wetlands > Sediment | place... | reverse complement strand
GCCGTGGTCGATAACCAAGGTGCGATTGGCGAAGCTCAGGAAATCTGGGGTCGTCGCACTGTATACCCTGTCATTGGACGTATCTGTTCCATCCCACCCGCCGTAGAATAGCCGCCAGCCGTTAGGCTGTTCCAACGGCCAGGGAGCGTAGATATTCTGGTTCGGGCCCGTCGTCTGCGCGGCGAGCATTGGTATTCGCACGTCGGGAACCCAATTGAGCGTGTTGCGCTGCCAGCTTTCCGGATTAAATGGACCCGCGCTCAGGCCTTGTATTTCAATTACACCCGCTGGAGCTTGTCCTGAGACCTGTTGCATCTGTGCGGATACTAACTTGCTAATATTTACGCTGTACGACTGGTTCGCGCTCCCATTCTTTGCGTCTTTGACTTGTATGGAAAATACTGCGGTTTCTACCGTATCTGGGACTCCAGCAACCGTCACGGCATTTGTCGTACTAGCTGCAAGGGTGACGCCGTGTGGCAAACTGCCTGAAGATATAGTCCAAACAAAAGGTGCAACGCCACCGCTGGCCTGAATCGTTTGATTGTAGGCAAATGTCGCCATCCAATTCGGCAAAGCTGACGTCGTGATTGATAGATTCGATGGAGGTGGCGGGGGTGGCGGCGAAAATGTCGAAGATGTCGCTCCGCCCCCGCAGTTGATTGTGACCAGCGCCAGCACTAGTGTGAGCAGAAGACTCGTCAGGTTGTATTTCACGAATTTCACTCTTTTGTCACTCCAGCTTCGTTCAACAGGAGGACACAAAGGCGGAACGAAACTTTGGAGTGACCCGAACGCAAATCCAGATCAAGCACAAGTACGGAACATTGCGGCGCGCGCCTGCTTCAATTTAATGCGTCCCAGAGGAAGTACGAAGGGGGGACTGATAGCGGCGGGGATTCTGACCTCTCGTAGTCTACCTGTCAATAGGCTTCTCAGAGCGTCCGAGTCAGTTGATGAAATCAGGCCATTTCACAAGCCTGCTCCCTTGTTGACCCTTTTTGCCTGACACTGACCACCTGATCCGACAGCATGGCGTGCGAGGTTACCAATGCAGCTGGAATTGGCCATTTTCAAGGATCTCCTGCCCCTCGGGGACGTGGAGCCGCTCGTCCCAGCCCCTACCCCTGCGGACAGCCCCGACGCGGACCCTACGCCATCCTCCGGCAATTTTGATGTAGCGCAACAGAGCAACTTTGGAATTTCCTTATGGCCTTTGTTCTCCCGTCGCGTGGAAACGGGCAAAGTTCGCGAATTTTAGCTCGGATTACCGCGCTACAGCCGCGCTACGGGAAGTCATAGGAGAGAAGCTATTGAAGCTGATGGGAACAAAAAGTCTGGTGCCGAAGAAGGGACTCGAACCCCCACACCCTTGCGGGTACATGGACCTGAACCATGCGCGTCTGCCAATTCCGCCACTTCGGCGCGTGACGAACCAGACAGCCAAACCGGCTGTTTTGAGGAAGAACTACGGTAGTATTGTTACAGGCACTCTCTGGAGTGTCAAACCGGCGGCAGTTCTCATGTCGTCGTCGGGCTGGGGAGGCTTAGATTTAAGATACGAGGCGCAGCAACATTTCGGGCCCAATCTGCTGTCCAACTTCAGGGCTGGACAACTTTGAACCTCCAACCGCCCGCTGGCGGCATCCTAAATAACTATTAACGGCACGAGGAATTGATGACCCAACCCACCTCACCTCCGGAAAAAATGGCATCCGAAGTCGTCATGCGGCTGCGCACCCTGGCTCACGATTTGAGCAATTCCATTGAAACCGTCATGCAGGCCTCCTATCTGCTGGCTCAGGCCAAGCTCGACGACACCAACAAGAAGTGGGTGGAACTGATTGATAATGCCGCCCGGGACGCGGCCCGCATCAACCGGGAAATTCGCGAAATCCTGCGTTCGCAGAGCTGAACCGCCTCAAGCCGCCCGGGGCAACCGGGGCTCGGCCATGGCGCGGAGAAAATCCTGCGCCGTGCGATAACCTTCCAGCGTGCCCACGTCCATGTAGTGTTCACCCGCGTGCGTGGCCCGAACCACGTTGCCGGCCGAGATGTACGCGTTCAGCAGGTCGCCCAGAAAGAGATCTTCGCGGTGGCGCGCCTCCCACAGCAGCTTTAAGGCGCGAAAAGCGTGCCCGGTGGCGGTGACCGCGCCCCAAATCCAGTGCGACTGCGCTTCCGGCTTCTTCACCTCGACTCCCTGCACATAGCCCAACTGGTCGCACACTACGGCATCGAAAGCGGCGGGCTCCATCACTGGAAACAGAACCAGGTTCACCTCCGCGTCGGGACGAGCGTCAAGCGCGGCGCGGTAAGCATTTTCCGGGAACCAGATGGTGTCAGGCAGGCCGATGAGCACCTGCTCATGCTGCCGGGCAAAGGGTTCGGCGCGGAACAACGCATCGCATAATCCCAGCGGCTGCTGCTGCACCACATAAAAGATCTGCGCCGCGTACTCGCGCTCGGCGAAATAGCGGATGATGTCGGTTTTCTCCGCGGAGATCACCATGCAGATCTGGCCGGCGCCGGCGGCGATCATGCGTTCCACTAAATACTCAGCCACCGCTTTGGGACGCTGCACCCCGTTGACCAGACGGGAACCGACGGGCAACAGCTCTTTGGAACAGCCCAAAGGTTGAATTCGCTGCCCGGCCCCTGCGGCGGGAATAACGCCCATCATGACGCCACCTCCATGGAATTCTGGCTGCGGGCTGAAAAAGCATGTTCGCAGCAGCTGATGAACTGGCGTGCCCGGCGGTCGCCGCTGTGCTCATCAAGGGTGCGCTGGCGGGCGCGGGCCGACATGGCCGCGAGCTGCCGGTCATCGCTGCCCAGGGCGGCCAGAACCTCGCCGGCGCTGTTTACCAGCACGATCTCCTCCGGGCTGAAGAATTCGTTCAGTCCTTCCCACCAGTCGGAAAAAATGGGAGTGCCGCAGGCGGCCGCTTCGAAAAAACGTCCCGAGGGACAGTAGCCGGAGCGCGCCATGCCCTCGCGGGTAATGTTCAGCGTGGCCCGGGAGGAGGAATACAGGGCGGGATGCTGGGCCGGGGCTACATGGTCGAAGCGCGCCACGTTGGCCGGCCAGCTCCAGTCGCGCGGATAAAGGGAGCCGGCGAGCACAAAGCGCTCCTCGGGCACCTGCCGTGCCGGCCCCAGGAACAACTCCTTCAGCTTGTGCTGGCGATCCGCGGAGTGCGTGCCCATGTAGCTGAGCCGGCATTGAAACTGCGGCTGCGGCGGCACTCGCATATACACCTCCGGGTCCACACAACCGTAGAGCGGCCGCGCCCTCCGTGCTCCCCAAACCGTTTCCAGTTCGCGCAGAATAGCCCCTCCGGTAAAGGAAAGGTAGAGGTTGTAAGCGGGAATCTGCTCGGCCGTAAGATATTCCACCCCTCCCGCCTCCAGTTTTTCCAAGGTGATGGGGGTGTCCAGGTCGTAAAAAACGTGCAGCGGGCCGGGAAGGGCGAGGATTTCCTCCCCAATGCGGGCGCCGCGAGGACAATAGCTGCCAATCATCACCACGTCGGATGAGGCAGCGTCCGCCAGGGCCCGCTGCCGCACCACCTCCCACTCCGGGTACAGCACCAGTTCGCAGTAGTCACAGGAGGTAAAGTCACGCCGCCAGAAGTAATACTCCACGTCCTGCTCGTAGAAAACGCATTCATGGCCCAGGCGGTGCAAGGCGCGGAGCAAGGCGCGGTAAGGAGTAGCGTGTCCATTACCCCAGGAAGATGAGAGCGTTAGGCCAAAAATAGTAAGCTTCACCTGATCACCGCAGAGCCGGTTGCCGCTAACTGAGATGAGAGCAGGATGCGCCCTGTTGCCGTGCCGGAAGTTGACTTGGGAAGCGCTTCGAAGCGCTGGAACGCAATCAGTTTGCCTCCTGATTGCAATTCTCTGAAGGCCAGGAAATAAACTTGGTACACACCTGCCATTGATTCAATAGCTGCAGACGCAAACTATGACGGACCACATTGATCCTGCTTACCTGTACTTGACCACCACGGGGCGGCGCAGCAGGCTGCCTCGAGAAATCGAGATCTGGTTCACCCGCCGCAACGGGCTTTACTACGTGATCGCCGAGTTTGCCACCAGCCAATGGGTGCGCAATGTGAGGGCCAATCCCCAGGTTGAGGTGCGCGTGCAAGAAAAGCGGTTTGCGGCTCGCGCCAGGATTGTTGATGCTGCTGCGGAAGCGGAACTCCATGCCGCCGTGCAGCAGCTATCGCGGGAGAAATACGGATGGGGAGACGGCGTGGTGGTGGAACTGAAGCCCGAGAGTCCTCAAGGCTGAGGCCGCTCTGCCGAAGAATCAATGCATGTGAGCCGCGGGTCGGAATCGCAGAAACAATAAGAAGCCCGCCGGATGCGCTCCATAGACGGGAGTCAGGAAAGCCGGCTTGAGATAGAACGTTACCTGCCCGCCCAGCGCGCTCGACACGCCCCGCATCCAGGCGAATTCATGGTCATAGCCCGCGGTGTAAGCTTGCACCCGGGCCAGGAATCGCTCGGGGGCGTTCACCGCCAGGGGAGCGCCGTCCAATAGCAGGTCGCTGGTGCGGTCCACATTTTCCACCCTTCCCCAGAGGTTGTTCCGGCCGAGGAAATGCAGGGTGGATTCCGCCAGATACCCGTTTCCAATCTGGTGTTCGTTGAGGTCGCTGTTGCGGCCCCAGAGCAGTGTACTGGCCCAGTTGCCGCGTCCGAGCGGCCGGTTATACATCACGGACGCGGTCATGCGGCGCACGTCCTCCCCCGGGCGGATAGCCTCCGGGCTGGTAAGGTGCGCAATCGAATACTGCACGCTCCAGTTCTGTGCCGGGCTGACGGTCACCCGCGTGGACCAGGAATCAATTCTGCCCGCGTCCATGTCCCAGCGCTCTTCATCGGGCTCGCGGCCATGGAAGCCCGAGGCTTCGAAGCGCAGTTTGCGGTATGAGAGGCCCGCCGTAATCACGTCGTCGGCAATGTGGGTGGAATCTTCCAGGTGATGGCCGAGCGGAGCCATGGGATTTTCCGAAGCGGAAGCGCGGTGGGGATAAGCAGTGGGTCCCATGGCCGGGTCGCCCACTGGACCTCCGTAAAACGAGAGCAGGGCATGCCCGCTGAGCTTCAAGTCATAGAAGGCGGCCAATTCCATGAAGAGATCATGCGGGTGCTGGCCGTCCACTATGGGCCGTCCATACGCGGTTTCGCCCTCCTGAAACAACTCAGGGTAGCGGCGCTCGCTCACGGTGGCGGGCTCCAGGCTGAACATGGCGCGCACCGTCAACTGGCCGGGACCGAGGTGGCGCTGCGCCATGGGCATAAACCAGCTGGTCGAAAACAGCTTGTCCGCGCCGCGCGGGCCGCTCTGCTGCAATTCATTGAGAAAGGCTTCTCCGTGAAACATTAACCGCCACTTCCCTGCTGTCGTCATCAGCATCGGCACGGTTATTGAGCCCGGCTCCAGGCTGGTGCCCGAGTCGGTGTGTTCCAGAACGGTGGCAACCAGCGGGCTCGTCCCCGGCGCTTGAGCCATCTTGGGCATGTGGCAATGTTCCCGCCGCAGCTCAGTGCTCTGCGGCATGCCGGACATTTGCTCTCCGGCTTGCGAACAGCTCGGAGCGGGCACACTCCAGCCGTATTGGGAAACGGCGAACAGCACGACAAACAGCCGCGACAATATCCGCAAAAAACCTCCAAGCGCACGTCTCGGAGCGAAGGACGCTTGTTTCCATCCGGGAAATAGAGAGGCGGGAGGAACTAGATGCGCAAGGCTGGGCAGAGGAATGGCGGGCTGGGAGTGTTGTTGCTCGCGGTGACGGAAAGGGCCTGTGCCCTTTCCACCCGCGATGACACAATCATCGGCGGTGCTGTGAGGGCAAAATTGTTCTCCAGCGCGGGCCGAATCAGCGCCGGCTGATGATGGACGACAATGCAGCAGGAGTGCGGTCCGCTTGCGGGAACCTTCGAATGGCAGGGAGGAACGTGGACCGGAGCCGCCGCCATTGCCGGGGCCAGCGGACACAATCCCAGCAACACCACGCTCAATGCCAGCAGGCAAACCGTGGCTGCGCGGAACCGGAGCACATCAATCAAGATACCTCCGCGGTTGCAAAAACGCCAGAGTCGCGGCCAAGGCTCGCGCTCAGATCTCGATAATCATTTGCTGCAGCCGGGTGGGATATTTATTGAGAACCTCCCCGCCGCTCTTGCTCACCACCACCGTATCGGAGTGGCGGAAACCGCCAAAATTGGGATCGTAAACTCCCGGTTCACAACTGAAGGTCATGCCCGCTTTGAGCATAGTGGTATCGCCTTCGGCAATCCAGGGCGACTCGTGCGCTTCCAGGCCTATGCCGTGGCCACAGCGATGGCGGATAAAAGAAGCAAAACCGGCGTTGCGGATCTGGTCCAGCCCGAGTTTGTCCACGTCCTGGGCGATGGCGCCCTCCTTCATGGCTGCAACCGCGGCGTCGTGCGCCGCCAGCATGGCGTCAAACATGCGCTTGGCATGGTCGCCGGGCCGGCCCACGCAGAAGGAACGCTCACATTCCACGTTGTAACCGCCCATCTGCGCCCCGAAGCTCAGGATCAGCGGGTCGCCGCGCTTGAGCATGTCCTTGCTGGGCACGGCGTGGGGGAAAGCAGAACGTTTGCCGAAAGGGACCAGGCCGCCAAAGGGCGGATCAATTCCCACACCCACCACATCGTGCAGTTCGCGCGACATCTTGTCCGCCACCGCGTCGGCGCTGGCCTTCAGGATCTGGTCCTCGGTAACCGGCCCATGGCGGGCCACGAAATCGCGCCCCGCCTGCACCGTGTAGTCGGCAAAATACATGGCGCGGCGCATGATGCGCAGCTCATCCTCATCCTTTACCCAGCGCAGGTGCTCCACGATGTCGTCGGCAGTCACGAAGCTGGCGTTGGGGGCGCCCAGGCAGAGCTGGTTGAGCCGCCCTTGCGTCGGCTCCTCGATGCCGATGCGCGCCCGGTCGAAACCGCGGCGGGCGATGCGCTCCGCTATCCAGCGCACCCGGTTCACCGGCCCGGGATAATCGAAATACGTTTCATAGTCTTTGATCCACCACAGCTTTACCTGGTCGGCTTCCAGTTCGGGGATGAACAGCGCCGGTTCTCCGGTCTTGGGAATGAAGGCGGCCAGCGGCCGCTCCGTGGAGAGGTGGAAATAGCCGGTGGTGTAGATGACGTTCACCGCGTGCAGCAGCAGCAGCGCATCCAGGCCGCGCTTGTCCAGTTCGCCCTGCACCTGGGCGATTTTGCGGCGGTACCAGTCCGGCTCCAGACGGTCGTGCGGCGTGGGCGGAGCAGCCGCGGAAAGCTTGAGCACACGCGTGCGCCCGAACAGGCGGGTGCCGGCGGTGAGCGCCACCGAACCCGCTGCCGTGCGCAGAAAATCGCGTCGTGCCCAGCTGCCGCCTTTATCCTCTGCCATTTAGTCTCCCTACCTGGGCTGTGTAACAAGAACCCGGGATTATATCGGGCGTGAGCTCCGATTCAAATCGCGTTCTCTGGTTGGAGATCCGGATGCGGCAGGTGGAGGAAAGGAAAAAGGAAGAGGACCCCGCATCACGAGGTCCTCTGGTTGGCCGCAATTTAGTTGCTTCTCTACTTGCTGGCCTTGGCCTGCATGTTGGCCTGGCTGACGGCGGCGATGAAGTTGTGCGCCGCTGCGGGCACCTTCACCTGCCCGGTCAGCACCTGGTTGGCGGGCACTACGTGACCGTAAATCTCGCGCATGGCATCTTCGTCCGGCTCGATGACCGCGCCTTCCAGATCCACCCCGGCAAACACGCCCTTGCTGCGCGAATAGGTCAGGATAGGCGAGTTCATTTTCCAATCCACTCCCGCGGAAGCATGTCTCCCTACCGGGCCTGCGGAAGCCGAAGCTGACCCGCCGACCTGGAACCGGTTCTTCAGCAACTGGTCCATGCCCTGCTGATTCATGATCATCATCACCAGGTCCACACCCTCCACGCCAATCTGCGCTCCCCAGCTTCCTCCCCCGATGGTGAAGAACTCGGGCGCGCTCCAGCCGGAAGCAGTGCGGCAGATGGCAACCCCTTTGCCGTGTTTAGCGCCGAACACAAAACCGCCCTTCAGCATGTGCGGCACTACCGCCACACACTTGGCTTTATCGAACACTTCATTGGGAATGCCCTTGTCAGGCGTGGCCATGATCTGGTGCAGTACCTCCCCGGCTTTTTGCATGCGTTCGCTGGGCGTATCGGCGAAGGCCATGCTGGCCAGCAACAGAATTACAGTGATTCCTATCAGCTTTTTCATAAATCCCCTCTGCCGGGCTCTGCCGGCGCTCCCGCTCCGCGCTTGATTAGAAGCCGGCACCGTGGCCGCGGGTTAGCTGCTGGATCCCCCTGCAGCCGCTGCCGGGTTGCAGCAGCTTGGATTGAGTTCCCTCCGCACAACAAATGGTGCCGGGGAAGCCATCAAAAAAATCGGAGAGCGCTATGCTACGTCAACTTGGTTTTGCGCTGTGTGTGCTGCTATTCACGCTGGCTGCCTGGGGGCAGCAGATGCGGCAACTGACGGTGAGTCCGGCCCTGCCCGCCGCCAGCGGCACAATGGGGATCTCTCACGACACTAGCGGTACCACCTACATCAGCTTGCAGGTAAAACACTTGGCCAACCCGGAGGCGCTGCATCCGGCGAAGGCGGCCTATGTGGTTTGGGTTCAGCCCCCCGGCCAGGCTCCCCAGAATCACGGAGTGCTGCAGGTCAATGACAAGGCGGAGGTTGCCTACTCCACTACCACCAGGGAACGCAACTTTGAGGTCTTTGTGACGGCTGAGGACAACGCCAACGTCACCCAGCCAACGGGCCCGCGCCTGCTGAGCGCGCGCAACTAGCTGCTGCTTCCGCTCGCGCGCGGCACACGCGCCATAGCCGCGGTGAAGAAACCTGCGGTGCCGAGGGAAACCCGGCAGTGAGGAGAGAAAATGTTCCGCCTGCCGGGTTCAAATTGGTGCCTGGATTATGCGCGCGGCTCACCCGCCGATGGGACGGCCCTGCCTCAGCCACTCCAGAAACATTTGCTCTTCGGATTTGCTGGCGTTGCGCAAGACATGCCGCAGCGTGTTGCCGCTCACAAAGTGGCAAACTTCCTCGGCGACATTTTTCACGTGGTCACCCGCCCGCTCCAAAGCCTGGGCCATCAGCAGCACCTGGATGCTCTCGCGGCAGGGCTCGCCTTCCGGGTTCTCGATGTGGCGGACGAAAACCAGGTTGCGCAAACGGTCCAGTTCCCCGTCGCTGCGCAGCGCATGAATGGCGCGGTTGACGTCTCGCCCGGCGAACGCCGCATACCCATCGGCGAGCATTTTTTCCAGGACCGACGACATCCGGATCAGGTCCTGCACGTCACGGCTTTCCAGGCGCGCTCCCACGGCGTGTGCGGCTGAGGCAAAGCTGGCCACCAGGTCGCCCACCCGTTCCAGGTCGGTCATGCATTTCATGCACGCCAGCAGTTCGCGGCGCTGAGCTTCGCTGGCATTTGCCAATCCCCCGCTCAGCCGCTGATCGAGTTCGCGATCCAGCCGGTCCAGCTCTTTCTCACATTCGTCCACCTTGCTATAGAGCGCGGGCGAGCTCGAGCCCAGCGCGTCCGCGGCATGAGAGGCTGCTTCCTTCGCCAATTGGCAGGCGCGCAGCGTCAGACCCACCAGGTAAGCGTGCTCGGCCGAAAAATCTTGTGGAACCACTTCCGCGGGCAGGGCCATGACAACACCTCAATCCGGCACGTGTGGCGAACCAGCGTGAGAATAGCGCGCGGATGTTAACGGGGAGTTACGAAGGGATGAATTTGTGGTAAAAGCGGGACGGGCCTGGCGTTTGCGGGTTAGGCACCCCTTAAAGGTCTAGGGCTCGCTTCGCGCGTTTGTGGCGCCGGCGCCCCGCCCGCGATCCGCCAAGTCCTTCATCCTGACGGGCTTGGGACCGCGAATGCTCCCGCGTACACGTTTGCGCGCCTCCGGCGCGGGCAGTTCAATCTCCAATGTCCTCATTCCACAAATCAGGATGAGCGGCGATGAAGTCGCGCATCAGCGCCACACAGTCCGCATCGTCCAGCACGCTAAGCGAGACGCCGGAAGCACGGAACAACTCCTCTGGGCCGCGAAAGTTGCGGTTTTCCCCCACAATGACGCGCCCAATTTTGAACAACAGGGCTGTGCCGGTGCACATCACGCACGGGCTCAGGGTGCTGACCAGGGTCAGCCGGTTCCAGTCGCGGCGCCGTCCGGCATTGCGGATGCATACCACTTCCGCGTGCGCCGTCGGGTCGCCGCTCTGCACTCTCAGGTTGTGCCCGCGCGCGACCACGCGCTCCTGCTGGTCGGCCAGTACCGAACCGATAGGCAGGCCGCCTTCCGCCAGCCCAGCCTTGGCCTCTGCCAACGCTTCCTGTAAGAGTTCGTGATCCCTCAAGCACACCTGCCTCGGCTGCACACGGTTCAAATCTATTCCGTGTTTTATCCGACATGATTGTTGCTGGCAAAGACAAAATCGGCGGGCGAGGTGTCAGCCCGCCGTCGCACCCGTTAGGCGGAGAATCTGGTCGCTCGAATGTGCAGCCGTTTTCCCTGCCCCAACCCTCTCGATAATGCCCAAGCGAAACATAAGCTGCTCAATCTAAAGGGACGACCTGGGATGGATCGTTTGGCCACAGCGGTGCACGATTCAACGCTAGTCCTATGGCAAGCAGTGCCAAGCTTCAGGCCGAACCCATCAATAATTACTACTTTCCCAGTCGTTGCCCCGCCTGCCAGGGACAGGGCAAGATCCTCTACCCCTTTCCCGGCAACCGCTCCGACCAGCCTCTCGGG
>Ga0187824_10000229_pt1 | contig 10889 bp, 6 predicted proteins | sample NC_wetland_sal_i_13_FD_132437 | JGI IMG/M metagenome (GOLD analysis project Ga0187824, IMG submission 132437) | Wetland sediment microbial communities from Neuse River Estuary, North Carolina, USA - SourceSoil_4 | ecosystem: Environmental > Aquatic > Freshwater > Wetlands > Sediment | place... | reverse complement strand
CAGGAAACGCGCGACAATATTGCCGAGCGGGCCAGTGACCTGGCCAGCTCCGCTCGCGAGAGCTTCGAGCAGGGCCGGGAAAGGGTCCGCCGTGGCGTCAGCACCCTGCGCGGCGAGGGCGAAACTCGGCCTACCGGCACGGAGGCGCCGTCGGCGTAAATCATAGCTATTGACGATTGAAGACTGACGCTTGACGAATCCCAACCCAACTTGATCCCGGCCTGTGCAGGGACAGCGGACGCTGCCAATCGTCAATCGAAAATCTTCAATCGTCAATTGTTCTCTGTGTCTCTGCGGCGAAACCGATCTACGGCGCCGGCGGAGGCGTACCCGGCATGGCGGTCACCCCCATGCTGCCGTCGGGGTGTCGTTCCAGCGCCGGCGCGTACAAACCAAGGTCCTCTCGGCGCCACCACAGTCCCTGCTGGCGCTTAGCGGCCATGTCCGTGAACCAGTACTGCCACAGGACCGCACGCACCTGCGTCGGCGCTTGGTTGGCGAAGGGATTGCCGGCAAAAAGCGAAAGCACCTCCGGATCGTTGATCAGCAACAGCTCTTCGGTGTGCGCCACCCACGGATTGTCCCGCCAGTTGTCCAGCGAAGCGAACCACAGGTTCCAGTCGAAGCGCGGCTGGTAGGGTGCGTAAATCCCGGGCGGCTTCGCCGGCTCTTGCGGCTTGTAGCGGAACGGGTATGGCTCCCAGGTTTTGCCGTCGTAAGAACCTTGGTACTCGATTTCGTAGCGGGCCCGAGTCATCACCGCGAACAGGCCATAGCGGTTGGCGATGCGAAAGGGCTCCAGCGCCGCCACCGGCGGCGTGGGCAGCGGCAGGTGGGGAAAGAACATCCACAGCAGCAGAACAGCAGTCACATAAAAAATCCAGCTGAGCGCGGCCGCCGTAATGGCCAGGCGGATGGCGGAAAGGTGCTGCCGCAACCGGATAAACCGGCCCCCACCGCCATCCACAACCGGCTCGGCCGGCGGTTGGGCGGGCGGGGTGCCGGCCAGCCTGCCCTTCAGCCAGGCGGCTGCGCTTCGCGGCCGCAGCAGCGCCAGTGCCCCATCATCCAGCAGCAGGAACCCCAGGCTCAGCACCAGGTAATTCAGGAAAGTGTAGTTGGCGGTCAGGATGATGCAGATTTCAAACGGCGTCACGATCAGGAAAGCCAGCGCCCGCAGCCGCCGCCAGGGTACAAACACAAGAAACACAATTCCCAGTTCCACCGCCAGGGTCAGGCCGACGGTTAAAGCGTGAAACCAGTGCGGCAGGTGCTGCGCGTACCAGCCAATCCAGGTGGGCAGCGGGCCGTTCTGATAATACTGGTCCATGGCGGTGAAATGCCGCCACTGCGGGTCGCCGCTGAGCAGCTTCACGCAGCCGGATTCGAAATAGATGCGGAACCACTCCCATTGCAGCAGGAACAGCGCCGCCCGCGAAGGTGGATGGCCGCGGCCCAACCCCGGCAGCAAGCCGGGGGCGGCAAAAAATAACGCGATAAAGCCCGCCTCCAGCAGCATGCCATCCGACTGGTAGCTGGAAAAATCCTGCAACGCCGCCACAAACGAGAGATAGGAAACAAAACAGACCAGCAGCATGGCCCGCGGCCACAGGTTGAGGATCAGCAGCACCGCGGCCGCCATCCCGATCCAGCACATGAGCTTCAGCGCCAGGTCGCTGCTGCTCAGCCAGAACACGGTGGGCGCGTACCAGTAGCGCTCCACTGTGCCCAGGTGCTGGGCCAGGTAGCGCAGGTAATCATTCGCAGGGAGAATGCCGTTGGGTCCGATCAGCCCGGTCACCTGAAAAAGCAGGGAGAAGAAAGCGGAATAGTAGATCAGCCCCAAAGCGCGCAAGAAAATCCAGCGCGCGCCCAAGTGGCCGTTTGCGCCACCGGGCCCAGCTCCAAAAAGCCAGCGCACAGGGGAAACCGCGCTGTCAGGCATGCAGGGAGTTTATAACGGGTGAGACTTACGTGGGCACAGGCGCCCTCGCCTGCGCGGGCGGGCGAAGCTGGACAGAGGCTAGCCCGGCCGGTGGAACAGGGCGATAAATTCCACGATCAGAATGATGACCACCAGCACTTCAATGGCGAAGGCGCGCGCCTGGTGGAACTGGTCCACCATGAAGCGGTAGAGGTCTTCGGCGGTGCGGATCTTCTGGTTGACCAGGTTCTTGTAATCAATCACGCCCACCTTGGCGGCGGCCACGCGGTAGAGACGTGCGGAGAACATGTCGCTCAGGAACTTGATGGCGTTATCAGCGCGCTCCGAGAGCTCCGTCACATCCAGCAGCACGGTGTGCAGGCGGGTAGCCTCGCGAGCCAGGCGCCAGCGCCGCCATAGCCCGGTGCCGCGGTCCAGCGAACGGTAAACTCCCTCCAGTTCGCGAGTCAGCAGTTCATCGTAATGGCGGAACTCCAGCAGCTGCGAGTTGGCGTACTCCAGCAGCTCGGTGGCGGTTTCCGCCCCGACCGCGCTGTCATAAACGAAGGCGGCATTCCAGCCGATAACGGCCAGGTCATTGGGATAGTAGGAAATGCTCGACTGCAGCACCTCGTTGCGTTCGTTGTCGGAAATGGCCCCGGTTTCGCCGCGCACAATTTGCGCGATGGCCCCGCCCTGCTTAGCCAGCAGCTCCGAGGCTGAGGGGTTGCCGGCCACCTGCCGCGCCTGGAAGATGAAATAGTCCTCGCTCAGCCACGTCGGATAGGGTTTCACCAGCGCGGCGCGGGCGCGCTCCAGCTTCTGCCGGGCTATGGCGCTGGCGTGGCGGTCGAAATCCCCCTCCCACATCCAGCTGCTGGCCAGCTGTGCCAGGGTCTGCCACTCTCCCGCAAAGGGCAGTTCGAAAATGATGCTAACCACCCCATAGTCGTAATACTTAATCTGGGCCTCCAGGCGCTCCCCGTGGGCCAGGACAATGGGCTCCACCCGCTCCACCACCGGCGGCCGGGCAAAGCGCACATAAGCCGGGGCGGCGCTCTTGAAGGCGGGAGCTACCGGCCGGGCTCCCACAATGCGCCGCACCTCGTCCAGGTGAATCTCCTCACACACGTCATAGAGGATCATCACCAGGATGGAGCCCTGCACCGGCACCAGGGCGGGCACAACTTCCTGAGCCTGGCTCTGTACAGACGGCTCGGGCAACGACTGGATGTGCGCCTGGTCCTGGGTCGGAATGGCTACCTGCTCCGGCATGGCAATCCGTATTATCCCGTTCCGGGACAGGACTAGGCAACGGGTAAACCGGCCTTATCCTAGCTAAGCCATTGTTAATAAATCGGTTATATTGCCAGGCTGCGGACTGCTTTGCCTCGGGAACGGTGCTGGACTGCGAGCCCGGAGGCGGCTGTTAGACTTACGGCTGATGATTCCGGGATTTGCCACCGCCGAAGGTACCGCGCGTTACCGCGACCGCTTTCCCAAATTGCGCGATGCCGGACACTTCCGCCGCCCGCAGGCGGTGCCCGGGGTGGGCGAGCTATGGCTCTCCTCGGTCGGCCTCGGAACCTACCTGGGTGAGGCCAACGAACAGGTTGACGCCCAATACCGGGCGGCCATCGCCACCGCCCTGCGCTCCGGCATCAACCTGCTCGATACCGCCATCAATTACCGCCACCAGCGCTCGGAGCGCGCCATCGGGACCGTATTGTGCGAACTGGCCGCCGGCGGCGAGCTGCGGCGCGATGAAGTCCTGGTCTGCACCAAGGCCGGCTTCCTCGCCTTCGACGGCGATATGCCCGCCGACATGCGCGGCTACTTCATGCGCGAATATGTCCAGCCCGGCATTCTTGACCCCCAGCAGGTCGCGGGCGGCAGCCACTGCATGGCGCCGCGCTACCTGGCCGACCAGATCGAGCGCTCCCGCCGCAATCTGGGGCTGGAGACCATAGACGTCTTCTACATTCATAATCCCGAATCGCAGCTGGCTGAGGTGGAGCGTCCGGGCTTCCGGGAACGGCTGCACGCCGCTTTTGGCATGCTGGAGGAAACGGTCAAGCAGAACAAAATCCGCTTTTACGGAGTAGCCACCTGGAATGGACTGCGTCTGCGGGAGGAGGAGCGGGATTACATCAGCCTGGCCGCCCTGCTGGATATCGCCCGCGCGGCGGGAGGCGAGCAGCACCATTTCCGCTTCCTGCAGCTGCCCTTCAATTTGGGAATGACCGAGGCTTTCGCCCGCGCCAACCAGTTGCTGGATGGGGAAAGAATGTCAGTAATCAAAATGGCCGCCCGCGCCGGACTGGCGGTGGTAGGCAGCGCCACCCTGCACCAGGGGCAGCTGATTCGCAACCTGCCCGATTTCGTGCGCCATGGTTTGGGCATGGCCGGAGACGCGGCCAACGCCATCCAGTTTTCGCGTTCCGCGCCCGGCCTGACCACTTCCCTCATCGGCATGGGCTCCCCCGACCACGTCCTCGCCAACCTGGAGCCCGCCTCGCATCCCCCCACCCCGCCCGAGCAATGGGCCAAGCTGTTCGGGGCGCGGTAAGGCAGTAGCGCCAGTAGGCAGGCTTGGCTCTTATTTGCACCTGATCTGAAAAACAGGACCGGGCCAATAGTCGCGCAAAAAATGAAACAGGCGGCAGCCTGGGTAGCAAGCTGCCGCCCTTCAGTTGAATTCAGCTCACTGGCAGGCGCTGAAAGTCAGCGTGCCCACATTCTGCGACGAGCCCCCGGTTACAATCACCGAGTTGCTGACGAAATCCGCCGGAGTACACGATGGAGTGCCGTCAGAGAGCGCGGCCGGTTCCCCGTCCACCGCATAATTCACCGAGCTGATGGGTGTTGGCGCCGGAGCATACCCGGTAATGGGGTTTCCTGTAGTGAACGCTGCCACCTGCGGCAGCGCCGCCGGCACTGCCAACGTGAAGCTTGCGCACAGCGGGCCGCAGTTGGCCTGGCTGGTTGAGAGCGTGGCTGTGGCCAGGGACTGCTCGGCCAGGGGGGTCACCACCTGCACGCCGCCTCCGATGGGCTGCAAGGCCGCCAGTCCCACGTCACCCGCCACCGGCGCCGTGACTACGGTACCCGTCAATGACCCGGCCGTTGTTCCGCTCTTGAACAATTGGATAGAACCCAACGCTGACCCAGCCGGCACTCCCGTGATCACGGTCGCGGCATAGAGATTGCCGCTGCCATCCTTCGCCGCCGCTACCACGTCATAGGTGCCGCTGGGCACGGGGCAGAGCGCGAATGTTCCATTGGTTGGGTCGGCTGTGGCCGACATCACCACGTGATCAATATTGTTGGCATCGCGCCTTTCAAGCGCCACCACAGCCACCGCGTTGGGTATGGGCAACTTGGTCGTGCTGTCCACCAGCGTGCCGTTGATCGCCGAATTGAGGCCCACTTCACCGGCGGTCAGGACCGGCTTCAGGCGGTACTGTCCGTTGCCCTGCACGGTTATCGACGCGCAGGTGTTGAAGTCGATATCCAGGTCTTTGGTCTGGCCGGCAGCCACCGTGAACTGGCCTCCGGCAATTTGCCCGGAAGGAATCTTGATTCCGTTGTTCACCTGGCTGGAGAGCTGCAGCGGGTGCAGCGTGCCCATGCCGTCGTTCATCTGTACGCAGTTGGCCACATTCCCGGGCAGGGATTTGCAGGCGTTGCTGGTATTGCTGAGGCCGCTGGCATTGTCCGCCAGCATGATGCGGATCTGCTGGTAATTCCCCGCTTGCAGTTCGGTATTCGCGCCCAGCATGGCCAGGAAGCACTCGTTGGCCGGTTCATTGAGCAAATCAATCTGCTTGGGGCCGTTGCTCTTGAGGTTGGGCGTCAAATCAATCCAGCCGGGATCGTTGGGTCCGGCTGACGCGCTGGCGTGAATCATCACATCCGTAACGGTTACATACACGTGAAGAAAAGGTCCATTGGGCGCGCCGCAGGGAGCCGGGTCGCTGATGGATGTATTCACGAAGCCGGTCTGCGGGCTGCTGCTGCCGCAACTTATAAGTGCCAGAATCGTGATCAGGACTGCTGCCGCGCAAACAAAAAGGATACCGGGATGGGGACGCATGCTTCTCCTTTGAGTCTAAAAAGTGAATCACACGGTTAGTAACTGGCGGAGGCGTTAGTCTCCGCCGATCCAGAACAGATCCACGATGCGGTTGCCGGGATCGAGCAGCATCACACGCGCCCCTAAAACCACGCGCACCCAGCCGCCAGGCAAACGCGGCAAACGCTCATTGCACTGGTCAGGCAAAAGCCGGACTCGTTTTTGTAAACCCGGGGGCAAGGTGCCGTTGCGCTGCAACTGGCGCTCCAGTCCGGGCGGGAGATCGCCTCCGCGCTTGGCTAGGCCGGGCGGCAGGTCGCGGTAGCTGTCGGCCAAGCAGTCGCTGATCACTTGCCGCTCGCGGCCGGAAAATCCATCAGGACCGCGCCCGTAGCCATCATCGGCGCGGTAAATATAGCCTCGACGATCGTGGTCGTCGCCGCGGTCGTCATCATCGCCTTGTTCATCATCGTCGTGACGGCGCACCGGGCCCTGCTCAACGTAACCACCCTGGTCGGGTTCGGGACCCTGGTTGCCATAACCGGCGTAGGCATCCTGGTCACGCCGCTGGGGCTGTTGCGCCGGCGGCGCTGACGCGAGTGCGGCCGCAGGCGCGCCTACCGTCCAAACCAGGACAGCCTCGGATTCCACCACTGCCGGTTTCTTCCCGGTGGCTGCGGCTACTCCGGTGCCTGCTGCGGCGCCGCTGGCCGCCCCGATGGCAGCCCCCTTGCCGCCGCCGAAAATTCCGCCCAGCAACGCCCCCAGCGCGGTGGTGCCGCCAATCTTGGTCACGTTCGACTTGGTGTGCGATTCCCCCTTGATGAAGAAGGGATTGGCGGAAACAGTGTAGGTGCGCCCGCCGGCGCCGATGGTACGCAACGCCAGGGTAAGTTCGCCCGGGCTGCTCAGCCGTCCCGAACTCTTCACATGCACTACCTGCCCGGTTACCGCCGCGCCCTGGGGGAACATGGTTCTGCCGTTCACCGCCACCGGTGCGGCCAGGGTCCCGTGGAAGCGGTCACCCACATGCGACGTCTCGCTGCTCAGTTTGTCAGTGACGCGGACAGTAATGCGGGCCCCGGCCGGCATGTTGGCATTCACCGCAGCCACCGCCGAACCGGCCAGCGCTGCCGCCACCAGCACAACCAGAACCAAACTGTTCCTCAGCCGCCAAGTCATACGTATCCGCCTGAATAGAAAATGGAATGTCTGAGGTGAAATGGTAGGAGGGTCAGGCTGCGGGAACAACGAACGAAGGTCTATGACCGGCAGGTTGCCGCCGTACTCATGTTGCTGGGCAACCGCAAAGAAGCAAAGGCCCTACTTCAGCGCTTCCAGACGTGTGGCTGCCATTTCGGCCGCGGGGCTGGTGGGATTGTCCTTCTGGATCTGCTGGTAGAGCTTGCGCGCTTCATCGGGTTGCTTGGCGCTGTAGGCTTCTGCCAGCGCCAACTGGGCCTGCGCTTTGCTCACCGAGGTGGTGGGGTGGGCGGCGATCTGCTTGTAAAGCTCGATGGCCTGGGCGTCGCGGCCGGTGTTGCGGTACTGGTTGGCCAGGGCGAATTTCGCCAGCGAAGCCAAATCCGCGTTGTGCGCGCTCGCAAGCTCCTGCAGCTGCTTTTCCGCCGCGGCGGAGTTCCCCATATCCAGATCGGTCAGAGCGATAAAATAACGGGCGATCTCCGCATTGTGGGTGTGCGGATATTTCTGCACCACCACTTGAAATAGAGGCTGCGCGGCTTTGGCGCGTTCCTGCGCGGAATTGAACAACGTCATGCCCGGTTGCGGGGGCGTGCCTGCGGGCACAATGGCCGCGTCGTAGGTCCGGAAGGCCGTGGCCATGGCCAGGCTGGCGGCCTGGTTCTGCTGCTGCAGGTAGTAGTAGCCGGCCAGTACGCCGGCCACGATGATGGCGCCAATGACGCCCAGGGTGGTAAGCACCTTGCGGTGTTCTACCGCCCAGGAGACGGTCTCGGCGGTCGCGACCGCAAATCTATCCTGTTTGAGTTGATGCCGAACTTCTGCTCGCACGGGTTCCTTCTGGGGCGTTCTGCCGGTGGGCTGAAAATCAGTGTAACAGCCGCAAAAACCCAGCGTCAACGAAGGCCGTCCCGCACCGCTGCTCTCCCGGGGTGCAACCGCAGGGAGGCTTCGGCCGTCGAACAGAAGAGTACCATTTCCCATAGCCAGAGCTGCGGATGAGGGCGGAGAAGCTGGCCTTGCGGAAGGAAGGTGTGCGATGCGCAAAGCCGCCATCATCATCGGCATCATCATTGCCGTTATTATCGGTATCCTGCTGATCGCGCCGGTGTTCATCAACATCAACCAGTACCGGCCGCAAATTCAGAGCGAACTCCAACAGAAGCTGGGCCGCCAGGTAACGTTCGGCGACCTGCACCTGCGGCTGCTTACCCCTCGGCTGCGGGTGGACAACCTCACCATCAGCGACGATCCGCATTTCTCCACCGGACGTCCTTTTGCGCAGGCGCAGGAGCTCGATGTTTCCATCGCGTTGCTCCCGCTCATCGGCAAGAAAATTGAGGTGAACTCCCTCACCCTGCAGCACCCCGACATTGAGCTGGTGCGCAATGCTCAGGGAGTGTGGAACTTTTCCACCATCGGCCAGCCCGGGGGCGCTACCCAGCCTCGAGTTCCGCAGCGGCCTGCGCCGGCGCAGAAACCCGCTCCTCCCAACCAGCCCAGTTCGCAGCCGAATGCGGGCGCATTCGAGCTGAAGAACCTGCGGATCAGCGATGGGCAGATGGCGCTTACTGATTACCAGAAGCGCCAGCCGCGCGCCGTGTACAACAACATTGACTTGAGCCTGAGCAATTTCGCGCCCGGCAAGCCATTTTCCGTTTCCGCAACCGTGCATCTCCCCGGCGCGGGAAGCCAGGTCGTAAGCCTGGACGGAACCGGCGGCCCCATCAACCAATCCAATATGGCGGCAACGCCCTTCGATGGCACCCTCAAGCTGCAGCAGGTGGCGCTTTCCGCGGCTCAGAAGTTCCTCAACACGCCGGCCCTGGCGGGCACCGACGCCACCCTCTCCGGCGACATGAAGATCAGGAACCAGGCCGGCAACATCGCCTCCAGCGGCACACTCAAGCTGCAGAATCCGGTGATACACGGGATCAACCTGGGATACCCGATCGCCGCCGACTACGACATCAGCGACAACCTGGAGAGCGATGTGCTGACCATCAGCAAGGGTGCGCTGCGCCTGGGCTCGACTCCGCTTGCCATTGCCGGCAGCATGAATCTGAAGCCCACTCCGGCGCAGGTCAACCTGCAGCTCAAGGCTTCCGACGTTTCCCTGGGCGAGGTGGCGCGCCTGGCCTCGGCCATGGGAGTGGCGTTCGCCCCCGGCATGAATATCAATGGCCGGCTGAATGCCGACGTGCACGCCCAGGGCACCACCAAGAGCCCGGCGCTGAATGGCACCCTTTCGGCGCGCAACCTGAACATCAGCGGCAAAGGCCTGCCCCAGGCGGTCACCGTCCCGGCCGTGGACCTGGCCATGACCCCCACTCAGGTCAGCTCCAACGATTTCACCGCCTCAACCGCGGGCACGAAGTTGAGCACACAATTCACCCTCACCGGATACACCGGACCCGCGCCCGACATCAGCGCCAGCGTGCGCACTTCTAACGCGCAAGTCGGCGACCTGCTCAGCATCGGCAAGGCCTACGGCGCCACCTCCCTCCAAGGCGTAAGCGGCAGCGGCACTCTAAGCCTGAACGTGCACGTTTCCGGCCCGCTGAAGAACTCCTCTGCCATGAAGTTCAGCGGCACCGGCCAACTGGTGAACGCATCCGTGAACACACCGAGCCTGTCCCAGCCCTTGAACGTGCGCAGCGCCGACCTGAAGTTCACCCAGAACTCCATGACCGTGGACAAGCTGGTGGCCTCGCTGGGGCAAAGCAGCGCCAGCGGAAATTTGACCCTGCGCAACTTCGCCGCCCCGCAGGTCCAGTTCGATATCATGTCGCCCAAAATTGACCTGGTGCAGCTGCAACAGATCACCGCCGCGAAACCGGCGCCCGCGAAACGGGCCGCCTGGAGTGTGGTGCCGCGAGCCTACGCCGCGGCCACGTCCCAGCCTTCCATCCTGACCCGCATGACCGGCACCGGCACGCTCATCGTGGGCACCATCCTTTACGACCAACTGGTGCTCAACAACGTGCGCTCCAATGTGAATCTGAACCGCGGCCTGATTACCCTCTCTCCGCTCACGGCGCAGGTGTATGGCGGACAGGAGACGGGAGCCATCGTGCTTGATGCGCGCCAAACCCCCATGGGGGTGCAGGTGCAAAGCAAGCTGGCTAACGTGGACGCCAACAAGCTGGTTTCCTCGGTCACCTCGGTCAAGCAAACCCTCTATGGACTGCTGGCCGCCAATACCAACATGGGTTTTGCCGCCGCTTCTTCCGCCGACATGGCCCGCACCCTGAATGGCAATTTCAATCTGGATTTGACCAAGGGCCGCATCGTCGGCATTGATCTGCTGCACGAACTGGGCAACGTGGGAAAATTTTTGAGCGGCGCGCCGGCCAGCGGTTCGCAGCCCGCCACCAACCTCCTGAAACTGACCGGCACCTTCAATGTGCGTAATGGCTTGGCAGAGACCAACAACCTGCAGGCGCTGATTGAGGGGGGCAGCCTGGGCGCCACTGGAGCGGTGAATCTGGTCAACAATGCCCTCAACCTGCACCTCACCGCGGTGCTGTCGAAGTGGTTCTCCAACAAGGTGGGCGGCACCAACGTAGGCGGATTTATGAATACCGCGCTGGCCAACCAGCAAGGCGAGCTGGTGATTCCGGTGCTGGTAACGGGAACCTTCCAGCACCCCCTTGTCGCCCCCGACGTCCAGAAGTTGGCGCAGAT
>Ga0187824_10000228_pt1 | contig 10939 bp, 9 predicted proteins | sample NC_wetland_sal_i_13_FD_132437 | JGI IMG/M metagenome (GOLD analysis project Ga0187824, IMG submission 132437) | Wetland sediment microbial communities from Neuse River Estuary, North Carolina, USA - SourceSoil_4 | ecosystem: Environmental > Aquatic > Freshwater > Wetlands > Sediment | place... | reverse complement strand
GGAAATAATAGGCAAGAAATCCCGCGGCCACAGTAGCCGAGATTGCGGCCAACAAGGTCCCTAGTTCGATCACGCCATTGCCCCAGGCGAGGACCTTCTCCGGCAGGAGTTCCGGCAGCAATCCATACTTGGAGGGCCCGAAGATGGCCGCCTGCGAGCTCAGCAAAAATACTCCCACCGCTTCGAGTTCCAGATTTCCGCGCGCCAGAGCCACCAGCGCGAATAGCATCACCCCGAGTTCCATCCACTTCGTACCGATCGTTACCGATCGCTTGCTGAAGCGGTCCGCCAGAAATCCGCCGGTCATTGAAAACAAGATGAAGGGCAGGGCGAAGAGCGCTCCCACCACAAGCACCAACCAGTCGCGCTCCCGCGCGGGCAGGCTCATCCCCACCACCAGATAAATCACGAGGAATTTCAGCGCATTATCGTTGAAGGCGCCCTGGAATTGCGTAACCACCAGGCTCCAGAAGCCTGCATTGTATCGCGCAGAGCGGCTCGCCCGTTGGGCATCGCGCCGAGTTTCGGCCGCGGTTGCAACCTCAACTGCCGAGCTTTTCCGCCCCTCACTCACGTTTTGAATCTGCCTCCGGCGATTTATGGCAGCACTCGTTCGAGGTTCGTCTCCTCAGTCTAGTTGCCCGGTCTTACTCCGATCAAGCCGCTGTCGGGATAGCGTAAACGGACTGGAAACTGCTAAACGCCGGGAGTATGGCAATGGGTAATTTCATTTCGAGTGGGCAGTCTCGGAAAATCTGATTTCTCGGGTCCTCTCCGCATTGCGATGCGAAGGGAAGTCCGAATAAGTTCTGAGTTGCCGGACAGACGCTCGGAAGTCGAATACCGCGTCCCAACGCGTCGATTAAAAGGGTAGTGACGGAATTGGTTTTCTTGCTGTCGCGCGCAGCCATCTGATGTACGCTACTGCACAGAGGTGGTACCGGGTGATCGCTCGATTCCTCGCGCCTCTTCTCACTGCTACTGTCGGCCTGTTCGGTCAGATCGGCATATTTGGACCGGTAACCACGCGCCCTCAATCGGGCGATCTTGCTCCCGGCCTTACCTTTACCAAAGTGTTGAGCGGACCACCCGCGACTTCGTGGACTCCGTCAAGGCTATTCGGGCAGGTGACCGTGTTGACCTTTTTCCCTAACACGTCACATAACCTGCAACTGGTGATGCAATGGAATGGACAAGTTGGCCAGTTTGCTGGAAAGCCAGTGCAATTCGTTTGGATTACTGGAGAAGAGGAATCGTCCCTCTTGCCTTGGCTTATGGAGCATCCGTTGAAAGGTTTCATGCTGCTTGATCCGGATGGCTCGACCGCCCGGTCGTATGGAATCGAACGGCCTGTCGCTGTAATTATCGGAGCGGATGGCAGAATCGTAGGGTTCGACCTCGGGCTTGTGCCAAGTGCAGACACAGTGAACGCCGCGCTCGAAGGCCGGATCACAACTACACCTTTGAACCCGGGAGCAGCCGAATTTAAGGCATTTGTCGAGAGCCACAAGGTGCTTCTCGATGCGGAGGCACCGCGGATGGGCATTGCCGGCGATGAGCACAGACCAAATTTTCCTCCGTCCTACACTCTCCACGTCTCGCGGACACAGATCAACGGCAGCCGCGACAGCGGTGGCGACGATTTTTTGAGTTTGCAGGGCTTCGACGTGAAAGGCGTCGTCAGCCGGCTCTACGACATTAATCGCATTCGCATTGAGCTACCCGCCTCGTTCCGAGACGGCGAAGCGTACGAGTTTTCGATGGTCCTGCCAGAAAAAGAAAGCACGGAGCAGATAATTGGGCGTTTCCGACAGGGGCTTCAGGATTATTTTCATCTCACCGCGACGCACGAAGTGCGACTGATGGATGTGTACGTTGTGACCGCGTCTGATCGGAAGCCTCCAGCGGTAGAGAAGCCAGAGGTCGAGGGCGGCGGATTCAAGCACTCTAGTATTGGCTATCAAGTTCCTAAAGCTGCGGGTGATCCATACGATGCCGCAGCTCGGCCGAAGGCATTCAGCATCAGTGCTATCGCCAGCATCTCGGCGGAGGGTACGGCCGACGAGTTTTGCCGAACGCTTGAAAGGGTACTCGACCGCCCCGTCATCAACGAAACGAACCTGCAGGGCGAGTTCGCATTTCACATAGGGCCGAGCGAGACCGAGAAGAACGATTTCCTCACTCGGCTCCATGACCAATTAGGCCTCGTAATCGCAACAGCCCAACGAAACGTCGAGATACTGGTCTTCAATCCTCGCTGACTCGAAGAAATCAAACGCGCATGGGCAGGCTTCATTTCGCTCCTTCCTGCGAAGCAGTCAATGTTTGCCAATTCTTTGGGTGAAGAATTGTCTATCTTCAGAACACGTGCCGGCGTATGCTGAGTGCTACGAAGAAGTCTTCCTTCCGAGGCGACCCATGAACCGATTCCTGGCCTATTGTTGCATCACGGCATCGCTCATCTTTGTGTCAGTTGTTCCTTCCTGGAGCCAGAAATCAGGCTCCCAAGGAGGGGGCGGCAAGCCCTCAGCTCCATCCGGAACAACCACGATGCCAGGGCAACAACCGAATCAGGGCCAATCGCCTCAAATGCAGACTCCCCTCTATGTGAGCGGACGCGTGCTCCTGGTGGACACCGGTCAGCCCGCCCCGGAGCCTGTCTCCGTGCAGCTCAATTGCGGCATTAACTTGGTGCAGGCAATTCAAACGGACTTGAAGGGCTATTTCCAATTCATTCTGGGAGCAGGCCCTCAGAGCAATGCGAATCTGAGCGCTGCCGACAATACACCCGGGGGTATGGGTGGTATTAACGGAATCAATTCTTCAGGCTCCTTTGGCAGGTTCGGCGGTTTTAACGATTTGACGGGCTGCGAACTTCGAGTCACGGTCGACGGTTACCTGCCCGCTACCCACATTCTGAGTGGCCCGCCCGAACTGTCGACGATCGACGTCGGCACCTTGCGTCTGACGCGCATTGCCGGTGTACAAGGCTCTTCGATCAGCGTTACCTCCATGCTGGTCCCCAGTAACGCCCGCAAAGAGTTTGAAAAGGGCGATAAGGATGCCCGCGATAACAAACTGAAGCCTGCCGCCGAGCACCTCGAAAAAGCCGTCACTGAATACGATAACTATGCGGCTGCCTGGAACGAGTTGGGCAGCATCTATTCGCGAACAAATGAGACGGAAAAAGCCCGCAATGCCTTCACAAAGGCCATGGCGGCGGATCCCAAATACATTCCGCCCTATTTAAATCTCGCCAGCCTGCAACTTCAGAAAGAGGAATATGCGGACGCCGTCGAGACCGCAGGAAAAGCTCTCGACTTGAACCCTGCCATCCCGGTTGCTGAGTACCTACAGGCGGTGGGCAATTTCAAGCTGAAGCGGCTCGATGAGGCGCAGAAAAGCGCTCAGGAAGTCGAAAAGGGGCCGCACCAAAACCTCTCGCAAGTGTACGCATTGCTTGCGGACATCTTTCTGCTGAAAGAGGATTACCCCAGTGCTGCGGCGCAAATGCGCACCTACCTGAAGCAGTGGCCGAAAGGCCCGTTCGCCGCCCAAATGAAGAAAAATTTGGATCAGATCGACGCATCCGGTACGTCTGCGGAAAGCCAAAGCAAGTCTTCGTCGGCTCGACCCTGACGCATTCCCTGACGGCTCGACTGCTCCCCAACCCAAGATACTTGTCTATTCCTCCGCCCTCGCGCGCAGAGGGTGAGTGCGTGTCCGGGCCCGCCAAGCAAGATGCAATCCTTTTCCTGCCGGGGTCAATGTGCACATGAAACCCGGCAATTGCTCGACCATCGAAATGTACGCCGCAATCTCGCCCGGATGAGAAAGGGCATTGTCTGCGAGTAACAGAGCGTCATCGCTCAGCTTGGATAACAACAGCCGCAATTGTGCCGGAGCGCTGACGCGGTCTGCATCGAAGAAGACGCAGTCGAATGGTCCTCGCAAGCCGGCGACAACGTTGGTCGCGTTTCCGTGCATCAGTTCCACCTGATGCTCGAATCCGGCGCGAGCCAGGTTCTTGCGCGCCAGCGTAAGCTTCTCCGGGGAAATGTCAATGCTGGTGAACTTTGCATCGTTACGGTCTCTTAAGGCGGCAGCGATCCAGATGGTGCTATAGCCATTCGAGGTGCCTATTTCTAAAACGTGTTTGCGCCCGGAGGCTTGCAGGAGCAGATAAATCAATTCCGCCGTCGGCCGTTCGAGATTGAGGAATTTTTTCTTTCGATCCTGCTGCTGCGAGTCGTTTCGCTGGCCTTCAATTTCGAGTTCGGCGAGAAGTGGATCGAGTTCTGTCCCTAATTTCATTTGTTTTTCTGCCCTTCGCCGCCTCGGCCGCAAAGACGCCGTCAAACACCCGCCAAATTAAGGTTGCGCGGGCGCTTTCATCTCAAAGGGAATATCCGGGCGTAGTCGCGCAGCCAGAATCGCGCCCAGGATGAGCAGCAGAACCGACACGGCAAACGGAACTACCCAGCTGCCCGTGTGGTCCACCAGGTAACCAAACGTTGAGGGCGAGACGATTCCCGCAATGGCAAAGCCGAAGTTCATCATGCCGCTCGCCGTGCCCGCGTACCGCGGAGCGATATCCATGGGCACAGACCAGATTGGCGCCACGATCAGCTCCGCGAAAAGGAACGCCAACGAGAGCGACACCGCCGCGAGCCGCAGGTTGTGCAGCAGGATTACCGGCATCATAAAAACGAAAGCGCCCAGGAATCCCGCAATAATCACGGAGCGGCGCGCCAGCACTAAATTCCCCGTTCTGTGCAGCAGTTTATCTGTCAGTACTCCACCCAGCGTATCGCCAACGATCCCCGCCGACAGCACGCCTGCCGAATACATCGCCGAAGATTGCAAGTTCAAATGGTAATTTTCGAAGAAGAAGCCCGGAATCCAGCTCAGAAAAAGCCAAAGTACCCAGCCGTAGCAGAAATCCACCGCCGTGACCGGCAGGATTCGCCGCGCCAGGCGCATCCAGGGTATTGCTGGCCGGCCTCTGCCGCTTGGGGCAGGCAGTTCCGCTAAATCAGCAGCCGTAATCCTCGGATGTTCGTGCGGATCGTTACGAAAAAACCAGCCCCACAGAATCACCCACACAGAGCTGACCACGCCCAGAATGGCAAACGAGCCCCGCCACGTCAGTGCCACAGCCATCCATGCGATCAGCGCAGGTGCTAGGGCATTTCCGATTCGCGAAAACGAATGGGTAATTCCTTGCGCGAAGCCCCAGCGGCGTTCCGGTATCCACTTCGTCATCGCGCGCGTGGCCGTCGGGAAAGTGGCTCCCTCGCCGAAACCCAGCGCGAGACGCACCGCAAACAGCGCGGCAAAGCCGTTAACTGCTCCCGTCAGCGCCGTCGCCGCAGCCACGACGCCGCAAGAAACGCACAGGACCATCCTCGCGCCCCAGCGGTCGCCTATCCATCCGCCGATGAGCTGAAATATCGCGTAGGGAATCGCAAAAGCCGAGAAAACCAGGCCCAATTGCGTATTGCTGAGGTGCAAATCGGTTTTGATGAGGGGCGCAACGCCGGATATGACCACCCGCACGACAAAGAGAATGAAGTAGAGCAGGCAGAGCAGCCCCAAGACCACTCGCGGAGCGCTCAGCCCGCGTGCTCGCACCTGCGGCTTTTCCGTCGCTGTTTGCTGAGTCTGGATCGAGATTCTCTACTTATGCTTTTGGCTCGACTTTATCCCGGATTTGCGTTCGGTGCATCACGCGCCGCGCAGCAGCGTCAAACGAATCGCGCCGGTGCATCGTGCATCGGTTATCCCACAGAACGAGGTCACCCGGACGCCATTTGTGACCCCAGGCTAGTTCCGCGCGCGTGGCATACGACCACAATTCGTCGAGCAACGATTCCGATTCTGCAAGAGATAACCCGCCGATATAAGCATTTCGCCGCCGGCCCAGGTAAAGCGCCCGCCGCCGCGTCTCAGGATGGGTACAGACAAGCGGATGATAGGTGCCGGCAGAACTCATCGGATCATCAACAGCCGTCACGCCCTGCCGCACATAGCCCCCGCTGTTGTACGTGCCGTCGTGCTTCAGCGATAACCCTTCGATCCTTGGCTTCAGCTCCTTCGGCAATGCCTCATATGCCGCATACATGTTGTTGAAGTACGTATCGCCGCCGGAAGCCGGCACCTCGAGCGCGTAAAGCATGCTCGCTTTTGGCGGCACCTCCAGGTAAGACATATCTGTGTGCCACGTTGCTTCGCCCGCACCCAGGCTCCCAATGGGGACGCCATTCTCCATCACGTTGGACACTACGTAAATTTCCGGATGGCCTTCCACGAAGCGCCGTCCCGATTCCTGAACGGGCGCCCAATCCAGTTCGCCGAATCTCTTGCTGAACGCAATCAACTCCTGGTCGGTCAGCTTTTGGTTGCGAAACACCAGCACTAAGTGATCGTGCCAGGCTCCGGAGATAACCGCGAAATCGCCCTCGTCGATCGTTCTCAGATCTACGTTGCGAATCTCGGCGCCTAAAGCGCCGCCGGTCGGCCCGACGGTGATTCCTCCTTTGCTGGTTTCCGTTGTTGACATCTGCATTCCGAAGAAAGCCTCACTGCACTTCATTTTAAATATTTAAAGCCACTCGCTTGCGCGACAGTAGCAAACCCCTGCCGTCCTCGACAAGGTAAATGAGCCGTTCTCCGCGCATCCCACGGCAACCGAAAGTGTAGCGCCGAAGCCGCTATCCTGCGTTTAGGCTTGTGCATCAGACGGTAAGAGGTAAGGCCTGATGCGGGTATCATATGTATACTCAGGCCTCCCGGTGAGAGCGATGAAAGCAACTCAATTTTCGCGCGCTAGCCGTTTCGGCGGTTTCTTGTCACTGTTTCTCGCCGCCGGGCTGGCTTTTGCGGCAGTGACCGGTGCTCCTGACTTCCCCGACCCCGGCCACCCTCGCATGTCCCGCGATCAGCAGATGAAGTTGGGATTGCAGGCCGCCGCCCAGGTCTATCAGCAGATGCCGGTTCTGCCGGACTCTAGCCCCGAAACGCAATACATTCAGGCGCTGGGCAAGCGGTTAGTCGCGGTGATCCCCAAAGATCGCACCTGGCCCTACCAATTCCACGTGGTGGCGCAAAAAGAAGTCAACGCCTTTGCGCTTCCCGGCGGTCCGATGTTTGTAAATATCGGCACCATCACCACCGTCGATAACGAAGCCGAACTCGCCGGCGTCATGGCCCACGAGATGGGCCACGTCTACATGCAGCACTCCGCTAAGCAAGCGAGCAAATCGGAAATCGCCAACGTTCTTGGGGCAATTGCCGGAGCCGTCGGCGGCCCCGCGGCGCAGGCCGGCATTCAGATTGGCGCGGGCACATTGCTGCTGAAGTACTCGCGAACGGACGAGTCTCAGGCCGACGCCTTCGGCGCGATTGTCTTGTGGAAGGTGCACTACAATCCCATAGCGCTGGCGGACTTCTTTCGAAAACTCGCGGCAAACGGCGGCAATGGCCCGCAGTTCTTGAGCGATCACCCCAATCCTGGCAATCGTGAACAGGCCATCCAGAACCTGGCGCACAGTTGGCCTCCAGAGAATTACCTGCCGGATAGCCCGCAGTTCGCCAGCGTGCGCGCGCATGCCGGAACCGTTCACGCCTATACCGCTCAGGAGATCGCCGCGGGTGCAAAAAATGGTCGCTGGCAGGCCGAGAATTCAAAAAATGGAGCGAGGTTCCCGGGTGCCGCGGCGAATGGCAATGGCGCACCCAGCACCATGGTTCCAGCAGCGCCGATCTCCGCCATCCAGCCGAGTGGAAAATTTCAGAGCGCCAATGTCGATGAAGCCACTATCGATCGTCCGGACAATTGGCAGGTAATCCCCGGCCAGCAGAGTTCGGTAACCATCGCGCCGCGAGCCGGAGTCTCGGGCGGCGCCGTCGCTTTTGGCGTGGTGATCCAGTCGGTCACGTTGCCCGGAGGATCGGAGGCCAGCCCTCAGCAGGTGACTTCCGCGATTGCGCAGACCCTTCAAAGCGGCGATGCCAATATGAAGCAGGATGGGAATATTGACCCGATCACAGTCGGCGGTGCGGCCGCCGGTACCGTTCAGCTGACCACCGTCTCACCCATGCCCGGCCCCGACGGCAAGCCGCAGCCTGAACGCGATTGGCTGGTCGCCGTGCCGCGCGGAGGCGGGAAAGCCATCTATTTCGTGTTCGTCGCGCCGCAGGCCAATTTCGATCAGCTCAAGCCTACTTTCGAACACATGCTCTCCAGCATCCACTTCTGACGCGAGCCACGCTCTGCCGTGTATCTGCCCCTGTCTCGGGCTACGTCGCATCGGACTTCAGATCACATAGGACCGTGCGCCCCGTCACATCTTTTGCTTACAGGCTCAGCTACAAAGGTCTTGCAAGATTCAAAAGCCACGGAAAGGAGGATCACTCCACCGGGCTTAGAACCGAAAAACGGCAGTAGAACTTGTTTCATGATTGCACCGCTCACGCGGTGCGCAACGCCAGCGACGCTGATTGCACGTCACGACGCGAGAAACAAGCACGATCATGGGGGGACTGCTCAGTCCCCCCATTTTCCATTTGCGTACTCCAAACTCGGCTCATCCGGGCGGCCGAGACATGCGCGGCTGCTTTTTGTAGCGCCGGCTTGCCATGAGCTTCGAATGGCCTTTAGGACGGCATCTCGTTCTTTTCCGCTAGATGCCGAAGCGTGCTTGACTGCAGCCCAAGCTCTCTTTAGAATCGCGCTCAAGCTGGGTAATGTGTCGAATACCAACCTGAATACGCGCTATCCTTGCACAACCGGGAGGTGGCTCTTGAAAGGCAGATTCCTGATCGCTTTGGCTCTGGTTGTCGGACTTTCGGCCCTTTCGCTTCCGCTCTCCGCGCATCATGGCAATGCGGCTTACGACGCGACAAAGCAAATCAATCTCAAGGGAACGGTCACGCAATTCATCTGGGCCAATCCCCATTGCGTGGTTCTGTTCGATGCCACCGATGAAGCCGGCCAGGTAGCGCACTGGATGGCGGAGACCGAAAATCCCACCACCATGACCAACATGGGCTGGCTCAAGAGTTCGCTTAAGCCTGGCGATGCGATCACCATAAGGGTGATCACCGTGAAGAACGGCAAGCCCATCGGGCGCATCGTGTGGGTCGAGACGCCCAGCGGCCAGAAATTGCCCGGACGTCTCCTCGCGACCGTCGACAAACCGGAAGACGAGCCCAAGCAGTAGGCTGCCGCCATGCCAAAACGTTTCCTTGCCCCGGCCTTGCTACTGGGCGCGCTGCTGATGTTGCCCCTCGTGTGCGCTCAAGCGGCGCCCCCTCAAGAGCCCCGGCCCGATGAATCGCGTCCGGCATTTCCGATTGAAAATCGGCGTGACGGTTGGGGTCGGCCTGTGAAGCCGCCCGTAAAGGGCCAGAAGTCAGGCCCCGCCCCGGTCCACGATATTTCGGGAATCTGGGATCCAGGCGACGGAGGAATCCAGGCTCTCGGCCCCGCCGCTATGCCAGAGGACGGCAAGCCCGAACATCGCCCGCCCTACACTCCCGCGGGCCTGGAAAAGTTGAACAGCACCAAGCCCAGCAACGGCGCGAGAAGCACCGTGCCCTCCGAGAGTGACGATCCCGTCATCGCTGGTGACCCGCAGGGAATTCCTCGCGAAGATCTTTTCGAGCTCAGGACCGCCGTGATCCTGCAGACGCCTCCGGCCATTTACATCATGTATCAATTTGGCAGAGTGTGGCGCGTCATCTGGATGGACGGCCGCGAAGTCCCGAAAGATGCCGAACCGCGTTGGTTCGGCTACTCGGTAGGGAAATGGGCCGACGACAATACGCTCGTCGTCGAGACCACAGGGCTCGACGAACGAACCTGGATCGACCACGCCGGCCGTCCCCATAGTGACGCGCTGCGGGTCGAGGAACGCTTCCATCGCGTGGACCGCGACCACCTGCAACTCTCCGTGCTGATTGACGATCCCAAAATGTATACGAAGCCCTGGGTGGCTCTCGATAAGTTGGTTTTCAATCTGGAGCCGGAAACCTTCGACATCAGGGAGATGTTCTGGTCGCCCACGGAATTTCAGGGCTATAACAAGCTGCTCGGCAACGCCGAGAGCAACTCCGACACAAAGTAGTTGCACTTTGTAGCGGCCGCCTTTAGGCGGGCGCTTTTTCTATCCAAATTCGCCGCCGGCGCGCCGCACTTTGTCGCCGACTCGCACCCGTTGTCATCCTGAGGGGCCCTTTTGCCCCGAAGGATCTCTCCTACTCCCGAACGATCAGCAAATTGTCAGCCGCCCCCGCATCTTCCGGCTGCCGATACGGACGCCGAAGCCTCTTGCGCAGCACTCGGTTCCACCACATCAGAGCGCCCGTAACCGCTGAGGCGGCGGGCGCAATCCCCACGACCGTCCACAGCGCCTCCGTGAACCAATCGAACCTGCCGAAATGCAGCTGTGTGAGCAGCGAAAGAACCGACCCGCCGATAAGCTGAATCTGCGGATTGAAGGAGAGTGCGGGAAAACAAAAATAGACGCCCGAAATTCCCCACACCAGCACAAAGAGCCAGCACCAGAAGCCGATCGCGCTGTGCAGGTCCCAATTGAGCCGGGGAAAGCGCGCACTCCACTTGACCGTGGTGCTCCGCCGCCAGTTCTTGATCCCTGGCCACCAGATGATAGCACCAGTGAACGCAAGCACGGTAACAAAGCACGCGCCGATGCCGTTCGCGAGGCGCCCGCTCCGTCCGCCGAGAAGATTGTCATGTAAATCGGCAAGCCATTCGAGAGCGCCCTCAATCCACGAATGAGGATTGCCCAGATCCGCGCCCGTGTACGGATCGAATAGCCGTTCGGTTCGTTTGTGGCTGCGCTCCAACACGACATCGTCCGGCTCGCCGGGCGTTTGCCCCTCGCGTATGTTGTCCACTTGGTAGGTTGGATAG
>Ga0187824_10000225_pt1 | contig 10960 bp, 9 predicted proteins | sample NC_wetland_sal_i_13_FD_132437 | JGI IMG/M metagenome (GOLD analysis project Ga0187824, IMG submission 132437) | Wetland sediment microbial communities from Neuse River Estuary, North Carolina, USA - SourceSoil_4 | ecosystem: Environmental > Aquatic > Freshwater > Wetlands > Sediment | place... | reverse complement strand
TGCTCTTCATCGCGACGGCCAACTGGATTGATCCCATTCCAGAGCCTTTGCGCGACCGCATGGAGATCATCGAACTCGCGGGCTACACCGAGGTCGAGAAGGTTCACATTGCGAATAAGTACCTGATACCGAAACAGGCCGCCGAACACGGCTTGAAGATGGGAGAGCAGATCGAGTTCACCGACGACGGCTTGCGCGAGGTGATACACAGCTACACGCGTGAGGCCGGCGTCCGCAATCTGGAACGAGAAATTGCCACGATCACCAGAAAGCAGGCCCGCCGTCTTGCGGAGGGTAAGACCGACATGATGGTGGTAACGCCCGCAGTGGTTCGCGAAACTCTCGGCGTTCCGCGGTTCCGCGCCGAACGCGAAGTTGAGGATCGCGTCAAGCAGCCGGGCGTCTCCGTGGGCCTGGTGTGGACGCCTGCCGGCGGCGACATCGTGTTCATCGAGGCGACTCGCATGCGCGGCGGCAAGCAGTTCACCATGACCGGGCATCTGGGCGAGGTTATGCAGGAGTCCATGACTGCGGCGCTCTCTTGGGTTCGTGCCAACTCGGAGCGTTACGGCATCGATTCGGACTTCTTCCGGAAGCAGGACATCCACATCCACGTACCGTCAGGCGCCGTGCCGAAGGATGGCCCTTCAGCGGGAATCGCCATGGTTACGGCCCTGGTGAGCTTGCTGAGCGGACGTCCGGTGCGGCCACGGGTCGCGATGACGGGCGAGATATCGCTCTCCGGATTCGTGCTGCCCGTAGGCGGGATCAAGGAGAAGGTGCTGGGCGCAAAGCGCGCCGGCATCCGCGAGGTGATCTTGCCGGCGGAAAACGAGCTGAATGTTGCCGAGGACTTCCCGGAAGGACTCGAGGGCATCCAGATCCACTACGTCCGCACGGCCGAACAAGCGCTTGATCTGGCGCTTGGCCCGGCCATCGCGGGCTTCTCGCTGGACGTAGCCAGGCCGCCTCAGGGGCCTTCGCCAACTTCTCCAGCCGTACACTAAACAGCGCGGTAATCCGCAAACTAAACAAGGGCTTGGCCGATAGTCGGCCAGGCCCTTTTTCTTTGCAGATTTTACTTGCGCTGAGCGCCTCTTATGCCTCACGTTGAGCGCGCCATGCCGGCGGGCCGAAAACTCTTCCTTACGCATGCAGGCGAGCTTGCACATCGTCTCGTAAGCGTCATCGCTCGTGACGCCATGGCTCTGGAATTTGTCCGCCGCTATGCCGAGCGGCACGACCGGCGCAAAGTTGTGGCGAATGTGCAGCGGCTTCGGGAGATGGAATCCACCATCAGCCGGGAAGCACTGCTGCTCATTGCGGCGGAGGTACGCAGGCTTTTGCCGCAAGCTTTCGGATTTTCGCGCAACCCACGTTCTGAAGAGCTGGCGCTATGCGACCTTTTCTACAGGGAGTTTCTCGAAGCGCTGGGCCGCTCTTTGGAATGGCCTCTGGCCGAAGCCGAAACGGAGGCCGAGGCTTTCCGCCGAGACCTCGAGACCTACATTAAATGGCGCGAACGGAATCCAATACCGTTAAAGCCGCGCAGAGCGGCCGCAGATGAGAGCCCCTTCCCCGATCGCTGCGCGATTTTGCTCGATTCCGCGATGATGGAGCAGGCTCGGCGCGCCGCAAAGCAATTCCAGTCTGATCTTCTGCGTCTAGGGACGCGTATTTTCGGACAGCTTGGGCGCATGCCTCCTCGGCGGAGGCTTTCTGTGGGCTCCAAGAGTCGAAGCGCTTCCACTCGCGGCCAGGGACGCGCAGTCCGCGACAGAAATAACGAACTTCGGTCGCCTCGAAAGTCTGCAAAGAGCACCCGTAGCCCTCGCCGCGGCCGTTGAGGAACTTGGAACGAGCGACCACGCGATCTTCTAGAATCTCTCGAATTCGCGTGCAGAGCTTTGGCGCTAAGACCACCAAAGCCGATGCGCACGTTATCGGGTTTCTCATCGCGCGACACAAGCCAAAGTAGCGCGCACTGAGCGCGGTGCCTTTTGTTATCCTCGGCTCAGTGTTCACAATTTTCTATTTCCTAGTGCTGGAGCAAATCCTGCAGGGCTTCTACAGCCTCTGGCAGGGGCTCGAATGGCTAAAAATGGCGCGGCGCCGGGCGATCGCAGGACCTGGCCTCTATGCACCTCGCGTAGCCCTGATCTGTCCCGTAAAGGGGATGGAAGAAGATCTGGAAGCAAACCTCCTCGCACTAACTCAGTTTGACTATCCGCAATATGAAGTTTTCTTCGCCATTGCCACGGCAGAAGACCCTGCTTTTCGCGTGCTCGAGCGTGTTGTCGCCGCAAGCAAGCGGCCCGCACACCTAATTCGTGCCGGGCGTGCATTGGACTGCAGCGATAAAGTCCACAATCTCACCGCGGCCATTGGCCAGATGGGGGATCAGTTCGATGTGCTCGTGTTTGCGGATTCCGATGGCCGTCCGTCACGCCGCTGGCTAGGCCGGCTGGTGGCCTCACTCGCAGACAGTAACATCGGGGCGGTGACTACCTTCAGATGGCTCTTTCCTAAGCGCCATGGTTTTTGGAGTGCCTTAGCAGCTGCGTGGAATGGCTCTGCCGCCACCTATCTAGGGGAGGGCAAGCGTAACTTCTGCTGGGGCGGGGGCACAGCTATCAATCGCCAGCGTTTCGATGAGCTTCGCATTCTGGATTCATGGCGCGGGGCCGCGAGCGATGACTACGTGCTTACGCGAGCGCTTCAAAATAAGGGTCTGCCGATCGCTTTCGCTCCTGAATGTCTCGTCCCTTCGCCCTGTAACTTCAACCTCAAGAGTTTTCTTGAGTTTACAAACCGGCAGCTCGTCATTACACGCATCTACGCGCCAAAGCTGTGGTTTACAGCTCTGGCCGGCCATTTATTCTACTGCGCAACCATTCTGCTGGGGATCGGCTCCTGGATCGTAGGCTCCATGATCGGAATGCCCAGCATGCAATTTCTTGTGCTGGCGCTGATCCCTCCCATTTTCGCCTCGATACGGGGTGTTCTGCGGCTCGTGGCAGTGTTGGACTTGCTTCCAGACTTGCGAGAACAATTGCTTAATGAAGGGTGGGTGTGGGTATTGCTCGCCCCCATCGTACCGTTTGTTTACCTCTATAATTCGCTGGCGGCGATTTTCACCCGGAAAATCACCTGGCGGGGTATTCGTTACGAGCTGGTCTCGCCTATTCGGACCCGGATTATTGCCCGTTAAACCCGCTTTAGACTCGTTTTAGTACTGTTTTTTCCCTAATGGACCGGCAAATTCTGCACTCTGGGTGAAAACAATTCACTCCAGAGCTGCTCATGAGCCTTCGGGTTTCCGGCAAACTATTGATTACTCAGTACAGGAAAAGCCGTAGAAGTGGAATGCTCCTTGCTATGAAGACAGTACGAGGTTGCGGCAAGCGCTAGGGCTTCCTCAGGTGAGACCAGCAGATTCGACTTTGCCCCGGCGCGGTCCTCGTTAAGAAATAAGCCCAGTCACAGTAAATCCCAAGGGTCCAGGAATCCGCAGCTTTAAGGATTTGGACAACGTGAGGTCGTTCTGAATAAGACACGGACCAATCCGGTACTAAGTCCTATTCCCGCAAAAGTACATTCGCTGCAGCCCGGCGCTTACGTTTTTTGCGATCGAGCATCCGGAGCCGCGCGATTCGAAATAGAGGCAGCCCCTGAAGGTACTATGCCGCTCGAAAGAGCGGCCAGCCTTCTCGCCATGCACTGTTTGGTGCGCGGCCAAACCCCGTCTGATTACACGGTCCTCGTTGTGCCTCGTGCAAGCCTGCTCGATTCTGTGGGGCGGCGTGCACAAGAGTTGTTGGATGCTGGACGAGCCATTGGCTCGGAAGTCCGCTTGAGCCCGCGCGAGCGCGAAGTGCTCGAGTGCGTACTTCGAAATCTTTCCAATAAAGAGATCGGCGCCCGGCTGAATGTTTCCGAGCGCACGGTCAAGTATCACGTTTCGGCCCTTCTGGCGAAGTTCAACGTCCGCGATCGCGTGAGTTTGATGCGCGAAGCGACGAGCGGCCTGCGCACTTCGCCTGTCAACTCCTCTGTAGACACGCTCTTTGGTTTTCCGGTGCCAGCACAATCCACGGCCACAGATACCGCGGTTGAAGAGGCTTCGGCTGTTGAGCGAGTACTACGGATGCCGGCGAATGCGCGTATGGGGTGACGAAGTCCACCGTGCCGCAGTGCACAGGTGAAGCAGTACCGTGCCGCAGCGCACGGGAACTTCGCACATCGCATTAGCCACAACTCGGCCCGCCGGTTTGCTTCAGATCGTGGTTCAGATCTGAGCAACCCAGCGGGCCGAGGTTTTTTTAGGCAGAAGAGGCCTTAGATAGCTGCCTCAGATCAGTTGCGGCTGGCCTATTTCACGGATCCGAAATTCTTCTCGATCTCTTCCCAGTTCACCACGTTCCACCAAGCCTCCACGTACTCCGGCCGGCGGTTTTGATATTTCAAATAATAGGCATGCTCCCAGACGTCGAGCCCCATCACGGGCTTTCCCCCGCTCATCACAGGATTATCCTGGTTGGCTGTGGAGTCCACGATTAGCTTTCCATCCTTGATGAAGAGCCAGGACCATCCAGATCCAAACCTGGTGATCCCTGCCTGACTGAATTTGGTCTTGAAGTCCGCAAAGGATCCAAAGGCGGACTTGATAGCGTCGGCCAATTTCCCCTTCGGTTCTCCGCCGCCGCCCTTTTTCATGATCTTCCAAAACATGGAATGATTCATGTGACCGCCGCCGTTATTGCGCACGGTCGTGCGGATGTTTTCCGGGACGCGATCCAGATGGCTAAGCAGTTCCTCAATGGAGAGTCCCTGCAGGTCCGCGTGCCCTTCGAGGGCTTTATTGAGATTTGTAACGTAGGCGCCGTGGTGCTTGTCGTGGTGGATCTCCATCGTCATCTTGTCGATATACGGTTCGAGCGCATCCGCTGGATATGGAAGCGGAGGAAGAACATGGGCCACGTGACCCTCCTTGGGTGAGGTAGCTTCCTGTGCCATAAATTCGCCTCCTACGGGCTTTGGTATGTGAATCTATAGATTTGGATGTAGGCTGGGCGCTTCCGGGCACTGGGTAATCTTAGCGCCGCTCGCGAGGGCAGTACAACTGCATGCCGGAACGTGACAGTTTTCATTCGCTAGCCGCAAAACGAGACAAGGCCCAGGCCGCGTGTTCGGCAACCAGAGGATCCGCGGATGTCGCCAGTCCGCTCAACCGGTCTCTAAGCTGCGATCGTTCCGGCGCGTCGGTCGCGTATTTTGCCGCGAGATTGCCGGCCACGATGCATGCATTGCGAATGAGTCCTCGCCATTTCGTCCTGCGAACAGGGCTGCCGTGGAAAATTCGGCTGAACTCCTGTTCGTTTAGCGACAGAAGCCACAACAGTTCGGGTGCGCGCAGCTTTTCTCGTGGCTGCAAAGCCGGAGCTGACATCACGGGCGCTTTGTGGTTCCAAGGACAGACGTCCTGGCAGATGTCGCAGCCGAACACCTGCCAACCCATCGGCGCGCGCAGTTCTTCGGGAATAGCCTCGCGAAGCTCGATGGTGAGATAGGAGATGCAGCGGCGCGCATCCATTACGTACGGCTCAACCAGTGCACCCGTGGGACACGCATCAAGACACAATCGGCAATTCCCGCAGAGATCAGTGGGCGGCACGCCCGACGGCACGTTCGAAGGCGCCAGCTCAAGCGAAGTCAGGATGACCCCGAGAAAGAGCCACGATCCCAAGTTCTCATTGATGATGCAGGTGTTCTTCGCCTGCCACCCCAAGCCCGCTCGCTGCGCCGCAAGCCGTTCGTCGACCGGGCCTGTATCCACGTAAGAACGCGCTTCCCATGGACCAACGAAATGGTCGCGCATGGCCGCGATCAGTTGCTCGAGTTTGTTGCCGAGCACAGCATGGTAATCGTCACCCCAGCCGTACCGCGAAATCCAGCCACGTGGTTGCCCGTCGGCGGCCTGGGCTGCAGCTTCGATTGAAGCAGGATTTTCTGTGTTGTAGTTGAGCGCGCATACAACAATGCTTTTCGCAGCGGGGAGCACGCGCGTAATATCCGCGCGGCGCGGGTCATGCATATATTCCATGCGACCGGCATAGCCGCGTTCGAGCCACTCCGTTAAATGTGAAGGATCGGCCAGCTCCTGAACCGATGTAATTCCGCAAAGGTCGAAGCCAAGCTCGGTCGCTTTCGCGTTGATCCAGTCGCTCTCCTCGACGCCGTGCATAAATTCATTTTCCCGCAATCGTCTGTTCTCAGAAAGCCCATCGCGCAGCCTTTCCGAGGAAATCAAATAGCTCCGCCGCAGCTAGCTACCATTCGAAAGCCGGTTGACATTTTGGTGACCGCCCTACTCGCTGCTACAATGCTCGTCAATGGCAGACTGGCGGCAAATTCAGGCGCGTATCCGCAAAGCGAAAGCAAGCACCGACGCGGCGGCACAGCTCGCTGAACTCTACGAGCGCACCCGCGATGCCATGGTGGCATTCGAACTGGCGCGTTGGCAGGAGAAGGCCGGCGAGCACGCCGAGGCGGCGCGCTGGTATACGGCCGCCGCGGAAAGATTCCGCCGATCGCAGTGGAAGACCAAAGCTGAGGCAGCATTAGCGCGTCTGCGCGCTCCGGCTACTTCGAGCGCCGAGCCAGGCCATGAAGTTGAGGCGCCCCAGGATATTTCATCACCAACAAATTCGAAATCCGCTGGCGACTCTGAACCAGACACCGAGTTGCAGCCGACGAGTGAGAGGTCCGATCTGTCCCAAGTCCAAGGCGAAGCAGAAACCAGCAGCGAAATGGAAGCTAAGCCGCTGGAAGTTGCGGCTGAACCAGGCCAGCGCGTCACAAGTAGAGATGCTGCCCAAAAAATGGAAGCACCGGGCGCTGCGCCCGGGCGGAAACAGCCTCGTCACCGAGGGCGCCGGGGCGGTCGAAACAGGCGTCGCCCTGGCAAGGGGAGCGCTACCGCGGCAGCAGTCGCGCCTTCCGGAGTTCAGGCACAGGAGCGGCCGGCTCTGGAAGAACCGGAGCGCGTTCCTGCCGTATCTGCACAGCCAGTTCCCGAATCGAACATCCCGATGGAGGCGCCAGCCAGTGCCGTTGTGCCCTCAGGCGTGGCTCGGCGGGGCGGAAGCCGCGCAGGTGAACCCGCACTTGCTTCTCGAATGGCGCACTTGGAGTCTCAGCTTCGGCGCATGCTTGCCTGCCCGCAGGCGAAACTGGACCAGGCAGACACCGCGCCTGCAGGGCCCGGCGTGCTAGTGCTCTCAGATTCCGACCAAGTAACCCACTACTACATCGAGTCGTGCCAAACGTTGCGGATTGCCATCGGCAATCTCGTCCGTGGCGGCCGTGGCGCGAAAGATTTGCCGCAACTGAAGGAACGGCTGGCCGAAAACCTGGGTATCGCCGAGTCTCGGGTGACCGCGTACCTCCGGGAGCATTGCGCAGTGCGTTGGCTGCAACTCGACGAAGGCGCCAGCGAGCTCGCGCACTTTGCCATCGCCGTATTACGGCCCGTAGTGAACGATTGAAAGTTCGCGAGAGCCTTCCAACTCTCTTGAACGATGCGACTTATCCGTTACCCCCCAATGCCGGAATAACCCCGTTCCGTGCCCCCGTTTGCAGCTAAACAAGAGCCATTCGACCCCTCATTTTCGCTCTTGGGCGTATCCGGCTGGACCGTTTAGGCAACCCCCAGAGAAACTAGTGATGCTGAAGCACTTTGCGGGCGCGGGACAGGCGTGACCGCCGTATGTTCGTGCTACAGTTACGGTCTTTGAAGGGCAGAAATTGGCGACTACGCTGCATTTGCTTTCACATATTCGAAACTCAATGTTCATAGCGGGAAAGCGAGGCAATTGATATGCCTAGAAAAGTGGGCGCGGGTTCGCAAGCCTTGAAGCTGGTGGATTTGGCACTGAGCAAGACCGCCGGCGTGGCTTTCGACACTCTGCAATTTTTCAACAAATTTAATCCTAACGCTTCCTTTACGCCAAAGTGGTCCGATAAGCCATTGCTGAAATCGTGGGAAAAGACCAAGCCGACGCTGGGGTGGCCGAGGCAAACCGATTCGCTCTGCCCGGGGTGTGTGAAGGAAGCGCGCGAGTCCATTTTCAGTGGAAAAAAGGACTGGCGCGATTTGATGTACGAGAAAGTCGGGGAGATCAAGGCGCAGATCATCGAGCGCGATGGGCAAATCTGGATGGTAAAGGAGTGCCCTGTCCATGGGACGTACGAGGACCTGATGGCCATCGATTCCAGGTTTCTCTCCTGGATCGAAAAGAATTTCCCGGGCCGCGATATTCCTGCTCATAACGATGAGGGCCTGCATAAGCACGGATCGAGCACCGTTCGGTACGGCCGCGGCGCCGTCTTGACCGTCGACCTCACGAATCGCTGCAACATGATGTGCGATCCCTGCTTTATGGACGCAAATCAGGTCGGTTATGTGCATGAGCTGGGCTGGGAAGAGATTCAGGAAGTCCTCGACAACGCCGTAAAGATCAAGCCGCGTCGCCAGCTTTCAGTGCAGTTCTCCGGCGGCGAGCCCACCATGCACCCCTACTTTCTCGACGCTATCCGCTACGCGCGGAAGCTCGGCTACAACAGCGTACAGGCGGCCACCAACGGAATCGAATTCGCCAAGAGTAAAGATTTTTGCCGGAAAGCATTCGATGCCGGCTTGCGTTACGCGTATCTGCAATTCGACGGCATCGGCAACGATGCCAATAGTCACCGCCAGGTGGGCAATTTGTTTGACGTGAAGCTGCGCGCCATCGAGAACATGCACGAGGCGGGCATCGAGATCATTCTGGTGGTTACCATCGTCAATAACGTCAATAACGACCAGGTTGGCTCAATCGTGAAGTTCGCGATGGAGAATCCCAGGAAGATTTCCTTCGTGGCCTTCCAGCCGGTCTCTTTCACCGGCCGCGACGAAGACATCACCCCGGAGCGGCGCCTGCGGCAGCGCTATACGCTCTCGCATCTGGCCAACGATGTAAGCAATCAAGTAGGCCGAGTGGAACCGACTCGCGATTGGTTCCCCATCTCCCTGATCAGCGCCTTCTCGGCTTTTGCCGATTTGGCCCACGGTCCGGAATCGCAATGGGGCACGGTAAGCTGCGGTTGCCATCCGAACTGCGGCGTGGGCACTGCCTTGATGATCAATAAGCAGACGAAAGAATGGGCGCCAGTGCCGCGATTCTTGAATGTGCCTCAGTTGGTCGACGACGTAAAGAAGATCACGGATGCTGCGCGAGGCAAGAATTTCTCGAACCTGATGATGGGCCTTGCCCTACTGAAGAACTATCGGCCGTTCGAGGCACCGCCCAGCCTGGCGCTCATTGACCTGTGGCGCAAGTTCGACAAGTCCTGGGGTTTGACGCCGAATCACGTGAAGAAGTACGGGAATTCCGGCCCCGATCGCACCTTCGAAGACACCAAGAAACGCCGTGAAGAGGACCCCTGGAATTTCCTGTTCATCGCCGGCATGTGGTTCCAGGATCTCTTTAACTACGACTTCCGCCGAACGGAAATGTGCATCATTCCCTACGCCACGCAGCAGGGGGAAATCTCCTTCTGCGCATATAACACCGGCATCGGCTGGCGGAAGATCATCGAGAATATGTACAAGAACGCGACCGTGGCGCAGTGGTATCGCACTCATGGCAAGCATGAAATTTATGCCAAAGGCCGCGCCGTCAGTCTCGAACACTACGAGCATTCTCTCGTGATTGACGAGGCGGATGCAGCGCGGGTTCGTCCCAAAGAGCACGACATTCCGATGACTGCGGCGGAAGAAGACAAGATGCGGCGCCGTAAGGCACTCGAAGAGGCAGCCAAGGTTCGGGCCATCTACGAAGAGATGGTCCTGAAGAAAGCACAGCCGTCTGTCGTGCAGATCGGTTCCGTGCAACAAATCAAATCGGCCACCGGCCCAGCCCTCACCACCATCGCGAACACCGGCGCGAAGGATGCAGTCAAAGAAGTGGAAGAGGTCGCTGCTCCCGCCGGCGACTAGGCCCGTTCGCAAATCGTTTTGATGCTACGGCCCCCGATTTTTGGGGGCCGTAGCTTTTTAGGAGTGACCCACTCCGTCACATAACTTATCTCTACATGCTTGCTCCCGGCGCCAATCTGTTCCTACAATATATGTTCTACATGTTGACGTAAGGAGCGCAGCCAAACATGCCCATCTACGAATACCTCTGTGACGATTGCGGCACACACTACGAACAGATCGTCCTTTCCAAGGGTGCAAAGGTGGCCTGCCCGAAATGCGCGAGCCAGCGGCATACGCTGCAACTCTCAGTCTTCAGCGCGCGGGCAAAGAACGGCTCATCCGAAAGCTCCGCGAACGGGAGCAGCATGCCTTCTGGACCGTGCTGCGGGATGGGCGGCTGCGGCTGTAATTAGGCCTGTAGCACAAATTAACCATGCGGCGCAGCTACGGACTAATCACCCAGGCTATCCGGCAAGCATTTAGCGCGCTGAGTGAATTATGGCGCGGCGCATCAGGCGCTCATGCTTATGATTCCTACCTGCATCACGTCGCGAAAAATAGCAGCAAGCCTCTCACGCCTCAGGAATTCTATTTGGACGATATGGAAAGAAAATATTCGCGGCCAAACCGCTGCTGCTGAAGATTGATGCGTCGCCTGGGCATTTTAACCGGCGGTGGTGATGTTCCCGGCCTGAACGCCGTCATCAAGAGCGTAGTGTATCAGACCACCGGCATGGATTATGAAGTTCTGGGCATCCGCCGCGGCTGGGAGGGGCTTACACACCTAAACACGGGAATTCAGCTCGATCCCAACTATATTCGTCCATTGGATCGCAACAATACGCGAGGAATCGACCGTACCGGCGGAACCATCCTGCATACATCGCGCACCAATCCCCCCAAGATGCGCCGCGCGGGTTTGCCCAAGCAACTCCCTCC
>Ga0187824_10000221_pt1 | contig 10991 bp, 8 predicted proteins | sample NC_wetland_sal_i_13_FD_132437 | JGI IMG/M metagenome (GOLD analysis project Ga0187824, IMG submission 132437) | Wetland sediment microbial communities from Neuse River Estuary, North Carolina, USA - SourceSoil_4 | ecosystem: Environmental > Aquatic > Freshwater > Wetlands > Sediment | place... | reverse complement strand
TCATCGCCGAAACCGGCAGCGTAGCTCCCAGGCTGAACCAGGTGAACTCGTCTTCGTTCTTACCCTTGAAATAGGCATTGAGGTGCGATCCGGTGCGCATCAGACCGGGCACAACGGTCGTGACCTTGATGCCGTGCCGCCCCAGTTCCGCCCGCAAGCCTTCAGAAAATCCCACGGCCGCGAACTTGGCGCAGCTGTAAGGCAGCAGGTGGGGCACGCTTACTTTGCCCCCAATGGAAGTGATGTTGGCGATATGGCCGCTGCCCCGCTGCTTCATCTGGGGCAGCACCGCCAGAGTGGGGTACACCGTGCCCCAGAACATCACGTCCATGGCTTCCTGGAAGTCCACCAGGGTTTGCGCTTGGAGCGGGCCCACCTGGATGACACCGGCGTTGTTCACCAGCACGTCAATGCGCCCGAAGCGGGCCGTGGCCGCGTTGATCAGGGACTGCACCTCATCCTGCACGCCCACGTCGCAGGTGACGGCGAGGACCTCGGTGGTCATGGCTGCCAGCCGGGCGCGCGCCGCTTCCAGTTCGCGCTGGTCGCGGGCACAGATGACCAGCCGGGCGCCTTGCGCGGCGAACTCCTCTGCCAGAGCAAGGCCGAGGCCGCGCGAGCTGCCGGTGATCAGGACCACCTTCCCGGCCAGGCTTTCTCCGGAACGCACCCGCTGATACAGTTTCCAACCTGCCAGCCCCACGCCGACGCCGGCCAGAGTGGCCATCCCCGCCGTAACTCCCGCGCCAATTCCCACCGCTGTTTTGAGACGCATGATTGCCCTCCGCGGGTAAGATGCGCAGTTGATCTGGTGTGTACCCATGAAATTTGCGGCACGGGTGGCGCACAGCGAAGCGGGGGGCCGAAGCCCAGTTTCCAAACCCTCCTATTCGCCGGTCTGAAGCCTGGGCGCTCCACGGTGGGGCGTGGCGGTGGCACGCGGGCGAGGGCGCCCGCGCCACAAGGTCATGCCTTGGCACCACATTGAACCCGGCAGGCGAACCCGATACAATCCCGCCCAATCGAGCGTTTGGGGGAGAAAGATGATGGCAACTTCGGGGAAAGCTGCGCAGTTAGACGAATCGAAGCTAAACGCCTTCATGCAGAAGGCGGTGATGGACATGGGCGCCGCCATGCATGCCACCCTGGTGGTGGTGGGCGACAAACTGGGGCTGTACAAAGCCATGGCGGGCGCGGGCTGGCTGAGTTCCGCCGAACTGGCGGAGAAGACCAACACCACCGAGCGCTACGTGCGAGAGTGGCTGAACGCCAACGCGGCCAGCGGCTATGTGGTGTATGACGCCGCCACCCGGCGATACCAACTGCCACCCGAACAGGCCTTCGCGCTGACGGTGCACGACTTGCCGGGCGCTTTTCATATCATCTCCTCCTGCTTCAAGGATGAACCCAAGATCACGCAGGCTTTCCGCACCGGCGAGGGAGTGGGCTGGCACGAACACGACACCAACCTATTCTTCGGCACCGAGCGCTTCTTCCGCCCCAACTACGAGGACAACCTGCTGAGCTCGTGGATTCCGGCTCTGGAAGGGGTGAAGGAAAAGCTGAAGGCGGGGGCCGCGGTGGCCGACGTGGGCTGCGGGCATGGCGCTTCCACGACGCTCATGGCCAAAGCCTTTCCCAAGTCGCGGTTTTACGGATTCGACTACCACAGCGGTTCCATTGAATATGCCCGGCACGTGGCTGGGCGGGACGGCCTGCTGGACCAGATCAGCTTCGAGGTGGCCAGCTCCAAGAGCTATCCCGGCAACGGCGGCTACGACCTGGTCACATTTTTCGATTGCCTGCACGACATGGGCGATCCCACGGGCGCGGCCAAGCATGTGCTTTCCACACTGAAGAAGGATGGAAGCTGGATGATCGTGGAGCCCTTCGCCAATGACCGGCCGGAGGAAAATCACAATCCCATCGGGCGGGTGTTCTATTCCGCTTCCACCATGATCTGCACGCCCGCGTCGCTGGCCCAAGAGGTAGGCGCGGGATTGGGCGCGCAAGCGGGCGAGGAATGCATTCGCAAAGTGGTTACCGCCGCGGGCTTCACGCGCTTCCGGCGCGCCGCCCAGACGCCCTTCAACCTGGTGTTCGAAGCGCGGCCTTAAGCGAGGGTGGGACAGGAAGGTGCGGCGTTTTCGGCTCTTGCCCTGTTGAAGCGCTGAAAGATCAGGACGGAGGCGGGCTAATCCATGAGGGAGAAGGCCTGGTCACAGCGGAAGGCGATGGCGTACCTGCTCTGGGGAGTAATTTCGTCCACCCGAATTACTTCGCCGGTGCCGCTGAGGCGGATGCTGCGCTCCAGGCGGGATTCCAGCACCAGGACCAGTTCGGTGCGCAGGCCCACGGGCAGCGTCTTTTCGGCCAAGAGAAGCACACCGTCCTTGCTGACGTTTTGGGTGACGGCGGAGAAGGAATCGGCTTCGCCCTCGAGTGGGCGAACGAAAGCGGGCTGCCTCAGGGGAAAGCGGCGGCTTTTGCGACGTTCCGGTTCGTGCATGTGAGCTGTGCCGCACTCCGCACCGTACACGGGCCAGAGCTGTACATCATGGTCCCGCGCGGGGTGCGTCGTCCAGTACTAAATTGCACTGCGTCATTATCTTGCCGGGGCAAAGAGGATGTAAGTGATTTGCAAGGTTCGGGAAAGGGCTGAGAAAGCGGGGCAAGGGAGCGGGAAGGAAGCTCAGTCAACCATCAAGGTGCCGCGCACTTCCTCGGCATGCTCGCGGGAGGGATTTTTGCGCGCCGGCTGGGGAGGGGGGGTGGCGTTTTCCCCTTCACCTTCGCGGTGGCTGAGCGCGTAGAGCACGAGCTCGACGCGGCCGGAGATGCCCAGCTTATCGAAAATGCGGAAGAGATAATTCTTAACCGTGTGCTCGCTCAAATTGAGCTGCTTGGCAATCTCGCGATTGGTGAGGCCTTCAGCGACGCAGGAGACCACCTGTTCCTCGCGTTTGCTGAGCAGGCTCTTGCCCTTGGCGTTGACAATGTGGAGGGGCGCCACCTGGCCGAGGGCTTCCAGCACGAACTGCAGTTCGCCATTGTTGGCCCAGATCTGGCCCTGGTGCACGCACACAATGCATTTGCAGAGCATTTTGAAGGACTGAGAGCGGCAGAAAATGCCGCGGGCTCCACCCCGGAAGGCGTCCACCACCAGGTCGCGGTCGGAAGAATCCAGCAGGAGGATGGTGCGGGTGCGGGGATGGGAGGCGCGCAGCTCGCGCAATAGCTGGAAGCCGCTGAGGGAACCATCCTGCAGGTTGGCGCTGATGACCGCCACTTGCGCTTCCTCCTGCTGCAGGAAGCCCATGACCTCGCTCATGCTGGTAGCACAACCGACCACGCGGAAGTTATTGTTGCGCTGCAGGGAACTGGTGAGCAACTGGCAGGCCATGCGGTTCTCATCGGCCACCAGCACGCTGATGGCTTTCTCCGATTGTGGAACTGCGTGTACCGACACCGGGCCTGCTCCTGTTGCAGCGAATTGTACTGGCGGCGCCCTGCGGCCTACAAGAAAATTGCCCAACCTGGCGCTATGTACCAGGGAAAACAACAGCTGATTTTTGCGACGCTACCTGCATGACAACCATATCACGGCGGTAAGGCCGCACAAGGTTACTATGGTGCGCTTAATCCCGCTAAGTGTAAAGGCTGTAACTGCTTGCAAACCATCCGGTTATTGAACCCCCGGTTCGATACATAGAGAAGCCAGACTTAATCGCGGTTGGGCGTTGAGGCTGTTCTTCTCTAGTGCGTTGGACTCCATTTTTGCCTCAACCTTGCCGAATTCTGCCTCAACCCCTTTGCCATCCTTCCTGCCCCGACAGCCGTACCCAGCCAGCGCCGGTTTGGAGACGAGCATCCAGTTGTAGCTAGATGCGCAAACGGGGTAGTTTAGTAAAGGCGGAACCGCCTTCGACAACGGGGCGGGAAGGGCAACATAAAGGGGTAAGGATTCATGGGTTCGGCAGTCGGGTTGCAACTGGAAAACCGGGAGAGGGCGGGCGGGGGTGAGAGTGAGGCGCCAGCCACGGCGGGCACACAGACGCAGTGGTACGCGGCTTACACCCGGTCGCGGCACGAGAAAGTGGTGGCGGAGACGCTAGAAAAGCGCACGGTAGAGCATTTTCTGCCGCTCTATGAGACGGTGCGCACGTGGAAAAACGGACGCTTCAAGGTGCAGTTGCCGCTTTTTCCCGGCTACTTATTTGTGCACATAGCGTTGTGCGACCGCTTGCAGGTATTACAAGTGCCCGGGGTGGTGCAACTGGTGGGATTCAAGGGAGTGCCGGCGGCTCTGCCCCAGGATGAAATAGAAATTATGCGCAATGCGCTGCGCAAAGGCATTGAAGCCGAGCCTCACCCGTATCTCAGGGTGGGACAGAGGGTACGCATCACCAGCGGGCCAATGGAAGGACTGCAGGGGATTCTGCTGCGGCGGCGGGGCAGGCCGCGCGTGGTAGTATCTGTAGATCTCATAATGCGCTCAGTGGCCCTGGATATTGATGCCGCCCAAGTTGAGCCGGTGAAAATGAACCTGCCCGCGCGCGCCGCTCGCTGATCAAGAGCATGTACCTGAAATTCTATGGCCTGCGGGAAGAACCGTTCGGAGCAACGCCGGACCCCCGCTTTTTGTATCCCAGCGCGACCTACCAGGAGGCGCAAGCCACACTGGAGTACGGCATCCGCTCGGGGCGGGGCTTCACCGCGCTGATCGCCCGGCCGGGCATGGGGAAAACCACGCTTCTGTTTCATCTTCTGGAACGCTACTCCTCGGCGGCGCGCACCGCCTTTATTTTTCTGACCCAGTGCGATTCGCGGGAGTTTCTGCGCTACCTGATGACGGAACTGGGAGCGGACACCGGAGAGACGGATTTCGTGCGCCTGCAGGACCAGTTCGGGCAGCTGCTGGCAAGGGAGGCGCGGGCGGGCAAAAAAGTGATCGCGGTGGTGGACGAGGCGCAGAACCTGGACGTGAGCGTGCTGGAGACGGTGCGGCTGCTTTCCGATTTTGAAACACCGCGCGCCAAGCTGCTGCACATCATCCTGACCGGGCAGCCGGAGCTGGCGGAGCGCCTGGCCTCGCCCGCCCTGCTGCAGCTGCGGCAGCGCATTTCCCACCTGGTGCGGCTGGAGCCGCTAAGCGCGGCGGAAGTGAACCGCTACATTGACCACCGCCTGCGGGTGGCGGGCTATTGCGGGCCGCCGCTGTTCACGCCCCAGGCACGCGCCCTGCTGGTGGAGCGCAGCGAAGGCATTCCGCGCAACATCAACAACCTGTGCTTCAACGCCCTGTCGCTGGGCTTTGCCATGTCGCAGAGGAGCATTGGGCCCGAGCTGGTGGCGGAAGTTTCCGCCGACCTGGATTTCGAGGGTCTGCGCACGCAGAAGGAAGAGCAGGCAGCTTTCAGTTCGGCACCGGCAGCGGTGGCCAGTCCACCGGCGCCGGTTGCCAGTGAGCAAGCCGCCAGCGCCGCCATTCCGCCGGCACCTGTGGCCAGCGCGCCGACGGCCGCGGCGGGGAGTTCGGCGGAGCCAGCCAGCCGCGCGCCAAGGGAGTCCGTGTCCCTTCCCGCGCCTGCGGCCAGCGTGCCAAGGGTTGCAGCGTCCAGTTCGCCCACGCCCGTTGCCAGCGAGCAAACCGGCACCGCAGCCAGTCCGCCCGCGGCCAGCGCACCGACCGCCCCGGTTGGAAGTTCGCCGGAGGCTGAGGCCGCGGCAGAGGCGAGTTCACCTTCAGTTCCGGCGGAGAAAACGGCAGAGGAGACGGTGCGGCAGGAGCCGCCCGCTGATGAAGACCCGGCGGAAGCCAAAGAAATGCCGGCTGCGGCCCGGGCGAGGCAGGAACTCCCTATTGACCGAGCTGCTGCACACCGTTTGACGAGAGAAGAGCCGGCGGCGGCGGCGGTGCCGGCAGGTCCGGTGCTGGCACGCGAGCCGCAACCGGTGCCGGCGCCCGCCTTCCCGGCACAAGAAGTGGCAAGCGCGGGCAATCTGGCGCTGCGTATTATGCCGGCGGAGGCGGAGGCACAGCCACAGCCGGTTCCCGTGAACGGCTCGGGGAACGGTTCCGGGGCTGCGAGCACAGGTCCGGCGCTTAAATCCAATAACGGGGCCGCTCCGGGCAATGGCAAAGCTACAGCAGCGGCAAAAGGCAAGATTGACGTGGAAGCGCTTGCCGCCGATTGCGCCCTGTTCGGCATGGAAGCTCCGCGGCGGTGGAAGCGGCCGGCAGGAAAGACACCGCTTCAAGGCGCCGCTCCGGGTTCGTCATCCAGAGCGGCTTCGCCGGCCCCCGCGCCGCTTCGGCCGGCCGTGCCCAAGCCGGTAGCGACGCCGCCGGCCGCTCCGGGAAACGGGACGGCAGCGCGGACGGCGCCGAGCAACGCTGCCGCACGAACCACGGTAACGCGCATGGCTCAGCCCGCCGGCCCGGTGCCGGTGAAAGCGGCGAACGGCAAGCTGTGGCCGCAGCGTCCGGCAGCGGCGGCAAATGGACGCAAGCGAACTAACCAGCGCAGCTTGTATTTGGCCGGGGGAGCCTCTGTGCTGCTGTTGTTTCTCCTGATCTGGCTGCTGGGCAGCAGCTCGCCTTCCACGCCGGCGCAGGCGGCGGGCTCCGCGACACAGGCGGCGCAAACCAACAGCGCGCCAACCGACTCTTCTTCCGGCGATGCGGCCACCACTCCCGGAGACAGCTCCGTGCTGGACGTGGTGGAAGAATTGCCGCGCACGGGAGAAGGCGCCAGCGACACACGGCCGGCGGTGGTGATGCGGGGCACGCGCGAAGGTGAGCAACTGCTGCGCCGGGTGGATCCGGTGTATCCGGCGGCGGCGCGGGCCAACCGCATTCAGGGTCCAGTGGTGCTGGAAGCGACCATTGGCACGCACGGCTTCCTGCGCCACATTCGGGTGGTCAGCGGCGACCCGCTGCTGGCGGACTCGGTGCTGGACGCGGTGCGAGGCTGGCGCTACCATCCGCGCACGGTGCGCGGCCGCGCGGTGGAAAGCGAAACCCGCATCGTGGTGAATTTCCAGCTGGTCCCCTCCAATTCGCAGCAGAATCGCTGATTGCCAGGATCAAAACGCACCCTTCAAACGCGCCCGAGGCCGGGCAAGGAAATCTGAGAATCAATGCCACGCAAAAAACTGATTGCCGCCAACTGGAAGATGTACAAAACGCCCGACCAGGCGCGCGACTTCTTCCGCGCTTTTCTGCCCCTGGCCGCGGGTCATAAACGTGACGAAATCGCGGTGTGTCCACCTTTCGTTTGCCTAGCGGCGGCGGTGGAGGCGGCGCACGGCTCGAACGTCGCCATTGGCGGCCAGAACATGTATTGGGAAAAGGAAGGCGCCTTCACCGGCGAAATTTCCGCGCCCATGTTGCTGGCCTGCGGCTGCACGCACGTGATCATCGGCCACTCCGAGCGCCGGCAGTACTTCGGCGAAACCGATGACACGGTAAACAAAAAGTTGGAGCAGGCGCTGGAGACCGGGCTTACGCCCATCGTCTGCGTGGGCGAAGTCATCCAGGAACGCGAGGCCGGTCTGACCGAGGAAGTGCTGCGCCGCCAGTGCACCGGAGCTTTCCGCGGCATCTCCGGCGAGAAGGCCGCCCGCCTGGTTGTTGCCTACGAACCGGTGTGGGCCATCGGCACCGGCCGCACGGCCACGCCGGAGCTGGCCGCGGACGCGCACCACGTCATCCGCCAGCAGGCCGCCAAATCCCTGGGCGAGGAACTGGCCCGCGGCCTGCGCATCCTTTATGGCGGCAGCGTCAAGCCGGACAATGCCAAGGCGCTGATGGCGCAAGAGGAAATTGACGGCGCGCTGGTGGGCGGGGCCAGCCTGGATGCGAAGTCGTTCGCGGCGATTGTGAAGTACTGAAAACCAGCTGTCAGCATTCAGCAGTCAGCATTCAGCGAGTTAGACGTTGCAGGCAAACCAAGGTAGGCTTGCACGTGCATCCCGCTCGCCATCGGACTGGCGCACCTGCATTCTCTTCGCCAGCTGCCAGCAGGGTGTCATGGTAACGCCCAGCACGGAAGTCGTGGGTAAGCACGTACTACAACAAGGTACGTCAGGGACGGCACCGGCCTGTTTCGCTCACGTGTCCCCGAGGTTCAAAGGCTGAATACTGATTGCTGACTGCTCCTCCTCTGCCGACGAAACGATGCCCGCTTCCTCCCGCGAGCCCTGCCCATCCCTTTGCTATAATGAAACCCGACCTCACGATATTCTTTCGGCCAGTGCGGAAGTGGTGGAACTGGCAGACACACCATCTTGAGGGGGTGGCGCCGAAAGGCGTGGGGGTTCAAATCCCCCCTTCCGCACCATAGATTCAGCTTCGGCTTTTTCCCAAGTCGAGGAGGAAAGGTGGGCGCCTTGCGCCCTCGAGTCGTTTAACTCATGGTCACGCTGGTCACGCTGATTCACATTGTGGTTTGCTTCTTCATCATCATCGTGGTGCTGCTGCAGAGCGGCAACGCCGGCGATGTCGCTTCCGCCTTTGGCGGCATGGGCAGCCAGACCGCGTTCGGTCCGCGCGGTTCTTCCACTTTGCTGGGCAAGGCGACGACCTGGTCGGCGGTAATTTTCATGGTGACCTCGATCACGCTTTCGGTTTACGCGTCGCACCACCGCAGCGGTTCGGTTTTGGAAGGGCTGAAGCCGTCGCAGAGCAAGAGCCAGCCGGTAAAGACGACGCCGCCGGTGACCAACCCGGCGCCCAAGCCCGCCCCTCAGAAATAAACGCCGCACGCAGCCGGCAACCGCCACTCGCAGGCGCTTTCTATCTGGCCCAGGCCAAGCCGTCCACACCTTTGCCGGCGCCGATCAGCTTTACGTTCCAGTCACCGATGTGAATGGCAGCCACCTGATGGCTGCGGTCGCAGGAGGCGTACGCCACTTGGCCGTCGGGGCGGACGAGGACCTCCTGCGGAGCCGCGGGCACGCTGATGGTTTTGACTACGCGCAGGTTAGCAAGATCCACGACCGCCACCGAATTGGCGTCGGGCAGGGCGACCAGAAGCCATTTTCCATCAGGAGTGGAGGCGCTGCCGTATCCGGTGGCGGGGAGGGCAAGCCAGCGGTCCACTTTATCGCTGGCAGCGTTGATGACAGCGAGGCGAGGCTTGGTGGTGTCGGAGGTGAAGACCCAGCGTCCGCTGGGCGAGACCGAGACGCGCTGCACGTGGGTAGCGACGGGGATGACGGTGAGGGTCTTGCGCGCCGCGAGATCGAGGACGGAGACAGTTCCCGGGCCCACGTTGGCGGTGTATCCGCGGCGGCCATCGGGGCTGATGGCCAGCATGTGCGATTCGGGCTGGCCGGTGGGAACGCTGCCGACAATCTTGAGAGTTTTGGGGTCAATGACGGCGACGGATTTGTCGAGTTCGGTGGTGACGTAGAGGAGGCCGTCCCTGGGGCCGAAGACGGCACAATGGGGGCGCACCCCGCGACCGAAGTCAATGGTGTGCGACACGCGGCGGCTGGCCAGGTCAATCACGTCAATTTTGCGGCCGTTGCTGCCGGGCAGGCCCACCCCGGAGTTGCCGTAGATGGGGACAAAAGCGCGGCTTCCGTCGGGCGAGACGGCGACCTCATGGCCGGTTACGCCGCCTTCGGGGATGATGGCGATCTGGCGTTCCGCATTCGGATCAACCAGGCCGAGGGTGTGCTCCCCCTTGTTGGCGACCAGTAAAAGACCCGGCGCGGAATTGGAATTCGCTGTTAAAGCAGGCATCCCGGAAACCAGAAGAATAGCAATCAGCGCAGCAAGGAAGCGAGCGACGGTCATAGGGCGGTCTCCTCTGGACTGGCGGCGGTCAGGCATCCTGGTTTATTTGCGGCACGCAGGGTTCCTGGACTCGCGCTTCCTCTCCCGCAAAGCGGGATTGGTCGCGCTCGGATGACATGCGTTGCCGGATGACAGAAGCTTAACGACGGGCGGATGACTGCGCCGCATAGTGTTTCGTCTCTCCCGTGCGCGAGTTATAGACGGCGAAGCTGCCATCGGGCCAGGCCGTCAATTCCAGATAATGGCCGGCGTCCGGACCGTCGAGGTTGGCGATATATGGCGCCGCCTGGTTGTGCGCCGGCCCGCCTTCATTGGAGAAATGCAATTGCCAAAGGTCCTGGAGGCCGGGCGATTTGCTGACAATCTCCCAGGTGGAAGGCGTGCCGCCTTTTTTGGCGCCGTTGTCCATGATGGAAACGCGGGGCGCGATGGCGTCCACCAGTTCGGGGCTGCTGCTTTGGGACCAGCCGTGGTGGGAGACGATGTAAATATCGACCTTGCCCAGTTTATTAAGCGGGCACATCAGTTCGGCTTCCTTATCCTTGGTCAGGTCGCCCAGGTCGAGGATGCGCAATTTGCCAAAGCTCAGAAGCGTGCCCAGTGAGCGGGCATTCTCGGTCTGGTCGGGCGGGTAGTGATCGGCACTTTTGCAGTAAGAGTTGTGGGCGCCGGCGCCGGGAAGGGGATGCGTGATGAGCGCGCCGTCGGCGCTGATGACGGTAGCGCGCAATCCTTGGATGGGGAGGGCGTCGCCCGGCTTTTCAGTGAGATGCTTGTACTTCCCGCTGGCCAGCAGATGCTGGTAGGCATTCCAGCCTTCCTCAGTTTGCGCTTCCGTGGTTTCGCGGTTGGGGCCGTGGTCAATGAAGGCGCCGATGGGAATGCGCGCGGCCAGTTGCGGAACTCCACCCACATGGTCAGTATGGAAGTGGGTGATGAGCACATAATCAATCTTGCTGATACCGGCCTTTTTGGCGGCGGCCACGATGCGCTCGGCATCGCGTCCGTTGTTGTCCGGCCATCCGGCATCAATGAGCAACGAGCTCTTAGCCGGAGTGACGAACAAGGTCGCCTGCCCACCTTCCACATCCACAAAATAAATCTGCAAAGCCTTGCCCGCGGCGGCAGGCGCAGCCCAGGCCGGAGACAACAGGCAGAGAAGAAGAATGGCCAGGGCAAGGGT
>Ga0187824_10000220_pt1 | contig 10995 bp, 9 predicted proteins | sample NC_wetland_sal_i_13_FD_132437 | JGI IMG/M metagenome (GOLD analysis project Ga0187824, IMG submission 132437) | Wetland sediment microbial communities from Neuse River Estuary, North Carolina, USA - SourceSoil_4 | ecosystem: Environmental > Aquatic > Freshwater > Wetlands > Sediment | place... | reverse complement strand
CTCGGCGAGCGCGGCGCGGGCCGCCAGCTTCTGCTTCATCCGTCGTAGGACTTGCCCCTGCACGAGGAGTGTCCGCGCGCGCTCGAACGGGACGGGGCAGCGTTCATGCTCGCGGAGCGACTCGGTGAGCGCTTCGGCGGCTGCGTCGAGATCGCCCTTCGCGGCGAGAACGAGGCCGCGACAGCGAGCCGACACGGCGAGGCTCCAAGGGATGGCGGAGCGGGCGGCACGCTCCTCGAAGCGGCGGAGCCATTCTTCGGCACGCTCGAGCGCACCGGTGCCGACGGCAGCCTCGATCGCATCGCCGTCGATGCGCCAGACGGCCGGCTCCCGGAAGTCGATGCGTTCGAACACCTCCACGGCATCGGCGAGATGCCGATCTGCCGACTGGATATCGCCGACCGCCAGCGCCGCCAGCCCGAGCGAGCGGCTCCAGACTGCGGCGATGATCGGTTCCCTTCCTGAGCCGCGGTCGGCGGCCTCGCGGACGGCATCCCATCGTCCGACATGCGCATCGTGGTACGCGTGCCACAAGCCGGCATCTCCGGACGCAACGCCTTGCTGCTCGAACGCTGTGACCAGTCGATCGGCAAGCTGCGAGGCCTCGCTCCACTCGCCTGCCCAGGTCTCGGCAATGACGCGGTTGAGGAGGATGTTGGCGAGGGATGAGTCGTCACCCTCCTCGCGTGCCTGTCGTTCGGCCTCGGCCAGGCGGGCCCGCGCGCCGGCGAGGTCGTCGACGTAGCGAAGCCACTGACCGAGCTTGAAGGTCACGCGGTCGTCGACGGCCGCCGGCGGGGCCGACGCCTCCAACGTCAGCGCACGCTCCGCCGCCGCCGCGTCGAAGCCCTCCCCGCGGAAGAGATCGGCGCGGATGAGGGTGGCGAGGGCTGCGGCCATGAGCGCGGGCGAAGGGTTGGCGAGACCCTCGAGCAGGTCGATTGCCTCCCGGGCGGTGGCGGCGGCTTTCGGCAGGTCGACGGTCCCGGCCTTTCCGGCGATGCTGATGAGGCAGCGCGCGCGCTCGAGCACATCGTCCGCGACTGCCAGCGCCTCCTCGGCGAGCGCGAGCGCCACCGACTCGCCGCTCCGCCAGTACTCGATCTCGGCGAGCCGGAGGAGCGCACGCGCGCGCAGGTCTCCGGGCGGGAGCGCGGACGCAAGCTCCTCGAGCACTGTGCGCGCGCGCTCGAAATCGCTTGCGAGGTAGAGCTGCTCCGCGAGATCGAGCTGAAGGCCGCGCGAGATTTCGGTCTCCGGTTCGACGAGCTGCAACGCGAGCTCGGTCAACTCTGCGGCGCTGTCGGGTGCGCCGCGTTGTTGTGCAAGGCGTGCTGTTGCCGCGAGCTCGGCGACGACGTCTTCGTTCGGGCCGTCGGAACCGAGTGCGAGGTGTCGGGCACGCTCTTCCGGATCGGAAACGCTCTGCGCCAACGCCCGATGCGTCTTGCGGCGCTCCGAAAGTGGTGCGGCCGAATAGACGGCCGACGCGAACAGTGGGTGAACGAAGTGGATCCGTCCATCCGCGCCGGCGTTGACGAGGTTCGCCTCTTCCGCAGGAGCGAGGTCACGGAGGCTGACTGCACGTGCGTCCGGTCGCGCCAATGCCGACGCACGCAAGAGCGCCGTGCGTGTCGCCGGCGGGAGAGCTCGAACTCGGCGGCGCACGAGTGCGTCGAGACTGGACGGAACCGGCATGCGCAGGACGTCGGTCTTGTCGCCGCGATCGAGCAGCCGCGCGATCTCGATCGCGTACAGGGGGTTACCGCCGGAAACCTCGGCGATGCGCACGAGCGCAGGACGGGAGAACGCCTTCCCCAGCGTCTCGACGAGGACGCGGTGCAGGGCGCCGACGGACAGCGCCCCGAGCTCCAGCGTCTCGACCGTCGGCCCAAGGTCCAGCCGCAGCGGAAGACGCTCCATCTCCTGCGTGCGAAGCGAGACGATCGCGCAGACGCGTTCGCCGGTCAACCGCCGCAGAGCGAACTCGACGAGGGAAGCGGAGGGCGAGTCGAGCCATTGCGCGTCGTCGATCGCCACGACGACGGGTGCGTCGGCGGCGAGCATCCGCATGACGGAGAGGAGAGCTGTTCCGACTACCCGGCGTGCCGGCGGCCGATCCGCGCTCGTCCGGAGCAGCGCGTTGTCGATTCCGGCTCGCTGCGGTGCCGGGAGAGCGGCGAAGAGCTCGTCGGGCACGCTCGCGAGCAAGTCGGCGAGACCCGCGAAAGAGAGCTTCACCTCCGACTCGGCCGGTCGTGCAACGAGCGTCGTTGAGCCGATCGCGCGCGCGCGCTCGAGAGCCTCGCTCCAGACGGTCGTCTTCCCGATGCCGGGCTCTCCGACGATGGCCAGCACACCGGTACCTCGCGCGACGAACGTGTCGACCATCTGGAGTTCCGCCGCGCGACCGGCCGTCCTCGACATGCTCAGAGCGTACGTCGCGGTCGCTCCGGTTACGAGGCGGAGATGAAGCGGATCCCGCGCATTAACAAGAACGCGAAAAGCCCTCTGACGGACTCGAACCGTCGACCCCTCCTTACCATCGGACTACGTATCGGTGGCGCAGGAGGGTGTGCGGCTGACGAAGTGAACGCCGTCGGCGGCTTCGAGCGAGAAGGAGTCGGTGGGGCCGGGTAGGAGGTCGAGCTGGAATGCGGGGTGATTCCAGCGCTCGTACTGGTCGGCGTCGATGTAGAAGGGGACGCCGTCGATCTCGCCGAGCATGAGGTCGCCGGCCCCGACGGGCAGCTCGTCCCTCGGTAGGCAGAGGGGCGAGCTGCCGTCGCAGCAGCCGCCGGACTGGAAGAGCATCAGTGGCCCGTGCCGCTCGCGCAGGACGACGAGTTCCGCGAGGGCGGCGTCGGTGGCGCTGAGCGCTTCCGTCGGCATGGTGGTCTCAGAACAGGCCGAGCGGCTTGGGGTCGTAGCTGACGAGCAGGCACTTGGTCTGGCTGTAGTGGTCGAGCATCATGCGGTGGTTCTCCCGGCCGACGCCGGAGACCTTGTAGCCGCCGAAGGCCGCGTGGGCGGGGTAGAGGTGGTAGCAATTCGTCCACACCCGACCCGCCTTGATTGCGCGCCCCATTCGGTAGGCCTTGGCGGTGTCGCGCGTCCAGACGCCGGCGCCGAGGCCGTACATCGTGTCGTTCGCGATCCGCAGCGCCTCCTCCTCGCTCTTGAACGTCGTCACGGCGAGCACCGGCCCGAAGATCTCCTCCTGGAAGATCCGCATGTCGTTGCGGCCCTTGAAGACGGTCGGCTGGAAGTAGTAGCCGCCTTCGAGCTCACCGCCCAGGTGCGCCCGCTCGCCGCCGGTCAAGAGCTCGGCGCCCTCGTCGAGGCCGATCTGGACGTAGCTCTCGATCTTCTCGAGCTGCGCAGTCGAGACCTGCGCCCCGATCTGCGTCGTCTCGTCGAGCGGATGACCCTGCTTGATCGCGCGGATCCGCTCGAGGCAGCGCTCCATGAACGGCTCGTAGATCGACTCCTCGATCAGCGCCCGCGACGGGCACGTGCAGACCTCGCCCTTGTTGAACGCATAGAGCACCAGGCCCTCGACGGCCTTGTCGAGGAAGGCGTCATCGGCTGCCATCACGTCGGCGAAGAAGACGTTCGGCGACTTGCCGCCCAGCTCGGTGGTCGAGGGGATGATGTTCTGGGCTGCGTACTGCATGATGAGCCGCCCGGTCACGGTCTCGCCGGTGAACGCGATCTTCGCGATCCGCTTGCTGGTGGCGAGCGCCTTGCCGATCTCGCCGCCGGGCCCGTTGACGACGTTGATCACGCCCGACGGCACGATCTCCTCGAGCAGCTCCATCAGCTTGAGGATCGACCACGGCGTCGGGCTGGCCGGCTTGACCACCGTGCAGTTCCCCGCCGCCAGCGCCGGCGCGATCTTCCACGCCGCCATGAGGATCGGGAAGTTGAACGGGATGATCTGTCCGACGACGCCCAGTGGTTCGTGGAAGTGGTAGGCGACGGTGTTCTTGTCGATCTCCGAGACCCGCCCCTCCTCGGCGCGGATCGCGCCGGCGAAGTAGCGGAAGTGGTCGGCGGCGAGCGGGATGTCGGCCGCGAGCGTCTCGCGCACCGGCTTGCCGTTCTCCCAGCTCTCGGCGACCGCCAGCATCTGCGTGTGCTCCTCGATCGCGTCCGCGATCAGGTTGAGCACGCGGGCACGCTCGGTCGTCGAGGTCTCTGCCCAGCTGTCCTTGGCGGCATGGGCGGCATCGAGTGCGAGCTCGATGTCCTCGGCGGTGGAGTGCGCCACTTCGGTGAACGGCTCGCCGGTCGCCGGTGTCCGGTTCTCGGCGTAGCCGCCCTTCACCGGCGCCACCCAGTGGCCGCCGATGAAGTTGTCGTACCGCTCCTTCAGCTCGACCGGACTGCCTGGACGCCCGGGAGCCTCGTACGTCGCGGCCCGCTCGATGGTTGCCATCGAGGCCTCCTTTCAAGAGGCGGACGCAGCCGCGGAACGCGGCATGCGGCCGCACCCCCGACCCTCCCCCGAACAAGGGCCGGCCGACATCGGGGGATCCGCGGAAGCCACACCACGGAGGTCGCTCACGGCCGGTCTCCATGCGTGTGCAGCTCTTCGTGTGGGACGACGAGGACCGGGCAGGGCGCGTGGTGGACGACCTGCTGGCTGACCGAGCCGAGAAGGAGGCTGGCAAAGCCGCCGCGGCCGCGGTTACCGACCACGATCAGGTCGGCGTTCTGCGCCTCCTCGAGCAGCACTTCGGCCGGCTGGCCTTCTGCGGTCGCGCCTTCGACCTGGGTGTCGGGGTGGATCCGCTTGACGTGATCGACCGCGTCCTGGACGACGCTCTCCGCGTGGGCGCGGAAGCCGTCGAGCGCCTCCTGGTCCAACGCGGGCGTGAAGCCGCCGCCGTAGACGGCGGCTGGGATCTCCCAGACGCTGACGATACGCAGCCGCGCGCTGCGAAGCTGCGCCTCATCGGCGGCGAACTCGAGCGCTTGTTGTGCGGGCGCGGAGCCGTCGACGCCGACGACGATCGTGTTCATCACCTTCTCCTTTCGCTACTGCCGCGAGCCGGTGCCGGCGGCCGGCGCTTGGCTTGCGGCCGGGTGCGGCTCGCGGTGGATGTATTTGCTGCCCCGCAGCCAGGAGGCCCAGGCTGCGAGCAGGCACATGACGATCGCGAACACGAGGATGATCGTGAGCCCGTGCTTGAACGGGTCGGAGATCAGTTGCGGGAAGAAGCTCTGGCCGGTGAGTCGTGCCTGCTGGGCGGCCGTGAGGTGCGCGAGCACGTGCGCGCCGAGGAGGGAGCGGAGCGGGTTGGTGCCGAGGAAGGCGGCGAACAAGTAGCCGACAGGCGGCAGGTGCGCGAGCCGCGTGGCGGTCGCGTGCGGGACGCCGTTCGCCGTCAGCCCCGCGAGCATCGCGTGCGGGACCTGGCTGGTGAGGCCGATGATCATCAGGGAGAAGAAGATCGCGATCGAGATCGGCATGCCGGCGTTCTGGAACGTGCCGCGCATCCCGGAGGCGACGCCGCGGTGGCGGGCGGGAACGCTGTTCATGATCGAGGTCGTGTTCGGGGCGGCGAAGAGGCCGAAGGCGATCCCGTTCGCGAAGATGACGAGCGCGAACAGCCAGTAGCGGAAGTCGACGGGCAGTCCCATCAGGGCGGCGAAGGTGCAGGCGGCGAGCAGCATGCCGCCGGTCGCGAAGGGGCGGGCGCCGTACTTGTCGGTGAGGAGGCCGGAGATCGGGCCGGCGGCCAGGAAGCCGACGTTGAGCGGGATCATGTAGATGCCGGCCCAGAGTGGGGTGCGCTCGAAGCTATAGCCGTGCTCGGGCAGCCAGATCCCCTGCAGCCAGATCACGAGCATGAACATCAGCCCGCCGCGGCCGATCGAGCTCAGCAAGCCGGCCGCGTTGCCGGCCCAGAAGGGGCGGATCCGGAAGAGCGAGAGCCGGAACATCGGTTCGGCGACTCGGCGCTCGATCGCGACGAAGAGGGCCAGCAGCACGACGCCGGCCGCGATCGTCGAGTAGACGAACGGGTTCTGCCAGCCCATCGTGTGGCCGTCATAGGGACGGATGCCGTACGTGACGCCGACGAGCGCGAGCGTCAGCCCGACGCCGAAGGCGAGGTTCCCCAGCCAGTCGATGTGCGCGACGGTGCGCTCGCCCAGCTCGCGCAGCTTCCAGTACGACCATACGGTCCCGAACAACCCGACCGGGACGTTGATCACGAACACGAGGCGCCAATCGACCTCGGCCAGCAGCCCGCCGGCGATCAGACCGACGAACGTGCCGGCAAGGCCGACGACCTGGTTGAGTCCGAGCGCGAGCCCGCGCTGCTCCTCCGGAAACGCGTCGGTGAGCAGCGCGGCGGTGTTCGCCATCAGCATCGCGCCGCCGAGCGCCTGCACCATCCGCAACACGATCAGCTCCAGCGCGCCCGCCGGCCCCGTGCTCCAAACGAGTGAGAGCAGGATCGAGGTGAGCGTGAAGATGAGGAAGCCGAGGTTGTACATCCGCACGCGCCCGAACATGTCGCCGAGCCGGCCGAGGTTCACCACGAGCACGGCGGTCACGACCATGTAGCCCATCAGCATCCAGAGCAGGTAGTTGAAGCTTCCCGGCGCGAGGGGGTCGAGGTGGATGCCGCGGAAGATCGCCGGCATCGCGATCATCACGCTCGACATGTTCAGGGTCGCCATGAGCATCGAGACGGTCGTGTTCGAGAGCACGACCCAGCGGTAGCCAGGCCCAACCGGCCCGTCGGTGCGCCCGCGCATGGCTGGGCAGCGAAGGCGGTGCCGACCCGCGGTGATCACACCTCGACTCTGCTCCCCGGAGGTTCGCGCCGAATCCGCAAAGTCCCCGATCTCAATCTGTCTACGACAGATATTCTTTGGGCATGATCGTGCGGCCTGCTGACGCCTCGGATGTGCTTGCCGTCGAGTTGGGGACGCGGGTGAGCTCGCTGCAGCGGGCGCTGCGGCGGCGGACACGGGCCGTCCTCGGCGAACCCGGTCTCTCGTCGGCGGAGGCGGAGGTGCTGCGGCTCATCATGGCCCGGCCCGGGCTGCGGGTGGGCGAGGCCGCCGTCGCGATGCGGCTTGCGCCGAACACGGTCAGCACGCTCGCCCGGCGTCTGGTCGACCAGGGGCTGCTCGTGGCCGAGCAGCACGAGAGCGATCGCCGCGGCGTCCGTCTGCGAACGAGTCGGTCGGCGGAGCGGCGGGTGCGGCGGTGGCGGGACGAGCGTGCGCATCTGCTCGCGGGCGCCCTCGAACAGCTATCCGAATCAGAGCGGCACGCGCTCGCCGCGTCGCTGCCGATCCTGGCGACGCTCGTCGAGGCGCTGGAGGAGGGCGAACCTGCTTGACCGAGCTGGGGAGGCCGGCCGTGCGGCTCAAGGGATTGAGCGTCAGCTACGGCGAGCTCATGGCTGTCGACGACGTCTCGTTCGAGGTCGACGCGGGCGAGGTGTTTGGGCTGCTGGGACCTAACGGCGCGGGCAAGACGACGACGATTCGCGTGCTGACCACCCTGCTGCGGCCGGGCAGCGGCAGCGCCTGGGTCGCCGGCCACGACGTGCGCTCGCAGAGCCTGGAGGTGCGCGAGTCGATCGGCTACGTGCCGCAGGCGATCTCCGTGGACGGGACGCTGACCGGTCGTGAGAACCTTCAGTTCTACGCGGCGGTCACCGATGTCCCGCGCCGCGAGCGTCGGGAGCGGATCGAGGCGGCGGTGCGGGCGATGGCGATCGAGCAACAGGTCGACAAGCTCGCGCGCACCCTCTCCGGCGGGCTGCTGCGGCGGCTGGAGATCGCGACCGCGCTCCTGAACCGGCCGGCAGTGCTGTTCCTGGACGAGCCGACGGTCGGGCTCGACCCCACCGCCCGACGCCTGGTCTGGGAGCGGCTCCACCACCTGCGCGACGTCTACGGGACGACGCTGCTGATGACGACGCACGTGATGGAGGAGGCGGAAGAGCACTGCGAGCGGGTCGCGATCATGGACCAAGGCCGCATCGTCGGCGCAGGGGCGCCCAGCGAGCTTCGTGACCGACTCGGCGCGGACAGCCTGGACGAGGTCTTCACGATGCTGACATCGCATCTGATCAACGAGCAGGGAGGGAGGTTCAGGGATGTCCGCGCAGGTCGCCGGCTCGCGCGCAGGATGGGCTGAGCCACGCCGCCGCTCCCCGAGGGCGCGTGCGGCTCGTCTGGCGGAGGGGACGTTCGTGATTGGCCGCGCGGAGCTGCAGAAGCTGCGGCACGACCCGCTCGACCTGTTCACGCGCGCCGCGCAACCGCTCCTCTGGCTCTTCGTCTTCGGCACGGCGCTCCGGCACACGCGCTCGCTGACCGCGAGCGGTTACGACTACCGCACCTACATCGCGCCCGGTGTCATGGCGCAGGCGGCGCTCTTCATTGCGATCTTCTTCGGCCTGGCGATCATCTGGGAGCGCGACCTTGGCCAGCTGCAACGGCTGCTGGCGACCCCGCTGCCGCGGAGCGCGATCGTGCTCGGCAAGGCCGCCGGCGCCGCCGTGCGCGCGATCGCGCAGGCGCTCCTGCTGCTCGCCGTCGTCGCGGTCGCAAGGATCGGCTTCCGCTGGCGGCTCGACGAGGTCCTGGGCGCGCTCGCGCTCCTTGCGCTCGGCACTGCCGCCTTCGCCTGCCTGTCGATGCTGCTCGCCTCGCTGCTGCGTACCCGCGAGCGCTTCATGGGTCTCGGCCAGCTGATCGTGATGCCGCTCTTCTTCGCCTCCAGCGCCCTCTACCCGATCTCGATCATGCCCACCTGGCTGCGCGTGATCGCCCGCGTCAACCCGCTCACGTACGAGGTGCACGGCCTCCGCGAGCTGCTGATCGGCTACTCCGTGGGCGGCGCCCTCTGGCTCGACTTCACCGTTGTCACCGCGTTCTTCGTCGCCTTCCTGCTCGCTGCCGCCCGCGCCTACCCACACACGATCCTCTAGCGACGATGCTTGAATCCCCCGCCCGACCCGACGATATGAACTACTACCTCGTCACTGAACTTCCGGGGCCGACCTGGGATCGTTCCCGACCGAGACGGGAACAACTCGGTTGGGATGAGCACGCGGCGTTCGTCGACGGTCTTGCGGAACAAGGTGTGGTCGTTCTCGGCGGACCGCTCGGTGATCCGGACTTTGGGCCGGCGTTGCTCGTGGTCGCGGCTCACAGCGTCGAGGAGGTGCACGAGCATCTCGCCGCCGACCCCTGGCTGGACACGATCCTCGCGGTCGAAAGCGTCCAGCGCTGGTCGGTCTGGCTCGGACGGTTCGGTAGTTAGCGTCTTCTCCACCTCGCCCCAGAGCAGCGCGTCTTCCCTCAGCTGGACGACCTCGACGGTGCGGATCTCGGGCCAGGTGGGGAAACGAAAGGACGCGCGTTCGCCGCTCGGCGTACCCTGCTGCCCGTGCTCGCGCTCGCTCGGCTGACGATCTCGCACAAGCGTCTCGTGGTGGTTCTGTGGTTCGTCGTCCTCGCCCTCGGCGTGGCGATCTCCCAGGGGCTCGGCAGCCAGTACTCGAACGACTTTCACCTGCGCGGGACCGGCTCGCAGCGGGCGCGCGACCTCCTCGCCTCCGGTTTTCCCGCGCAGACCGGCGACCGGGACCAGATCGTCGTGCGGGCACGGCATGGCACGCTGACCGACCGCGCGGTCCGCCGCGAGATCGTGGCGATGCTGCGGAGAATCGAGCATCTCTCCGGTGTCTCGACCGTGACGGGACCGTACGCGCGCGGTGCGTTGTCGCGCGACCGGACGATCGGGCTTGCGACCGTCGTCATGGCCCCGCTGCCGAGTGCCGCCGGCTCCGCGGCGACGAGGCAGCTGATCGCCACCGCCGAGGCGTCGCGATCGCCGGCGTTGCAGGTCGAGCTCGGCGGCCCCGCGATCGAGCAGGCTCAGCGCACCGCGATCGGCTCGAGCATGATCGTCGGGCTCGGCGCAGCGGTCGCCGTGCTCCTGTTCAGCTTCGGGTCGCTACTCGCCATGGGGCTGCCGATCGCCACCGCGCTCGGCGGGCTCGGTGCGGGGCTCGGCGTCGTCGCTCTCACGAGCCACGTCCTGACGATGGCCGACTTCTCCGGAGAGCTCGCGCTCATGATCGGCCTCGGCGTCGGCGTCGACTACGCGCTGCTGATCGTGACGCGCTTCCGCGAGACGTACCGTGCGAACGGAAACGACGTGGACGCGGCGGTCGGAGTCGCGCTCAACAGCGCCGGGCGAGCGGTGATCTTCGCCGGGGCGACCGTGGTGATCGCGCTCCTCGGGATGTTCTCGCTCGGGATCTCGTTCCTGTACGGCCCCGCCGTCGCGTCCTCGATCGCCGTGCTCTTCGTGCTCGCCGCGTCTCTGACGCTGCTGCCGGCGATCCTTGGCCGCTTCGGCCACCGCATCGGGCGCCCGGGGCGTCTCGCCCGCAGAGTCGACAACCCCGAGCGCGAGCGAGGCTTCTGGGCCTGGTGGATCGGCAAGATCCAGCGCCACCCGTGGTGGGCGGCCGGAGCCGCGGCAGCTCTCCTGCTCGCCCTCGCCTCGCCCGCGTTCGGGCTGCGCCTCGGCAACACCGATGCAGGCAACGATCCCCGCTCGCAGACCACGCGAAGGGCGTACGACCTGCTCGCCCGCGGCTTCGGGACCGGCTTCAACGGTCCCTTGCTCGTCGTCGCGAAGCTCCCGCGTGCGCACGACGCGGTCGCGCTCGACCGCCTCACGGCCGCGCTGCGCCACACGGACGACATCGCCGCGGTCACCGCGCCGCGTGTCAACGCCAACGGCGATTTGGCAACCGTCTCCGTATACGCGAGCTCCTCTCCGCAGAGCAGCCAGACCGAATCGCTCGTCTATCGTCTGCGTGACGCCGTGATCCCGCCGATCGAGCGGGCCACCGGAGCCACGATCGACGTCGGCGGCTTCACCGCGTCGCAGGTCGACTTCGCACACGTCGTCGCGTCGAAGCTGTGGCTCTTCATCGG
>Ga0187824_10000219_pt1 | contig 11000 bp, 9 predicted proteins | sample NC_wetland_sal_i_13_FD_132437 | JGI IMG/M metagenome (GOLD analysis project Ga0187824, IMG submission 132437) | Wetland sediment microbial communities from Neuse River Estuary, North Carolina, USA - SourceSoil_4 | ecosystem: Environmental > Aquatic > Freshwater > Wetlands > Sediment | place... | reverse complement strand
GACCACAATCGCGTGAACTGCTCGGCACGCATGGTGTTGAACATTAACCGTGAATCCATGGCTAGCGTCGGATTTTCTCCCCCCACGCGCGTTTTCGAAGCCGCCGGCGCGGGTGCCTGCGTGATCACCGACTTCTGGACCGGGGTGGAAACTTTCTTCGAACCGGGAAAGGAAATTTTGCTGGCTTCGTCCGCGGACGAAATCGTGCATCACATAAGAACTCTAGATAAGGAGCAGAGCAGGCAGGTGGGCGCCGCCATGCGGGCCCGCGCTCTGCGCGAGCACACCTATTCCTTGCGCGCACGAGAGGTGGACGCGATCCTGCGTCCGGCTCAGCAGGGTTTGGCGCCGGAGCCGCGAACTACGGTCGCTGCATGAACCTGGAGGAGCGGAATTGAAGATTGTCATCTTCGGTCTCTCGATCACTTCGGCTTGGGGTAACGGCCATGCCACCACCTTTCGCTCGCTGGCGCGGGCCCTGCATGCCCGTGGTCACAAGGTCATCTTCTTTGAGAAGGACCTGGAGTGGTATGCCTCCAACCGGGACCTGCCTAATCCGCCGTTCTGCGAAGTGCGCTTATTCCAGGATTGGGACACGGTACTGCCCCAGGCGCGGCGCGAGATGAACCATTGCGATGTAGCCCTGGTGGGTTCCTATTTTCCCCATGGTATCCGCGCCATTGATGAGGTGCTGGACTCGTCGGCTCCGGTCAAGGCTTTCTATGACATTGACACTCCGGTCACCGTGGCGCAGCTTCGGGACTCCGGCGAAACCGATTACCTGCGCGGCAGCCAGATCTCCGGGTTTGATTTGTACTTCAGTTTCACCGGCGGTCCCATGCTGCGGGAACTGGAGACCCGGTTCGGAGCCCGGCGCGCCGTGCCGCTTTACTGTTCGGTGGATGAGCAGGAGTACCGGTCCTGGCCGGTGCACAAGCGCTACCAGTCGGACATGAGCTACATGGGCACGTATGCTCCCGACCGCCAGCCCAAGATCGAGGAACTGTTCTGCGAGCCGGCGCGGCGCCTGCCGCGGCACAAATTTCTGCTGGCGGGACCGCAATATCCCGGGCAGCTGCGCTGGCCGGCCAACGTGCGCCGCATCCGCCATCTCAACCCCCGCTGGCACGCGCGCTTCTACAGTTCGTCCCGCCTCACCTTGAACGTCACCCGCCGCGCCATGGTGCAGGCCGGCTACTCTCCTTCGGTACGTTTGTTCGAAGCAGCCGCTTGCGGCGCCACCCTCGTCTCCGACAACTGGCCCGGTCTGGACTCCTTCTTTGTGCCAGGAAAAGAGATTCTGGTCCCCACCGGTTCCGAGGACGTGATTGCTTACCTGGCTGGGGCCGGGGATTCTGAGCTGCGGAGCATAGGACTTCGGGCTCAGGAACGCGTGCTGGCCGAGCACACCGCCTGGCGCCGCGCCGAACAGTTCGAGCAGTATGTGAGCGGCTTCAATTCACGTCCGCTTCGCGCCTGCAGCGAACCAGCGGTCGCGGTGTAGCGTTCGCGAGCTCGGCTTGCGCCTGTCTGCACCCGCCTCTACGCCATTGGGATAACTCTAGCGCCCACCTCCGCATCCATTCGGAAAGGGGGGTAACTTCCCCTTTTCTCTCTCCACCTGCAAGCCACTAAAAAACTGTGAGGAGGTGTATCCGGTGAGAGTTGCGATAATCGCGCCACCTTTCATAAGCGTCCCGCCCCGGCGTTACGGCGGGACGGAGTTGTTCATTGCGCAGCTGGCAGCGGGATTGCGGAAAGTGGGGCTGGACGTGGTGGTCTATGCCAACGGGGAATCCACCTTGGATGCGGAGACGCGCTGGCTTTTTCCTAAGTCACAATGGCCAATCCAAGGCGAGGTTTACGACAACCTCAAGGACCTGAACCATACTACCTGGGCCATCAACGATGCGTCTCGAGTGTGCGATCTCATTCATATCAATAATGCACCTGGTCTGATTTGCTCCCGCTTTGTTAATCGCCCTTTTGTGTACACGCTGCATCATCCGCACCTGGCTGAGCTAAGCGATTTTTACAGCTACTTTCCGGAAGTCAGCTACGTCACTATCAGTGATTTCCAGCGCCGCCAGGAAACCATGCCTCACCTGCAAACCATTCATCACGGCCTCGATTTTTCTCAGTACCAGCTGGGCGGGAACAAGCGAGAGTATTTGGCCTTTCTGGGCAGGATCGCTCCCATTAAAGGTCCGCATCTTGCCATCCAGGCGGCTAAGAGGGCGGGCATTCCGCTGAAAATCGCGGGCGAGGTTCAGCCCGTGTTCCGCGATTACTTTGAGGCAGAAATTCGGCCTGAATTGGACGGCAGGTTGATCGAATATGTCGGAGAGGCTGACCTGGCGGCCAAAAATGAACTGCTTGGCCACGCCTTGGCCATGCTGTTTCCCATTCAGTGGGATGAGCCTTTTGGCTTGGTAATGCTGGAAGCGATGGCCTGCGGCACACCCGTGCTGGCTCTTCCGGGCGGTTCAGTGCCCGAGGTGATCGAGAATGGCGTGAACGGCTTTATCTGCGGCTCGGTGGACGAGATGGCGGGGCGGGCCCGCGAAGTTGGCCAGGCCATTCCTCCGGCCCTGGTGCGCCAGCATGCGCTGGAGCGCTTTTCCCTCGAGCACATGGCGGCGGGTTACGTTAAGCTGTACCAGAACATATTGACGGCTGGTCAGGCCTCCAACATTTCAGCTCTCATTGAGCAGCAACGTGCGGTGGCATGAGCGCGCGAATTTCGATTTCGCAAGCGGAGTTGGTCGAAATTCCCTCACCTTACGTGGAGCCGCGGGTGGCGTTTCAGACCCTGGAGCCACGCAAGGTCAACAACCTCACCCTGATTGAGGGCAAGACTTTTCTCTCCACCACGGTGGCGGGCGATATTACCCCGGCGGGCGCGCCCGATGTCGGCTTTTTCCACGATGACACCCGTTTTCTCAGCTATCTGGAGCTGAAGGTGGGCGGGCACCGCGCAGTGGTGCTCTCTTCCAGCACGGAAAACACTTTTGCTTCGCAAATTGAACTGACCACCGGCAACATCACCCTGCGTGACTCCTTCGATCTGCCGGAGAACACCATTCACATCCGCCGCGAGCAGTTGCTGGGCAGCGAGCTTTTATTCGACCGCTTCACCTTTGAGAATTTCAATCTCAGTCCGGTGGACCTGTCCATTGAACTTTCCTTCGAAGCCGACTTCGTGGATGTTTTTCAGGTACGCGGCTGCCCCCGATCCGCCCACGGCCAGTACTACCGCCCCGTTCCGGAACACGACCGTCTTTCCTTCTACTATCGGGGGGTGGACGGGATTCTGCGCCAAACCATGATCGCCATGCGCCCCGCTCCGGCCCACCTCGGCGAACGCAGCGCCCGCTGGGATCTGAAGCTGCCCCCTCTGGAGCAATTCCAGATGGAGATAACGGCTACTCCCATCGTCGAGGGCAGGCAGTCGGCGGAGCGCAATTACGAATTTCCCGCCAACTTGCGCCGCCGCCGCGAAAAATATGCCGAGTGGGAGAGCGTCTCCACCATCTTCAGCAGTAGCCACGGCGTATTTGACGCCGCGCTGCAGACTGCCATCGGCGACTTCCACGCCCTGCAGATCTCCGATGGCAACCAGTGCACCATCGGCGCCGGCATTCCCTGGTTCGCCACCATTTTTGGGCGGGACTCCATCATCGCCTCCTACCAGGCTTTGTCTCTTAACCCCCAACTCGCCATTGACACCTTGCGCGTCCTCGCCCGCTACCAGGGCACCGAATACAACGACTGGCGCGACGAAGAGCCAGGCAAGATCCTGCACGAACTGCGCACCGGAGAGATGACGCGCAGTGGTGAGATGCCCTTTGGACCCTACTACGGTTCGGTGGACGCCACCCCTCTGTTCCTCATCCTGCTGAGCGAGACTTACAACTGGACGGCGGATGACGAGCTTATGCGCGAGTTGCTGCCCGCCGCCTACCGTGCCCTGGATTGGATTGACCGCTACGGTGATCTCGATGGCGATGGCTTCGTTGAATTCCTGCGGCGTTCGCCCAAGGGCCTGGTCAATCAGGGATGGAAGGATTCCTGGGATGCCAACATGCGTTCCGATGGCACGGTGGCGCGGCCTCCATTGGCTCTGGTGGAGGTGCAGGGCTATGTATACGAAGCCAAGTACCGTATGGCCTCGCTCCTGCGCGCCTTCGGCGACACCGAACGCGCCGAGCGCCTGCGCCGGGAAGCCGCCGAACTGGCCAAGCGCCTGGAGAGAGCGTTCTGGATGCCGGAGCCGGGTTACTACGCCATGGCCCTGGACGACAAAAAGCGGCCGCTGCAAGTCATCTCCTCCAACGCCGGCCATTTGCTGTTCACACGAGTGTTGACCCGCGACCGCACCCGCGCCGTGGTGAACCGCTTGATGCAGAGGGATCTGTTCACCGGATGGGGTTGGCGCACGCTCTCCAGCGCCGAGCGCGTGTTCAACCCGCTCAGCTATCACCGGGGCTCGGTGTGGCCGCACGACAATTCACTTATCGCTCACGGCATGGCGCTCAATGAGTTTCGTCTGCCGGTGCTGCAATTGTTCACCGCCATGTTCCAGGCGGCACTCAATTTCCGCGACTACCGCCTGCCTGAGCTGTTCTGCGGCGTGCAGCGCCGCGAGAATGACGAACCTGTGCATTACCCGGTGTCGTGCTCGCCCCAGGCCTGGGCTTCGGGCGCGCTGCTGCTGGTGCTTTCTTCCATGCTGGGGATTCGTCCCAGCGCCCAGCGAAGGGAACTGAACATTGTCAATCCCGAACTGCCCGAGTGGCTCGACCACCTGCACATCCGCAATTTGCGCGTGGGCAAGAGCCGCGTGGGCCTGGACTTCAGCCGCCGCCGCGACCGCACCTTCTGCAATGTGGTGGATATTGGCGGCGACAAGCTGCTGGTGAATGTGGCGTTCAAGAAATAGCCAATGGCCTTCAGCCCGTGGGCTGATCGGCTAATTGCTACCCGTCGTTTTCGGTTTCAGCCCCAGGAACTTCATCACCATCTGCAGGTCTTTCCAGGTTTCCTTTTTCTGCCGCGGGTCGCGCAGCAGGAAAGCGGGATGGTAGGTTACTGCCAGCTTCACGGCAGGACCGTTGGCATCGGGGCGGCCTTGGCTGTTGATGTTGACGCGAAAGTCGTACCAGTGCCCGCGCAGTTCAGACATGGGCGAGTTGATGGCCAGAAGGTTTTTGGCCGCGGTAGCGCCCAGGGCCACAATTACCTTGGGGCGGATGGCAGCGATCTGCCGCATCAGGAAGGGAATGCAGGTTTCGCACTCGTCGCGCTCCGGGGTTCGATTCCCGGGCGGGCGGCACTTCACCACGTTGGCGATGTAAACATCCTCGCGGCGCAGACCCATGGCCGCGATCATGTTGTTGAGCAACTGCCCGGCGCGGCCCACGAAGGGCAGGCCCTGTTCGTCCTCGTCGGCGCCCGGACCTTCGCCCACAAACATCAGTTCGGCATGGATGTTGCCCGTGCCAAAGACGATGTTTTTGCGGCCCTTGCTCAGGCGGCAGCGAGTGCACTCGCCAATGTCTTCGCTGATGGCGCGTAACTCCACCGCAACATCGCGCGGCCCGGCTACTTCTTCCAGGGCCGTCACGCCGATTGACGGGGAAGCAAGCCGTTCGCCGCCGGGTGAGACTCCAACCGTCTTCGATTCTCGTGTTCTCGCCATCTCTTCGCTTGATTCCTCAGCTGCCGCCGGCACAGCGCCGCCTTCGCGGCGGTAAAAATCGTAAATTCCCATTTCGCGGTAATACTGCAGGCGGGCGGCCAGTTGTTCGCGCAGCTTGGGGTCGAGGGCGCGCGCCATCGCTATTTGCCGGGTGCGTGCGCAGGCTGGTGGCGGTGCCGGCGCAGGCGGAGCAACTGGTCGAGCACGCGCTGAGCCACTTCCCACTTGCTGGTTTCGGGCACCTCCAGGACCTCATCCTGGGTAATGATGGTGACCGCGTTGCGCTCGGAATCAAAGCCGATGCCAGGACGGGAGACGTCATTGACGACAATCGCATCCAGAGACTTCGAGGCCAGCTTTTTTCGTGCATTTTCCAGCGCGTTTTCTGTTTCGGCGGCGAAACCCACCACTACCTGGTTTTGGCGGCGCCGGGCGACTTCGCCGAGGATGTCGGCCGTGGGCTCCAGGTCCAGAGTCATGGGACCGGAGCGCTTGAGCTTCTGCCGTGCCTGGGTCTTGGGACGGTAGTCGGAAACGGCGGCGGTAGCGATGATCACGGTGGCTTGTTCGAGCCGCTGCAGCACCGCCTGGCGCATCTGTTCCGCGGTTTCGACCGGTACGAACTCCACTCCGCCCGGCGGCTGAATGCTGACCGGACCGCTGACCAGCACAACCCGCGCGCCCCGCCGCAGAGCAGCTTCGGCGAGGGCATATCCCATTCGCCCGCTGGAACGGTTGGTGATGTAGCGCACCGGGTCAATCTGCTCGCGCGTGGGGCCAGCGGTGAGCAGCACGGTTTCGCCGGCCAGGTCCTGGGAAGCGCCCAGCGCCTCCATCACGGCGGCCACAATGGTTTCATTGCTGGCCAGGCGTCCGGGACCGGTCATGCCGCACGCCAGGTAGCCGCTGTCGGGCGCCACGATCCGCACACCGCGCTGCCGCAGGGTCTCGACGTTCGCCTGGGTAGCCGCGTTCTGCCACATGTTGACGTTCATGGCCGGCGCGACCACCACTGGAGCGGTGGTGGCCAGAAACAGCGTGCTCAGGAAGTCATCAGCCACGCCGTGGGCGAATTTGCCGATTACGTCGGCGGTGGCAGGCGCGACCAGCAGCGCATCTATGCTCTGCGCCACGGCAATGTGCTCAATGGCGGATTCGACGTTAGCCGGTTGCTCGGAGGGGCCAAACATGTCGGTAATGACCTTTTCACCGCTGAGCGCGGCAAAGGTCAGGGGACGCACAAATTCCTGCGCGGCCCGAGTCATGACCACCTGCACGCGGAGGTCGCGCTCCTGCAGCAGGCGCACCACTTCCGCCGCCTTGTAGGCTGCAACCCCACCGCTGACGCCGAGGGCAATTTTCATAAATTCAACTCTGCTGCGGATCAACCCCAAAAATTCAAGCCGCGGATTAACGCAGAGGAACGCCGATAAACCTGACCCGAAGAACTGACCGTCACCAGTCTTCTATTGCACAGATGAGCTGTGCCGCCGCCGCGATTCAAGGGACCAAAAGCCGAGGCGAAGAAGTTGCCGGGTGCGGCAGCTATTCCTTCGGCAGGGCCTTGTCCAGCAACTCGCTGGCTACTTCGCTGGCCGACTTTTCCGGCTGCGGCACTACCCACTTCACCTTGCCGGAATCAATCTCGTCCATGGCGATGCGGCAGGGTTTGCGCGACATAGTTTCGACCATGGGCTTGGCGCCGGACTGCAGTTGCCGCGCACGGCGGGCGGCCACCAGGATGTAGCGGTAGTTGCTGTCGAACCCTTCGATGAGTTTCATGACACCTCCATACTGTGACCACTAGCCGGGAGTCGCCGAGAGGGCGAAGGAAGCCAGGATGGGCTGCAGCCGCTCGCGGATATTGGGCAGCAGGCAGCGCTCAGCCGTGGCCAGAATGTGCTTGTCGCCGTTGGATAATTTGCCTCCGGAACGGCGCAGGCGCTCGGAAAGCACAATCGCCTTAAGCTCGTCAATGGAATCTTCCAGGCGGTCGTTGATGAGAATATAGTCGTAACTCCGGTAATTCTCAATCTCTTTCGCAGCCGTTAGTAACCTCCGCTGGATCACGTCTTCGGCGTCCAGGCTGCGGTTGCGCAGGCGCCACTCCAGGGTCTTCTTGTCCGGCGGAAGAATGAAAATGCTCACCGCATCTTTGATTTTGCTCTTGATCTGCGCCGCACCCTGCACGTCAATGTCGAGCAGCAAGTCGTGCCCGCTGTGCTGGGCCTGTTCCAGGAATCGCCTGGCGGTACCGTAATAGTTGCCGAACACGTTGGCGTATTCCAGGAATTCGCCGCGCGCGATCATCTCCTCGAAATCCTCGATGGGAACAAAGAAATACTCGCGCCCGTTCTGCTCGCTGCCCCGGGGGCGGCGGGTGGTATAGGAAATGGAAAAATCCAGGTTGGAGATAAGCTTGCGTAACTCGTTAACCAGCGTGGATTTGCCCGAGCCCGAGGGTGCGGAAATGATGTAAACCGTGCTCATTCGATGTTCTGCACCTGCTCGCGCGATTTCTCGATTTCCGCCTTCATGGCCAAGCCTACCTGGGTGATGCGCAGGGCTTCACCGGCCACCCCTGTAGTTTTGGAGAGCAAGGTGTTGGCCTCGCGATTCATCTCCTGCAGCAGGAAATCCAGCTTTTTGCCTATTTCTCCGCCGCCGTCCAGCAGCCCGCGGAAGTGCTGGATGTGAGTATTGAGGCGGACCAGTTCCTCCTGGATGTCGCTGCGTTCGGCCAGCATGGCTGCTTCCTGGAGCACGCGTTCGGGCTCGGCTTGCGTCCCGACCAACTCCTGAATGCGTCCCCGTAAACGCTCGAGGTGGGCTTGCAGCATACCCCCGCGCAGCTTATCCACTTCCGCCGCGCCGGCTTGCAGCCGCGCCATGCGCTCGCGCAGTTCCCGCTCCATGCCCCTGCCTTCCTCGGCCCGCATCTCGTTCAGGCGATTGAGGATGTCATTGACTTTGGCCAGCACCGCCGCCTGCAGGTCGCCGTTGTCCCCGGCGGCGACGGAGGCATCCATGGCACCAGGTATTTTCAGCGCCGCGTTGAGGTCGGGTTCGCCGCTGATGCCGAGTTCCTGGGCCAGGCGGCGAAACGCTTCAACGTAGCCGCCCACCAGTTGGCGGTTTACAGAAAATCCCTGGCTGGCCACTGGTTCGAGGGTAAGCGTGACTTCCACGTGTCCGCGGGCCATTTTTTCCTTCAGCAAACGGCGCAGTTTCATCTCCAGTTCGCTGCTGTCGGAGGGCATGCGGAAGTGCAGGTCAAGAAAGCGGTGGTTTACCGACTTGAGCGCCAAGGTGAAGCCCAGGCGGCCATTGACCTGCCCTTTGGCCTGCGCGAACCCAGTCATGGAGTGGATGGACATGGGTTTTGGCCCTCAGCCCTCCGCGGCTCCGGCCTGCACTTTCTGGCTATCCCAATCCAGGAATTGCAGTTTGTACAGGCGGCGATAAGTGCCCAGGTGGCTCATCAAATCCTGGTGGGTGCCGATATCGGTGATGACCCCGTTTTCCAGCACCACGATGCGGTTGGCGTGGCGCACGGTGGAGAGGCGATGGGCGATCACGACCACGGTGCGGCCGCGCATCAGATTCTGCAGCGCCGATTGCACCAGGGCTTCCGACTCGCTATCCAGGGCGGAGGTGGCTTCGTCCAGAATCAGGATGGGGGCGTCCTTAAGCAGGGCGCGGGCAATGGCGATGCGCTGGCGCTCGCCGCCGGAGAGACGTACGCCGCGTTCGCCGATCACCGTCTTGTACCCCTCCGGGAGGGCTTGAATAAAGTCATGGGCGAGAGCGGCTTTGGCCGCGTCCATCACCCGCTCCTGTGGTACCCCCGGCTGGCCATAAGCGATGTTGTTGCGAACCGTATCGTTGAACAGCACGGTCTCCTGGGTCACGATGCCGATCTGGGCGCGCAGCGAAAGTAAGGTGAGGTCGCGCACATCCTGGCCGTCAATCAGCAGTTGTCCACCGGAGACATCGAAAAAGCGGGGAATCAGGTGCACCAGGGTGCTCTTGCCGGCGCCGCTGGAGCCCACCACGGCCAGCACCTCGCCGGAGTGCACGGTCAGGTCAATGTCGCGCAGCACGTCGCGGGCTTCGCCATTGGCGCCATAGTCGAAACTGACGTGGTTGAACCGGATGCTCTCGCGAAAGCGCGGCAGTTGGCGGGCGGCCGGCCTCTCCAGAACCACGTCCTGCTGATTCATGAAGTCAAAAATCGAACTGGAAGCGCCCAAGGCCTGCTGGAAGTTGTTGTTGAAGATAGCGAACTTGCGCACCGGCTCATAAAGTTTGTAAACCGCGATGATAAAGGCGACAAACACTCCGCCCGTGAACACCTGCGCCTTGATGAGGTCGCGGCCCAGCAGGAGCAGCAGGGCGATGCCGGCGGCGCCAATAATGTCCATGGTGGGCGAACTGATGGCGGCCGCGGCCACGGAGCGCAGGTTGGCGCGAAACAGGCGGCGTGCTGCCGCCCGGAAACGTCCGGCCTCCCACTCCTCCATCCCGAACGCCTTCACGATGCGGTTGCCGGTAATGGTTTCGTGCAGCAGGTTGTGAATGTCGGCCAGTTTGTCCTGGCCGCGGCGGGTGGTGTGGCGCACGCGCCGCCCGATTTTGCGCGCCGAAAGAATGACCAGAGGGATGAACAGCACCAGCACCCAGGCCAGCTTGCCGCCCAGCACAATGACCACTCCGGCCACGAAGATGAGCGTGAACACCTGCTGCAGAAATTCGGCCAGCACCGTGGACATGGCGTACTGCACGCGCTCAATGTCGTTGATGATGGCGGAGAGGAGGGTACCGGTGGAATGCTGTTGGAAGAAGGCCGCCGAACGCCGCAGGATGGAGTCGTGGACGTCGTTGCGCAGGTCGGTGATCATGCCGTAACCGGCATAGTTCACCAAATACGTGCCCAGGTAATCGAAAATGCCCTTTAGAACCGTGGCCGCAACCAGGGCGAAGGCGACCACCGTCCAGGCATTGCTGAAGTGGGAAGGGACGAAGCGCTGCAAGTAGACGGTGTGGTGCGTGCCGGGATAGGTGAACAGGGCCAGTTTCTTAGTCTGCGCCGCGGGATTGAGCACGGCGTCGAGGATGGGGCCAATGAGCAGCAGGCGGAAGGCATCCAGCAGGCCCACCAGAGCCATGGCAATGACCGAGGTCAGCAGTTGGACCCGGTAGGGTCCCACGTAGCGCAAAAGGCGCGTCAGTTGGCGCATAGGCCTGCGGAAAACAAAATATACACAGGGCAGCGCGAAGGCTGCTTGTCAACGATCAT
>Ga0187824_10000218_pt1 | contig 11007 bp, 4 predicted proteins | sample NC_wetland_sal_i_13_FD_132437 | JGI IMG/M metagenome (GOLD analysis project Ga0187824, IMG submission 132437) | Wetland sediment microbial communities from Neuse River Estuary, North Carolina, USA - SourceSoil_4 | ecosystem: Environmental > Aquatic > Freshwater > Wetlands > Sediment | place... | reverse complement strand
GGTGGGAAGTCCCTTTGGCTTGGGCGTGGCGGGCGTGCGAACCGATTTCACCGGCAAGTTCGCGATCGGGCTGACCGGCAATACGGGGGATAACCATCTTTACGTTTTCGCCATTGATCCCACCACCGGCGCGTTGTCGCCGGTGAATAATTCTCCGTTCGCCACCGTGACCTCTACGCCGCTCAACCTGCGCATTCATCCCAGCAGCCAATTCGTCTATAGCTTCGGACTGGACAGTAACAGTAACTTCGCGGCCCTCGAAGGCTTTGCCATCGATCCCAGCACCGGGGCGCTAACCGCCTTGAGCAACTCGCCGTTCACCACTCTGCCCATCGTGGCGGATTGCAAGTGGGACCAGGGCGGCGGGGAAGCCTTCTGCGCCGACGCCGTGACCAGCGCGTTCTCGGTCCTGGACACCAACGTTTCCACCGGTGCCCTGGCGCATACGGTGACGGATCTGACCGTTTCGAATGATGCGGTCCCATTCGCGCCCACGGATTAAGGCCTGAAGCCCTGGACTGAAGCCCTGGACCGAACCTGGCTGCCAAACCGCCGGCAGGTTCAAAATGCCTGCCGGCAGGTTAAAATGCCTTATCTCTATCCGAAGTCAGTCGGGGCGAAGTCGATCAGGGACGCGGAGCGCCCGGTCTGGCTGGGCCTGGTTTGGCCAGAAAGAGAATTCTTCATCCCGGATAACGGCAGTTGTACGCTTCGTCGTCTAAGCCAGTAGAGGCGTGTCCTCTCATCGAATTGTGGCCATAAAACTCAAGATCCCGACAGGCAGGCAGGCTGGCAGGACCGGATGGTTCACCCGCGACCCGCTACTGCAGGCGGCGCTGGTGATATTCCTCGTCCTCGCCACCACCGGCGGAGTCTTCCTCACTTATTACTACGTCAAGTTCGGGCGGATGATCGACCAGCGGTTCAAGGGCCCGGTGTTTGGTAACTCCGCCAGAATTTACGCGATTTCGCGCCCCGTCCAGTTGGGCGAAAAGATCGAGCCGAAAGAGATTGCGGTCCAACTGCGTCGCGCCGGCTATTCCGACAGCGATGGCAAATCGCCGATGGGCAGCTATCGCCTGTTCGAAGGCGGAATTGAGATCAAACCCGGCCCCGACTCCTATCACAGTCCGGAATCGGCCATTATCCGGGTCCAGGGCGGCAAGGTGCAGAGTATCAGCAGCAAGTCGGGCGATCTTTCCGCCTACGAACTTGAACCGCAGATGATCACGTCCCTGTTCGACGCCGGGCAGCGCTCCAAGCGCGAGCTGGTGACGTATGACGAAATTCCAAAGCTGATGGTGGATGCGGTTCTGGCCATTGAAGATCGGCGGTTTTTTCAGCATGGCGGCGTGAACTTCATCCGTCTGGCGGAGGCTACCTGGGTCGACCTGGTTCACGGACGGCATGAGCAGGGCGGTTCGACCATCACCATGCAGCTTTCCCGGGCGTTTTTCCTGACTCCGGAGAAGACGGTAAAGCGCAAATTGTCGGAAATGCTGATTGCTCTCGAGATGGAGCAGAAACTCAGCAAGCAGCAGATTTTTGAGTTCTATGCCAATCGCGTCGACCTGGGCCAGCGCGGTTCGTTCACCATCAGCGGCTTTGCTCAGGCGGCACGGGCATACTTCAACAAAGATTTGAAAGACCTGAGCCCGGCGGAGGCCGCGCTGATCGCCGGAATCATTCAGGCGCCCAGCTATCTCTCGCCCTATCGCCATCCCGAACGCGCCCTTGAACGCCGCAACCTGGTGCTGGACGCCATGGTCGAAACACATAGCCTCACCCAGGCGGAAGCGGAGAAAGCCAAGGCCACGCCGCTAAAGCTGGCGCCGCCCAACGTTGAAGCCAGTGATGCGCCCTACTTCGTCGATCTGCTGCGGGAAACGCTGATCAGCAAGCTCGACGAACGCCAGATGAACGACCAGGGCTACCGCATCTATTCGACCATTGATCCCGACCTGCAGAAAGCGGCAGCAGCAGCCGTCCAAACCGGAATGAAACTGGTCGACGACCAGGTCACCAAGCTGCGCACCCGGCGGACGAGGGTCGGAAAAAACAAGTATGAGACCAAGGTGCTGCCCGGGCCCCAGGCGCAAGTCGCGATGGTGGTCATGGATCCGCATACCGGCGAGGTCCTGGCGCTGGTGGGAGGGCGGAACTACGGAGTCAGCCAGCTGAATCACGCGGTGGCCAAGCGTCCCACCGGATCGATTTTCAAGCCCTTCGTCTACGCCGCCGCCATGAACACTGCCCTCGATGGTTCCAATCCCGTGTTCACCCCGGCCTCCATGGTGACGGATGCGCCCGGCTCGTTTGCCTACGGCGACCAGATCTACGAGCCCCGCAACTACAAAGAGGAGTACCACGGCGACGTAACCGCACGCTATGCGCTGGCCCTGTCTCTGAACAATGCAACCGTCAAACTGGCGGAAGAAGTGGGCTACGAAAAGGTGGCCGACCTGGCGAAAGCGGCGGGAATCACATCAGTGAAAGCCACGCCCGCCATGGCATTGGGCGCGTACGACGCCACTCCCATGGACATGGCTGCCGCCTACACCGTCTTTGCCAACTCCGGGGTACGCATTTCGCCGACCCTGGTGAATTCGGTGCGGAACGCGAGCGGCGATATCATCCTCGATTTCAAGCCGGAAACCCACCCTGTGCTCGACCCTCGAGTGGCCTACCTGATGACCACCATGATGGAAGGGGTAATGAATTTCGGTACCGCCTACCCGGTACGGCTGCGTGGTTTCACGGCTCCGGCAGCGGGCAAAACGGGAAGCTCGCATGATGGCTGGTTCGCCGGCTACACCAGCAATCTGTTGTGCATTGTGTGGGTGGGGTACGACGATTACAGCGATATCCGCCTGAGCGGAGCCCAGACTGCCGCTCCCATCTGGGCGGAGTTCATGAAGAAAGCCATCACCCTGCCCCAGTACGCTGACGCCCAGCCGTTCTCCCAGCCGGCGGGAGTGGTGGATGTGCAGCTCGATAAGACCACCAACCTGCTGGCCACGCCGGCCTGTCCCGAAGACTACAGCGCGGCCTTCATTGCCGGCACTGAGCCCAGCGAGACCTGCGACCAGGGCACCGGAATGCGCGGATTCTTCAGCCGTGTCTTTGGTTTAGGCGGCGACAAAGCGCTTCCGCCCCCACCCCCCGGGACCCAGCCCGCGGCCCCCGGCACCCCGGCCAGCGCCACCACCGAAGATCCCACTAAAAAGAAAAAAGGTTTTTTTGGCAAAATTGCGGGTATCTTTAAGGATGACAAACCGTCTAACGATCCGCCGCCCAACCCGGCGGACACCGGCGGTAAGAGTCCTCAGTAGACGAGCCCGCACCGAGTTGGCTCTGTCTTCAGGAGCGGACTTATGGGTCGTCAATCTCTGTTGTACGTCCTGCTGGCAGCGCTTCTCCCCACCCCTACCCTGCTGGCTCAGATTCATCACTTCGATCAAGCTCGTTCTTCCGAGCAGGTAGAGGTCAGCTCGCCTGTGGTTCGGCGCGCCGAGGCCCCTCCGGCCGATGCCACCGCCAAGAGTCTGGAACAGCGCGGCGACACTTTGCGATCCGAAAAAGCCTACCTGGACGCCCTCGACTACTACCGGGCAGCACTGGCGAAGAACCCGAGCAGCGCCGCGCTCTACAACAAAATTGGCATCAACGAGCTGCAGATGGCGCGCTTCCGCGAGGCCCGCAAGGACTTCGAGCGCTCGATCAAGATTGACCGGCAGTTTGCCGACGCGCACAACAATCTGGGCGTGATCTTTTATCTGGAGAAGAAGTATGGCGCCGCCATCAAACGCTATGAAGACGCCATCAAGCTGCGCGAAGATTCGGCGTCCTTCTACAGCAACCTGGGGGCGGCTTACTTTTCCAAGAAGGAATATGTGAAAGCCAGCCTGGCTTACAACCAGGCATTGCAGCTCGATCCCGACATTTTCGAGCGCACCTCTCACGCCGGGGTGCTGGCCCAGATGTCATCCCCGGGCGATCGCGCCCATTTCTACTATGTGCTGGCCAAACTCTATGCCAAGAGCGGGATCACCGACCGCTCGTTGCAATACCTGCGCCGGGCCATGGAGGAAGGCTATAAGGGGATCGATGAAGTGTACAAAGACTCTGAATTCGCCGGACTTCGCAAAGATCCCCGGTTCACCGAGCTGATGGCGGCCCGGCCGGTGGCCATTCCAGAGTAAACATCCGGCTTACAAATATTTACAAAAACCTACGAAACTTTTGCCCCGCGTAGTGTTTAATGGTTTCAATTACTCCTGAAAACAACAGGGTGAGTAAGGAGAAACGGTAGCCCATCGGTCGTCGACCCGAGCACGCCCCAAGCAGACGGCCGGTGGGTTTTTGTTTTGCTGGTGAGGAGAGTTTTCGGGTCGGCTCGGGTGTTCTTGGATAATCTTCCAAAGATTAGCTCTTGGGCATCAGGCGATCCTTTAAACCCTCGCAGCGCTACTACCTCAGCAGACTCCCGACGGGATTTTGATTTGGCGAAGAGCCAAAGGCTAAACGCTGGTAGCTGCTGTTCAGTTGCTGCCGGTGCTTTCCTTCCCGATGTATGTTTCGACCGCCTGTTTCCACTTCCCTTGCGCCTTCAGGATGAACTCGATTACGTCTCGCAGAGCGCCGTCGCCACCGGCATGAGGCGTCACATAATGTGACTCTTGCTTGACTTCGCGGCGGGCATTGGCCACGGCCACCGAAAATCCACAGTTGCGCATTACGGGAAGATCGATCACGTCGTCCCCGACAAAGGCAACTTCGCCGGCGTTCAGCCCTTCGTCGACCAGGATTTGTCGGAAAACTTTCAACTTATCCTGGCTGCCCTGGTGAACGTGTTCGAGCTTGAGATCGCGCGCGCGCAATGCCACGGTCTCGGAGTTACGCCGGGTAATAAGCCCGGTCTTGATGCCGGCAATGCGGGCGATCGAGATGCCGGCGCCGTCCTGAGCATGGAAGCCCTTGGCTTCAACCACGATCTGACCGCCGGTCGTTTGTACGGGAAACAGAAAGAGCTTGCCGTCCGTGAGGACGCCATCTACATCGAAGAGGAGCAGTTTTATTCTTTTGGCGCGGGCTTTGGCAGATAGTGTTTTCGGCATCGCGGCGATTTTAGCATTCGCCCACCTGCCTCCTTGCGCGCGAGTGAGCCACAGGATAGGAAACTGCCTTCCCAGCTTTTCGAAATCCCGGTCCGAAGTCACCAGCGTCGCTTGGTGCAAGTCCGAGAAGGCTGCCGCGATACAATCCACGTAAATGTTGTGGACGGCCTTGAGCTCGCCTGCTTTGAGAGTTTGGGGAATATCTACAGGAATCAGTTCGATGGGAAAGCGCACAAGGCAGGCCATTGTCCTCCTCGCAGACTCATTTCCAAGGCGCATTTACCGGCCGCTATTCGCGGCCGTGGGCGAATATTTTGCGAAAGTCTCGTGTTAGAATATCCCACCATGTTTCCTGTTCCCTCCTCACTCTCCTGGGCGCATCCTTTGGTCGCGGAGTGGTTTGTCCAGAAATTCGGCACGCCGACCGAACCCCAGGAACAGGGATGGCCGCACATCCTCGCCGGGCGAACGACTCTCATCTCTGCTCCCACCGGCTCAGGCAAGACGCTGGCTGCGTTTCTGGCCTGCATTGATCGCCTGGTGCGCAAAGCGCTGGAGGGCGATCTCGCCGACCGCACCGAGGTTCTGTATGTGTCGCCGCTGAAGGCGCTGGGCAACGACATACAGAAGAATCTTGAAGTGCCGCTCAGCCAGATTCTTCAGATGGCGGGCGATCGCGGATGGCTGATGCCGGAGATTCGCACCGCCGTGCGCACCGGCGACACGCTGATGCACGAGCGGCGAGCCATGCTGAAGCGGCCGCCGCACATTCTGGTCACTACGCCCGAGTCGCTGTACATCCTGCTGACCGCGGAAAAGAGTCGCGCCATCCTGCGCGATGTGGAAACGGTCATCGTTGACGAAATCCATGCCGTGGCCGACGACAAGCGCGGCGCCCATCTGGCGCTGTCGCTGGAGCGGCTGGAGGTGCTGACCTATCGCCCGCCCGTGCGCATCGGGCTTTCGGCGACCCAGAAGCCGATTGAGGAAGTCGCTCAGTTCCTGACCGGCAACGGCCGGCCGGCGCCGGTCATCGTGGATATCGGGCACCGGCGCAAGCTCGACCTCGCGGTGGAAGTGCCGGGCTCTGCCCTGGGACCGATCACCACCAACGAAATGTGGGACGAGGTTTACAACCGGCTGGTGGAACTGATTGAGCAGCATCGATCCACGCTGGTGTTCGTCAATACCCGGCGGCTGGCGGAACGCATCGCGCACCACCTGGGCGAACGGCTGGGCGAGGACAATGTGGCCGCCCATCATGGCAGCCTTTCCCGCAAGCTGCGCCTCGCGGCGGAACAGAAACTGAAAGAAGGCAAGATCAAAGTGCTGGTGGCGACCGCATCGCTCGAACTCGGCATTGATATCGGCACCGTGGACCTGGTGGTGCAGATCAGTTCGCCGCGGGCCATCGCGGTAGCGCTGCAGCGCGTGGGACGTTCCGGCCACTGGCGCGGTGCCGTGCCCAAGGGACGATTTTTCGCCGGGACGCGCGACGATCTTCTGGAATGCGCAGCGCTGGCGCGAGCCATCCGGCAGGGAGATCTCGACCGTCTGATCATCCCGGACGCGCCGCTGGACATTCTGGCGCAGCAGATCGTGGCCGCCTGCGCTGCAGAGAGCAGCAGCGGCCGGGTGGCGCGGGCGCCTCGCCCGCGAATGCCGCAAGTCGTATCAGGAGTGGGCGATTCGAAAGCAGAATCTTGGATGAACCCTACGGCGCCGGTCGATGCAGACCGCATGACTTCTGCCGCTCTCGAGACGCGGGCGGGGCGCCCGCGCCACACCAGCCCTGACGATGATGGCGGCTGGGATGAAGACGCACTCTTTGCACTGGTGACGCGGGCCTATCCCTACCGCAATCTTTCGCGCCCGACTTACAACTCGATACTGGAAATGCTTTCCGAAGGGATCGCCTCGCGGCGCGGGCGCTACGGCGCCTACATCCACCACGATCGGGTGAACCGGAAACTGCGGCCGCGCCGGGGCAGCCGGCTGGCGGCGATCACCAGTGGCGGCGCTATTCCCGAGACCGCTCTGTTCACCGTGGTCGCCGAACCGGATGGCGTGGTGGTCGGCACGCTCGACGAGGACTTCGCTGTCGAAAGCAATGCAGGCGACATCATGTTGCTGGGCAACAGCTCGTGGCGTATCCGCCGCGTGGAAGGCAAGTCGGGACGCGTATTGGTCGAAGATGCGCATGGCGCCCCACCCAGCGTTCCCTTCTGGCGCGGCGAGGCCCCGGCCCGGACCCAGGAGCTTTCGGCGCACGTGGCTGGTCTGCGAAAAGAAATCAGTGACCGTCTGCACAGCACTTCTCCGATTGGGGTTTCACAGAGCCAGCCCGCCGTGGCTGAGACGGTCGCCTGGTTGAAACAAGAGTGCGGGCTGGACGATTCCGGCGCCGAACAGGCCATCGAGTATGTCTTGCAAGGACGCGCCGTGCTGGGCGACGTTCCCACGCAAGACACGATTGTCGCCGAGCGCTTCTTCGACGAAGGCGGCGGGATGCAACTGATCATCCACGCGCCCTATGGCGGTCGCATCAACAAAGCCTGGGGACTGGCGCTGCGCAAGCGTTTCTGCCGCAGTTTCAATTTTGAGTTGCAGGCGGCGGCCACCGATAACGGCCTCAACATTGCGCTGGCGGAACAGCACAGCTTTCCGCTGGCCGATGTTTTTCATTTCCTCAACGCCGAAACCGTGCAACCCGTCCTGGAGCAGGCCGCACTGGCATCGCCGATTTTTGGCACGCGCTGGCGCTGGGACGCCAATCGCGCCCTGGCCTTGCTGCGCTTCCAGGGTGGAAAGAAAGTTCCTCCCCAGATCCAGCGCATGCGATCGGACGATCTGCTGGCATCGGTGTTCCCCGATGTAGCCGCCTGCCAGGAAAACATCGTGGGCGATATTCAGATTCCCGATCATCCCCTGGTGAAAGAGGTCATGAAAGACGTGCTCACTGAGGCGATGGATATCGATGGGCTCAAGGCGCTGCTCAGCGGCATTCAGGAAGGGCGGATCCGTTGCCTGGCGGTGGATACGCCGGTGCCGTCGCAATTCTCCCACGAGATCTTGAATGCGAATCCCTATGCCTATCTCGATGATGCCCCGCTCGAAGAGCGGCGGGCCCGCGCGGTTGAGATGCGCCGCATTCTGCCGGAATCGGTGCTGGAGGAAGTGGGCAAGCTCGATCCCGCGGCCATCGCGCAGGTGCGGCAAGAGGCCTGGCCCGATGTGCGCGACGCGGACGAATTACATGATGTGCTGCACACGCTTATAGCGTTTCCTGAAGCTGCCAATGCAGGTGTGGAGGCGGGCGACTCGCCCGCCCGAACCGAAGCCGCCGCCTGGAGCTTGAGCGGCATGCGTGAAGCCGGCGAGGACCGTCGAACTGCGCTCGACCGGACAGCCGGGGGCGGCTGTCCCCACGTGGATCGTAGCGCGGGCGAATGGCGGGGATATTTCGAAAGACTCCTGGAGCACGGGCGCGCTGCCCGGGCCGCGCACGCTGGCGTGAGTTACTGGGTGGCGGCAGAGCGCGCGACAACATTTTTACTGCTGTTCCCGGGCGCCCGGTTTGATCGCCCGGTCGCGGAAATCAGGGAGACTCCGTCATCCGCGGACGATGCGCTGCTGGCGCTGGTTACCGGTTGGATGTCGCACCTGGGGCCGGCAACCGCTTCGCAATTGGGCACTTTACTCGGCCTTCCCGCTCCTGAGATCGACAAAGCGCTGCTTCGGATGGAAGCTTCCGGGGCTTTGCTGCGAGGACAGTTCACCGGCACTGCCTCGCGGGCGGGGACGCCCGCGCCACACCAGCACGAGCCCGAACTTGAATGGTGCGAGCGGCGTCTGCTGGCGCGCATCCACCGGCTGACAGTCGCCACCTTGCGCAAGCAGATTGAGCCGGTCACGGCGGCGCAATTCATGCGCTGGCTTCTGCGCTGGCAGCACGTCGCGACGGAAGCGCAGGTTCAGGGGGAACGCGCCACCCTGGATGTGCTGCGCCAGTTGCAGGGATTTGAGATTCCGGCCAATGCCTGGGAGCGCCAGGTTTTAGGGCGGCGCATCGCCAACTATGATCCCAAGTGGCTCGACCAGCTTTGTCTTACTGGTGCGGTCGGCTGGGGACGCCTGTCTCCGCATCCCGCCACTCTCGACGATACCGCAGCCGGCAAGCGGCGTGTGATTCCGACCAGCGTGGCGCCCATCACATTTTTCGTGCGCGAAGAAGCCGATTGGATGATTCCCCATCGCGCCGACCATGGTTCCGATCTGGAGCAGCCCGAGGCGCGCGGTCTGAGCGAAGCCGCGCGGCAAGTTCTGGATTTCCTGCGGCAGCGGGGAGCGTCGTTCTTTGCCGACATTGTGCGCGGCACCGGGCGGCTCAAGGCCGAGGTCGAGACTTCCCTGTGGGAGCTGGTTGCCGGCGGACTCATTACGGCCGATGGATTCGACAACCTGCGCTCGCTGATCGATCCCAAACGCCGCGCCGGGCAGGGCAATGGGCGGGCTGCGCGTCCGCGGCACAGTACCGGACGCTGGGCGCTCTTGTACACGGACCAGGCAGCCGACCGCAATCGCGCCGTCGAAGCCACGTGCTGGATGCTGCTGAAGCGCTACGGTATCGTCTTCCGGGATTTGCTGGCGCGCGAGACCAACCTTCCTAAATGGCGCGAACTGCAGATGGCTTTCCGGCGGCTGGAAGATCGCGGCGAAATCCGGGGCGGCCGCTTTGTGGATGGCTTCCTCGGCGAACAGTTCGCCTTGCCAGTGGCTGTGGAGTCGTTACGTGCCACTCGCAAGCTGGCGCTCACTGGTGAGACCATCGTTTTATCGGCGGCCGACCCCCTGAACCTGGTGGGAATCCTGCTGCCGGGTGAGCGGGTTCCGGCCATTTCGGGCAAGACCGTTGCCTTCCGCGATGGAGTTGCGGTGAACCAAACCGACGCGGCGGACTCACCGCGATTGACCGCCATGGGCGACTAGAGAGATTCCGGACGAGGTTCGGGACTGAGGCTATTTGAAATCAGTTCTCGGTTGTCAGTTTTTTGTTCTGAGTGGTTGGAAAGAAGATCGGGAACCCGATGAGGGGGTCCCCCGGATTCCCGACCCGCGCATCCCGGCAGAATCTCTGAAAGCGCTTCCCCCATCGCTTTTTGCCGAAGCCGCGCTGCCCGCCTATGAGCACGTATCCAGCCGTTGCGCCAAAGCCTGATAAATAACCTGCAAGCCGTTGATCTTGTTGCCTTTGACTCGATGTGCCTAAACTTGATTCGAGGCCGGCACTTCTATCCAAAGGGATAGGGCATATCTGTTCGGATAGTGGAACAAAATCGTTGCCCGCGTTCGGCGCCCTCCGGGAATGTGCTAATCCTTGAATCGCGAAGGAGGCGCGCCATCCAGTGAAGCCCAGAAACCATGCAGCCGCGGATTCCCCGGCGGCAGAGATAGCCGGCAGCGCGCAGCACAACCTGGTCGGTGACAGCGCTGCCATGAAACAGGTATACCGCTTCCTTTGTCGCGTGGCGCCGACCGAGTCAACCGTGCTGGTGGGCGGCGAGAGCGGGACCGGAAAAGAATTGGTGGCCCGCGCCATTCACCGCAACAGTCCGCGGGCCAGCCGGCCTTTTGTCGCCATCCACTGTGCGGCGATTCCGGAAGGCCTGCTGGAAAGCGAGCTCTTCGGCTATGAGAGGGGCGCGTTCACGGGCGCGGCGGGCCGGAAGAAGGGCCGTCTCGAAATGGCTGACGGCGGCGTAGTTTTTCTGGACGAAATCGGCGAATTGGCGCCGGCGCTTCAGGTCAAGCTGCTGCGCGTGCTGCAGGAGCGGGAGTTCGAACGCCTGGGCGGTTCCCGCGTCATCCCGGTCGACATGCGTCTCATCGC
>Ga0187824_10000217_pt1 | contig 11011 bp, 10 predicted proteins | sample NC_wetland_sal_i_13_FD_132437 | JGI IMG/M metagenome (GOLD analysis project Ga0187824, IMG submission 132437) | Wetland sediment microbial communities from Neuse River Estuary, North Carolina, USA - SourceSoil_4 | ecosystem: Environmental > Aquatic > Freshwater > Wetlands > Sediment | place... | reverse complement strand
TGGGCAGCACATCCGCGAGGACGACCTCGCGCACCACATGAGCAAACAGGGGACGCCGACGATGGGCGGCCTGCTCATCCTGTTCGCGGCGACGGTCGGCTTCCTGCCGGTGTCGCACCTCCGCCTGCAGTCGCTCACCGTGCTGTTCGCGACGCTCTCCTGCGGCGGGATCGGCTTCCTCGACGACTTCACGAAGCTCCGGCACCGGCGCTCGCTCGGGTTGCGCGGCCGCTGGAAGATGTTGCTGCTCGCAGCGGTGACGGTCGTCGTCGCCGTCGTCGCGCGGCACCTCCAGCTCTCCACGGACGTCTACATCCCGGTGGCGGACGTGTCGCTCCCGCTCTCGTGGGCGTGGTACCCGTTCCTCTTCCTCGTCATCGCCGGCGCATCGAATGGGACCAATCTCGCCGACGGCGTCGACGGGCTCGCCGCCGGGACGGGGATCATCGGGCTCTTCACCTTCATGGCGATGATGGTCGTGTCGTACGTGCGCTCGAGCCCGGTCCCCGCACACCGCAACCTGACGAAGCTCGACCTCGCGATCATCGGCGCCGCTCTGATCGGCGGGATGGTCGGCTTCCTCTGGTACAACGCGTTCCCGGCCGAGGTGATCATGGGCGACACCGGATCGATGGCGCTCGGCGGCGCGCTCGCGACCTTCTCGATCATGACGAAGACCGAGGTGCTGCTCCTCCTGATCGGCGGCATCTACGTCGTCGAGGCGCTGTCGGTGATCATCCAGGTCGCGTCGTTCAAGTATCTCCGGCGGCGCGTGTTCCTGATGGCGCCGATCCACCACCACTTCGAGATGAAGGCGTGGTCCGAGACGAAGATCATGGTGCGGTTCTGGATCGTCGCCGGGATTCTCTGCTCCGCGGGGTTCGCGTTGTTCTATCGCTACTACTTCCACCAGTCGTGACCACGGTCATCTGCGTGCTCGGGGCCGAGGCCGCGCGCGCGGCGCTCGACCACTTCGACGGCTACGACGAGATCGTCATCCTCGAGCCGTCGGTGGACGAGCTCGAGCGGCTGCTGAGGGAGCTCGCCGATCCGCGGCTCGACTATCTGCTCGGCGAGCTGCCCGTCCTGCCGTTGCCCGACGCGTCGGTCGACCACGTCGTCGGGGCCGACGGCGCCGACCCCGAGGTGGCGCGCGTCCTGAGGTAGAGGGCCAGGCGGCTCGGGGGAGAAGTACGCGCGGATGAGCGACCTTCCGCGCCGCGCGCTCGTGCTGGGGCTCGCCGTGACCGGCGAGGCGGCCGCGCTCGCACTCGCCGCGCGCGGGGTGGAGGTGGTGGTCAGCGACCGCTCCGGTGGTGCCGACCCGGGCAGGCTCGCGGGCACCGGCGTCGAACTCCGACTCGGGACGGAGGACGCTGCGGTGCTGGAGGGAGTCGACGTGGTCGTGAAGAGCCCGGGCGTGCCGGCGGAGTCGCCGGTGGCCGCGGCGGCCCGCGAACGTGGAATCCCCATCTGGAGCGAGATCGAGCTCGGCTGGCGGCTGCTGCCCGGGAACCCGGTGGTCGGGGTGACCGGCACGAAGGGGAAGACGACCACGGTCCGGCTGCTCGGGGCGATGTTCGCCGCCGCCGGGATCGACGCCGTGCTCGCAGGCAACGAGCACGTGCCCCTGAGCGAAGTCGCGCTCACCGTCGGCGCGGGGACGTGGATCGTCTGCGAGCTGTCGAGCTTCCAGCTCGAGCACGTGGAGACGCTCGCGTGCGAGATCGCCCTCCTCCTCAACCTCGAGCCCGACCATCTGGACCGGCACGGGACCTTCGAGGAGTATCGCGCGGCGAAGCTCCGCATCTTCGAGCGGGCGAAGATCGCGATCGCGCCCGGCGACTTCTCCGCCGAGGACCCGCTGCCCGCCGAGCCGGTCATGCCCGGTGCCCACAACCGGGCGAACGCCGCCGCCGCAACTGCGGTCGCGCGCGCCGCCGGCATCCCCGACGAGGCAATCGCGGAGGCGCTGCGCACGTTCGCAGGCGTGCCGCACCGGCTCGAGCTCGTCCGCGAGCTCCGCGGCGTGCGCTACGTCAACGACTCGAAGGCGACGAACACGACGGCTGCCCGCCGTGCGGTCGCCTCGTACGACGCGCCGCTCCACCTCATCCTCGGCGGATACATCAAGGGCGAGGACTTCGGCCCGTTCGCAGCTGCGCTGCCGGACAATGTCCGCTCCATCCATCTCATCGGCGCCGCGACCGACCAGCTTGCGGCGGCGCTCGACGCGGCCGGCCGCACGTACGCGCGCGACGGCGATCTCGCGCACGCGATCGAGCACGCGACGGCGGATGCGCAACCCGGCGACATCGTCCTGCTCTCGCCTGCGACGTCGAGCTTCGACCAGTTCCGCAACTTCGAGGAGCGCGGCGACACGTTCCGCCGCCTCGTCGAGGAGCTGCGGTGAAGAACAGAAGCCTCGAGTGGCAGATGCTCGTGCTCGTCACGCTCGCGCTGACGGCGTTCGGGCTGATCATGGTGTACAGCGCGACGTCCGCGTCCGCTGCGCTAGGCGGCGCCAACCCGGCCGGCTACGTCGAGCGGCAGGCGATCTACGCGCTGCTCGGCTTCGCCCTCCTCGTCGTCGCGGCACGCACGGACTTCCGCAAGCTGAAGGCCGTCGCGCCGCCGCTCGTCGGCGTCGCGCTCTTCCTCTGTCTTGCAGTGCTCGTCATCGGCACGCGCGTGAACGGCGCGCGCCGCTGGATCGGCGTCGGCTCGTTCACGTTTCAGCCGTCGGAGCTCGCGAAGCTCGCGCTCGTCGTCTGGGCTGCCGCGTACCTCTCGCGCCGTCCCGCGCCGCGCACGCTGAAGGAGCTTGCCCGGCCGATCGGCCTGCTCGTCGGGCTGTTCTGCCTGCTCGTCCTCGCGGAGCCCGACCTCGGCACCGGGATCACGATCGTCGTGATGATCGGTGCGGTCCTCCTCGTCTCGGGGACGCCGCTGCCGACGCTCGGCGTCGCGTACACCATCGTCTTCGGCGCCGGCGCGATCGCCGCATGGTCCTCGCCGTACCGGCGAGCGCGGCTCTTCACGTTCCTCGACCCGTGGAAGGACCCGCTCGGCGCCGGCCTGCAGAATGTGCAGGCGCAGATCAGCCTCGGCTCGGGCGGGATCTTCGGCCGCGGCCTCGGGCAGGGGATCGAGAAGATCCACTATCTGCCGGAGGCGCACACCGACATGATCTTCGCCGTCATCGGCGAGGAGCTCGGCCTCGTCGGGGCGGCCGTCCTCGTCGCCGGCTACTGCGCGTTCGCGTACGCCGGTCTGCGGCTCGCGATCGCGTGCAAGGACCCGTTCGGGAAGCGGCTCGCCGCCGGCATCACCGCGCTCGTCTGCGGGCAGGCCGCCATCAATCTCGCGGCGGTGCTCGGCCTCGCGCCGCTCACCGGCATCCCGCTCCCGTTCGTCTCGTACGGAGGCTCGAGCCTGGTCATCACCCTCCTCGGGGTCGGAATCCTCCTTAACATCGCTCGTGGCCATGCAGGGGCAAAGACAGCTTCGGTGCCTGATCGCGGCAGGCGGGACGGTCGGGCATCTCGCCCCGTCGCTCGCGGTGGCGGAAGCGCTGCGCGAGCGCGGGGTGGCGGTGACGTTCGCAGGGTCGCCGGATCGCGTCGAGGCTCGGCTCGTTCCTGAGCACGGCTACCCCTTCGACGCCTTCGCGGTCGCAGGCTTCCCCCGCCGGCCGGGGGCGGAGCAGCTGCGTGCGCTCGCGCTCGCGGCGGTCGCGCCCGTCGCGTGCCTGCGCATCCTCGAGCGGCGCAAGCCCGACGTCGTCCTCGGCGGCGGCGGGTACGTCGCCGGGCCGATGGTGCTCGCCGCCCGGCTGCGCGGCATCCCCGCGGTGCTGACCGAGGCGGACGCGCATCTCGGGCTCGCGAACCGCCTCGCCGCGCCCTTCGCGGAGCGCGTGTTCCTCGCGCTGCCGGTGCCGGGCCGGAACGGCGCGAAGTACGTCAGCGTCGGGCGGCCCGTGCCCATGCGCTCGCGCGCGGCGCCGCGCGCGGAGGCGCGCGCACGGCTCGGGCTGCCGGCGGACGGGCCGGTCGTGCTCGTCTTCGGCGGGTCGCTGGGGGCGCGCCTCCTCAACGACCTAGCCGTCGACGCGTGGGGGAAGGAAGGCCCCGCCGTCCTCCATCTGTCCGGCGAGCGCGACTATGCGTTGCTCCGCGACCGCGTGAGCCGTCCCGACTACGTGCTGCTGCCGTTCCTCCACGAGATCGGGCTGGCGTACGGCGCGGCCGACGTCGCGGTCGCGCGCGCAGGCGGATCCGTGTGGGAGCTCGCCGCCGCCGGGCTTCCCGCCGTGCTCGTGCCCGGCGAGTTCGCGACCGGCGGCCACCAGCGCAAGAACGCCGACTGGTTCGCCGGGGCCGGCGGCGCGATCGTCGTCCCGGAGTCGGACGTGCGCCGCGTGCCCGAGGTCGTGCAGACACTGCTCGCGGACCCGGAGCGGATCGGGGCGATGTCCGCGGCGATGCGGGCCGCCGCGAAGCCGGAGGCAGCGGAGAGGATCGCGGATGAGCTCGTCGAGCTCGCAGCCGCTCGCGGGTAGGCGCATCTGGATCGCCGGCATCGGCGGTGCGGGCATGAGCGCGTACGCCCTGCTCGCGCGCGCGTGGGGGGCCGAGGTTGCGGGGTGGGACCGCGTCGACACGCCGTACCTCGCGCACCTCGACGGCGTCGACGTGACGGTCGCGCCCGATCCGCCGGGCGCGCCCGAGGGCTGGGAGGTGTACGTCTCGACCGCGTTCGCCGGCCGCGTGGAGGGCCGTCCGCGCGCGGAGCTCCTCGCAGAACTCGTGTCGCTTCGCCGGTCGATCGTCGTCGCGGGCGCGCACGGGAAGACGACGACGAGCGCGATGATCGCGTTCTGCCTCGACCGGCTCGGTCTCGACCCGGCGTTCGTCATCGGCGGAGACGTCCCACAGCTCGGCGGCAACGCGCGGGCGGGGGAAGGCTGGCTCGTCGTCGAAGGCGACGAGTCGGACCGCTCGGTTGCGGCGCTGCGCCCCGACATCGCCGTCCTCCTCAACGTCGACCTCGACCACCACACGACCTTCGCGTCGCGTGCCGAGGTCGAAGAGCTGTTCGACGCGTGGCTCGCAACCGTGCCCCACGTCGTGCGCGCGGAGGAGCTCGCACCGGTCGACCTCGAGCTCGCAATCCCCGGCGAGCACAACCGCCGCAACGCCGCCGCCGCGCTCGCCGCGCTCGAGCTCGCGGGCGTCGAGGGAGCCGAGCGCGTCATCGGCGAGTTCGCCGGCGCGGGACGCAGGCTGCAACGGCGCGGCGAGGGCCTGCTCGACAGCTACGCCCACCATCCGGCGGAGATCGCCGCCGACATCGCCGCGGTGCGCGACGGCGGCCGCGTCGTCGCGCTCTTCCAGCCGCACCTCTACTCGCGCACGAGATACCTCGCGTACGAGTTCGCGGTCGCGCTCGCGACCGCAGACGCGGTGTGCGTCACCGAGATCTATCCGGCGCGCGAGGAGCGGCTCCCGGGCGTGAGCGGCCGCGTGATCGTCGACGAGCTCGCCCGCGTGCGTCCGGGCATGCCCGTGGGCTGGGCGCCGACGCTCGAGGACGGAGCGCGGATCGTCTCCGGCTGGAGACGCCCCGGCGACGTCGTCCTCACCCTCGGCGCCGGCGACGTCGACCGCGCGGCGGAGCTGCTGTGACCGATCTCGCGCGGTACACGACGCTCGGGACGGGCGGCCCGGCGCGCGAGTTCGCCGAGCCGCGGTCGGCGGCCGAGGTCGAGGAGCTGCTGCGCCGCGGCCTTCCGGTCGCGACGGTCGGGCTCGGGTCGAACCTGCTCGTCGCCGACGCGGGTGTCGACGCGCTCGTACTCAAGCTCGCGGGCGAGCTCGCCGCCGTGGAGGTCGACGGCGACGTCGTGCGCGCCGGCGGCGGCGCGGCGAACGCCGTCGTCCTCCATCGCGCGCGGGCGGCCGGCCTGGGCGGCTTCGAGTTCGCGTGCGCGATCCCGGGGACGATCGGGGGCGGCATCTGGATGAACGGCGGCGCGTACGGCGGCGACTTCTCCGGGGTGCTCGTGCGCGCGCTCGTCGCGACCGCCGACGGGACCGGCTGGCTGTCGCCCGCCGAGCTCGGGTTGTCGTACCGGCATTCGAACCTCCGGCACGGCCAGGTGGTCGTCCAGGCCGAGCTGAAGCTGACCCCGCGGCCGCCCGACGAGATCAAGGCGACCGTGCGCGACCTCAACGCGCGGCGAAAGGCGGCCCAGCCGACGAACCGGCGCACGTTCGGCAGCGTCTTCAAGAACCCGGACCACGAGCTGAGCGCGGGACGGATGCTCGAGGCGTGCGGGCTGAAGGGCCATCGCATCGGCGGCGCGCAGATCTCGCCGAAGCACGCGAACTTCATCGAGAACGCCGGCGGCGCGCGCACCGCCGACGCGCTCGCGCTCATGGCGGAGGCACGCCGGCGCGCGCGCGAGCAGTTCGGCGTCGAACTCGTCCACGAGGTCGAGCTCCTCGGCGACATCCACGTCGAGTAGGAGCAGCCGCAGGCGCGGCGAATCTCGGAACGTGGCCGCAAGGCGGCGTCTGCTTGCCATCGCGATCGCCCTGCCGCTCCTCGGCGCGGGCGCCTACTTCGGCGCGCGCGATACGTCGACCTTCGCGGTCCGCACGATCGACGTGCGCGGCGGCACGCCCGCCCTACAGGCGAAGGTGCGGGCGACGCTCGCGCCGCTGCTCGGCCGCAGCCTGCTCGCGCTCGACGGGCGCGGCCTGGAGCGACGCGTCGACGACCTCCCCGACGTCGTGTCCTCGACCTACGACCGGGCGTTCCCGCACACGCTCCGCGTGCGGGTCGTGCCCGAGGTCCCGGTCGCCGTGCTCCACCGCGGCAAGCAGACATGGCTCGTGTCCGGGCGCGGCCGGGCGATCGAGGAGATCAAGAACGGCACGCGGCCGGGCCTCCCGCGCATCTGGGTGCCGACGGCCGCGCAGGTCTCGCCCGGCGCGTTTCTCGCGCCCGCCGACGGCGGGACGGCGGCCCGGGCGCTCGAGCTCGCGGCCGGCTTCCCGGCACGCTTCTCCACGGTGAGCTTCGCGCACGGCGAGCTGACGATGCGGCTGCGGCTCGGCGTCGAGCTCAGGCTCGGCGACCCGGTCGACGTCCGGCTCAAACTCGCCATCGCGCGCCGCGCGCTCCGCCTGCTGCCGCCCGGATCGACCTACCTCGACGTGACCGTCCCCCAGCGTCCGGTCGCGGGCTCGAACCCTCAAGTCTCCACTTCAGCTTCAGGGTTGTCGGGCTGAAGCTCGATTGACAGCAGGGTTTTCCACAACTACCCTGCGCGCCGAAGTCCCTGCTTCTGCCCCCTATCTCCACTAAAGGTTCAGGTGTCGGCCCCATGAGCATGCGCGACCAGTCCGGCAACTACCTCGCCGTCATCAAGGTCGTCGGTGTGGGCGGCGGCGGAACGAACGCCGTCAACCGCATGGTCGACGCCGGCCTCACCGGCGTCGAGTTCGTGGCGGTCAACACCGACGCGCAGGCGCTGATGATGTGCGACGCCGACGTGAAGATCCACATCGGTTCGAAGGAGACGCGCGGCCTCGGCGCCGGCGCCGACCCCGCGGTCGGCCTCGCAGCCGCGCAGGAGAGTCGCGACGAGCTGAAGGAAGCGCTGAAAGGCGCGGACATGATCTTCGTCACCGCGGGCGAGGGCGGCGGCACCGGCACGGGCGGAGCGCCCGTCGTCGCCGAGCTCGCGCGCGAGCTCAACGCGCTCACGGTCGGCGTCGTCACGAAGCCTTTCGTGTTCGAAGGGCGCAAGCGCTCGCAGCAGGCCGAGCTCGGCATCCAGAACCTCCGCGACCGCGTCGACACGCTCATCGTCATCGAGAACGACCGCCTGCTGCAGGTGGTCGAGAAGCGGACGAGCGTCGTCGAGGCGTTCCGCATGGCGGACGACGTCCTCCGCCAGGGCGTGCAGGGGATCACCGACCTCATCACCGTGCCCGGGCTCGTCAATCTCGACTTCGCCGACGTCCGCACGATCATGCGCGACGCCGGCTCCGCGCTCATGGGCATCGGCATCGCGGCGGGGGAGAATCGGGCAACCGAGGCGGCGCGCGCTGCCGTGTCGTCGCCGCTCCTCGAGACGTCGATCGAAGGCGCGACCGGGATCCTCCTGAACATCACCGGCGGGCCGGAGATCGGCCTCTTCGAGGTGAACGAGGCGGCCGAGGTGGTCACGAGCGCCGCCGACCAGAACGCGAACGTCATCTTCGGCGCCGTCATCGACGACTCGCTCGGCGACGACATCCGCGTCACCGTCATCGCCACCGGCTTCGGGCCGTCCCGGCGCCGGCGGCGCCGCGAGGGCGCGCTCGAGGCTCCCGTCCCGGCCGGGACGCCGGGCGGCGGCTTCGAGATCCCGGACGAGGCGCTCGACGTGCCCTCGTTCCTGCGCGAAGACTGACCGGAGGTTTAGCGGGGCCGCGCTGCGGCTACAGAGCGGGTGCCCTCAAGGGTTGGCGACCATCAAACGCCAGCCCCACGACCCGGTCCGCCGCCCCGGTATGGCTTCGCCGTATCGGGGCGGCCCCGTTTTGGGGGCGGGAAATGCTGAGCATTTCCGGCCGGGGAGGTACCCGCTTCTTACGGGCATGGGCGAAGGCTCGGTTCTGCGCGCGCGGTGGTGGCTTCGCCATCCCCGTGCGCTTCCTCCGACCGGCCCGAACGCTTCGCGTTCGTCCCGGCCCCTGGCGGTTTGTTGCGGATAAGGCTTCGAGCGGCCACGCACTAGGATCGAGCCGGCATGTCGCAGACCCTTCTCCGCACGCCGCTCCACGACCGGCACGTCGAGCTCGGTGCGCGGATGGTCCCCTTCGCCGGCTGGGAGATGCCCGTGCAGTACGAGGGCGTCATCCAGGAGCACCGCGCCGTCCGGACGGACGCCGGCGTCTTCGACGTCTCCCACATGGGCGAGGTCATGGTCGAGGGCCCGCAGGCGACGGCCCTGCTGCAGAGCCTCCTCTCGAACGACCTCGAGCGCATCGCGCCCGGCGAGGCGCAGTACACGCTGCTCACGAACGAGCGCGGCGGGATCATCGACGACCTCATCGCCTACCGCCTCGGCGACTGCCGCTACCTGTTGATCGTCAACGCGTCGAACCGCGACACCGACTTCCGTTGGATGAAGGAGCGCGAGATCCGCGGCTCCGACGTGACGGACGTCTCCGACGAGTACGCGCTCCTCGCCGTGCAGGGGCCGCGCGCGATCGAGCGCCTCGGCCTGCAGCCCGCGAAGGCGTTCACGTTCGCCGAGGAGACGGTCGACGGCGTCGAGGTGATGGTGAACCGCACCGGCTACACCGGCGAGGACGGGTGCGAGCTCCTCTGCATGTCCGAGGACGCAGTCGCCCTCTTCGACGCCGTCCTCGCGCGCGGCGTCGCCCCGTGCGGGCTCGGCGCGCGCGACACGCTGCGGCTCGAGGCGTGCTATCCGCTGCACGGCAACGACATCGGCCCCGACACGGACCCGATCTCCGCCGCGCTCGGCTGGACGTGCGCGCTCGGCAAGGAGTTCACCGGCGTCGAGGTCGTCCGCCGCGTGAAGGAGGACGGGCCGGCCCGCAAGCTCGTTCCCTTCGTCATGGAGGAGAAGGCAGTCCCGCGCCAGCACATGGCGATCGGGGGCGGGGGCGAGGTGACCTCCGGAACGCATTCGCCGATGCTCGACGTCGGCATCGGCATGGGATACGTGCCGGCCACGATGGCGGGCGTCGGGACGGAGCTGAAGATCGACGTGCGCGGCAAGACGCGCACCGCCAGGGTCGTGAAGCGACCGATCTACGAGAGGGAGGGCTGAATGGCCGCCGCGGAGTCATATCCCGACGACCTGCGCTACCACGAGGAGCACGACTGGGCCCGCATCGACGGCGACGAGGCCGTGCTCGGCATCACGTGGTTCGCCGCCGACGCGCTCGGCGAGCTCGTGCACTTCGAGGCGCCGGCCACCGGCGCGACGGTGACGAAGGACGCGTCGTACGGCGAGGTCGAGTCGGTCAAGGCCGTCTCGGATCTCATCGCGCCGCTCTCGGGCGAGGTGCTCGAGGTGAACCAGAAGGTCGTGGACGCGCCGGAGACGGTGAACGAGGACCCGTACGGTGAAGGGTGGCTCATCCGCATCCGGCTGAGCGACGCCTCCGAGGTCGACGCGCTCCTCGACGTGAGCGCGTACAAGAACGTGCTGGCCGAGTCGTGACCCACCCGTTTCTGGCCCTCACCGAGAGCGACAAGGAGGAGATGCTCCGGACGATCGGCGTCTCGTCGGTCGACGAGCTCTTCCGCGACCTTCCCGCCGGCGTGCGCTTCGGCCGCGAGCTCGATCTCGAGCCGCCGCTCTCCGAGCAGGAGCTCTCCGCGCACATGGCCGAGCTCGCCTCGCGCAATGTCGACACGACGCGCGAGCTCTCGTTCCTCGGCGCCGGCATGTACGACCACTACGTTCCCGCCGTCGTCGAGACGGTGCTGCAGCGCGGCGAGTTCCTCACCGCGTACACGCCGTACCAGCCGGAGATGAGCCAGGGTGTCCTGCAGTCGATCTTCGAGTACCAGACGGCGATCTGCGAGCTCACCGGGATGGACGTCTCCAACGCATCCGGCTACGACGGGACGACCGTCACCGCGGACGCGTGCTTCATCGCGAAGCATGCGACCGGCCGCTCGAAGATCGTGATCACGGAGGCGACGAACCCGCAGGTGCGCCAGGTCGTGAAGACGTACGCGCCCGGCTTCGGCCTCGAGGTGGTGGAGGTCCCGCACAGCGGAGGGACGACGGACGTCGACTCGCTGGCGGCCGCGGCGAAAGACGCCGCCGCGGTGATCTTCCAGCAGCCGAACTTCTTCGGCTGCCTCGAGCCGGCGCCCGACCTCGCAGCGGCGGCGAACTACGCGGAGGCGCTCGCCATCGCGCACGTCGACCCGCTCTCGCTCGGCGTGCTCGAGGCGCCGGGTA
>Ga0187824_10000216_pt1 | contig 11034 bp, 9 predicted proteins | sample NC_wetland_sal_i_13_FD_132437 | JGI IMG/M metagenome (GOLD analysis project Ga0187824, IMG submission 132437) | Wetland sediment microbial communities from Neuse River Estuary, North Carolina, USA - SourceSoil_4 | ecosystem: Environmental > Aquatic > Freshwater > Wetlands > Sediment | place... | reverse complement strand
GCGATGTGGGGACGGGAGGAGATGGGATCTGCTCCCGGTTGATCTCACAAGCCTCACCCAGTCCTTGCGTGCGCGCTAGAAGAGGCTCGCAAGCTGATGTCCCAGCCACTACTATAGTTAGTTTCGCATCGACCGATTGAACTTCTTCCGCTCATCAGGAACAGCTCGCGAGGCCGCGAGAAACCTGTCTTTTCTGACAGTCGACATTCCTTGCAAATCCTTCGATAAGAAATATCTATGGTGTACTGGGCCAACTTCGGCCCTGCTTACCGCGGGATGCTCACCGCATGCGGGTCGGGCGCTTCTGGAGGCTGGTGGAACAATATGGGTTCGTGAGGCCGCTGCAAAAGATGCATAGGAGGGAGACCATGGAGGAATTTCAACGAACGAATGCGAACAACAGCCTAGTCGGATTTTCCTGGCGACAAGCGACACTTTCGCCCGTGCTCTTGACCCTGTTCGTTCTGGCCGCTGCGGGGGTGGTTCTAGGTGTGTACAGCAGTAACCACCAAAGAAGCATGACCCGTGAGATGTCTGCGCGTGAATCGGATCTGAACGCAACCATCGGCCAATTGCACAGCCAGTTGCAAGATGCCACAACGAAAATCAACGACATCACCGCCGTTCAGTCAGCCCTGGCCAACGCGGCGGCCACGACATCTCAAACGGACGCGCGCGTTGCTGCCGCCGCTCAATCCCAAGCGCGCGCCGCCGCTGCGGAGGCAACCATGCAGTCCGCTCGCCTGCGGATGCTACAGTCGGATGTAAACGATCAGCAGATGAAGCTTCAGGCCACGCAGGCAGAAATCGCCAGGGCACGCTCCGATCTGGAAGGTAACTTGAACTCGACTCGCAATGAGCTGAATGGCTCCATTGCCAGGACTCACGAGGAGTTAGTCGCACTCGAAAGGCGCGGCGAGCGGAGCTATTTTGAGTTCGATGCCGCCAAGTCCAAGCAGTTCGTGCATGCCGGACCGCTGAACCTTACTCTCAGCAAAACGGATACCAAGCGCGCAAACGTTGACTTGATGCTGATGGTGAACGATCGGGAGATCAGTAAGAAGGGAGTCAACTTGTACGAGCCCGTGTGGATCTACGAGACTCAGGATGCGCAGCCGGTGCAAGTCGTAATTAACAAAATCGAGAAGAACTGGGTGCACGGATATGTCAGCGCGGCAAAATACAGCCGGGCGGAGCTGAGCACCAATTCGGCGCCAGCAGCGCCTCCGCCTCCCACGCGATGAGGAACGCCCGCTGCGGTCAAGTTATCGGACGCGGCCGCGACCCTCTGCTTTACGTAAGCAGCTTGGCTTCCATTGTCTTTTATTTTGTGAAGGTTTGGACAACCTGTGAGCGCTGATTTCTGAAAGTTCGATTTCGTGCTTCTTGGATGAGTCCCGCATGGCGTCCGAGGCCACCCGGGCATAGAGTATTGACTCGGATAGAGCCCTAATTTGCCGCCATCTTGAACTTCCCTACTGCCTCTCGCCCTGCGACTACCACTTCGCTTATTTTTTGCTGGCCACGATCCAAGACGTCCATCACGCGCAGACGGGTCTGCCGAACCTTTTCATTGGTTGTATCTATTCCATTCAGAACCCTGTTTGCGATCCGCAGTCGAGTCTCTGTCCCGGATCTCGGAGCAAGAATCATGCTCAACGCAACACCGATCCCAATTCCGGCCATCAAGTACGCAAATACGTCATTTCGATTATTGCTTTGAATTGTTAGATCTTGTACAGCACCTTGTTTCTCCACACATCCTCCTTGGGGGCCACTTTACCGCGCTCATCTCGATTTCCTGAATCCGGTCGCAGAACCTCGCTGCTGCAGTCTTCGACGCCATCCCTGCAAACTTCAGTTTAGATCACGTGGCGCTTGCGACCTCTTCCTGCGCAGGTGGCCTCGAAATCACGTCCATCACTACTCATATTGTTTCTAAATCTTCAGCAATTGTTCAGCCACTGGCAGTAGTGCCAGCCCTGCTACCGCTTACATCACATCGCAATCAATCCTCAGTGAAAAGAATCGCATTGAAATGCTTGGGCCGGTCCTCTCATTCTGACAATCCCGGTGGTCCCAATAGGTCGATGCAACGCTTGCTCAAAGTCTTCTTGTTGGAGTCTAGGAGGCTGATTTCGTTCGCGGGCGTCAACCCAAACAAAGCAAAAGCCCCGGTTAGATTCTGATTGAGTGCTGCGATGCTGATTGATTCTTGATGAGAAGTATTGTCAGATCAACTGGTTATAGGGTGTTGCATGAACCGGTTGAGCGGGCACAGTTTCTAGGGCACGACTGGCGATGTCGTGATGGACCTGTTAATTCTGACTGTCGAACTTCCTCCCAGATCTTCCGATAATTCAAGGGTGCTGAGAAACAGCCTGAAGCCCTGCATCGAACTCACCGTCTAGAGAGGGGGGTGTGCAATCAGGCGCGCGTCAAATGGATCTGGTAACGACGGAGGGATGTCTAATGAAAACGGCGATACTATGCTTTTGCTTGTTACTCGCGGTGTCTTTATCGGCGCTGCCCCCACAAGGTGATAGCCGCGGGCCGGACGGTCACTTCCACGATCCAGACACGGGCGCTGTGCAGCCGGATCAATGCGACAATTCGTTCAAAAACAAAACGCCTTGCACCTGCGAGAAGACGCAGGATAAATGCGACAGCGTCGCGGCCAATCCGGGAGCAAAATGTAAAACGTACTGCCGGATTAACGATTGTCACTGCGTCAACAGTTGCACTTCCTAGATCTGCAGATGTTTGGCATTTTTTCGGGCGCGAGGACGTGCGATGGAACGCATGCTGATTTTGGCATTCTGCCTAATCTCATATGGCGCGATAGAGGGGATCGCGAGCACAAAGCCGGCGATTCCTGCCCCTGAGGAAGAACGCAGGAAGACAGAACTACAAAATCGGCTTTGCGCCGACCGAGAACTGAGCTGTGCCTACGTAACAGCACTTCTGAATGACCCGCGCCTGACCATTTACAATCCACCCGAACCGGCGGTCCAGCCACTTGCTCCACTCCAGAAAGAAAATGAACGAAACCCGTATTTCACCAAGAGATTCGGACTGCTCACCTCTGAATCCCTCGAGAGGTGTAAGGAATTCATTCAGGCGCATTTACGCGCGTTCGATGCCTCTTTCCAGATCTACCGGGTACCCAAGGAAATCATTTGCGGACATCTGCGGATCGAAACCGACTTCGGTATTTCTACCAGATTGTCACCGCATCCGTTGGGTACGACTCCTGCAATCGACCGGCTTGTGACGTTGTACGTTCGCAGACCCAGTCGCAAACTGTCGCGGAATCGTTTTGTCCAGAGGCAAGCCTTCGCACTGGTTGAGTTGAAGGACCTTCTCAATGTGGCCAGCAAATATGGCTGGGACTTGTTCCAGGTTCCAGGATCGTCCACTGGGGCGATCGGCCTGGTGCAATTCGAGCCGACTTCGTTCAAGTTTGCCGTGGACGGCGATGGCGACGGGAAAATTGACCTCTTTGATCCCGAGGACGCTATTCTGAGCGTTGCGCACTACCTGGTAACACGCGGCTGGGATGACCAACCACAGCACCAGCAGCGCGCCATCTATGCCTACTATGGCGGGCACTACGACAAAGATCCGAACAAGTACTACATGAAGGCGGTGTTGAAATATGCCGACGAAATTAGTAACTATCTCAAAGACCACCCTGTAGAATCGCCACCCGCCTCGTTCATCGAGTCACTCACACCGGTAGGACAAGTGACTTCAAGTGACGAGCGCACCGGACAGCCGTTAAACTGACCCGGTGCTGTACAGTATGCGGAGAATGGTGGCGGTGAATTGGAAATCTCCCGTTACCCCAGGTTTCGAGAATTGTCAGCCGATAGATAATTAGCCTTCAACGCTCTTGTTCCAGCGCAATCGCCTGCAACTTTTGACAGTTGGAAAAGGCACCCCTCTCGTGACAACTTCATGAGACACGCGGAGTTTTGAGAGAACGAGAGACGTGTGCCTGGGACAGTTCCGCGAACCATCGATGTCAACTCGCCGTTGACTTACGGGAGTAGTTCCTACCGCAATGGGGCGGCCTCAAGCGAAAGGCCGGCCCATCCGCTCTTCGTGCGCGAAAGGAGATGATCATTATGCAAAATTTAAAACAATGGGTGCCTTGGGCTCTGCTGTTTGTACTTGCCATGTCCGTTTCACTCACCCTTGGACAAACGGCTCGTAGCCAACAGCCCGCTTCTCGTCCCGTGGGACGGTACATTATTTATTATCACCCAACAAATTTTAACCAGGCATTACTACTCGATACGAGTACTGGCTCCGTTTGGGAACTCGCGAGTGACAGGTATAAGTCGAGGGGGACAGATTCACAGGTAACAGAAATTCAGTTTCGCACCTTTCAGCGGCTTGGAGTCGAAGGAATCTACCAGAGTGCTCTTGACAAGGTTCAAGAAATGGAGAAGCAAGAAGAGTTGGCGCGACACCAAAAGCCTTTCGAGCCAGCGGAGGAAAACCCATTAGCTCCCCCCGAGACACCCAAGTGAATAGTAATTTCTAGCAGGAACAATTGGCTGCTCCCCGCGTGGTTCGGCACAATCATTACCAGGTCCTGATGAGTCCCTTCATTGGAAGATGGCTCTTATCATCGTGCTCAAATCGCGCCCCGCGATGGGAGAGTTCACTTCTTCGAATTGACGGAGAGCCAGGTGTTCAGGAACGCACCGACACCGCTCTTTATATAATCGCGGATACTTTGAGCAGTCGGGTTCGGAAGCAAGTAACCCGTATACCATGTTATGACACTTGGTGCATGCTCGGCGTTCCGGTCCAAGACCGCATCCTGGTCCAACTCAACTTGGATACTTGCAGCCTCAGCACCCTTCGTCAAAGTGAATCGGACATAAACGTGAGGACGTCCGGGCAGATTGTGGCCGTCATTCAGCGTCGCGACTCCCATGCCAGCCAGAAGCAGCTTTAGCTCGACATCGTTTTGAATAGTTTCTGCGGTTAGGCCTAATTTCTTGGCCCCTTCTGGAACGTCTTCGACAAGAACGTAAACAATACGAATGCCTCTTAGGCCATCAGGGTCTTGTGCGTGAACGGACGGAGAAGTAAGGCCGATGGAGAACGCCGTCATGAGGCATATCGTTGCCAGCTGTCGCGTCATTGGGACATATCCTGATTGATTCGAGCCACATGTGGTTGCACCATGCAGGTTCGCCTCGTAATTCATTCCTATGCGGTCACTGCTATCCTTTGTGGCGTCTGGATATAACTGTCATAACTAACAGGCGCCGACCGAGTCGTGTGTACTGATTCTCCATAGTGCATCCATCAAGAAACCCGTAGAATGCGTCTTGGGGGCACTGAATCTTATTGGGGGATGTGCGGCTGAGTAAATATCTAGAAAAATCTGCTAGGATTCCACACCGGGAACGGCGCTGACTGGATGCGCGCATAGCACATCCACCTCGTGTATCTTGGCCAGCTCGTCGCAGAGTTGATCGAGCCGAATTGCCGCATCTAGTTTACCTTCTCCTCGCAAGAGAGCCGCGCTTTCGCCGCACACAACAATCCGTGGCTGTTTTGTTTTCGCCGCTTTAGCGGCAGCCTCAATGAAGCCACTAATACCTCCGAAAAATCGAACCGGGTCAGGCAAACCACTCACCATTATCGCCGAGAGTACTTCGTTGACATCTAATGCAATGTAAGTCCCCTCTTGAATCGCGCGCCCAACATCCAAGCCCCTTTTCTCCAATCTCTGAAGAAGAAGAGCACGGTGTGGTTCGGTTACTAAGACGATAGCCGCGTTCCCCGTATTCACCGCGGAAGCGACAACTCGAGTGAACGTATCTAGTAGAACCGCGTCGTCAGAACAAGGAAGAATCTCGTGGCGGAACGGAACTTCAGCGTTTATGCTCCCGATAAATTCATAATCCCTTACGCCGCTACTGATAAACTGCCTACCCTGGAGAACGGCTTGGACAGCAGGCAATAGCTCGCTTCCAGCATTTGCTTTGACGACGTAGCCCAGTGCCCCCGAATTGAGTGCTCCTTGCACCATATCGGCGGAGGACTCTTGGCTCAGAAATAGTATCTTGGATTCGGGGGCGACCTCGCGGATTCGCCGTGCGGCATCGATTCCATTCAGTACTGGAAGCCCGATATCGAGCAGAATTAAGTCCGGTTTCAGTTCTGCGGCTTTCTGGACCGCTTCTAATCCATCCGACACTTCACAAATGGCCTGCAATTCCGGTCTTTTTTCAAGCATCGAGCAGACGAAGTACCTCCAAGGTTCGAAGTCGTCTACCACGAGAACTCGGACAAATTGCACTTCTTACCGACCTCCATCACTTTGAAGCTCAGAACCGAATTCAGTGACTAAGGGTGAGAATACAATTCGTGGGATCGCCTGCGCGCATCGTTTTGTCGCCGCCCATAATAACTTTGTCGGTTCCCATTCGCAAGTGATCCCGCTGTGTAAAAAATGCTGTTCGCCGTCACCTCCCGATAAGTCCTGGTGGTCCTGATCTGCCGACACAACACCAGCTCGAAGTCTATTTGCAGTAGTCTCAAAAGCTAATGTCGTTCGCCAGCGTTGATTCAAACTGAAACACTGCGCTGTTTGATTTAGATTGAGAACAGCCGCGCAGATTGGTTTTTTAGTGGCAGCAATGCCGGATCAGCTGATCAGATGGTGTCACGTCGATCCATCGAGACTCCCCTGTTTATCAAGACCTTTTCATCTCAACTGGAAAAGTTGTAACTTTGCGCAGAACAAATACGCCGAATGACCGTGGCTCGTCACGTGCTTGTTTGGCTCGAAGATCTGGGCGCAGCCGGATTTATGGGCGCCGATTCGAATCATTGCATCGAAATTTCAGCTCTCAACGGTACGCCAGAATACTCTTGCCGCCGTACTTGAAATATCGTTCTTGCGTGGCGAAGCTCCGTATATGAGCCGTTTGGGAGGGCGAAGGAAAAAAACGCTTGCCACACTCCATCCGGGGCATCGCCCGGGATTTGAACTGTCACGACATACTTTTTCTGGTTTGAAACTGTTTCCGTAGAAGAAGCTCTGGAAAAGAATACTCCGTTTGGAGCGGCTTCGTCAGGTAAGTTCGCGTTGATTGGACAAACCAGGACCGCCACTCGTCCACCTGAAAACTGTGGAATCTGGTTCAGCTCCACGTCGAATGTGATCAGATCTCCAGCAGTAACAGTCTTAAATGCATTCTGAGGTTTTGACTGTGTGTTCGCTTGAAACAAGAAAGCGGAGAAAACAAGAGCCACAACTACTCGGGCCAGTTTCATATGTGTTCCTCCCGTTTGGATTGCGCGCCTCAAGCAATACGCGGTAGATGGCGCGACTGGATATCACTCGTAAGATAGACAAGCGTTTACGGCCCAGTAACTGTCAAAATTCTCAGTAGTTGAGTTTATTGCTCGAGCAGTCCACGTGTAGGAAGGTCAACGGACCAAGCGCCGGCGACCATTTCGCATGCTTGCAAGGTGCGCCGAATCGTCACGATCTTTGGCATACGGGATTGTTCAGGGAAAAGCAGTCGAAGTGGAGCAACCGGAAGGATAGAGGGCCGCACTCAGGAAAGGATTTTGTTGTCGGAAGCCAGGGTTCGATTTGAGTCGACCAAGTGCTGAATACCATGAGAGACCTTGGCCCATCATGCAGACCTGAGCCAAGAAAATTATTAATCTTGCGCTCTGTCACTGATCACTCGAAACTCAGGTAAACTGGTGAATGCGCTTGCTTCACCAGCGCAGACCCATCGTTACGGGCACTATCTGTGTGGAGACCCGCCCGCCTTGGGGCGAATAATGATACCGAGCCTCTACATAGTATTTAATGTTTGAGTCACCAGCGCCCAGCCTGATTGTGATCCCGAGGCCGCCGTTAATCCCACCGGAACTCACGCCTTTAGTGGCCAAAACATTGCTCGTCGAAACAAATCCATTCTGACAAGCATACCCCCACCAGTCCCATGCGGGTTCACATACGGTACCAGGCGCCACCGTGACGTTCTTCAATTGCGCATACCGGTAGTACCAACCTCCACCTCCGATAACATATCCACCGTAGCGCCGGCCATCCCAGTGGTACATATAGTTTGCCGTAAGTGTGTAGAGATTGTTGCTCGCAGCAATGGAGGCGATTGAACAGGCGGCCGGTGAACCAACCACGCTAGTTGCACACAGGGCATTCACGACGGGCAAAAGCGTATTGCGAGTCGGCGGAAGGCCTTGCCACATGAACTCCCCTACAATGGAACTATGCGGGCCAAAGTTGGGCCCGGCACCAACCTGAAATGTCCCACTGATTCCAGCAAAGTTCGATGTGGGATTGAGTGGGACGCCGACGCCTCCACCTATATGAAGATTAAACGGGCTCGATGACTGCGCCTGTGCTGATATTGCCCACAAGGCCGCCAGTGATGCGATTGAGATAAACCTCTGTATGCGCATGCAAGCAATCTCCCTTTCGGGACTTAGTTTTCGCCCCTTCTGGTTTCAGAAATCTTCCAGGCGTTGGGGACGATACCGTTCTTGCTCGCCACGGAACACTCGTAATTTTGACAGGGACTTATGATTTCGTCGGCGCGATCCTCGGTCGATAGATTGTGCAGTTCATGCGCCCGATGGTTTAAGAAGTATTTTCCCTGCGGGTCTCCATTACGCTCTTGATGGCATCATTGAGATAGATTCGACGGTCCGGAGTCTGCCCAAGATAGCGGCTAGTTCAATTCAAAACTCTGCAAGGCCTTTTCGGCAAAGATACCTGTGCGTTTGCCTATTCAGTGAGCGCCGCAGAGTTTGGATAGAGTATCCTCATCCATCGGGACTCTCGCGCGGGCCGTCATTGCCTCTCGACGAATCTAGGCTCACCTTGAATCAACTAACCGGAATCAGTGAATCGAGATATCTGCTGCGAAGGAATAAAAACGGAGTCTATTGCCACACGTAACACTTTTCATCCGGGGTGCAGCAAACAAGCTTGAAACCCCCATCCAGCCATCGCACTTCTGAGCAGTTCGGGGACGTAATGTTGTGATGAGTATCTGTCGAGCTTGGTCGTGCCGCACAGCCGACAAATAGTATGCAGAAAAGAATGCCGAAGCGGTGACACTTCCTCATTTTCTGCAAGGTCATCTCGCACCCCGAGTCAAGATCAGTAGCCCGTGGGTCTTCACAAACCCATGGAAGTGGAGCCGACAGAAAAGCGATCGAGTTATACGGCCATCTACAAGGAGTACCAGCCACGCCACCGTGCTCTGATTGCGTTTGGCAGGGATTGTAGTCGGAAATGTGGTGAATGCAAGCCCTATAAAGGCGTAGGTAATCTTCTTGCGCGTGGTACCCGCCTTGCTCACAGTTACGTCCGGAACCACAGTCCCTTGAGAGACACTCACCGCTGAATAGTTTGGAAATAATGCTACGTTGATTTGCGGAGGCGTGAATTGTGATGCATCCGGCGTGGATTGGCAGGGGAGGGACAAGAACCAAGCTCTGATTTCTTGCGCCCGCCGCCGGGTTGAAGACGTCGAAGATAACAGTCACAGAAATTTCAGAAGGGAACGTATGTCCGTTCAGTGTCGTCGGGCTAAACGTTCAGTCTTGAATTGCCTTTTGTGCGGGACCGGTCAGCTGTGGAAAAGCCAGTAAGACCTGAACATTCTGGATCTGGGGGCTGCCGTCGAGATTCTGAAGGCGCTACACTGCCCCTGGAGGCAAGCTATTCACCGGACATTGGATGGCGCTGGCACTAATGATGCGGGAAATGGTGGATTGTGGAGTCTTGTCGGGGGCCGATCGCGTAGGTCCCACTTTGATGCCAGCAAAGAGGATCGCCCCGGCAACAATGGCGAAGCAGCGTCTCGTGTTCACGCCTTAGCGATACACCACTGACCACTCTCTAAGCATCCGGGATGCGAATGGACTTCTCTTGAGTCTTCTAAGCAGCTGCTGCAGAACGGTCTGGCTGGTGAATGTTAATCTCTTCTGCCTCGGTGTCAGCCAGAATGCGACGCGCCGCCTCCGCTTCTTCGGAGGTTCCATGAGCAACGAGCAGGTATTTGCCCGCTTTGACTGAACTCTCATACTTCAGGGCACTGCCCTTTGAGATCCCTTGACTGTAAAGCCCCGCGCCTAACGCGCTCAAACCTCCGACCACAGCTGCGCTCTCCAGAGCGGCTACAATCCATGCAACCGCAGAACCGGCAACCATAACGGGCCCGACGCCCGGAATTAGGAAGAACGCAGATCCCGCGAGCAGGCCCCAGAGTCCGCCCCAGAATGCACCCATCTTTCCCCAATGTTTCATCCGGTCGCCAGTGCTGTAATAGCCGACAATGTCGTCTTCCGTGTGATACCCCTTGCCTAAAATTGCGAGCTTCTTGATATCGAAATTGCCCTTCTTGAGCAGATTGATTGCATTCTCGGCTTCGGAATGTTGGGCATAGATTGCTACCAACGAATTTTCCTTGCTATCTATTTGTGCCATTGGGTCCTCCAAATCGCTACGAGTGATAGTGGAATATATTTGGGTTGTCTAGCGACTGTCACTTGTAACAGGCTAATCTCAATCCGTTGGGGCACGTCGTCTTGCAAGTCTATGCCGACAACAAGACACTTTGATCATTTCTTCGGCATTTTTGGAAACAAGAAGGCGATTTGCAAACGCATGCTCCAAGGCGATCCGCCGGGTGGGTGGACGGCATTGCCGTAGAATTGCGCAGTAAGGTTGACCGGCTGGGCACCCAATCTCATGATGCGTCCTATGCCGCCCCCCACCGGCACTACCCATTGGCCGCCGTTTGTAACCTTCCAGTTGGCTGTGAGGATGGGCTGCCAGGTGATATACCAGCCCTTCGGGAGGTTATAGTTGATGAAATATTGCAGCAGAAATTGATTTACGTCCGGCAAATGGGAATTTCCGGCCAGGGACCAGACGTTATTAACAAGGAATCCTAGCGTCCATTTGTTGGGCTGCACGAGTATGACAGCAGATGGGCCCATGCCGAATTT
>Ga0187824_10000215_pt1 | contig 11040 bp, 5 predicted proteins | sample NC_wetland_sal_i_13_FD_132437 | JGI IMG/M metagenome (GOLD analysis project Ga0187824, IMG submission 132437) | Wetland sediment microbial communities from Neuse River Estuary, North Carolina, USA - SourceSoil_4 | ecosystem: Environmental > Aquatic > Freshwater > Wetlands > Sediment | place... | reverse complement strand
TGCGCGGATTCGGATCGTTCCAGCCCGGCACAAATTTCCGGGCATGGATGTACCGCATCCTGAGAAACACGTTTCTGACCTCCCGCTCGGGTCTGAAAGCGTCGACCGTCTCTCTCGATGATTCCGAGGATCCGGCGAGCCTGCTCCCGGCGGATCCCCACACGCCCGAGTCGATCTTGATGGATCGGTCGCAGCAGGAACTGTTGCGCGGAGCCATCGACGAACTCCCGGTACATTACCGGGAAGTGCTGTTGCTGTGCGAAGTCGAAGAAATGTCGTACCAGGAGATCGCGGAGACCATCTCAGTGCCGATCGGGACCGTGATGTCACGACTGTCGCGCGCACGGGCGGCTCTTCGAGCAGCCGTCGGCAAGAAGCTGCAACGCGCGTGAAATGAGATTTTTATGAACTGCGAAGAAGCGCGAGCCCAACTCGATACGTACCTGGATGGCGAACTGCCAGCCGAGAAAATGCGCGACCTCGATGCGCATGTGCGGAGTTGTCCCGCCTGCGCGGCGGATGTGCTTGCCCGTGTGCAATTAAAGCGGTCGGTGAAGGCGGCGGCCGGGGAACGATACGCGCCGAGTGCCACCTTTCGTGCAAAGATGCAAAAACAGGTCGCGGCACGACCCCGACGAAGCTCGGTTTTCGGATGGGTGCCGGCGGCAGTCTTTGCCGTCCTGCTGGTGGCCGGCGCTGCCACTTTGTACGTAGGGCGCCAGAATCTGCGCCGGGCCCAGGTTTACAGCGAAATCGCCGATCTGCACGTGTCGACACTGAGCAGTGCGAACCCGGTAGACGTGGTCTCCACCGACCGGCACACCGTGAAGCCATGGTTCCAGGGCAAGATTCCCTTCACCTTCAACCTGCCGGAACTCCAGAATACGGACTTCACGCTTGTGGGAGGCCGGGTTACGTATCTCGAGCAGACCCCCGGGGCTCACTTGATCTTCCAGATCCGCAAACACCAGATCTCGGTGTTCATGTTTCCTGAGAACGCAGCGGACCAGGTGCTCGGCAACCCTTCGGGCGTAGAGCACAAGCAAACCTTCAACACGGCAACCTGGACACAGGATGGTCTGCGCTACATCGTGCTGGGCGATGCCTCCCCCGATGACATCCGCGCGTTGAGTACTTTCCTGCGATCCGCGGCGCATGCCTGACCGCCTCAAGCCGACTCATTTACCCACCTCGTTGTCCACTTGGTGTGAACTTCGCACGCTGTTGGGTGACGCCCATCACTGACGTCCGGGGCTAGCCGCATAAGGATGGATTCCTCTGTATTCAGACCGCCTGACTCTGAGCCGAGGCGGGCAGCGACCCAAGTTCCCCCTCGCTGCGTTGATGGAAAAAGAGCAGGTGCACCATGCGGGAAGTCTGCCAGCGCGACCTCCACGTGGAGGATAGTTCGTGCGCAGGCCTGCACCGTTACCGCACCGGTTTCTGGCTCCGACTCTTCTTCACCCAGTCTTACCTCCCCCAAGGACTGCCGAGTATCGCCCCTTGCCTCTTGGGGCGGCGTCGCCAACGAGCCGACGGCGAAGTAGCAAGCGCTCGCTTCAATCCAGGTGTGTCCGAGTCCGACTCCTTCTGACGGAGGGTTTCATCGTATGAAATTGGCAAATATCAGTAGCAAGGGATGGTTTCTTTTGTTGTTGCTGTCGGCAACGCTGTTGGCATTCGCCCAGTCGCCTCAAGGCCGTATTGTCGGCCGGGTCACCGACCAGACGGGCGCCATCGTGCCGGAAGCAACAGTTACGATCATGAACATGGAGACCGGCAGCGCTCGTGTCCTGAAGACCAATGAAGCGGGGGATTACGTCGCACCGAGTCTTCCTCCGGGCCTTTATTCCATCACGGTAACGGCGCAAAGCTTTCGAGCAGCGCAGCGCACTGGTATCCGACTGGAAGTGGCGACCGACATCCGCTCGGACTTCACGCTCCGGCCGGGGGTGGTTTCGGAAACCGTGCAGGTCACCGGCGAGCAGCCGATGATCGATACGGTGAGCCCTGTGTTGGGCGGCACGCTGACAAATAAAGCCATCAACGAACTGCCGCTGCAGGGCCGTGACATCCAGAACCTGTTGGCATTGCGCCCCGGAGTGCAACGCAATCCGGGAGGCGGCTTGCTGTCGGTGCAGTCCAACGGCAATCGAGTGGAAGACAACAATTTTGTCGTGGACGGTGTCGATAACAACGATCCCTACTACGGCGACACGGTCTTCAACGGCGTCGGCGTACAGGGGACTCCCGCGACCCACCTTCCGCTAGATGCGATCCAGGAGTTCAACACGCAGGAGAACCAGGGCGCCGAGTACGGATGGAAGCCCGGCGTCGTGGTGAACGTGGGGTTGAAGGCCGGAACTAACGAGTTCCATGGCACAACCTACTACTTCACGCGCAACGCGGCCTTGGATGCCCGCAATTATTTCAATCCGGCTCCACAGCCAACCTCCGCGCTGATCTTGCACCAATTCGGTGCATCCGCTGGCGGTCCCATCATCAAGAACAAATGGATGATTTTTGGCGTCTACGAGGGCGTTCGTCACAAGGTAGGAAACCCCGGAGGAGCCTCAAGTCCACTCACCACTTCCCTGTTGAGCCAGGGCGCGGATCCTTCTTATGCACTGCAATACAGTCTGCCCGACGGAATTGCCGCCTGCCAGGCTGCCGGGACCTGCAACCCACTCAGCCTGAAGATCGCGCAGTTGTTTCTGCCGAACCCGGGAGTGAAATCTGCGATCGTGGCCGGGACGAATCCCAGCCTCATCAATTTCGACTTCAACAACCTGAACCGCGAAGACAATTTCGTGGTGAAGTCTGACTATCACCTGACCAACAATCAAGTCCTGACGGCGCGCTGGGTCTATGGCAACAGCCACCAGACCGAGGAAGACACGGTTCCTTTGCGTCCCGAGTTCCTGTCAGTCGCCGATACCCGCAACACCGTAGCTGGCGTGAACTGGACGTGGACCCCGAACTCGCGCTGGGTGAACCAGGCCAGTTTTGGCTTCAATCGCATGTGGCAGGCCATCAACACTCTGGATCACACTCGCAACCCGGCCACCTACGGCATCAACACGGGAGTAACGGACCCGAAACTATTCGGCTTCCCGCGCATCAGCATCAGTCCGTTCGACTATCTGGGTGGGAATTCGGGCTGGCCGTTGATGACCACACCGAATTACAGCTACCAGATCAACGACAACGTTTCTTACGTGCGTGGAGCGCACCAGTTTCAGTTCGGCGGTGAGTTCCGGTACGGTGGAACGGACAACTATCGCGCCACCTATGCTCGCGGACGCATTGACTTCCGCTCTCTGACGGATTTCCTCGAGGGCACGGTTCGCAGGGGATATCTACTGCAGGGCGACCCAACGCGGCACGTCAGCATGAAGGGCTTCGGCGCGTTCGTCCGGGACGACTGGCGCGTTTCGAAGCGTGTCAGCCTCAGCCTGGGATTGCGCTACGATCTGCAGACACCAATCAAAGATTCCAACAACTTGCTTGCAAACTTTATTCCCACCAAAGGCTTGGTCCAGGTGGGTAAGGGTATCGATTCACCCTACAACACGCAGAAGACCAACTTCTCGCCACGCGCTGGAGTCGCTTGGGACATCTTCGGCGATGGCAAAACGGTATTTCGTGCGGGAACAGCGCTCATCTATGAGGTGCCGCCGATCCGCATGTTCATCGCGGCGGGAGGACTCAATCTGAATCCCACTGGAGCCATTGGTGTGAATACAGGCAACATCGATGTGTTCAGCCGCACGCTCAAAGCGAGCCAGATCAATTGGACCCAGGCAGGGCCGGTGTTTGACTTCACGAGCCAGGCATCTCAGACCTGCGATGTCGACGGCCAGTGCGACCTGCTCGGCGTCCTGCCCAACCTGAAGACACCGCGCGTCTTCTCATGGAATGCAAACCTGCAACGAGAGTTGACCAAAACGACCGTTCTGCAGGTTGCGTATGTGGGACAGAAAGGGATCGACCTGTTCAGCCATCGCGACATCAACCAGGTCAACCCGAACGACCCGGCCGAGATCGCGAACGACCATCCTGAGACTCTCGGGCGGCCGTTTGTGGCGAATTGCCCGGTGGCGCAAGGTGGCGAAGGCCTGGGCGGCCCCTGTTTCCCGTGGGTCGGCTACGCCGCCATGATCGAAAACCTGGGCGCATCGAACTACAACTCCATGCAAGTGACTGTAACCCAGAGAGCATGGAGGGGTCTGGACTTCCTGGCGGGCTACACCTGGGCTCACTCCATCGACAACGGAACGAGCAATCGTTCCGGCGATGCTCCCCAGGACGCGTGGAACTACAATGCGATGCGCGGGAATGGCGACTACGACATCCGCCATCGCTTCACCCTTGCTTTGACTTACAACGTGCCGAATTTCAACGCTCCGCTGCAACTGCTCAAGGGGTGGCAAGTCACCAGCATCGTGACGCTACAGGGCGGTATGCCGTACGACCTGTACGACACGTCGAACGACATCAGTGCCACTTACACCTACGGTTACGAGCACTGGAATTTTGCGGGGAATCCTGGCGATGTGCATGAATCAGTCACCGGCATTCCCTACTATCCGTACTCGAGCTTCGGCCCTTCTGCGGATCCCAGCGGGTCTCCCGGTGGCATCACCAACAATCCTGCCTGCCTCGCGCATGCGTCGCTGGGACAACTTGAAAATTATGGCTGCTATGCCATGGGCAGTGCGGTCATCACTCCACAGGAGCCATACACTTTCGGCAACATGGCCCGGAACATCCTGCGTGGTCCTGGCTTCAAGAACTGGGATATGTCGGTGACCAAACTGGTGACCATTTCGGATCGCATCAAGTTGCAGTTCCGTGGCGAGGTGTTCAACGCACTGAACCACACGAACTTTGACGGGCTGACTGCATACCACAATCTGGGTGGGATGGCGGCCGGTCAACTCCGTTTCACACCCGATGAAGGCCAGTCGAACCCGGTTGTCGGCTCGGGAGGCCCACGCCATATTCAATTGGGTCTGAAGGTGATTTGGTAAGTGTTTCTCATCTCGGGGCGCTTTGCGTTTTCAGAAGGACGCCAGCGCCCCGGAGTTTATTCATCCCCGCTAATATCCTAGCTTGAGGATCGAGAACGTTATGACATCACCTTTGTCGTGTGTTATGAAGGCGGCTTTGAGTTCAGTCGTGGTCCTGTCCTGCCTCGGCGCTTTCGGTGCGGACCATCCTTACCAGTATTTCCGCGCTGGCAATCCGCAGGACGTGCAGACGAAAACGCAACCCGGCTTCGCGTTGATGGGGGGAGGCAAGGACCTCGACCCCGCATTTCGGTGGATGTGCGAGCGCTCGGGCGGCGGAGATTTCCTGGTGCTGCGCGCCTCCGGCGATGACGACTACAACCCCTACATCCAGAAACTCTGCAAGCTGAACTCGGTGGGCACACTCATCCTGAGGAGCCGCGAGGCGGCCAGCGATCCGTTTGTCGCGGATGCCATCCGCCATGCGGAGGCCGTTTTCATCGCGGGCGGCGATCAGGCGCACTACATCAACTGGTGGATGGGAACACCGGTACAGACCGCCCTGAACGAGGCGATCCAACGTGGCGTTCCGATTGGCGGCACCAGTGCCGGGCTGGCGGTGCAGGGCGAGTTCATTTACTCCGCTCAGGGGGACGCGCCGGACGATGAGGATTTGAATTCAGCACAGACACTTGCAAATCCGTTTCACCCTCGCGTGACGATCGTGCAGTCATTTCTCGAAAATCCCCTGCTCAAGAATGTCATCACCGACACGCACTTTGCGATCCGCGACCGCATGGGCCGAACCCTGGTCTTCATGGCGAGAATTCTGCAGGACGGACGTGCGCCGGCGATTCGTGAAATCGCGGTGGATGAACGAAATGCAGTGCTGCTGGATCCGGACGGCAAAGCCATGGTAGCGGGACCGGCTCACGCTTACTTCCTGCGTTCGACAAAGTCTCCCGAGGTTTGCAAGGCAGGCGTGCCTCTGACTTTTAGGAACATCGAGGTTCATGCGCTGGCTGCTGGGCAAACATTCGATGTTGCCCATTGGTCTACTGGCGAGGGAACTTCCTATGAATTATCGGTCGAATCGGGAGTGATTCACTCGACGCAGCCAGGGGGCGCAGTTTACGTGGCGAAAGGGAAATAGCGATTTCGAGGGAATTGCCGTATGCCACCAACACAAGGTCCCTCGACTTCGCTCGGGATGACAAGGTTGCTAGAACCGCAGCAGGTACGAAACCTTCACAAAAAGCTGGCGACCGTCGTTAATGAAAGGCTTGCCGCGCACCAGGCGCGTGTAGTCGGTGGGATCGGTCGCGAGATTGCGGTTGATATTGGCCAGGTCGCTGTTGTAGCCCACGTAGATGGCCGTTCCCGGGTGGATCATATAAGTGAACAGGACATCGGCGTTGAAGTTCCTTGCATTCTGCACGGAAGTAAACGCCGGATTGGTGATGTTGCCGTTGTACTGCCCGATCAAACGCAGCGAGAAGTCGCGGGTAAACTGATAATTCCACTTCGTGCGCGCAATGTAGTTATTGAGGATGTTCAGATTGCTGCGCACATCCCGCAGCGAGTAATAGAAAAAAGTGTTCTCCACGGTTAGCCCGCGTCCAGGACGAAACGTGGCCGAGAACTGTGTGAAACGCGATTTTCCCGGCCCCGGCGGAAGCGCAACCACGGGACAGTCTCCCAGCGTCGAACCGCACTCCACCGGATCGTAATTGGTATCGCGGCCGATATTCGCCTCGAGGTTGAACGTCATCCAGTTGAAATAATCGCTATTCACAAAGAATCCGAACTGCTCATGGGGGATGTCGACATTTGAGAAAAGCTGCGAGTAGTCGGCCGGACGCAGGCGCTCGCGCCCGTAGTTGGCATAGACCCCGAAGCTGTTGCGGTTGTTAAAAACCCAGCGGTAGTTGGTGTTAGCGAAGTACTCGATGCGCAGCCCGTTGTGGTCCCAGATGTTGCGCGTGGACAGGCTGGGTCCGTGATACAGGAGGTGCTTGCCCTCCACGTAGAACTTCTTCTGCCCGAAGTTGCTGAACCAGCGAATGTCCGGCCGCTGGAAGAATCCCGTGCGCGTTTGGAAGCCGGGAGCGTTGTCCTTGTACATCGAGTTAAGCTCGAGAGTGCGCGTACTGCGCTCCAGGTACAGATAATAGCCGGCGCCCGCATCATAGGTGCCGTCATTCAAGCGCGTCTCGCTGCCTACTGCCTGCGCGTCGAGTTGCCAGTTCTTGTTGAACTTGATGTGCGCGTCGAGGCCGCCCACGCGGTTGGTGCGCGTGATGCACGGATCGGTGGTGCAGGTCGTGTTCGGGTCAGTGTTCAATTCCCGATCGGTATAAAGCAGGCCGATATTGCTGCCCTTGCCATCGATCTCGCGGCTGACGCGTGCAATCCCGAAGTACGCCTGTCTTCCCCAGAGCGGGTCGTTGGGCGCGACGCTTTCGCCGGGTGACTGATCGTCGGCAAAAAGCGTGCCCACCGACCATGGCCCTTTTTTTCCGGTTAAGCGAATCCCGTAGAGGGGGTCAGCGATGCGGCGTGTAAATACGAGATTGATGGGCGTCGCGAAGTAGCCCGAGTTCTCCTGGAAGAATGGGCGCTTTTCCGGAAAGAGCACCTCGAAGCGCTGATTCACGGTAATTTGTGGTTCGTCGGATTCGACCTGGCCGAAATCCGGGTTGATGGTGGCGTCCAGCACGAAACTGTCTTTGATGACCGCCTTCGCATCAAGACCAGCCTTGGCCTCGAAGTCCTTGGCCTCGAAGCTCGGATTCACCGGATCACGCGCGTCGACGGAACGGAACGTACGACCCGAGACGTACGGAATGAATTGGAAATTGCGCCCCGGAGAAATGTTCTGAAAGCCGCTCAGGGTGCCTTCCTGCGTGAGCAGGCCCTGCACGTTCTGGGAATTGCGCGGAGAGAACGAATGCTCCTTATTGTTATGCGGAATGTCGCGCTCCAGCAGAATGCCCCAGTCCTGCACCGACTTCGTGGATTTGAAGCGAAGGGACTTGAACGGGATTGAGATATAGCCGATCCAGCCTTCTTTCACCACACGGGTTTCGCTTTTCCAGATCGTGTCCCACGAAAGATCAATGTCCTGCTGCCCTTCGAAATAAGTCCCCTCCTGTTGCACCCCGGCGGGGTTGATGAAAAAAAAGACGCAGTGCCGATGGTCGTAAAACGTATCGAGAAACACCCCAACCTGATCTTCGTCGTTGATTTGTTCGCGCCGCACCATGTGGTTGCGGAGGCTTGCCACCTGGTTGTCGAAAGCGAGAAAGATGGCGTACAGATTTTTGTCGGTGTAGCCCAGATAGGCCTCGGTTTTTTGCGAGACAGGCTGGCCATCAATGGGATCGTGTTGCCAGAACTGGTCGACCTTCAGCATGCCCGCGACCGCGGGTGAAGGCTGCATCCCGGCGAAGTCCTCAAGCTTGGGCTCGCGGGAAAGATGGGGAATCTGCAAGGGGGCGACACTCTCGGCAGCGTCGCGGGTGATGGCGACTGCATGCTGACCCCATGCGCGGGGTATCAACATCGTGACGAAAGCCATCACCGTAATGCCCGAGAGCGTTCTGGAAAATTTCAGCACAGGGTTGAGCGGCACGAGGTCCCCCAAGCAATTGTCCGCGATGTGTTTAGACGGATTGTGTGTGGGAATGTTATCGGTGCTTTTCGATCCCGGCTATTCGTAGCGTAAGCACACGATCGGGTCCATGTTCGCAGCCAAATTGGCCGGGTAATAGCCAAAGAACAGACCGACTCCGACGGAGATCGTGAAGCCGATTGCCACCCAGAGATACGAGAGCGAGGCAGGGATCGACGGAACGAATGTGCGCACGAGCGTGGAGACGGTCGCACCCACAAGAATGCCGATCGTGCCGCCAACTAAGGTCAGGGCGACGGCCTCCAGCAAAAATTGCAGACGGATATCCGCCCGGCGTGCGCCGATCGCTTTGCGGACTCCGATCTCGTGCGTACGCTCGGTGACCGAGATCAGCATGATGTTCATGACACCTATGCCGCCGACCACTAACCCGATCGAACTGATCACTCCAGTAAGAATTACGAGCGCACCGGTGAGTTGGTTCCAAAGATTGCTGAGAAAATCGGGCGAGCTGATTTCGAAGTCGTTTTCCTTGTTCGGCGGTACGTGCCGCCGCCGGCGCATGGCCTGGATCACTTCATCCTGGGCTGTTTCGAGTTTCACGTTTTCAGGCACGGTGAAGGCCATGATAAGTTCCTTGGCTTCCGGATAGCTCTTGCGAAACTTGCTGAAGGGAATCACGGCGAAAGCATCCACGCCCGGGCCAATGAAGAGGCCGGGATCGTGCTCGAAAATTCCGATCACTTCATACAGTTCCCCGTTGATCTTCACCGTCTTGCCGATGCCATCCTCGTAGGGAAACAGCGAATCATTGATGGCAGAGCCTAGCACCACGACCGAACGGGCGTGCTCCTCGTCGAAGTTGCTGATAAAACGGCCGCGCGCGACCGCGAACAGGGGAATTGCCTCGCTGTATTGGGGCTCGGTGCCGCGCACCACGACCTTCTCTACGCTGCGGCCCTGGTAGATGATCTGGTTGCTGTCGCCAAAAAAGAATGCGCGGGTTCCGAAAGTCGTGATGATTTGTACATGCGGCGCCGCGGCGCGGATGGAGTCCGCGTAGTCCGCCTCGAAGTACTTGCGGGTGCGAATGCTCTCGGGCCAGCGTGTGGGATCGGTCCCGGGCGGGAACCGCGACACGAAGTACGTGCGTGAGCCGAGCGACTCGACTTTGTCCTGCACAAACTTGTTCAGGCCCTGGATGATGGCTGCCATCGAGATGACGGAAGAAACGCCGATAATAATGCCGAGCACCGTGAGCGCAGAGCGCACCTTGGCGGAACGCAATGTTGCCAAGGCGGCCAGGAAGTTTTCACGGGCTTGCGATACGGTCATGAGCGCCATCAGTCTGACCTCAGCGCAACGATCGGATCAAGGTTAGCGGCGCGCAACGCAGGATAAATTCCGAAGAACAATCCCACGACCGAACTGAGCACCACGCCGAGAATGGCGACGCTGGTTTGCACGGAAGCTGGAAACGGCGAGTAGGTGCGTAGCGCCAGCGCCACCAGAAATCCCAGGCCGATCCCGATTAGCCCTCCCGCGACACATTGCAGAACACTCTCCGCAATGAACTGCTGCGCGATATCGATCTTGGTCGCGCCGACCGCGCGCCGCACGCCAATCTCACGCTTCCGCGACGTCACGCCCATGAGCATCACATTCATGATCACGATGCCGCCAATCAGCACCGAGATCGCGCTCACCATGATGAACACCGCAAAAAACGCGGAACTGATGCTGCGCCACAGGGCCATGTAACTTTCCTTGGTACCAATGAAGAAATCATTCTCCATCTTCGCGCTCAGATGCCGCCGGGCGCGGAGAATCAAAGTGGCCTGGTCCTGCGCCTCCTGGAACTGATTGGCGCGGGTCTTCACATTGATGGTCAGGCTGGTGTGCATGCCCTGCATGCGCAAGAAAACGGACAGCGGGATGGTGACGAAATTGTCCTGATCCTGGCCGAGCACGCTGCCCAGCTTCTCCATCACTCCGACAACGGTGAACTCCTCATTGTCGAGCCGGAGCGTTTTGCCGATCGGATCTACCCCGAGAAACAGCTGCTGCACCAGAGTATCCCCGATCAGGCACACGTTGGCGCGGTGCTCGGACTCCGCCGGCGTGAAGTACCGGCCACGCTCGACGGCGCGGGTATCGATGTCGGCCATCGACGGCGTGTGCCCGGCGAGGTTCACGTCGGTGACCTCTTTGTTTCCGAAGCGGGCCCGCACCGTGGCGCCCGCGGTCGCGCCGACTTCCTGGCAGCTGGGGCAGTCGGCGATGATGGCCTCCATGTCGTCCTGCTCGATCTTGCGGTACTTGAGGGCCTTGATCACGATGTTGAAATCGGTGACCGCGAACGGCGTGCGCGCCAGCTGGAAGACATTGGTTCCC
>Ga0187824_10000214_pt1 | contig 11047 bp, 9 predicted proteins | sample NC_wetland_sal_i_13_FD_132437 | JGI IMG/M metagenome (GOLD analysis project Ga0187824, IMG submission 132437) | Wetland sediment microbial communities from Neuse River Estuary, North Carolina, USA - SourceSoil_4 | ecosystem: Environmental > Aquatic > Freshwater > Wetlands > Sediment | place... | reverse complement strand
TGGAAATTTCACACTGACGGGCAGGTGATCTCGTCGCCCGCGATTGCCAATGGCATGATTTTCGTGGGCAGCACGGATGGGAACCTATACGCCGTGAATCTCGAGTCCGGCACCCAAAAATGGAAACTCTTTACCGGGGTCCGGGTGACGTCGTCGCCCGCGGTGGAGAACGGAGTCGTATATTTTGGCAGCTATAGCGGCAGGTTCTATGCCGTCGATGCAGTCAGCGGAAAACTGAAATGGAAATTTCAGACCGAGGGCGAGAAAAGGTTCGAAGGCAAGCACCTGCACGGGTCCGAGCCTGCAGCGGAAACCATGCCTGATCCGTTTGATTTCTATTTGTCGTCCCCGGCGTTGTGGGGCGGGGCGGTTTATTTTGGCAGCGGCGACGGGAACGTCTATGCCCTGGACGCGGCCAGTGGCGCCCTGAAATGGAAATTTCATACCGGCGACGTTGTCCACGCCTCCCCGGCGATCTCCGACGGGACCTTGTTCATCGGAAGCTGGGACAGCTACTTCTACGCCCTCGATGCCGCCACCGGTAAAGAGAAGTGGCGCTTCAAGACCGGGGAAGACCACAATATTTACAACCAGGTCGGCATTCAGTCTTCTGCCGCGGTCATGGACGGTGTGGTGTACTTCGGATGCCGCGATTCGAATTTCTACGCGCTCGATGCCCGTACGGGAGAGAAGAAATGGGCTTTCAACAATAAAGGTTCATGGGTCATTACGTCGCCGGCGGTGCAGGATGGCAAGGTTTATTTCGCCACATCGGACACGGCCACGGTGTACGGGCTGGACGGCAAGTCGGGAATGCCCCTTTTTTCTCTGAAGTTCAACGGTTGGCCCCTGTTTTCCTCTCCCGCCATAGCCGGCAATATGCTCTACATCGGTTCGCACCAGGGAAAGCTGATCGCGATCGATCTCTCGAGTCAGAAACCGGCCTGGACATTTGAGACGGACGCCTCGCGGCAGAACGGGCCGGCACTCACCAAGCCGGACGGAACTCCCAACTACGAAGCCGCATTCAGCGACAATTTCTACGAGAGCATGGTGATCGGCGTCAACAAGATGATGAGCGTGGGTGCGATGCTGTCGTCGCCGGTGGTGGTGAATAGCGTGATCTACGTGGGCAGCACAGACGGCTTCCTGTACGCGCTGATGTAAACCTCTCACACCCAAAGCAATGTAGGCGCGAGCGTCTCGCTCGTGCGGCAGCGCCACGAACGCGGCAGCACGAGCGGGGCGCTGGCGCCTACATGATCGCGGCGCAGGCTCGAACGGGCATGTGACTCACGTAATTTTGGTATCCCCTGAAGCTATAGGTTGAGCCATGCGCGGAGGGTTATAGTTGGCCAGTCGGACTGCTGTTTATCCCATGAAGAACCTGTGGCTTATTTTGCTGGTGTGTCTGGTGGGCTGCTCCGCCAAAAAGACGCCGGTGGCGCCGCCTTCACCGCCGGCTCCAACGGTCGCGCCGGCGCCCGTCCGCAGCAAGATGCCGCCTCCGACCGCCGAGGTCATCGAGCACTGCGTTGTGACCAAGAAAGAAAACGCGAACACGGTATCGTGCCGCTGCGAGCCCGTCACCACCCGGATCGACTCCAAAACCGGGCATACCGTCATCGTCTGCAAAAAGATGCCGGAAACAAAATGACGGCTGAAGCCTCAGGGCGCAGGGACCAAGTTGCGATAAAGCTCCTGAACCGTCGCCCGTGTCATCCTGAGCGGAGTCGAAGGACCCCTATAGTCTCGAGTGCAGCGCGAAATGTTTGGTGTGGATTTCTTCCTCGACTCGGAAATTCCTGAATCTCGCAACGAAGAAAATTCCCCACGCCCAATGGGCTTGGAGAGCTTATAGGGGTTCTTCGACTGCGGGGTTGCTTCGCCAAGCGAAGCATCCCCTCCGCTCAGCATGACAGAGAACGTTCTCATTGAGGATGACAGAACGCAGCCCTTCTCCGGCCGGGATCAATTTTCCGGAGACCTTCTGATTCCCACTCCCGCTACCCACTCGGCTTGCCGGGAACCGCCATGGCTCAGCGCGTACAAGACCAGCTCCACGCGACTCGAAATGCCCAGCTTGTCGAAGATGCGGAACAGGTATTTCTTGATGGTGTGTTCGCTGAGGCAGAGTTCGCGGGCCACCTCGCGATTACTCAATCCGTCCGCCACCAGGGCAACCACCTGCTCTTCGCGTGGAGTCAGCAGGCGCATTCCCCGCGAATTCACCATGTGCAGTGAAGGCACCTGGCTCAGGGCCTCGACCAGGTATTGCATCTGTTCGCTGTTGGCCCACACCTGTCCCTGGTGAACGCTCTGTATACATTTGCAAAGCAGGCGGAACGGGTACTGGGAAAAACAAAACAGTCCGCGCGCGCCGGAGCGAAAGGCGTTGACCACGATGTCGCGGTCGTAGGTGTCGAGCAGAATGATTTTGGCCACCGCGGGATGGGCCAGATGCAATCGTCGAACCACCGTCAGGTCCGGCCATCCGTCCCTGGGGTTGTCGGCGTTGAGGATGGCGACCTGTACCGGCAGGGAACTGGCGGCGTGGAGAATCACGTCCGGGTCAAGCGCGCATGAGGTCACGTGGAATTCCGGGCGGCGGCGAAGCGCGCCCACCAGAAGCTGGCATTGCATCTGGTTAGAGTCGGCGACCAGCACCCTGATCGAACTCGAAGCCGCAATCTCGATTGATTCCACAAATCCTTTCACATTCTCTGACCGTCATCCCAGGTACGAGTTGGTGGCAGCCTACAAGATCGACGGGATGCTTTTCTGTGACATCTCAACATCGCGGATGGTTGAATAACCTGTGGATCGGTCAGGCCTGAATTGGGAAGGATGTGGCGGCAGGGCTCTGGGTTTGGCCGTAACCGGATGCGTTGGTTGCAGATAGCGCGCCAGCCCAGGACCTAGCCTGGGCCCGAGAGGGAATCCGACAGGGTGCGCCAGTCCACTTTCGTAGACCCTTCCAAAGAAGATGAGAAGAAATACCCTTGAGGGGTGCCGCTATGGCGGCGGGTGTCCGGCGCGGGCGTCGCGTCTCCCGCGTCTCGGACGAGACGTACTCGGAACAGCCGCGGATACGGACGCTGCATTGCAAGCTGCCCACCTTGGTGGACAACACTTCCCAAGTCTTGCCAGTCTTTGTTCACCGGAATAATTTGCAAATAACAGAACCGCCGCGACCGGCGGCGGGCAACAAGAGACGAAATGAAACAACTTCTGACTTGCGCGGCGATCATACTTGGATGGCTCGCCGTGCAGGCAGGTTCGGGGGCGGCCGTGGCTCAGGAGCAGAGCAAAGCGACAAGCACCAGCCAAGGGGCAGCGGAGGCCACGAAATCCGGCATAGCGGACGGTGCATCGAGTCCAGACGAGATGGGGAACCGCCGTCCGCTCTACCGGTTGCAAAAAAGCGATGTGCTCGAAATCAAATTCAATTTCACACCCGAGTTCGACCAGACGCTCAGCATACAGCCGGATGGTTTCATCACTCCCCGAGGTCTGGATGAGTTATATGCGGAGGGCCTTACGCTCGCCGAGCTGCGCGGCGCATTAAGCCAGGCTTATGCCGCCACTCTGCGCGATCCGGAAGTCACCATTACGCTCAAGGATTTCGAAAAGCCTTATTTCATCGCCGCCGGATCGGTGGTTCGTCCGGGAAGATACGAATTACGCGGCGACTCGACCGTGACCGAAGGCGTGGCTCTGGCCGGAGGGTTCACGGAGCAGGCCAAGCACTCTCAAGTGGTGTTGTTTCGCAGGATTTCCCAGGAGCGGACCGAGGCCCGTGTCCTGAACGTTAAACAGATGTTGAAGGCGCGTAACCTGGCTGAGGATTTCCATCTGCGGACGGGAGATATGCTCTATGTCCCGCAGAATACGATTTCGAAGATCCGGCGCTATTTGCCGACTTCCAGTCTCAGCACTTATGTAAGCCCATCCCAGTTTTAAAGCAGAGGCGCGGAAGGCAACCCCTCTCGAACGTCGAACTCGCAAGCCCTTCGGGCTTACCGTGCCCTCAAGCGGATTCAGCCGCTGCCCGAATTCCAGAAAAGCGATTTAGAAAGTCACCGGGCCGGAGAACTCCGCATGGGTGAAGAGCTCACCATTATTCGCAAGCCTGTACCCGCCATCGCTCCCACGATGCGCGATCTGCTGGCCGTGGTGTTCCGGCAGCGCCGGCTGGCGCTGGTCTCCTTCATGGCCATCTTCATGGCCATCCTCGGCTATGGCGTATTCGCGCCCACCTATCAGGCCCGCATGAGCGTGCTGGTGCGGCGAGGACGGGTCGACCCCGTGGTGACGCCCGCGCCCACGCCGTCTCCCATGTTTCAGCGCGACGAAATCACGGAAGAGGAATTGAATTCTCAGGTCGAACTTCTTCACGACGACGAAATTCTACGCAACGTAGTGCAGACTCCCGGGCTTATCGCTAAACCCTGGTATGAACGCTTTCTCGGCGGCAGCGAGGACGTCTGCCTGGCGCGATCAGTCCGGCGGCTGACCCGCCAGCTGAGCGTGGAGCCGATACGCAAGACCAACCTGATTCAAGTCGACTATTCCTCGTCCGATCCCGCGCAGGCGGCGGCCGTGCTCCGTGCCCTGGCGCACGCTTACCTGGCACGGCAACAGCGGGTGCGGCGTCCCTCGGGGGAGTACCAATTCTTCGAACAGCAGGTGGCGGAGTCCCGCCGCGGATTGCTGGACGCGGAATTCCGCCTCATGGATTTCAGCAGCGATCAGGGGGTGGTATCGGCGGCGCAGGAGCGCGACATGGCCCTGCAGAGGCTCAGCGACGCCGAAGCCAACGACCACCAGAACCAGGTGGCCATGGCTGAGACTCGGCAGCGCATTCGGGACTTGCAGGTCAAGCTGCAGTCGCTGCCGGCACGCACCTTGACCATAGTCCGCAACGCCGACAATCCCCAGCTGGCTGAAAAGATGAAATCGAAACTGCTGGAATTGCAACTCAAGCGCACCGAACTCCTGACCAAATTCGATCCTTCCTACCGGCTGGTCCTCGAAGTGGACCAGCAGATCGCGGAGACCAAAGCCAGTATTGCGGGCGAGGAGCACTCGCCGCTGCGCGACGAGACCACGAACCAGGAGCCGAATCATGAGTGGGCGAAGTCAGAACTGATCAAGGCGCAGGTTGAGTTGGGCACGCTCGAGGCCCACGGACAGGCCACGCGCATCCAGGTGGCAGGTTATCGCGACGTGGCGCAGCGGCTCGGGGGAAATGCGCTTCGCCAGGGGGACTTGCTGGGTGAGCTGAAAGCAGCCGAGGAGAAATATCTTCTGTATGTGAACAAGCGCGAAGAGGCCAGGATCGAGGATGCGCTGGATCAGGGCGGAATTCTGAATGTCACCATCGCAGAGGAGCCCAGGGTCCCGGCGCTGCCGGCGCGAGCGAGTTGGGTGTTTGGCCTGATCGGCGTAGTGCTCGGAGGCACACTCAGCACCAGCCTGGCATTTGCCGCTGACTACCTGAACCCAGGGTTCCGCACGCCGGATGAAGTGGTGGCGTTTTTAGGCACCCCAGTTCTAGCCTCGCTGCCTTAAAGGACTAGCTATGAGCACACGGCCGGACTTACTGGAACACGCGTTGGCGGGCGACATCTTCGATGCGGAGGTGCGGGAACCTCGGGCCTGGACGACGCGCGAATCGATCGCGTGGAACCCCGACCGTTTCGGCGAAGAGCAGATCCGCAGCCTGGTGCGGCAGGTTTTTCTTCCCGGTTGGCCAAAGCCGGCCCGGCAAGTCGTCTTTTGTGCGGTTGAAGACGGCGATGTGGCCGCCATTTGCCTTCGCGTCGGCCAAGTCCTGGCGGCTCAAATTTCCGGAACCGTGGCGCTGGTCGAGGCCCATCTCGAATCCGCCGCCGACAACCAGGACTATGAAACGCCGATTCCGGTGTTTCGTCCTGCCGGATCCCGGCCCCTGCGGGACTCGGCACAAAGAGTTTCCAGCCATTTGTGGCGCGTGCCGCGTGAAACCTTCATGGGTGAAAACGAGGCAGGTCTTTCCGTGGAATGGCTGCCGGGACGGCTGAGGGAATTGCGTCTCGAATTTGATTACACGGTCGTGCATGGCCCGCCCGCCGCGCTATGCAGCGACGCGGCGCTGCTCGGCTATCTCAGCGACGGCGTCGTGCTGGTGCTGGAAGCGAACGCGACCCGGCGGGCGGCGGCCCAGAGGGCCGTCCAAATGTTGCAGGCTACGAACGCCCGCCTGCTGGGATCGGTTTTGAGCAAACGAACATTTCCGATCCCGGAAGGAATTTACCGCAGGTTGTAGGCACGCAAATTATTTACCGGTTTCTGAAGCCAGCGTCATGTTGTGGATAAACGGCTACAAACACGATTGGGACTCATTTAGCAGAGCTTCGTCCCGCCCGCACTGACGTCCTCATGCCAATCTACCCCGACCGCATGCTGCCGGAACCTCTGGCGCCCCCTTCCGAACTCCCCTCTTCAGAGGCCCCCTGGTACGCCGTCCAGACCCGGTACCGTTGCGAAACCAGGATTGCTGCCCAGTTGCAAAGCAAAGGCATCGAGACGTTTCTTCCCCTGTTGCATGAAACTCACCGCTGGAGCGACCGGCAAAAGACCGTTTCACTTCCCTTGTTCGCGGGATACGTGTTCGTTCGTCAGCACCCTTCGGCTCCCACGCGCACCGAAGTTTTGCGCACGGAAGGAGTGATGGGCTTTGTGAACGCGCACGGCGATGCCAGTCCAATTCCTTCCCGGCAGATTGACGATCTGCGCCGCCTGCTGGCGCAGAAGCTGCCTTGCGCCCTGCGGGCCTTTCTGCAAGTCGGGCAGCGCGTGCGAATTCGCGGCGGTTGCCTCGACGGTCTGGAGGGCGTTCTGGCGGAGAGCAGCCAAAAGACCCTGGTGATCTCGGTGGATTGCATTCAGCGGTCGGTGGTGGTCACGATTGCAGGCTACGAACTGGAGCTGGTCTGATGTCCTTTCCTGCTGCATTCAATCCTGAGCGCTCGCGTGTCCCAGCGGCGCCGCGGCTGGTTCCGGCAAAGAAACTACAGTCGCGCGCCTGGGACGGAGGTTTCGCGGCGTTTCGAGCCGGAGTCGAATGGAAAAAGTGGCAGAGGCGGCCCGCGAGCCGGCAGGGACGAGGGCGCAACGTTCTCATTGTCGGAGCGGGGCCGGTGGGGCGGGAACTGGCCGCAACCCTGGAGCGGGAGCACATCGACGGCCGCATCGTCGTGGGTTTCGTGGATGAAATCGAGACCCTGAGCGGCGATGTGCTGGGGCGAGTCGAGCACCTCACCCGCATCGCGCGGGCCGAATTCGTGGACGAAATCATTCTTGCGATTCCCAACCAGCACGACCTGGCGCTCCGGGTCATTCGGGAAGCGCGCCGCAGCCGGCTGGACGTCAGGGCCGTCCCCGATCTCTACGGCTATGGGTGGGACCGCGATCGCGGCCCTGAACGCGGCCGCCTCGGTCTGGAATATTTCGGCGACCTGCCCCTGCTCACGCTGCATGAGGAAAAAGCTCCCACCTCGGGCCTGTTCTGGAAGCGTTCACTCGATGTCCTGATTTCAGTTCTCGGTTTGCTGGTGGCGGCCCCTCTTCTGGCGGGGATCGCTCTGATCATTAAGGCTGCTTCCCCGGGAAAGATTCTTTACCAGGCGACCCGCGTGGGCCTCAAAGGCAGAAGATTCATCTGCTACAAATTTCGCACCATGGTCTCCGATGCGGACCGCTTGAAAGACGGCTTGCGCGCCGACAACGAACGCCAGGGCCCGTGCTTCAAGATTGCCGCCGATCCGCGCATCACGCGCGTGGGCCAGGTCCTGCGGCGCTACAGCCTGGATGAACTTCCCCAGCTCTGGAATGTGTTGCGGGGAGAGATGAGCATGGTCGGCCCGAGGCCGCATCCGGTCGACGACTTCGAACACTATCGCCTGGAACACCTGCGGCGCCTCGACGTAACCCCGGGGATCACAGGGCTGTGGCAAGTCACGGCCCGGCGCGATCCCTCGTTCCAGCGAAATATGGCGCTCGACCTGGACTACATCGAGCACTGGAGTCTGGGGATGGACCTCTGGATTTTGTGGAGGACGGTGTTCGTGATCCTGCGGGGAAGCGGTTCCTGAGGATGGCCACGGCCGGACAAACCGCGCTGCGGAACCCGCTGCCCGCGCTGGCGCACTGGACCGTGGTCAATGCGTTCCGCCCGTTACATGCCCTGGTAGCGGCGCCGGCGATCCTGTTTCTGGCCACCTTGGCGGCAATGCTCTTTCGTCCTCCCGACCTGCAGTTTTACTCGCTCGACCGTGTCGCATTTCTGCTGCTCTTGTTCGTCGTGCCGTTGCGGGTGGTCGCGCTGCGCCGTCGCGTAACCATTGCCCTTCCGGTGATGTGGCCCATGGCGGCTTTACTGCTGCTGGGATTCGGGAGTCTCGCAGCCCAGCCCTATGACCCGCAGAGCTGGAGCGTATTCGCCGCCAAGTGGGTTGTGCCCTTCGTTCTGTATCACCTGGCGGGATCTGTTTTCGACGATGCCGCGTCCCTGCGCCGGTTTGAGACCTTCACCTTCGTTGTGCTCGCCTATTTGTGCCTGATCGCGATCCTGTTTCTGTTGGGCGCCAAAGAGCTGATCTTCCCCAGGTACATCCTCGACGAAAGCCTCGGCATACACGCCGATCGCGCCCGCGGACCCTTTCTGCAGGCGGTGGCCAACGGCGTCACCCTGAACCTGCTGGGCCTGATTGCGCTGGACTCATTTCGACGCGGCCGGTTGAAAGGATTGCCAGCCCTGGTGCTGGCGATTGCCTTGTCGCTGGCAATTCTAGCGACCCAAACCCGCGGAGTGTGGCTATCGTTTGCGGGCTGCATTCTGATCTTGATGTTGTTTTCTGCCCACCCGCGGGTTCGCCGCGCCTGCCTCGCCCTGGTCTTGATGGGAGGCCTGGGTTTGCTGACCGCGCTCAGTTTCGAAGACACGAATAATTCTTTCTTTATCCGGCTGGAAGAGCGCAGCCCGGTGGAATTCCGGGTTGTGATGTACCAGACCGGATTGGAGATGTTTCTGGAGAAGCCGCTCACGGGCTGGGGCCTGGGCGACTTGCAACCCGAGCTGGCCAAGCGAGTCCACGATTTTCACCAGCCTGCCTTCTTCTTCCACAACTCCTATCTGGAGATAGCCGTGCAACACGGCCTGCTCGGACTGAGCTTGTACTTGTGGATGGCGGTCGATCTGTTCCGGCTGGGCAGCATCCGGCGGCTGCCGTGCGCTCCGCGGGAAGGCGCATTTCTGGACGGCCAATTCCGCTCTCTCTGGCCGGTCCTGGTCGCGGTCTACCTGTTCAACGGTTGTTTCGTGGTGATGAATTACCAGTTCGTGAATGGATTGCTGTTCACCATCGCCGGCCTGCTGGCTGCCCAGAATCGCGGGAACGTCGTCCGGACGAATGCACTTCCCATGTGATCGTTGCTCGAATCCGTGCCCACCATCGCCTACTTCGCCAACCAGTTTCCCGCCTCGGTGGAACCGTACGTCTTCGAGGAAATCGAGGAATTGCGCCGGCGCGGAATGCAAGTGATCCCTTGCAGCGTTCGCCGTCCTGACGGCGGGGAGCAGGAACTCCGGCTGCAGTCGTTTGTCTCGGAGACGCTCTATCTTTATCCGCTGGGCGTCGGACTGCTCATCCGCGCCTTGTGGCTCTGTTTGTGCCGATGGACATTGCTGGCTGACCTTCTGGCGCGGGTGCTGACGCGAGGCAATGAGCCCGCCTCCCGCCGCCTGCGGGCGTTACTGCACACTCTGCTCGGCGCCTGCTACGCGCTGAAATTGCGAGACCGGGGAGTGCAACACATCCACGTGCACCACGGATATTTCGCCTCCTGGATTGCGATGGTCGCGGCGCGCTTGCTCGACATCGACTACAGCATGACCCTGCACGGTTCGGATCTGCTGCTGCACGGTGTTTACCTGGGTACCAAGCTGAGAAATTGTTTGTTCTGCGTGACGATTTCGGAGTTCAACCGGCGCTTTATTCTGCAGCATTACTCCGACATCGCGCCGGGCAACATCGTTGTCCAGCGTCTGGGAGTGGATTCATCCCGCACTTCGGTTTCTCCTTCACCGGCTGGCCGGGAACCTAAGCGCCTGGTCATGCTGGCGGTGGGGCGGCTGCACCTGGTGAAAGACCATGCTTTCCTTTTCCGCGCCTGCCACGAATTGAAGAAACGCGGTGTCGACTTTTTATGCCTGGTCGCTGGCGAAGGGCCGGAGCGCCCCTGGCTGGAACATCTCATTCCCAACCTCAGGCTCGAGAAGCACGTGAAACTCCTGGGCCATCTGTCGCGGCCGGAACTCGACGCCCACTACGGATCGTGCGACGTGGTCGTGCTCACCAGCCGCAGCGAGGGCATCCCGCTGGTCCTGATGGAGGCCATGGCGCTCGGCAAAACGGTTCTCGCGCCGGCGATTACTGGAATTCCAGAGTTAGTAAAGGATGGGGAAACCGGCTTCCTCTATCGCGCCGGTTCGCTGGAAGATTTCACCGCCAAGATCGAGGCGATCCGCGGCTCGTCCGCGGCGCTGCCACGGCTGCGCCTCGCCGCCCGTCAACATGTGCGGGAGCACTTTGACCGGGAGAAAAACCTGGCGGCTCTCGCGGATCTTTTCATTTCCCGCATCACGCAAAAGGTGAGGCACAACCCCAATGAGAATCCTGTATTGCAACAAATATAACTTCGCCTTCAGCGGCACCGAAGTCTACCTGTTCGAGCTGATGGACCTGATGCGTTCGCACGGGCATGTGGCTGGGTTGTTTTCCATGGCCGATCCTCGCGGCGAGCCGACGAAGTACGACCAGCACTTTCTCCCCCCCATCGACTTCAAAACCGCCCGGGCAGGCCCGCTCGCCACAGCCCGACAGGCGGCACACGCGCTCTACTCACGCCAGGCGCGGCAAAAAGTTCGCGAGATGGTAAAGGCGTTTCGACCCGACCTCGCCCACGTGCGAAACATCTACCACCACCTTTCTCCTTCAATCCT
>Ga0187824_10000213_pt1 | contig 11061 bp, 9 predicted proteins | sample NC_wetland_sal_i_13_FD_132437 | JGI IMG/M metagenome (GOLD analysis project Ga0187824, IMG submission 132437) | Wetland sediment microbial communities from Neuse River Estuary, North Carolina, USA - SourceSoil_4 | ecosystem: Environmental > Aquatic > Freshwater > Wetlands > Sediment | place... | reverse complement strand
CGCATCAACCCGCGCGCGACGACGGCAAGCTTCGCCGGCGTCGAGAGCCGGCAGTCGGCGGAGAAGACGTCGAAGCCGTTCGCCTCCATGCGGTCGAGCTGCCCGCGGTAGAGGCCGGCGAACGTCGCGACGCACAGCGCGCTCCGCCGGTCGAGCGAGTCGAGCAGGCGCAGCCCTTCGTCGAGGTGCGCGCGGGCGCGTTCGGCCTGGAACGCCATCAGCTCACGCCACTCCGGGGACATCGCCAGATCGGTGACGCCGAAGCGCGCGAGCTCGTCCTGCGGCAGGTAGACGCGGCCGAGACGTCTGTCCTCGTCGACGTCGCGCATGATGTTGATCAGCTGCAGCGCGATCCCGAGCGTCATCGCCCGCTCGACGTCGTCGCTGCCGTACACCGCGACGCAGGCGATGCCGACCGCGCCGGCGACCTTCTCGCAGTAGCCGCGAAGCTCGTCGAACGTCGCGTACGTCGACGTGTCGAGATCCTGGACGCCACCGTCGACGAGCGCCGAGAGCGCCGCATCCGGAATCGCGTAACGCGCGCGCGCGTCGGCGAGCGCGACGTGCATCGCCGTCGGCGGCGGATCGTCGAGCGCTGCGCGCAGCGCCTCGAGCCGGGCGCGCTTCTCGTCCACCGGCGCGTCGCCGTCGGCGATGTCGTCGACCTCGCGCGCGAACGCGTAGATCGCTGCGATCGCACGCCGCTTGGGACGCGGCAGGACCATGATCCCGTACGCGAAGTTCTTCGCGCGCGCGCGCGTGACCCGCTGCACCTCGGCGTAGGCCTGCTCCACCTTCATCAACGAACGAGGACGAGCGCCGCCTCCCGCGCGAGCCGCGCGCGAGACGGGCGCGGCCGCTGCGTGAACAGGTCCCACCCGGCGGCGTCGAGCGTGTCGAGTGCGGCGAGGCCGCCACGCCCGAAGAGAGCGACCGCGCGGCCGAGCCTGCCGCCGATGCGCTCGCGCAGCGTCTCTGCCGCCGAGAGGAGCGTCGCCGCGCGCTCGGCCTCGAAGCGAAGGAGCGCCGTCAGCTCCGCGCTCGGGCGGTCGAGCGCAGGATCGCCGAAGCGGCGTCGATCCTCGGCAGGGAGATAGATGCGTCCGAGCTCGAGGTCGCGCGGGACGTCCTGCAGGAAGTTCACCAGCTGCAGGCCCGTGCAGACGTCGTCGCTCGCCGCGACGATCTCCTCGTCGTCGAGCCTGCCGAGCACGGCCAGGACGAGGCGCCCGCACGGATCGGCGGAGTGGACGCAGTACCACTTCACGTCCGCCCACGTCTCGTACTCGGAGACGCGCTGGTCCATCCGATTCGCCTCGATGAGCCGGATGAACGGCTCGCGGGGCACGTCGAATTCCTGCACCGTCGGCTGGACGTTCCGCAGGACCGGCCAGGTCGGCGTGCCGGTGTACAGGAGATCGACCTGCGCCTCCAGCTCGTCGAGCGCCGCGAGCCGGTCGCCCTCGTACGCGTCCCCGAGCTCGTCCACGAGGCGTGCGTAGCAGTAGAGGGCGCGCACGTGGGGGCGCAGCCTGCGCGGGAACAGGATCGATCCGACCGGGAAGTTCTCCCCGGCCGCGCGGGCGGCGACCTCGGCGACCTCCATGCAAAACAGCATACGATCCGCTTGTGGAGGGCAATCCCGGGGGCCGGGTGGATCCCGTCACCGGCGTCGATCGCGACGACGGCGCGGTCGTCGTGCACCTCGCAGGCGAGCTCGACCTGTACAACGCGCACGAGGTCCGCGAGGCGCTCCTCGCATGCTGCGCGGAGGAGCCGGAACGGCTGGTCGTCGACCTCGCCGCGGTCGAGTTCCTCGACTCGACGGTGCTCGGCGTGCTCGTCGAGGCGCGGACGAGGATGGGCGGCCGAAACGCATTCGTACTCGCGGCTCCCGGCCCCGAGCCGCGGCGGACGCTCGAGGTGTCGGGCCTCGACAAGCACTTCACCGTCAGCACGAGCGTCGAGGAAGCGCTAGCGTCCTGACCCGTGAAGGAGGGGGACATCCTCGAGCCGGCGGCGCTCGAACGCTACGCCGACGCCATCACGAAGTCGATCGCACTGAAGCGCGGCGACATCATCTCCGTCCGCGGCGCGCCGGCGCACCGCGAGCTCATGGTCGCCGTCGCCGCCTCCGCGTACCGCGGCGGCGCGTCCGCGGTCGACGTGATCACCTCCGATCCGCTCGTGATGCGCGCACGACTCGAGCACGCGAGCAAGAGCGCGCTCGGCAGCTTCACCCCGTGGCAGAAGAAGCGGCTGTCGGAGCTGATGAAGCCGCATGCCGCGGAGATCTACATCAGCGGCGAGAGCGACCCCGGGTTCCTCGACGGCATTCCGCCGAAGCGCATCCAGACCGAGTACGCGCAGGCGGGTCAGCAGACGGCTGCGTTCCGGCGTGCCAGCCTCGACATGCGCGTCCGCTGGACGATCGCCGGGTGGCCGACCGACGCCTGGGCGGCCAAGGTCTATCCCGACCTCTCGATCCTCGAGGCGAAGCGGAAGCTCGCGAAGGACCTCCTCTACTTCTCGCGGCTCACCGACAAGGACGGCCCGGGATCGAGCGGATGGATCGCGCACGGGAAGACCCTCGACCGGCGCGGCAGGAAGCTGACGAGCCTCAAGCTCGCGCGCCTCGAGCTGCGCGGGCCCGGGACCGATCTCACCCTGGGGCTCGCCCCCGGCGCGGCGTGGCTCGGCGGCCCGGAGAAGACGAAGGCGGGCGCCGTCATCTCGCCCAACATCCCGACGGAGGAGAACTTCACGAGCCCCGACGCGTCGCAGGCGGACGGAACGTTCGCTTGCACGTTCCCGCTCTCGTTCCAGGGCCGGCTCATCGACGGGCTGCGCGGCGAGTTCCGCGGTGGGCGTCTCGTGCGGCTCGAGGCGAAGCGCGACGCGGACCGCGACTTCGTCGCGAGCTACATCGACAGCGATCCGAAGGGCAACGGCCGCAGGCTCGGCGAGGTCGCGCTCGTCGACGCTACGTCGCGCATCGGGCAGAGCGGACGCATCTACTACGACACGCTGCTCGACGAGAACGCGACGGTGCACATCGCCTTCGGCTCCGGCTTCGGCGGCACGCGGCCGACGAAGCCCGCGCGCGGGCTCAACCAGTCGCCCGTGCACCTCGACGTGATGATCGGCAGCCCCGACTTCGAGGCCACCGGCGTCACCGCGAACGGCAAGCGCGTCGCGCTCATCAAAGACGGGCTCTGGCAGATCTGAGCTCCGAGGAACGTGCTGCGCACGTTCCTCATCCGTCGACGAGGAGGCCGCTGATCGGCCCCCACAGCGCCTCCGAGCGGCGGGAGACGTTCGGGAGCAGCGTCAGCCGCCGCTCGACGTACCCGTCCCGCCGGCGCCGCTCGAGCTCCTCCTCCGCCGTCGGCCGCCACAGCTCGTCGACGACGCGTGACGGATCGCCGTCGACGTCGTCACGCTCCAGATGCTCGCGCCACAATCGCAGACGCGTGGCGCGCGCCAGCTCCTCGTCGTGCAGGACGACATTCACCTCGGTGTCGTTGAAGAGCGAGTGCTCGTTGAGGTTGGCCGATCCGATCGTCAGCCAGCGGTCGTCGGCGATGCCGATCTTCGCGTGCACGTACACGATCGTCCCGCCACGCCCCGGCTGGTAGAGGGTGCACGCGAGGAACCGCCCGCTGCCCTCGTCCGCGGCGACGAGCACGCCGAGCTGGCCCCGCGTGTCCTCCTCGCCGTTGTTCGGCTTCGCAGGTAGGAGAACGACGAGGCGGAAGTCGTCGCTCGGCGGATTGCGGAGCTTGTCGGCGAGCACGGCGACGACTTCCGGCGACCACAGGAACTGGCTCTCCAGGTAGATGAACCGCTCCGCGCTGCGCAGCGCACGGAGGTAGCTCTCGAGGATGGTGAACTCGCCGCGCTCGAGGCCGTCGTAGACGCGCTCGGGCACGGTTCGGACGAGCTGCACGTCGACGCCGTCGCCGGGCTCCGCGTCGGGCGCGTCGGGAAGCGGTCCCGGCCAGCGCAGCCGGAAGTGGCGCGCGACGTCCGCGACGACGGGGCCTTCGAGACGAACGCACGCGTCGTGCCAGCCGACGTCGCCGCGCGCGGGGTGCGCGCTCGAGTCGAGACGGTTGCCTGCGAACGTCGTCAGGTCGATGCCGCCGACGTACGCGACGCGGTCGTCGACGACGACGAGCTTCTCGTGGTGGCAGTGCATCGGGCGCTCCTTCGCATCCAGCTCCACCTCGATCCGCGTCCCTCGCGCGAGGTGGTCGCGCATCCCGCGCACCTCGGCCCGGTCGGGATGGAAGAGCGGGAGCGGCGCGCCGGCCCACGCGAGCACGCGCACGGGAATGCGTGCCGCCGTGTCGGCGAGGAGCGCGGCGAGCGTCGGCGTGCCTTCGCCCATACGAATGCCGGGAGTGAAGAACCACCCGGCGAGATGGACGTGGGACCGCGCGCCGTCGACGTCGGCCGCCATCCGCGGTAGCGCCTCCGCGCCGTCGACGAGCACCTCCACGCGGTTGCCGGGGCGCGGCGCGAACGAGCCGGAGCCCGCCCATCCCCCCGCCGGCGCGGTGAAGGCGCGGCCGTGGCCGATGCGAGCGAGCCGCCGGCGGTGATGCGCCCGGACCGCGCGCTCGATCCGGTCGCCGAGATGGTCGTCGAGCTCGCTAATGCCCACCCTTGGGCGGCGGCGGCACCGGGTTGTGCTGAACGTCGATGACCGTCTGCGTCGGCGCCGGCGGCGTGGTCGAGTACCCGGAGCCGTACGTAACCGCGCCGGTGATGTTCGGCGTCGGGAACCCGAGCGCCGGCATGCCGTCCGTGGCGGTCGACATGAAGTTGTGCCAGATCTCCGCCGGCAGCGATCCGCCGAACACCGCGCCGATCCCCTCGACGTCGTAGAGCGAGATCTCGCCCTTCGGGTAGCCGACCCACACGCATGTGGCGAGCTGCGGGACGTACCCGCAGAACCACGCATCCTGGAAGTTCTCGGCGGTGCCGGTCTTACCCGCCGCCGGGCGGCCGAAGTACGCGGCGGTGCCGGTCCCGTGCTGGACGACGCCCTCGAGCGCGTATGTCACCTGGTCGGCGACGTTGCGCGGGATCGCCTGCGCCCCGGGGGCATCGAGCCGGCCGATGACGCGTCCGTCGGGAGCGCGCACGAACTCGAACGCCTGCGGGGCGTGGTGGACGCCGTGCGCGGCGAGCGTCGCGTACGCGTCCGTCATCTCGAGCGGGTTCACCGGCTGCGTCCCGAGCGTGATCGAGCAGACGGGCTGCAGCTTCGTCGTGATCCCCATCTTGTGCGCGACCGGGACGACGTTCCACGGCCCCACCTTCGCGACGAGCTGCGCGAAGATCGTGTTCACCGAGTTCGCGGTCGCGTTCAGCAGGTTCATGTAGCCGCCGTTCTCGTCCGCGTAGTTGTGGACGTCCCACGGGCCCTGCGGGCCGTCGCACGCATGCTCCGGGATGATCATCGACGGAGGGCCGGAGAAGCTCGAGTACAGAGAGACCCCGTGCATGATCGCCGTGGCGAGCACGAACGGCTTGAACGAGCTGCCCGCGGTGCGCGTGCTCTGCGTCGCGAGGTTGAACTTCATCTTCCGCCCGTCGGGGACGTAGCCGATCATCGCGCGCACCGCGCCGTTTCGCGGGTCGATGGCGACGAGCGCCGCAGCCGGGTCGTTCTTGTGCCGCATGACGCCGCGCACCGCGGAGATCGCGGCCTGCTGCATCCGCGGGTCGAGCGTCGTCCGGACGCGAAGCCCGCCGGCCGCCACACGGCGGGCACCGTACTTCGCGACGAGCTGCTGCTCCGCCCAGCCGAAGAAGTTCGGATGCTGCATGCGCGCGTACAGCGTGCCCGGCTTGATCCCGAGCGGGGACGAGATCGCCTTCTCGAACTGGTCGCGCGAGATCAGCCCTCCCTCGACCATCGCCCGCAGCACCTCGTCGCGGCGCTGCATCGCCATCGCCGGATGGAGCAGCGGGTCGTACACCGTCGGCGCCTGCGGCAGGCCGGCGAGGAGCGCAGCCTGGGCGATGGTGAGGTCGCTCGCACGGGTCGAGAAGAACGTCTCCGCCGCCGCCTGCGCTCCGTGCGCGGAACGCCCGTAGAAGACCTCGTTGAGATATCCGTCGAGGATCCGCTGCTTCGGCCACACGCGCGCGAGCTTGAGCGCGAGGCACGCCTCTTTCACCTTGCGCGAGAACGTCCGGCTGGCGTCGCCGATGTAGAGGTTGCGGACGAGCTCCTGCGTGATCGTCGATCCGCCCTGCACGATCTTCCCGGCGGTCACGTCGGAGTAGAGCGCGCGCGCGATGCCCTGGTAGTCGAGCGCGCCGTGCTGCCAGAAGCGCCTGTCCTCGATCGCGACCGTCGCCTGCCGCAGGTACGGGGAGATCTGGTCGAGCCGGAGCGGCTGCCGGTTCACCTGCGATGGAACGACGCCGAGAAGGGTGCCGTTCTTCGCGTAGACGAAGGAGTTCTGGCCGAGCGCCACCGGGCGCAAGAGGTTCAGGTTGCACGAGCCGAGCAGCACGGCGCGCCCTGTGGCCGCCGAACCGATGAGGACGGCTGCGAGCACGACGAGGATCGCGCCGGCGACGATCGCGGCGCGGCGTCGCGTGTGGGCGCGGCGAAGCCGCGAGCGGCGCGCCAGCAGGATCGCCGCGAGCTCGAGGTCGGCACGGTTCCGGTCCCGCACTGCGAGACCGTTCTTGCTCGGAGACGGGGATCAGGAAACCAGCTCGGCGAGGACGACGCCGAGGATCGGCAGCGCGATCGTGATGAGCAGGTTTCCGCGCCCGATGCCGGTGAGAAGAGGGCGGAGCGTCTGCGGCTCTCCGTCGCGGATCTGGCGCGCGAGGCCCGGGCCGAGGACGTAGTCGTGCAGGTACGCCCCGGCGGCGAGGAGGCCGACGAGCGCGCCCTTGACCGCGAGCACCACGTCGAACGACGTCGGCGCCGAGTCGAACGCGTGGTCGTAGCCGGCGAGCCCGAGCCCCGTCAGCACGGCCACGCCGAGCGCGCTCCAGCCGATCGGGCGCCAGCGCCGCCCGAGCTCGCGCAGCAGTCGAGCGCGAACCTCGCCCTCGAGCTTCTGCACGGGAGGGACCGCGACGAAGACGAGCGCGATCGTCCCGCCGACCCAGACGGCGGCTGCGAGGAGGTGGACGGCTCGGAGTGTCGCTTCCATGCCGCGTAGTTTCCACGGATAGCAGCGAGGACAGCGGCCTCAACACTCATCGGATGCGCCCGGAGCTCTCGCTTCCCGTCGTCTGGTCCGAGGACGGCACGACGCTGCTGCCCGGCCGGCTCGAGCTCGAGGACGGGTGCCTGCGGCTCGTCGGCGGCTCCCACGGCACCGAACGGACGCGGGAGGTCGACGTCCGCGACATCGCGGCGACCCGGCTCGGGCGCTCGGCGGACGAGCGCATCGGCGGCCGCCTGACGCTCCTCGTCGAGCTGCGCGGCGGCGGGTCGCTCCGCATCACCGGCTTCGAGCGTCCCGGTGCAATGCGCGACCTCGCCGACCGGCTGCATTCGACCGCCGACTGACACCGGGGTTTCCCGTCCGTCCGCGCGGGCAAGACGGACATGCATGGTCGGGTCCACGTTCGGGTCGATTCACAGTGCGCTGCACTCGAGCGCAGCCTCGATCGCGGGGGACGTCCTCGTGCTCTTCGCAGCCGTCCTGTGGCTCGGCCTCGGCTTCCGCGTCCACCGGGACGCGCGCCGGCGGATCGACGACGGCTGGCTCGTCGGGCTCTCGACCGTCCTCGGGTTCGCGGTGCCGTATGTCGGTCCGGTGGTCTACGCACTGTTCCGGCCGCCGGAGACGCTGGCCGACGCGCACGCGCGCGAGGTCGAGATGCGAGCGCTGCGCGGCCGGCTGCTACAGGCGGAGCCGCACTGCCCGGTCTGCCTCTCCGACGTCGAGACCGACTACCTCGTGTGCCCGGTGTGCACGACGCGGCTGCGCGAGCAGTGCGCGAACTGCGACGCCGCGCTCGACCCGCTCTGGCAGGCGTGCCCCTACTGCGCCGCGCCGGTGGGCGCGCCGATGGGCGGCGACGGATCAGTCCCGTACGTCGCCGACCTCGACGAGCCGCTCTCGGCCGAGACGCGGCAGCACCTCGCGGGCTAGCGCGCGCAGGCTGAACGGAACTGCCGGCGCCGGCACGAAGCGGGCGAGCGCGGCGACGACGGCGACACCCGCCGTCACTTCGTACATCGCCGAGTCGTTCACGAGGAGGGATGTCACGATCGCGAGCCCGAGCGTGAGCACGAAGTCGCGTGTCGGACGGCGCCGTGCGACGTACAGCGCTCCCGCGAACGTGAAGAGGAACCACAGCGTCAACGGCAGGACGAGGGGCCAGTTGTGGATCGCGGGCATGTACGACAGCGGGACGCGGTGGACGATCACCGCCCACAGGCCGGAGAGGCCGCTGCCGAACGCGCTGCGGAAGTGATCCGGCCCGCCCGTGTCGAGATTCGCGGAGACGATCTTCAGCACGATCACGGCGGCGACGCCGATCCCGAGGAGGAAGCCGCGCAGTCCGACTCGCAGCATGCGTGCGCCGAGGAACGCGAGGGCGACGCCGAGCACGATGGCCCCGCCGCCGTCGGAGCCGAAGCGGTTGTCGGTCATCATGAACAGGCCGAGCGCACCGAACGCTGCGAAGCCGAGCACGCCGAAGCGGCGAGCGGCGAGCGCCGCGCCGGCGAGCAGCGGGGCGAGCAGCAGCGTCTCGAGTTGGTTGCCGATTCCCCAGAAGCGCGAGTTCTGCGTCGGCCCGAGCGGCGTCACCGCCACCCATTCGGGCCTCACCGCCAGGAGATACATGTACAGCGCGACGACTCCGAGGATGAGCAGCAGCAGCCGTTCGTCCGTCCTGCATGCGCGCGCGAGCAGGAGCGCACCTCCGACGCCGGCGACGACGAGCACGGTCATGATCGTCACTTCGTTCGTCACGTGCAGCGAGCCGAGGCCGACGCTCGCGAGCAGCGCGGCGGGAACGAGCGTCAGCGCTGCGCGCGGGACGAGGAACGCGAGCAGGAGCCCCCAGCACGCGAGCACGATGAGCGCGGCGAGCTTCAGGCGGTTGTTCGCATGGATCTGCGCGTTCAGCGTCTTCAGCGTCGCGATCGCGTGCGTCGAGGGGACGGACGTGAGCGAACCCCGCTGGTGGCCGAGCGCCGTCGGCGCGATGTCGACGATCGAGACGAGACCGGGGATGCGCGTGGTCTTCGAGACGAGCAGGCCGTGGAAGCCCCCGCCGAGAACGGCGATGTAGTAGCGCTGGTTGTTCTGGACCGGGTAGTCGCTCTTCGGAGGCAGCGTGACGACGATCGTCCGCATCCGGCTCGGCGTGCCCGTCGCCTGGTTCGCGTTGATGAGCACGTGACCGGTCGGGACGCCGCCGAGATACGAGTCGGCGCGGACGCCGCGCACGAGCTGCGCGAGCGACTGGCGGCGATTCGTCGTCGGCCCGGTCGCGGGGACGAGAAGGCCGACCGCGCCCTCGCGCGCGAAGCGGCGGAGCTGCCAGCCCGTCATGTGGTCGAGGATCACGACGCGAAAGGCGGGTGAGCCCGGGACTGTCTTCGCCGCCGCCGGTGCCGCCGGGATCGCGGCGAGCGCGATCAGGCAGAAAACGAGAAGGCGGAACCGGCGCAGCATCGTCCGGCGCGATTCTCCCCTATTTCGCCCGCGTGATGCGTAGGAAGTCGATGAGAGAGCCGACGCGCGGATTCGAACCGCGGACCCCATCATTACGAGTGATGTGCTCTACCAGCTGAGCTACGTCGGCTTGGCGGCGACAGTCTAGCGCCGCCAGGGCTCAGATCTTGACGCGCCAGCGGACCGAATGGCCCGCGAGCGAGAGCGTCACGATGTACCACCCGCGCCGCGAAACCGTCACGAGGACGTGCCGTCCGCCGGCCTTGACGGCCACCCGGTGACGCGCGACGGGCCGGCCCGCCAGCGTGGCCGTCACGGCGAGCCTGCCGCTCGTCCCTGCGTGGAACCAGAGCGTGATCCGGTACCCCGCCTTCGTCTTCACGACCGTCGGCGTGTGCGTCGCCGCGAGCGTGAGCTCGACGAAGGTGGCGCCGACCGACCGGCCGGAGCCCGACGTCAGCGCGCAGGCGGCCTTTCCTCCGCTGCAGGCGCCGCTCCAGGCCGCGAGCGCGAATCCCGCCGCGGGCTGGGCGGTGAGCGTCAGCGAGCCGCCGCCCGTCAACGTCTGCGAGCAGAACTTCGTCTTCCCCCGCGTGCTCGTGCACGCGCCGTCCGGGCTCCTGACGGTGCCCGCCCCGCTCACGGAGATCGACAGGGTGTTCGCCGCTCCACCGCCGGAGCTCGTGAAGGCCGCCGTCACGCTCTTCGCGTTCGTCATCGCGACGGTGCAGGTGGAGGTCGTGCCCGAGCAGGCGCCGCTCCAACCGGTGAAGGTCGCCCCGAAGCCCGCCGTCGCGGTGAGCGTCACGGTCGCCCCCGCCGCCTGGGAGGCGCTGCAGCCGGACCCGGAGCCGGTGCAGTTGAGCCCCGCGCCGCCGACGGTGCCGTTCCCCGTCACCTGCGAGCTGAGCACGTAGGTGGTGTTCCCGCCGGCGAACGTCGCCTGGACCGTCTTCGAGCCCGACATGGTCAGGGTGCACGTCGTCGAGATGAAGCCCGAGCACTCGCCGCCCCAGCCCGTGAAGTTGGCGGATGTCCCGGATGCGGGGACGGCGGTCAGCGTGATGGTCGTGTTCGCCTGCACGTTCTCGCTGCATCCGGATCCGCCGGCGGCCGTGCAGTAGATCGGCGAGCCGCCGCCGCCGTAGCTCGTGACATACCCGTCACCGATGACGCCGAGCGTGAGCGAGTTCGTCGCTACCGGCGGCGAGACGCCTCCGGAGAAGGACGCCGACACCGCCAGCGCCGCCGTGAAGACGGAGATGGTGCAGAAGTTCCCCGCCGTGCTCGTGCAACCCGACCAGAAGACGTTGCCGCCGGAGTTGGGATGCGCCGTCAGCGTCACGACGGTGCTGGGCGCCTCCCCGGCGGTGCACGTCTG
>Ga0187824_10000212_pt1 | contig 11061 bp, 9 predicted proteins | sample NC_wetland_sal_i_13_FD_132437 | JGI IMG/M metagenome (GOLD analysis project Ga0187824, IMG submission 132437) | Wetland sediment microbial communities from Neuse River Estuary, North Carolina, USA - SourceSoil_4 | ecosystem: Environmental > Aquatic > Freshwater > Wetlands > Sediment | place... | reverse complement strand
TCGCCCAGGAGCGTGCAGCCCACCACCACCAGGACCAGCGCCACGCCCGGCGCGCCCGCGATCCACGGCGCGTCCATCAGCGCGTCGCGCCCCGCGGCGATCATGTTGCCCCACGACGGCGCCGGCGGCTGCACCCCGAGCCCGAGGAACGAAAGCCCGGCCTCGAGCAGGATCGCGTTGCCCACTCCGAGCGCCGAAGCGACGACGATCGGGGTCAGCAGATTGGGCAGCAGGTGCCGCACCATGAGCCGGCCCCGGCCTGAACCCAGCGCGACCGCGCTCTCGGCGAACGGCCGCGCGGCGAGGCTCAGCGCCTCGGTGTACACGAGCCGGGCGATCGTCATCCAGCCGGTCGCACCCAGCACCAGCACCACCAGCGTCACGCTCGGCGCCCACAGCGCCGAGAGCAGGAGCAGCAGCACGACCCGCGGGACGGCCAGCGCGAAGTCGGTGAGCCCGAGCAGCACAGTGGAAAGCCGGCCCCGCACGAGCGCTGCCGCGCCGCCGACCCCGACGCCGAGCACCACCGACAGCACTACCGCGAGCGTGCCGACCGCCAGCGACACTCTCGCGCCGTACGCGAGCCGGGTCCAGACGTCGCGGCCCAGTCGGTCGGTCCCGAGCAGGTGGAAGGCGCCGAAGTGGTCGGTGCTCCCCGGCGGCAGGAGGCGCGTCGCCACGACGTCGTGCTGTCCGGCGGGGTTGCCCGTGGTGATGAGCGGGGCGAGCGCCGCCACCAGGATGGCGGCGGCGAGCAGCGTCCCGCCGAGCAGCGCGCGCCCGTCCCGGCCGAGCGGTCGGTCAGCCCGCATGGGATGCCCGGATCCGCGGGTCCGCCCAGCCCGCCAGCAGCTCGGCGAGCAGGTTCCCCGCCACCACCAGCGCCGCGCTCACCGCGGCGGCCGCGAGCACGACGGGATAGTCCCGCGCCTGCACGGCCTCCACCAGCACCCGGCCGACGCCGGGCCACGCGAAGATCGCCTCGACGAAGACCGCGCCGGAGAACACCGCCGGGAGGGACAGCCCCAGCAGCGTGATCACCGGGATCAGCGCGTTGCGGAGCGTGTGGCTGACCAGGAGCCGCCCCGGCGTGATGCCGCGCGCCTCCGCCGTCGTGAGAAACAGGCTTCCGCGGAGGTCGAGCATCGCCCCGCGCACGAACCGGGCGATGCCGCCCACCCCGATGATGGTGAGGGTGGCGACGGGCAGCACGAGGTGGCGGATCGCGTCGAGCAGTCGCGCCGGCCCCGGGAGGAACTCGGCGTCCAGCCCTGCGGCGCCGAACGCGGGCAGCACCCGGAGCTCGTAGGTGAACACCATCATCAGCATCAGCCCGAGCCAGTAGCCCGGCAGGGCGAAGAGCGTGACACTGGCGGCCGAAAGGGCGGTGTCCAGCCCCGTGCCGCCGAATCTCGCCTGGACGACGCCGAGCGTGATGCCCAGGGCGTAGCTGAGCAGGAGGGAGAGCAGGACCAGCCGCGCCGTCGCCGGCCACGCGCCGGCCAGCATGGCGCGCACCGGGCGTCCGGTGGCGATGCTCGTGCCCCAGTCGCCCCGGGCGAAACGGGCCAGCCAAACGGCGTACTGCACGGGGAGGGGACGGTCGAGCCCGAGCGCGTGGCGCTGCTCGGCGATCTGCGCCGGCGTGGCGGCGGCGCCGACCAGCAGGGCGGCCGGGTCTCCGGGCGCGGCGTGCAGCAGCAGGAACACCAGCGTCACGACCCCCCAGACGACGGCGACCCCGGCGGCCGCGCGGAACAGGAGGGGGCGGAGCATGGGCGGAATGTCGCGCGGTTCACACTTCCCGGCAATTCGGGGTAGAATGCGCGGGTGAGCCGGCCACTCGCGTGGGGCCTGGGGGTTCTCGCCGCGCTCGGCGCCTGCGCGCCGGCGCCGGACCGCGGGGCGACCGTGCTCTACGCCTCCGGCGCCGACCTCCAGAGCATCAACCCGCTGCTCACTGTGCACCCGCTCGCGCGACAAGTGCAGCGCTACGTGCTGCTCACCACGCTGGCGCGCTACGACAGCGCGCTCGTGCCGCGGCCCTATCTCGCCCGGGAATGGACCTGGTCGCCCGACCGGAGGACGCTCACCTTCCGACTGGCGTCCGGCGTCCGCTGGAGCGACGGCGTCCCCACCACCGCGCGGGACGTGCGCTGGACCCTCAACGCCGCCCGCGATCCCGCGGTAGGCTACCCGCGCCTCGACGACCTCGCGGATCTCGCGTCCGTCGCCGCGCCGGACGACTCCACCGTGGTGCTGGGCTTCTCCGCTCCGCAGGCCGCGTTTCCCGACGTCCTCACCGACCTGGCGATTCTCCCCGCACACCTGCTCGATTCGGTGCCGCGCGCGGCGCTCCGCCGGGCCGCGTGGAACGAGCATCCCGTCGGCAACGGGCCGTTCCGCTTCGTGCGGCACGAGTCCAACCGCCGCTGGGTGTTCGCGGCGAATCCGGACTTCCCCCCGGCCCTCGGCGGGCCGCCGAAGATCGCCCGGCTGGTGCTCGCGGTGGTGGATGAGCCGGTGACCAAGCTCGCCGCGCTGGTCGACGGTGAGCTTGACTTCGCCGGCATCCAGCCGGCCTACGCGGCGTACGTGCGGAGGGACCCCCGGCTTCGCGTGCTCGACTATCCGCTGCTCTTTACCTACGGCCTCGTCTTCAACACGCGGCGCGCGCCATTCGATCGGATCGAGGTGCGGAAGGCGATCTCGGCGGCCCTCGACCGGCGGGAGCTGGTCGAGGGGTACGTCTACGGGTTCGGCACGCCGGCGATCGGGCCGGTGCCGCCCGGCGTGAGGGCGCGGCCTGCGGCGTTCCGGCCCGACGCGCCCGCCTTCGAGCTGCTTACCGTCGGGAGCGGCGAGGGTCTCCTCGAGCAGATGATCCAGGCCCAGCTTGCCCGCGCCGGCTTCCGGGTGACGATCCGCCAGCTGGAGCTGTCGGCGTTCCTCGACCGGCTCTACGGCCCGGCCCACGACTTCGACGCGGCCATCCTCGGGATTCCGGGCGATCTCGGCCTCGGATATCTTGGCCCACTCGCGACGCTGGCCGGCATGACGGCGCCCCGCGATCCCGTGGCGGCGGAGCGGATGTTCGCGGACTCCATGCCGGTCGCTTTCCTCTATCATGCCCGGGGGATCCAGGGTATGAATCGCCGGGTGCGCGGGGTGCGCATGGACCTGAGGGGGGAACTCGTGACCGTTCACGACTGGCGGGTGAGTCCCTGATGCGGCACGCCCGCGCGACCGCGCCGGTGCGCCTCGATCTTGCCGGCGGCTGGACCGACGTGCCGCCCTTCTCCGCCAAGGAGGGCGGCGCGGTCGTGAGCGCGGCGATCGCCCTGACGGCGGAAGCGGAGGTGCTGCCGGGCGGGACGGGCCTCACGCTGGTGGCGGAGGACCTGGACGAAAGGCTCCAGCTCTCCGGGCCCGACGCGCTCCACGGGGGCCACGGCCTGGCGCTCCACCGGGCCGCGCTCCGTCTCGCGCCGCCCGACGGACCGCTCGTCCTCCGCACCCACTGCCATGCGCCGGCGGGCTCGGGGCTCGGCAGCTCCGGCGCGCTCGATGTGGCGCTCGTCGCGGCGCTCGCCGCCGCGCGCGGAGACCGGCCGGACCCGCGCGTCGTCGCGGACTCGGCCTGCCGCCTCGAGGCGGTGGAAGCCGGCATCCCCGGCGGGCGGCAGGACCAGTTCACCGCGGCGTACGGCGGCTTCCTGCTCCTCCGCTTCTGTGATCCCGACGCCGAGGTGACGCCGCTCCACCTCTCGCTCGGGTTCGCGGCGGAGCTGGAGCGGCGGATCGTGCTCTGCTACACCGGTGCCTCGCGGTTCTCCGGGGCAACCATCGCCCGCGTCATGCAGGCCTACGAGGCGCGCGATCCGGTCGTGGTCGCGGCGCTCAGACGGCTGAGGGATCTGGCGGCGGAGATGGCCGAGGCGCTCGCGGCCGAAGACCTGGGGCTCGTGGGCGCGCTGCTCGACGAGAACTGGCGCCGGCAGCAGGCGCTCGATCCGGGCATGCGCACGCCGGAGATGGCCCGGCTCGAGGCGGCGCTCCGCGATGCCGGGGCCCTCGGCGGAAAGGCGGCCGGCTCCGGAGCGGGCGGCTGCATGTTCTTCGTGGCCGGCGACGACGTCACGGCGGCGCGCCGCGCGGCGGTCGTCGCGGGTGCGAGTCTGCTGCCGGTCGTCTGGGCGGCTGATGGAGTCCGTACGTGGTGACCGCGGAGAGTCTCGCCGCGCGGCGGGAGATGATCGCCGTCTCACCCGACCTGTCCCGCCTGCTGGCGCGTGTGGTGGAGCGTGCGAAGCCGGTGTTGGAGCGGCGGCCCGTGATTCCGCAGGCGAAGGCGCTCCTCTCGGTGGACGGCGGGGTCTGCCCGGCCGATCACACCGGTCTCCGCTACGACCCGTGGAGCCCGTCGGCCCACGTCTGCCCCCGGTGCGGGGCGTCGTACGCCGGCGAGCGCCACGACCGCTGGTGGGCGCGATTCCAGCACCTCTGGCTCGGCGAGCGCGCCGCGCATCTCGCGGCGATCGCCGCTCTCGCCGGGCATGCCGCGGCGGCCGCGCGCGCCCGCGAGCTGCTCGCCCACTACGCCGATCACTACGTCGAGTACCCGAACCGGGACAACGTGCTCGGCCCGAGCCGGCTCTTCTTCTCCACGTACCTCGAGTCCATCTGGCTCACCGACTACCTCGCCGCCGCGATGCTGCTCCGCGAGAGCGGCCAGCTCGACCACGCCGGCGCGGACGGCGTCTCGCGGGTCGCCGATGAGGCGGCGAATCTGATCGGCGAGTTCGACGAGGGCTTCTCCAACCGCCAGACCTGGAACACCGCGGCGCTGGCCGCCATCGCCGTCTGGTTCGAGGACGAGGAGTTGCTCGGGCGGGCGGTGGAGGGCCCGACCGGGCTCATCTCGCACCTGCTCCAGGGCTTCGGACGGGATGGGATGTGGTTCGAGGGCGAGAACTACCACCTGTTCGCGCTCCGCGGCCTGCTGGTCGGCCTGGACTGGGTTCGCTCGGCCGGCGTGGATCCGCTGGAGGAGCCGGAGCTCCGCGCCCGGGTGCGGGCCGCGCTAGCGGCCCCCGCGCTCACCGCGCTCCCGGACCTGACCTTTCCTGCCCGGAAGGACTCGCGGTTTGGGACCTCGCTGGCCCAGCCCATGTACCTGGAGCTCTGGGAGGCGGGACGCCGCGCCGGGGAGCCGCGCGACGGGCTGGACGACTGGCTCGCGGCGCTCTACGCCGCGGCCGCGCCGGCCGCGGAGCCGTTCGATTCCTACCTGCACGAGGCCGGCGAAGCGCCGCCCGGGGCACGGGGACGCCAGGACCTGTCATGGTGGATGCTGCTGGCCATGGCGCCCACGCTCGAGGGTGATCCCGCAGGCTGGCGGCCGGCGAGCAGGCTCATGGAGTCGCAGGGGCTCGCGATCCTGCGGACCGGCAACCGCTACGCGAGCCTGGAGACGGGCGCGTACGGCGGCGGCCACGGCCATCCCGACCGGCTCCATCTGACGCTGTACGAGCGTGGGGTCCACTGGCTGCCGGATTTCGGCGCGGGCAGCTACGTCTCGCGCGATCTTTTCTGGTACCGCTCCACCCTGGCTCACAACGCCCCCCTGCTGGACGGCGCCTCCCAGCAGCCGGGCGACGCGGTCCCCGAGTACTTCGACGTGAAGGGCGCCTGGAGCTGGGTGCGCGGCCGGTTTGGTCCGGTAACCCGGACGCTGGTGTCGGGGCCGGACTATCTGCTCGACGTCGTGGAGCTCGCGAGCGACGAGGACCGCCGGCTCGAGGTCCCCTGGCACCTTGCCGGGCGGCTCGAGGTCCAGGGAGCCGCGCGGTGGGAGCCGGCGCCGCTCGCCGGCGAGCTGGTGACGGGCGCGGAGCGGCACGTCCTGGCGCCGGCAGACCGGGCGGTCGTCGTGGCGGCCCGGGATCAAGTCGGCCGCGCCCTCGCGCTCACGGCTCGCGGCGCCGCCGAGATCCTTCGCGCCACCGCGCCGGGCGCCCCGGGCACCGGTCCTTCGCAGTTCGTCGTGCTCGCGGGGCGGGGCCGGGTCGTTCGCTTCGTCTCGGTGCTCGCGCCCGCGCCGGTGGAGCTCACCGTGGACGGGGAGGTGATCGGCGTGACCACGCCGGGCGGGACGGACCGGCACCACACGATAGTCGAGGGCTGGGAGGTGTGGCCGGCGTCGGGCGAGCCGGTGCGGCTCGCCGGCCCGCACCCGGAGCCGCGGGTTTTCGAGCCGCTCGTGACCCGCCAGGTGCCCTTGCGGCAGACCGGCGTCGCCGTGCGCGTCGGCGGACGGCCCGCGCTCGACGGAACGCTGGACGGCTTCGACGAGTCCCAGCCGCTGGCGCTGGATCACGAGGACCAGTACCGCCGGAGCGAAGAGCCGTATTCCGGCCCCGACGATTTCGCCGCCGTGGCGTGCGCCAACTGGGACGACGACGCGCTCTACCTCGCGGTCGAGGTGGCCAAGCCGGAGGTCGTCCTGCGGGCCGCCGACGCGGAGCCGCTGCTGCTCGACAACGAGCCGGACGACATCCACTCCGACGGCCTGCAGGTGTACGTCCGGCTGGCCCCGGACGAAGACCCGTACGGATTCCTGATCGTGCCCGACCCCGAGGACGGGACGATCCGGGTTCGGACGGCATCGGGATGTGTCGGCGACCCGGCCACGGTGAGCGGCTCCTGGGCGGCCACCGACAACGGCTACGTCGTGACGCTCGCGCTCGAGCCGCCCGGATGGGACACCCGGACCTTCGGCGATCGCATCGGCTTCGACCTGCTGGTGAACGAGATGCTGCCCGACCGCGAGCGGCGGGCGGGACAGCTGGTCTGGAGCGGCGGCGGCGGCTGGGTGTGGCTGCGCGGCGACCGCCAGGACCCGGGCCGCTTTGGCGAGCTGGAGCTGGCGTGAGCGACGACCCGGTCGCCGGCTTCACCTCCACCGGGAGCAAGCGGCCCGAGGCGCTCTTCGGCGCCCTCGACCACCGCTGGACCCCGCCGGCGCGCATGGTCCGCTCACAGGGGTGCCGCGTCTGGGACGCCCGGGGCCGGGAGTACGTGGACTTCGTCATGGCGCTCGGTGCGGTCGCGCTGGGGTACGGGCATCCGGAGGTGGCGCGGGCGGCCATCCAAGCGGTGCACGACGGGGTCGTGGGGCCGCTCGCGCCGGTGCTCGAGGAAGAGCTGGCCGCCGACCTTCATCGGCTGATGCCGTGGGTGGAGCAGGTGCGGTTCCTCAAGAGCGGCGCGGAGGCGTGCGCCGCCGCCGTGCGGCTCGCCCGCGTGGCGACCGGGCGCGACCTCGTGCTCGGCTGCGGTTATCACGGCTGGTTCGACTGGTGCGAGGGCGGCGCGGGGGTGCCCGCCGCGACGCGGGCGCTCTTCGCCGAGCTCCCGTTCAACGATGTCGAGGGCAGCCGCCGCCTGCTCGCGGCCGCCGGCGACCGGCTTGCGTGTGTCATTTTCGAGCCGCTCGTCGTGCAGGAGCCGGGGGCCGAGTGGCTGGCCCTCCTGCGCACGGAGACCGAGCGCCATGGGGCGCTGCTGGTGGTCGACGAGATCAAGACCGCGTGTCGGCTCGCCGTGGGCGGAGGCACCGAGCGCTACGGCCTCCGGCCCGACCTCGTGGTGCTCGGGAAGGCCATCGCGAACGGATTCCCGCTCGCCGCGGTGGGCGGCCGCCGGGAAGTCATGGCCGGCGTCGCCCGCACCTGGATCTCGTCCACGCTGGCCACCGAGCTCGTGTCGCTCGCGGCCTCGCGAGCCACGCTCGCCGTGGTCGAGCGGGAGGGCGTGCCCGTCCGGCTGCGGGTGCTGGGCGCCCGCCTGCTCGAGGGGCTCCACGGGCTCGCGCGGCGTCATCCCGAGCGGATCACCGGGGTGGGCGGCGTGGCGGAAATGTGCTTTCTCCGGTTCGCCGACGAAGCCGCGTCCCGCGCGCTGGCGCGGGGAGCCGCCGACCGGGGAATCCTGTTCAAGCGCTCCGCTTACAACTTCGTCTCGCTCGCGCACGACGCCGCGGTGATCGACCGCGCCATCGACGCCCTGGACGAGGTGCTCGCCGGCCCCGTCCCCTGACGTATCTTCCGCCGATGCTCATCGACGTCCATGCGCATTTCTATACCGGTCGGTCGAGCCGGGCCGACTGGCGGGAGCGGAACGCGAGCCGGCTCTCGGCGGGAGAGCGCGTGGGCATCACCTGGCACGTCGCCTCCATCCTGGGCACCTGGGGCCGGACGTCGCCCACGTACTTTCCGTCCCCGGCCGATCTGACCGACGCGAATGACGCGCTGGCGGCGCTCGCCCGGGAGCATCCCGGGCGCATTCGCGGCTACGTCGCCGTCAACCCGAACTTCACGGCCCACGCGGAGGCGGAGGTCCGCCGCGGATTGGCCGCGGGGCTCGTGGGCATCAAGCTCGCCGCCAGCCGCCGCGCCGACGATCCGCTGCTCGATCCGATCGCCGCGCTTGCGCGGGAGCACGAGGTCCCGATCCTGCACCATATCTGGCAGCGCCGCCGCGGCGATGTGCTGGGCCAGGAGGCGTCCGACGCCGTGGAGCTGGGACGCCTCGCCGCGCGGCATCCGGAGGTGAGCTTCATCCTCGCGCACATCGGCGGCGGTGGAGACTGGATTCACTCGCTGCACGCGGTGCACGGCCTCGCGAACGTATTCGTGGATCTTTCGGGCAGCGGGGTGGACGGAGGCATGCTGGAGGCGTGCCTTGCGGCCGTCGGCGCGGGTCGCCTCTTGTGGGGCTGCGATCTCACGATCGACACCGGTTGGGCCAAGCTTCGCTACCTCGCGCACATTCTCGGGCCCGCGGAGCTCGAGCGGGTCCAGTGGCGGAACGCGGCCGCCATCTTTCCGGCCCGCGCCTTTCCCGCGGACTGATGCGCATCGACGTCAACGTCCTGCTCGGGGCGTACCCGTTTCGCCGGGTGCCGGGGACCTCCCCGGACGCCGTGCTCCGCGCCATGGACCGCGTCGGCGTGGATCTGGGCTGGGCCACGCACCTTCCGGGACTGTTCTGGCGCGACCCCGGCGAAGGCAACGCGTGGCTCTACGAAACGGCCAGGCGCGAGCCGAGGCTGCGGCCGGTCCCGGCCGTACATCCCGGTCTCCCCGGCTGGGAACGGATGCTGGCGGAGGCGGTGGCGGCGGGGACGCCCGCGGTCCGCTGCGACCCGACCTTCTACGGCCTGGACCCGGCGGGGCCGGAGTTGCGCCGGCTCGCCGGCGCCTGCGGCGAGGCGGGGAAGCTCCTCATGCTCGCGGTCCGGCTCGAGGACGGGCGCCAGCGCCACCCGAACGACCGGGCGCCCGAGCTGCCTGCGGCGGCCCTGCGCGCGCTGCTCCGGTCCCACCCGGGCGTCCGGCTCCTCGTCACGCACGCGGACCGGAGCATCGTGGAAGAGGTGCACTTCGGCTCGACCCCGGCGGAGGCCGCCCGGATCTGGTGGGACATCTGCTGGATTTGGGGCCCGCCGGAGGACCACCTCGCGATGCTGCTCGGCACCGTGGGCATCGAGCGATTCGTACTCGGGACCGGGCAGCCGCTCCGCCTTCCGGAGGCGAGCCTGGCCAAGCTGGATCTGCTGGACCTTGACGCGGACCAGCGCGCGCTCATCGAGCGGCACAACGCGGGGCGTGCGGAAGGCCGATGAGCCAGCCGTCCGAGCGGCAGCACGTCCGGATCCAGTATCCCGCGGCGGCCCGGCCCGAGATCGTGATCGACGGCCGGTCCTACGACGTGCTCGACATCTCGGAACACGGTGTGCGGTTCCGGGGCGACGACGAAATCGCCGTCGCCGTCGGAGACCCGCTCTCGGGAAGGGTCCGCTTCCGCCGGACCGAGGCCGTCGACGTGAGGGGGACGGTGCTGCGGATCGCCGGCCGGGAGATCGCGGCGAAGCTCGACGCCGGTGTGCCGCTCAAGGTGATGATCGAGGAGCAGCGGTATCTCCGCGAACAGCACGGCGGGACCGCCCGATGAGGCCGGCGTGAGCGGCGCGCCCGCGGACCTCGCGGCCCGATTGCGCCACGGGCTCGTTCCGGCGGTGCCCGTGCCTTGGCGCGACGGCAACCTGGACGGCGCCGCGCTCGACGAGTACGTCCGCTGGATGGGGCAATGGCCGGTTGCGGGCGTAGCCGTTGGCGTCCATACCGGGCGCGGGCCGCACCTGGCGCCGGATGATCGCCGGCGGATCCTCTCGGCGTGGCGGCGCGGGCTGCCCGACCGGGTGCTCGTGGCCGGCGCGTGGGACGAGGCCAGCGCGAGCGAGGCCCGCGCCGGCGGGGCCGATGCGATACTCGTCTTTCCCCGGCGGGAGGATCCGGTTGCGTGGCACGAGCGGCTCGCCCGCGAGCTTCCCGTGATGCTCTTCTACCTGTACGAGGCGGCCGGCGGGGTCGCCTGGCCCATGAGCACGCTCCGCGAGCTGCTGGCGCTGCCGGGCGTGCTGGGCATCAAGGTCGCCACGCTCGACTCGGTCGTGACCTTCCAGGAGATCGCGGCCGTAGTGAAGGAGACGCCCGGCAGGCTGCTGGTCACGGGCGAGGACCGCTTTCTCGGCTACTCCCTCCTGCTCGGCGCAGAGGCGGCCCTCGTGGGGATGGGCGCGGCGCTCACCGACATCCAGGCCGCGCTGCTCCGCTCCCGGCGGGACGGCGACTGGCCGCGCTTCGTGCGCCTCTCGGCGCTGTGCGACGACTTCGCGCGCGCGACCTTCCGCCCTCCGATGGAAGGTTACGTGCGGCGGATGCTCTGGGCCGCCGCGGCCGACGGGGCGTTCGCGGGTGAGGCGTGCGACGACCCCTGGGGCCCCGCGCTGCCCGATTCGGAGCGCCGAGCAGTGGAGCAGGCGGTGCGGCATGCGCGCGCGGCTCGCGGCTGACTTCGAGCGCTTCCGCGCCGGCCTCCCCCGCGACTTCGCGGCGCATGTTCGCGAGGCGTACGGCATCGACCTCACAGCGCGCTACCTCGGATATCCGCTGCCGCACCCGATCGGGAAGGGCTCGGGTCAGCTCTCCCTCAACC
>Ga0187824_10000211_pt1 | contig 11081 bp, 7 predicted proteins | sample NC_wetland_sal_i_13_FD_132437 | JGI IMG/M metagenome (GOLD analysis project Ga0187824, IMG submission 132437) | Wetland sediment microbial communities from Neuse River Estuary, North Carolina, USA - SourceSoil_4 | ecosystem: Environmental > Aquatic > Freshwater > Wetlands > Sediment | place... | reverse complement strand
CGATCAGCTTGCGGAGCATCGCGTCGCGGTCCTGCTCCTCGCCGACCTCGACGAAGACGACCCGCTCCTTGTACTCCTCCGGCGAGCCGAGGCCGTAGATGCAGGACACCGAGGCGACGATGACGACGTCGCGCCGCGAGAGCAGGTTCGAGGTCGCCGAGTGGCGCAGCCGGTCGATGTCGTCGTTCCGCGAGGAGTCCTTCTCGATGTAGAGGTCGGCCTGCGGGACGTATGCCTCGGGCTGGTAGTAGTCGTAGTACGAGACGAAGTACTCGACCGCGTTCGCCGGGAAGAACTCGCGGAACTCGTTGCACAGCTGCGCCGCCAGCGTCTTGTTGTGCGCGATGACGAGAGCCGGCTTGCCGATCTCCTCGATCGTCCACGCCATCGTCGCCGTCTTCCCGGTCCCGGTCGCCCCGACGAGCGTCTGGAAGCGCTCGCCGTCGCGGAGCCCCGCGGACAGCTCGGCGATCGCGCGCGGCTGGTCGCCCGTGGGGCGGTAGATATCTGAGGTTTTCAGCGCGGCCACCTGAGACACAGGGTATCGGGATGGTCGTTATCGACGACGTTCGCCGCAACCCTCCGTACCCGGCCTACGCCGCGATCATGGCGGCGTTCGGCGGCGGGCTCGCCGTCGCGAGCGCGCTCGCGAAGCTGCTCGGGCGCGACCCGCGCGAGGACAGCGCGCTCGACCTGGCAGTGCTCGGCCTGGCGACGTTCAAAGGCGCGAGGACGATCGCACGCGACGAGGTGACGAGCTTCCTCCGCGCGCCCTTCGTCGAGGGTGAGGCGCACTCCGGTGACGAGGAGCCGAAGGAGACCGGCGACCTGCAGCAGGCGATCGGCGAGCTCGTGACCTGCAGCCGCTGCATCGGCACGTGGGTGGCGGCCGGCCTCGCCACGACGCAGATCCTCGCGCCGCGCACGGGACGCCTGCTGACCTGGACGCTCGCCGCCGCCGGCACGAACGACTACCTCCAGGCGGCGTTCGCCGCGCTGACGAGCAAGAGCAACGAGCTCGAGCAGCGAGCTACTTGAGACCTGCGAGCAACGCTCTCGCCTGCGCGCGCAAGCCGGCCGTCTTGCCGCAGACGACGCAGTCGAACGTGGTGATCCCGCCGCCGGCGTCGCCGACGACGATCCGCCGCGAATCGGGGGCGAAGGCCGCGCTCGACAGCGTGCCCTTCGCGCCGCGGAGCGCGTAGACGAGATTGCCCGTGCTCACCTGCCAGATTCCGGCGGCGGTCGGGCCGGCGCTCACCACCCATCGACCGTCCGGGCTGAACGACACCTGACTGACGGTCGAGACGTGGAAGCCGAGCCGGTGCAACTGCCGCCCGTCGGTCGAGCTCCAGAGGCGAACGTCGCCGTCGACGCCCGCGGTGGCGAACGTCTTCCCGTCCGGGCTGAACGCCACCGTCGTCACGCCTAGCGGGTGGCCGCCGACGGCGTAGCGCAGCTTCCCCGTCGCGACGTCCCAGACGAACGTCCGGTCGTCAGCCCCGGCCGTCGCGACCAGCGCGCCCGACGGGCTGAATGTGACCGAGTCGACCGGTCCCGCTTCGCCGACCAGCGTGGCGAGCGCGCGCCCGTCTCGGCCCCAGAGCCGGACGGTCCCGTCGATGCTCCCCGCGGCGATCGTGCCGCCGTCGGGGGAAACGTCGGCCGACGTGATCGACGCGCCCTGCTGGACGGTCCACCGGAGCACGCCTTTCGTCGTCCACGACTTCAACATGCCGTCGGATCCCGCGGTGAGGATCCCGTCCCCGATGGGCAGCGCGGCGGCGACGGGAGCTCCGTGCTCGTACGTGTGCAACAGCGCGCCGTCGGCAGTGCGCCAGAGCTTCGCGGCGCCGTCGTCGCCCGCCGTCAGCACCTGTGCGCCGCCGCCGACGAATCGAGCTCGCACGACCGCACCGCCGTGCGCGAGCGTCGTTGCCGTGCTCCCACGCCAGAGCTTCGCGGTCCCGTCGGCGCCGGCGCTCAGGACAACCTTGCCCCGGGGGTCGAACGAGACGCCGGTCACGGATGCTGCGTGAGTACCGACCGTCTGCAGTTGAGCGATGCGCGTGTCCCACAGGCGCGCCGTGCCGTCGACGCTCCATGTCAGGAGCAGCGATCCGCTCGGAGCGAACTCGACGCCCGTGACCGCCTCGGTGTGTCCGGCGAGCAGGATGGGAACCGCGCCGAGCGGGTACCAGATCCGCGCGGTCGCGTCTCCGCTCGCTGTCACGGGAGCCCCGGTCGTCGGGCTCGCGGCGACGGCGAGGATCTTCTGCTGGTGCTGGCCGATCATCGTGAAGAGGCTCTCTCCGGTCGCAGGGTCCCAGAGCCGCGCCGACGCGTCGATGCTCGCGGTCAGCACGAGGCCGCTCGCCGTGAACGCGACGTCGTCGATGGCCGCGGAATGTCCCGTGAGGGTGTGCAGCAGCGCCCAGGTCTTCGTGTCCCACACGAAGCCGTTCCGCCGGCCCGTCGTGACGAGATACGCGCCGTTCGGCGAGAAGGCGAGGCTCGTCACCTCGCCGGGCTGCTGCACCGCGGCGACCTCCGAGCCGCTCGCGATGTCGTAGACGTGCGCCACGGACTGACCGCGCGCCAGCACGCCGACGAGCGCGTCGTCGGGTGAGACGGCGAGCTGCGCCGCTGCCGATGCGCCTGCGAGCGCGTGCACGAGCTCGCCCGTCGCGGGATCCCACACGCGCGTCTGAGAGTCGGAGCTGCCGGTGACGAGGTACGGACCGGCGAAGCTCGCGTCGAGGACCGCGCCGGTGTGCGCGAGCGTCCGCGCAACGGTGCCGGTGCGCACGTCGTAGAGGAGCAGTCCGTGTGTCTTCGTTCCGACGGCGAGCAGCGTTCCGTCCGGGCTGAACCGGACGACGTCGACGGACGAGGCCGTATGGAGCTCATGCACGAGCGTGTGCGAGGTCACCGAATACAACCGCACGAGTCCACTCTGTGCGCCGAGCGCGACGAGCGAGCCGTCGGGGTTGAAGGTGGCGGAGACGACCGGGCCGCCGCCGCCCGGGAAGATTGCGCGGGCGCGGGCGGCGAGCAGGGCGTCGCGCATCGCGTTCTCGACGCGGCCCGAGCTCTCGAGCGCCGACGCGGCGACCGCGGCGCGCACGCTCTTCACCGGATCGAGCGTCAAGTCGGCCTCAGCCGTCGCGACGAGCTGGCCTGCGCGGGCGATCACCTCCTGCCGACGTGCGTTGTTCTCCTGTGTGATCGCGAAACGCTTGCTCCGTTCCGCCTGATGGAGCGCGGCCGTGGCGGCAGCGGCGCTCTGCTTCGCGCGCCCTTCGCTCGCCCGTGCTTCAGCTTCGCTTGCGCGCGCCCGCGCGGCGCTCGCCCGTGCGCGCGCGGCGCTCGAGATTGCAGCTGCGCGCGCCGCGTCCGCCTTCCTTCGCTGCCGGATCGCAACCGCCCGCGCTTTGGTCGCCTGCGCCGACTGCTGCTCGGCGATCCTCTGCTGCGCGAGCGCGACCTCGGTCTGCGCGAGGGCGACGTGCCGCTGATGCGACGCCTCGCTGCGCTGCGAGAATGCATAGACGGCGAGCCCGGCCATCGCCGCCGCGAGTGCGATCGAGGCGCCCGCCACCATCGCCAGCCTGCGATGTCGCCGGGCCGCGACGGCGAGCGCGGCTCGAGACTGACGCTCGCGCCTCCACCCCAGAATCGGCTCGGCGAGCACGTCGTGGAAGATCTCGTACCGGTCCGAGCCGTCCACGCTGTGGACGATGCGGTCGTGCGTCAGCGTCGCGAGGACGCCTCGAAGCACGCCCTCGGGCACGTCGGCGTACTCGGCGAGGTCGGGAGCGCGGTGCGCGATCTTCGTTCCGGAGGGCGTCACGAGTTGACCGAACATGCGCGCCGCGACCTCCTGCTCCGTCGGTGTCAACGCGGCGAGGGCGTGCTCCAGGTGATCCCGCACGATCGTCCGCGCCCCGCCGAGCCCTCGGAGGGTGCGCAGTCGCAACCGGTCGGAGCCCATCGCGTTCTCGGCGTCCCAGATGCGCTCGAGGACGAGTTGCAGGTACGGCGCCTCGACGCGGCTCCGGTCGCGTCCGCGCCCCTCGACCGCCACCTCGTCGACGACGGCGTCGACGAGAGCCGGCTCGATCTCGATCTCGTCGCCCGTCAGCTCGTTCCAGCGCTGTATCGGACCGAGGATCGCGGCGTGCGCCTCGACCCGATCGAGGTGGTCCAGCCGAATGTGGTTCCCGAAGATGTTCGGAATGCGGGCAGTGAGGGCGTCGAGGCGGGCGAGCGAGTCCTCGCGAAGCGAGATGAGCACGTTCGCTCGGCTGTCGTACAAGAGATCGGGGAGCTCGTCGAGCAACGTCCGGCGCCCGTCCGCTCCGAGATAGAGGAAGTACTCCTCGAACTGGTCGAGGATGACGTACGCCTCCGTTGCCTCCCGGACTTCCTCGATCACCTCGGGGTCGACCGGCTCCGACCACGAGCCGAGCACGACGACGTACGCGTCCGGCGCCGCTGCGCGGAGGTCGCGCACGACCGCCGCACGGAGAAGCGACGTCTTGCCGACGCCGCTCTCGCCGTACAGGATCGTGAGCCGCGACGCGAGCAGATTCGCCGCGAGCACCTCTCGCTCCCGGTCCCTGCCGAAGAAGAAGAGCGCGTCCAGCTCCGAGTCCTCGAATGCGGCAAGCCCCTTGAAGGGCGACGCGGGCTTCGACGTGACGACGCTCATGCCGGCACTCCGGCGGCGACGTAGCGGCCGAGCCCCTCGACATAATCGTCGAGCGGGTGCTCGAGCAGGTCGATGTCGCGCGCCCGCCAGAACTCACGCTCGAGCGGCCGAGCCTCGCCGACCACCGCCCACGAGCGGTATGCGAGCGGGGCACCCGCGCAGATCCTGTCGAGGACGAGGCGGAGGCTCCACTCCCGAACGCCGTACCCGAGGAAGAGGAAGTGGCTGCGGCGCAACTTGGCGGCGAGCGCGACCGGGACCGCCGCGCCGACGTCTCCGTGCGCGAGGTAGGCGATGTAGTCGTCCTCGGTGACGACGAAGCTCTCCTCACCGTCACCGTGCAGCTTGAGGACGATCGTCCTGCGTTCGAGGGACAACTCGGAGACGTACGTGTTCGGGAGCTCGATCACGCGTACCGCACCGTCCGGCTCGCGATGGAGGAAGCGCCCGCTGTCCCGGCCGGAGGCAACGTACGACACGATGTCGAACTCCTCACCGGCGTCGAGCAGCGCCTGCTCGAGCAGGAGGTCGTAGCTCGTCGTCACGAGCAGCTGGTGCGGAGCGCCGCGTGCACGCAGCGCCGCCGGAAGCGACGCGAAGAAACGGTGTACCGGAGTCGGGGCCGCGGAGGCCTCGAGCAGCGCGCGCAGCTCGTCGTACAGCGGACCCGGACCTTTGGTCAGAGCGACGTATTGCGCAACCCGGCTGAGGTCGTGCGCGTCCTCGTGATAGTCGAACCGCTGCGCGAGCCGATCCGCGAGCGCTCCGACGTCGCTCCCGAGCACCGGCACGAGCCTTCCCGACAGGAGCGCGTCGGCGACCTCTTGGAAGTGGCTGTCGTCGACGCCGGCCCCGGTGAGCCGCGGGTGCGGCACTTCCTGGCGGAGGATCTGGCCGTGCAAGGTCTGGAGCTCCGGGCCCGGCTCGAGCCCGAGCTCGGCGACGAGGTCGTGTCGCGCGTCCTGGTATGCCTCGAGCGCATCGCCCTGCCGGCCCGAGTGGTACAGCGCGAGCATCAGCTCGCCGCGCAGGCGCTCGCGCAGGGGATGCTCTGCGACGAGCCCCTGGAGCTCCGGGACGAGCTCGTCGTACCGGCCGCAGGCGAGGTCGGCGGCGATCCGGCGCTCGAGCGTCGAGAGGCGGAGCTCCTCGAGGCGCCGGAGCTCGCCGCTCACGTATGACTCGCCCGCCAGCTCGCTCAGCGGATCGCCGCGCCAGAGCGCGAGGGCCTCGCGCAGTCGTTCCGCCTGCTCCGCCGGCTCGAGGGCCCGGGCGGACTCGACGAGGCGCTCGAAGCGCAGCAGGTCGACGTCGTCCTCGTCGACGACGAGGCGGTAGCCGGGCGCGCGCGTCTCGACCACGCCGGCTCCGAGGGTCTTCCGCAGCGCGGACACGAGGTTCTGGAGCGACGTGGAGGCGGTGCGCGGCGGGGACTCACCCCAGAGGGCGGCGATCAGCTGGTCGGTCGAGACGACGTGGTTCGCACGCAGGAGCAGCAGGGCGAGGAGCCCCCGCTGCTTCTGACCGCCGAGGTTGAGCGGCTCTCCGTCGGCGGCCAGGACGTCCAGTGGTCCGAGGAGCCGGTAGACGACCACGACCACCCTGCCCTTGACTTTTTTCCAACCCTAGTACCGGCCCCGCCCCCGGACATTCGGATTCCGCCGCAGTCTCGTTAGCGGCTCGTGATCCGTTCGTGGGCGCCGCATGTGCGGCGGGCCGGATGACGGGGTCATGACCACGAAGATCTCCATCACCGGCATCACGGCCGCCCTCGCGCTCGTCGGGTGCGTGCCCGCAGTCGCAACGAGCTCGCCGGCCCGGCCGGCCCCGACCGTCCAGCAGATCACGATCACCTACACCGCGCACAACGGGACGACGAGCCACGCGGTCGTCCTCCTCCCCAGCTGGTACCGCGCGGGCCGCAGCCCCTCCATCCCGCTGGTCATCTCCCCCCACGGCCGCGGGCTCTGGGGCAAGACCAACGCGAAGCTCTGGGGCGCGCTTCCCACGCTCGGCGGCTTCGCCGTCGTGAACCCCGACCAGGCCGGCGACCACCTCAGCGGCCGCTTCGCCTGGGGCGCGAAGGGCGACATCGACGATCTCGCCCGCATGCCCGCGATCGTCGAGCGCGCGCTTCCCTGGGTGCACATCGACCTCCATCGCATCTACGCGGTGGGCGGCTCGATGGGCGGCCAGGAGACGCTGCTGCTCCTCGGCGAGCATCCGCACCTCCTCGCCGGCGCGGTCGCGGTCGACTCGCTCGTCGACTTCGCCCTCCAGTACAAGAACTTCGCGACGCTTCCGTGCGACGCGACCTGCATGGCCGGCTGGAACGGCCCGGTCGGGCGCAAGCTCCAGCAGTTCGTGCGGCGCGAAGTGGGTGGCACGCCCAGCACGGATCCTCGGGGATTCGCCGTCCGGGACGTCTTCACCTACGCGAAGGCGATCGCGAACTCCGGCGTTCCGCTCGAGATCTGGTGGAGCCACACCGATCAGGTCATCGTCCACCCGGAGCTCCATTCCGGGAAGCTCGTGAAGCTCATCCGGCAGATCAACCCGGACGCCCCGCTGAAGGTGTACACGGGCAGGTGGGTGCACACGCACGTGCTCCGCTACGACCGGCAGCTGCCGAAGATGCTCGTCGCCATCGGCCTTCTCAGCGCGAGCGACCTCTAGATCGTGGTCAACGAGAAGCGAGGCGCACGTCGATGTCGACGGCGCCTCGCTTCTTCGTGAGATCGATCGTCCGCGTCTCTCCAGTGGCCAGGCGCAGGCGGATCTCGAGACGCTTCGGCGGGCGCGTCGGAACATTGACGTGCACGTGGGCGGACGCGCCGCCGGAAGCGACCGCGATCGAGAACGACACCGGCCCGAAGCTCGTCGGCATGCGGTCGACGGCAATGCGCTTCCCCGCAGCGAGCCAAGCTCGCGGCGTCGCGAACGCGAGGTCCAGGCCGAAAGGGCGCCCGCTCGCGTCGACGGTCTCGTGCACGAGCATGACGCGCAGCGTCTCGAGAAACGCAGCGTTGCTCTCGCTGTTCGGCGGCAGGTACATGGCGCGGTACGCGAGACCGTCGAGCGGAGCGACGCTCGCGCCCTCCCCGGCGACGAACGTCCCGGGCGTCATCGCAGCCCCGAGCTCGCCGTACAGACTGAGCACGAGCTGATCGGACCGGTCGTTGTCGGCGAGAAACCGCGCGACGTCGACGCCGTAGACCTCGTCCGTGCCCGAGACCGGGAAGGGCGCCGTCCGCCCGTACAGCGCGTACGCTCCGGCCCGAACGAGGCCGAGCAGGCGCGACCCGTGCAGCTGGATGTAGCGCAGGATGCCCTGCGCGTCCTCGCCGCCGGGGGCGACGAGCCCCGACGAGAAGGCAAACGGCATGACGAGGTTCCAGTAGCTGCCGAGCCGGGTCTCGACGAGCGACGCGTACGGTGTCTCGTCGTCGAGCAATCGCGCAGGGACGAACAGGGAGCCGTCCGGGAGCCGGACCTCCGAGGTGCGGATCGCGGCGCGCAGCCCGGGCTCGAGGCGTGCGGCAAGAGCCAGCGCGCGCCGTGCAAGGGCGGCGCGGCCCGTCTCGGCCCACACGCCGGCGATCGCGCGCAGGCCGGCCCACGCGACCGATTGCGCATGTGTCCCGAATACCGTGTCCGGAATGTCGGCGGAATAGCGCTCCCGCGCGAGGAGCGAGTGCCCGTCGCGGCCGAACTCGCGCTCGAGCGAGGTGAGGAACCCGGCGAGCGCGGGCGTCGCCGCATCGAGATACGCACGATCGCGGAAGAGCCGGTAGTACGCGGCGGAGTCGAGCAGTCGCTCGCCGTTCTTCCAGCTCGTGTATCCGCTCGACGACCGCGTGAGCGCCTCCGCGAGAATCGCGCGCTCGACGCCGCCGAACCCGAGCTCGCCCATCACGGTCGCGAGATCCGGCGCCTCCGGGAAGGACAGCTCTTCGTACGGGTTGCCGATGCTGTAGCGCCAGCCGAGTATCGAGTCCTGGACGAGCAGCGCGCGGAACGCGTCCTCCACCTCCGGCTCGGGCACCGAGACCTGCGCACCCGCAGCGAGCCGCTGCCGCCACTCGCGCACGAGCGTCTTCAGCGCGATGCCGTACGTCGCTGCGTCGACCTGTCGGAGAGGCGGCCAGGCGAGGGTGACGTCGCGCGTCGTCCCGCGCGGCACCGTGACGGCCAAGGCCCTTCCGCTCGTCGGCGAGAAGCGCAGCTCGACGTCGCCGTCGGCCGAACGCGCGTCGACGCTGAGCGACACGAGACTCGTGAGCCTTCCCTGGAAGCGCGCGGCGAAGGACTCCTGGCGGTACAGCGCGCCGCGTGCGTCCGCGTAGCCGGTCTCGAGGACGGGAAGCCAGCCGCCCTCGAGCTGCGCCGGATCGAGCCGTCCGAGACATGACCCGTATCGCTCGCGTCCCTGGTCGCCCACGAGGATCGTGAGCGAAGGCCCGCTCGCCCGCCGGGCAATGACCTCGCTCCCGTCGGCGACGTGGAGCTGCGCGGTCCCCGTCCCGGCGGGGCCGGGCGGATCGGCGAACGGGAGGTAGTACACGCCGGACGCGGTGAGCTTCCGGCCGTGCGGCCCGCGCGCGTACAGGAGCGGTGGCAGCCGGCGCTGCACGGCGGCGAGCGTCGGCCCATGGGGCGCCGCGAGCAGCTGCTCTCCCCAGACGTCGCGGCCGGAGGCAAGCGCGCTGCCGACGGCGCGCGTGTAGTCGGCGGTCGCACCGGGATCGGCGCAGCCGGTGGCCGGCGCGCGCGCTGCGGGCGCGACCACGAGCGCGAGCGCTCCGGCAGCCGCAGCCGCCAACGCGGTTCGGGCTTCCATCGACGAGATCCTGGGGCCGCCGCGCCGGGCTGCCCATCGGTAGCTGGTCCTCAGCCGAAGCCGAGCTGTGACGCGTACGTACGGCGGTAGATCACCTTCAGCCGCTCGATGCGGTCGACGTAGGCGCGCGTCTCCGGGAACTGCACCGGCTCCCGTTTCGCGAGCCAGCGGTCGACGTTCTCCTGCCCGGCGTTGTACGCGGCGAGCGCCGTTCGCTCGTTCCCGTACTTGTCGAGCAGGTGCCGCAGGTACCACGCCCCGTAGCGGACGTTGATCTCGGGGCTGTAGAGATCCGACGTCACGAACTTCGCGCCGCCCGTGCGAAGCGCGATGCCCTCCGCCGTCGCCGGCTGGAGCTGCATGAGGCCGATCGCGCCGGTGCGGGATTTCGCGTCGACGTTGAACTTGCTCTCCTCCTCGATCACCGCTGCGAGCAGCGCCGCGTTCAGGTGGTAGTTGGCGGCGTGCCCGCGGACGATCGACGCGTACTTGAGCGGGAACCACAGCCGCGCCCACCACGGCGGCTCCGTGCGCTGGAGGTAGATGAACGCGCCCGCGGCCGCGGCGACGATCGCGGTCGCGAGGACCATCCGCCTCAGGATGACCACACGGCCTCCAGGACGGTGCGCACGAACGCGTCGAGGTCGTCGAGCGATCCGTCGTTGACGTAGGCGAAGTCCGCCCGGCGCATCTTCTCCTCGTCCGGGATGAGCCGCGCCTCGCGCTCGCCGAGGCCGGGACGGCGCCCTTCCCGCGCCTCCTTCGACGCCGTGACGACGACGACCTTGTCGAAGCGGGACTCGCCGCCGGTCTCGTACAGGAGCGGCACCTCGACGACGGCGACGGGCGCGTCGACGGCCGCGAGCCATTCGTCCGCCGCGCGGCGCGTCCGTGGATGGAGAAGCTGCTCCAGCCAGTCGAGCTCGGCGCGGTCGCGGAAGACGATCTCGCCGATGCGCGCGCGGTCGCCGACTGCGTCGTCCCCCCACCGCTCGCGGATCGCCGCGCGGACCTCGTCGTCCTCGGCGAGCAGCCGGTGCACGACGTCGTCGGCCGACAGGGTGGCGGCACCGTGCCGCGCGAACGCTGCGAGCGCCTCGCTCTTCCCCGCCGCGATGCCGCCGGTGATCGCGACCGCGAGCGGCCGCCGGGCCACTATTCGGCGGAAGCCTCGAGCTCCGAGTCCGTCTCGGCCGACGGCTCGTCCGCGGGCGCCGTCTCCTCGGTGAAGACGTCCTCGGACAGATCGATCGACGGCGGAGCGGCCTCGTCGCCGGGCTTCGGCTGGACCGGCATCCCGTCCTCGACGCGCTTGAGTGACAGCGAAAGGCGGCGGCGCTCGGCGTCCACCTCGAGGATGCGCACGTTCACGGTGTCGCCCTGCGAGACGACCTCGCGCGGGTTCTCGACGTGATGCTGCGCAAGCTCGGAGATGTGCACGAGACCTTCGACGCCCGGGAGGATCTCGACGAACGCACCGAAGGTGACGACCTTCGTCACCTTGCCCTGCACGACGTCGCCCTCCTG
>Ga0187824_10000210_pt1 | contig 11113 bp, 12 predicted proteins | sample NC_wetland_sal_i_13_FD_132437 | JGI IMG/M metagenome (GOLD analysis project Ga0187824, IMG submission 132437) | Wetland sediment microbial communities from Neuse River Estuary, North Carolina, USA - SourceSoil_4 | ecosystem: Environmental > Aquatic > Freshwater > Wetlands > Sediment | place... | reverse complement strand
TCATCCGGCAGGGCCTCTCCGTCCGCGGTCTGACCACCGCCGCGACGCTCTGGCTCGTCGCCGCCATCGGTATGTCGGTGGGCGCAGGCTTCTACACGGCCGCGGTGATCACGACGCTCGGCGCGCTGCTCACGCTCGGGCCGCTGCGCATCGCCGCGTACAAGATCATCCGGCGGTGGCGGCCGGACGTCGACCGCCTGCTCGTGGACATCCCGGCGGGCGGCAGCCCGGTGCCGATCCTCGAGGTGATCGAGGCGGAGGGCGCGCGCGTCGTGGCGCTCGAGATCGCGCAGGAGGGCGACCGCCGCAGCGTCGCGCTCGACGTCGAGCTCGGCCACAACCGCGCGACGGCGATCGTCGCGGCGGTGGGCGACATCGACGGGGTGCTCGAAGTCCGCTGGACCGAATGAGAGCGTGGCTGTGCTCGCGCAACGCGCACAAGGCGCGTGAGCTCGAGCGGCTGCTGCCCGGTTGGGAGATCGAGCCGCTCGACTCGGACGCGTATCCGCCCGAGACGGGCGATACGTACTACGCGAACGCGCGGATCAAGGCGGACTTCGGCCGTTCCGTCGCGCCGGGGGATTGGGTCCTCGCCGAGGACTCGGGTCTCGAGGTGGGTGCGCTCGACGGGCGGCCCGGCGTCCAGTCGGCGCGCTATGCGCCCGAGGGCGCGCCGGCGATCGCGAAGCTCCTCGGAGAGCTCGAAGGCGTCGCCGAGCGCGGCGCGCGCTACGTGTCGGAGCTCGTGTGCCTCAGGCCGGACGGCGAAGAGGTGCGCGGCACCGGCACGCTCACCGGCCGCATCGCCGGCGAGCCACGCGGAACGGAGGGATTCGGCTACGACCCGGTCTTCGTCCCCGAGGGCGAGGACTGCACGGTCGCCGAGCTCGGGAACGCGTGGAAGGAGAAGCATTCGCATCGCGCGCGGGCGGCGCGTGCGCTCCTCGCAGCGCTCGGAGCCGTCGTCCTCCTCGCCGGGTGCGGCGGCACCGACAGGACGTCGAAGCGCGTGCTGCGCGCGTTCTTCGCCGGCGGCCCCGTCGCACGCAAGCTCGGCACGCGCTTTCCGCACGCGCCGGGGACGCTTCCGTGCATCGTCCGCGACCGCGGCAAGACGGTGCAGGCGACGTGCGCGACCGACATCTCGCTCGTGAAGCCCGCGCGCGCGGTCGTGACGCTGACGGAGGCGTGGAACCACGGTGCGAAGGCGCACACGTGGTTCTTCTTCATCCGTCGGGACGGGACGGTGCAGTCGGTGATTCAAGAGGGGGCACCGGCGCCGCAGTCGTAGGCGAGCGGCGCTGCGCGGCCCACCAGTTCAGCTCGGCGCCGAGCACGATGACGTTCGCCATCACGTAGAGCCAGAGCAGCAGGATCGCCGGCCCGCCGAGCACTCGCAGGGTGACGTTGACGTCGGCGAAGCGCACGAACACCGGCAGGATCTGGAACGACGCCTCGAGCACGAGGGCGCCCATCACCGCACCGGGCAGCACGTCGTGCACGGTGAGGTTCGCGTTCGGCAACAGCCGGTACACGGCGAGCAGGAAGAGGAAGACGCCGACGAGCGAGACGGCGATCGACAGCACGTACGCGATCGACTGGGCGCCGACGAATCCCGGCGCGTAGCGCTTGAGCACCTCGACGCCGAGGGCGCCCACGACGAGGCTCGCGAACAGCGTGACGAGCGTGCTCGCCATGAGCGCGGCCGCGACCGTCTTGCCGCGCAGGAACGGACGGTTGGGCCGGCCGTAGACGATGTTGATCGCGGACTCGAGCGCGCTGAACAGCGACAGCGACGACCACAAGAGGCCGACGCCGCCGATGATCCCGAGCGTCGCAGCGTTGTCCTGCACGCGGTGGACGAGCGTGAGGATGCTCTGCAGCGAACTGCCGGGGAACGCGCGCTTCAGCTCCCGCACGAGGAAGTCGGACGCATCGGCCCGGTGGACGAGGCCGAGCAGCGACAGGGCGAGGAAGACAAGCGGCACGAACGACAGCAGCGCGAAGTACGCGACCATCGCCGCAAGGTGGGTCCCCCGGTCGGCGAAGAACTTCGCGAAGAGCGCACGCTTGCGGACGCGCATCGGCCCATCTTGCACCGTGCTAGGGTCGGCGACCGATGGACGCGGCTCAAGCGCTGGCGGATCTGACGGAGATCTCCTCGCAGGTCGAGGCGGCCGTCCTCTTCGACGAGGGCGGCGCGGTCTCCGGCTCCACGCTGCCCGAGGCGGAGGCCGCGGCGCTGGCGCGGCTCGCCGGGGACCTCCTCGGGCGCGCCTCCGCGCTCGCGGCCGGCCGCCAGGTGACGCAGATCGAGGCGTCCACTCCGGCCGGCAGCGTGTTCGTCGTCCGCGAGGGCAAGCGCCGCATCGCCGCGACGACGGCGCCCGACCCGACCACCGGCCTCGTGTTCTACGACCTGAAGAGCGCGCTGCACGGTAGCGCGCCCGCGCCCAAGCGCCGGCGGACGGCGGCGAAGGGGCCCGATGAGGCGTAAGGCGCTCGGCCTGCTCGGCTTCGCGAGCGGCGTGCTCGCCGGCAGCGTCCTCTACCGTCGCACGCTCGCGCGCCGGCGGGAGCGCGTCGACGTCTACTTCGAGGACGGGTCGATGATCACCTACGACGACGGATCGGCCGAGGCGGCCGACCTGCTCCCGATCGCCCGCGACGCGCTCGCGGCTGTCGATGGACGACGCTGAGCTTCGCCGCGCGCTCGTCGAGCACGCGTACCTCGAGGGCGACTTCGTCCTCCGCTCGGGCAAGCGCTCGAAGTACTACCTCGACAAGTACCGCTTCGAGACGCGCCCCGACATCCTGCGCGCGCTCGGGGAGCGCATCGCCGCGGAGGTCGAGGCGCACGCGCCGGACGCGACGCGCCTCGCCGCACCCGAGCTCGGCGCCGTCGCGCTCGCGGCGGCCGCGTCGCTCGAGTCGGGACTGCCGTTCGTCATCGTGCGCAAGGCGGCGAAGGAGTACGGGACGGGCAACCGGCTCGAAGGCCCATACGACGAAGGCGAGTGTCTGTGCCTCGTCGAGGACGTCGTCACGTCCGGCGGCGCGCTGCTCGACTCGGTCGAGGCGCTGCGCGGCGCGGGCCTCGCGGTGCAGACGGCGGTGTGCGTCGTCGACCGCGAGGAGGGCGGCGCGGACGCGCTCGCGCGCAAGGCCGTCCGGCTACGGCCGATTTTCCGCGCCGGCGAGCTGCTGGAGGAGGTCAAAACACCCGCAAAACCGCATGGTTGAGCGCATCCGGCACCCTTGGTAGGGTCAGTCAGGCCTGCAACCCATAGACAGGAGGAGAGGCACGTGACCAAGCAGGAGTTCGTGAACGAGGTCGCGAGGCGTAGCCAGTTGACGGCGCGCGATGCGGGCAAGGCAGTTGATGCGTTCCTCGAGGCGATCACGGACACCCTCAAGGGCGGCGGCGAGGTGTCCTTCACCGGTTTCGGCAAGTTCTCGAGCCAGCAGCGGGCGGCGCGCACCGGGGTCAATCCGCGCAACCCGAGCGAGAAGGTCCACATCCCGGCCGCGCGCGTCCCGAAGTTCACGGCCGGCAGCGCGCTCAAGTCCGCGGTCAAGGGCGGATAGCGCGCGACGCTGGGCACGTCTCCTCCGAGGATCGTCGAGGGCCGCCGCGAGGCGGCCCTCGCGCATTCCGGAGCGCTCAGTACATTGGCCGTGTGTCGCGCGTGGCAGTGACGCACTTCGCCGACCGCGTCGCGGAAGCGGTCGAGCGGAAGCGCAGCCAGGTCGTCGTCGGCCTCGACCCGGTCGTCGACCAGCTCCCCGTTGAGCTCCGGGGCGAGCTCGTGCTCGGACGCGACCATGCCGCCGCGGCGTGCGCGCGCTTCTGCTGCGGCATCGTCGACGCGGTCGCCCCGTATGCGGTGGCGGTCAAGCCGCAGGCGGCGTTCTTCGAGGCGCTCGGCTCCGACGGGATGCGTGCGCTCGAAGAGGTGTGCGAGTACGCGCGCGCGGCCGAGGTGCTCGTGATCCTCGACGCGAAGCGCGGCGACATCGGATCGACCGCGCGCGCATACGCGGCTGCATACGTCGAGCCGCGCGGCGACGCGCCGCCGCTCGCCGATGCGATCACCGTCAACCCGTATCTCGGCCGCGACGCGCTCGAGCCGTTCCTCGCGGCGTGCCGTCGCGAGGGTGCGGGGCTCTTCTGCCTGGTGAAGACGTCGAACGCAGGCGGTGCCGACGTGCAGGACGTACGGCTCTCCAACGGCACGCTCATGTGGCAGCACGTCGCCGGCCTCGTCGGCGAGTGGGGGGAGGACCTCGTCGGCGACGGCGGCCTCTCCGCGGTGGGCGCCGTCGTCGGAGCGACCTTTCCGCGCGAGGTCGCCGAGGCACGCAGCCTGCTGCCGCAGTCCGTCCTCCTCCTTCCTGGCGTCGGCGCGCAGGGCGGTGACCCCGCGGACCTCGCGCCGGCGTTCACGAGCGGGCCGGCGAGCGCGCTCGTCTCTGCATCGCGCTCGATCATCTACGCGTACAAGAACGTGACCGAGGACTGGCGGGGCGCCGCGGGCGGCGCGACCGCGCGGCTCGCGCACGACGTCTGGGCGGCGTCCGGCTGGTGAGGCAGTACGCGGCACCGGCGGCCTCGCTGCTCGTCGTCACCGCGGCCGTCCTCGCGATCCACTACACCGTCCAGCGGCACACGCACCGCCCTCCGGCGCCGGCTGCCGCGCAGACGGTCCCCCACCGAGCGCCAGTGAAGCGCACCGCCGCGTTCACGCGGTTCTACGTCGTCCAGCGCGGCGACAGCTTCTCCTCCATCGCGGTGAGGACGAGGACGTCCGTCGCCCTGCTCGAACGGCTGAACCCGACGGTGGCTCCGACCGCGCTGCGCGTCGGCGAGCGGATCCGCGTGAAGTAGCCTTCCGCCGGGCATGCGCCGGGGATCGATCATCCTCTTCGCGGCACTGGTCTTCGCGGGAGCGGCCCACGCGGCGCCGCCTTCCGTCGACGCCCGCGCGTACATCGTCGTCAACGCGACGACCGGCAAGGTGCTCGCGCAGTCGAACGCCCACGAGGAGCTGCCGGTCGCGAGCATCACGAAGCTGATGACGGTCATCGTCGCGCTGCAGCATCTGCAACCGGACGACGAGGTGAAGGTGACGGCCCGGGCCGCGCACGTCGGCGAGGAGAGCATCCCGCTGCACGCCGGACAACGGGTGAGCGTGCGCGACCTGCTCGAGGGCGCTCTCATCCAGAGCGCCAACGACGCCGCGGACGCGCTCGCGGCCGGTGCGGCGAACGGTGACATCTCCGAGTTCGTCGGCTGGATGAACGACGAGGCGCGGACGTTGGGCCTGCACGACACGCATTTCGTCCGCCCCGACGGGCTCGACGCGCCCGGCCACGTCTCGAGCGCGTACGACGTCGCCGTGCTCGCACGCGTCGCGATGCGGTCTCCGATCGTGCGCGACATCGTCCGCAGGCGCACCGCGACGATCGAGAACGGCACCGTCGTCCTGCACACGTGGAACGACCTGCTCGGCGTGTTCCCCGGGCTCGTCGGCGTGAAGACCGGCCACACCGACGACGCCGGCTGGTGCGAGGTCGCCGCAGCCGAGCGGCCCGGGTACACGACCTATGCCGTCATCCTCGGCAGCCCCACGCGCGCCGTTCGAAACTCGGGCCTCGACCGGCTGCTCGCGTGGGGCGTGTCGCGCTACCGCATGGCAACGCTCGTCGGCACCGGGCCCGTCGTGCGGGTGCCGCTCCCGTACGGCCGGGCCGCCGTCCAGCTGGTCGCGTCCCGCCCGCTCGTGCGGCTCGTCGCCACCGGCAGCCCGATCGTGCAGCGCATCGTCGCCCCGTCGTCGTTGAGGCTGCCCGTGCGGCGCGGAGAGACGCTCGGGCACGTCGAGGTGTGGTCGGGGACACGGCTGCTCGGCACGCGGCCTCTCCGGGCTTCTCGCAGCGTCCCCCGTCCGGGGCTCGGCGGGCGACTACGCTGGTACGCGACTCGAACCGTGAAACACCTCTGGGGGTTCATCTCGTGATCGTCACCGTCACGCTCAACGCGGCCATCGACCGCACGCTCACCGTTCCGAACGTGCAGCTCGGGCACCGCCATCGCGCGAGCGCGAGCTTCACGTCCGCCGGCGGCAAGGGCGTCAACGTCGCGCGCGCGTTGAAGGCGCTCGAGACCCCCGTGATCGCAACCGGCCTCGCGGGCGGGAGGACGGGCGAGCGAATCGTCGAGGAGCTCGGGCTCGAGGCGATTCTCAACGACTTCGTGCGCATCTCGGACGAGTCGCGCACGTCGACGGCGGTCGTCGACCCCACGGGAGGGTCGCTGACGGAGATCTACGAGTGGGGCCCGGCCGTGCGCCCGGACGAGCTGGAGATGCTCCTCGACAAGCTGCGCTACCTGTCGCGCGTCGCGTCGTTCGTCGTCTTCTCCGGATCGCTGCCGCGCGACGTCGACGACGACTTCTACGCGGAGGCGATTCGCGAGCTCACGCGGCGCGGCGTCCTCTGCGTCGTCGACTGCGAGGGTGAGCCGCTGCGCTTCGGCGTGGAGGCCGAGCCGTTCCTCGTCTCGCCCAACCAGCGTGAGGCGGAAGGCCTCGTCGGCCAGGAGTTCTCGGACGACGACGACTTCCTCATGGCGCTCGACACGATCGCCGACCTCGGCGCGCGCAACGTGCTCATCACCCAGGAGACGGCGTGCTTCGCGCTCGTTCGCGAGGAGAAGACCGTGCGCCGCTTCCGCGCCTCGATCGACCGGATCGAGCCGGTCGCGTCGGTCGGAGCGGGCGACGTCCTCCTCGCGGGGTTCCTCGCGGCGCGCTTCAACGACCAGCCCGTCGGCGACGCGCTGCGGAGCGCGGTCGGGTGCGCGGCCGCCTCGGTCCTCGAGGTGGGCGCGGGGCGCTTCGACACGCGGGAGGCGAGCAGGCTCGCCGCGGACGTGCGCCTCGAGGAGCTAGCGCCAGTCGGCGCTTGAAAAGCGGGCGAAAGTGCTGCGCACTTTCGCCCGAATGAGGTTCCCGCTTCGCGGGATCGCTCGCCGGCAAAGCCGCCGAGCTCTTGGGAGTGTGGCGAAGGTTTCGTTCTGCGCGTGCGGTGGTGGCTTCGCCATCCCCGCACGCGAGTCCGGCCGTCACGAACGCTTCGCGTTCGCTCCGGCCTTTAGCGCCAGTCGGCGCTTGAGACGTCCATGTCGGTCGTGAGGCGCCGCGGGTCGGTGCCGTCCGTCTTCACCGTGTACAGATCGAACGTCGGCCCGTTCTTCGGCCTCGCCGCGACGAGGAGGCGCGTCCCGTCGGGCGACCACGCGAGGCTGCGCACCTGAGCGAAGGGGAGCGGCAGCTTCCTTCCCACCACGACGACGTTCGTGCCCGAGAGATAGGCGAGGCGGCCGTCGGCGGACCAGGCGGGCGAGAGGACGTTGCCCCAGCCGGCCTTCGTCGCGCCCGTCCCGTCGGGTGCGATCGTCCAGATCGAGCTCGGAGCGGTCGCGCCGTCGTAGTACGCGATGCGTTTCGGCCCCCACGCGGTCTCCGACGCCTCGACGTCGAGGCTCGTCGCGGCGACGCCCGACGCCTGCATCGTGAAGAGCGTCGGCGGTGTCGAGCAGGACGAGTGCGAGTACGAGATCTGCGTCCCGTCCGGCGACCACGACGGCGAGACGTCGAACGTGCAGTCGGGCGGGCTCGTGAGCGTCGCGCCGGGGCTGCCGTCGACGTGGAGCGTTCGAATCGACGTCGGGCAGCCCTTGCAGGTGAGACCGGTCGCGTCCGCGTACTCGTACGCGATCTGCGTGCGGTCGGGCGAGATGCGCGGCGTCGTCTCCTGCGCCTGGACGCTCGTCAGGCGGCGCAGCCCGCTGCCGTCCCCGGTCATCGCGTACAGGTTGTCGAGGGGCTCGGCGCAGTAGCTCGCGTACACGATCGACCGGGTCCCGGGCACGCGCTGCAGCGACGCGATCGCGGCGCTCGGCCCGCCGTCGTCGTCGCAGCCGATGACGTGTGCGTAGACGTGCGTGCCGTCGCGTACGGCGAAGGTCGTCCCGGAGCGCGTCGTGTTGAGACCGGCGTCCGGTGCGGGGCCGAAGACGACGTGCGTGGGAGACGTCCACGTCGGCACGGTCTCCGACGAGGCGTATCGCTTCGACGACACGAGCCTGCCCGTGCTCGTCCACAGCGAGCCGCGGTGGCCGTTCATCGTCGCGAGCTTCGTCCCGTCCGGCGACCAGGACGCTGTCGTCGCGGGAACGGAGAAGCGCTGCCTCCCGCTCTCGTCGACGACGTGGATGCGGCCGTCGTACGCGCCCGTGGCGAACAGCCCTTGCGCGGACCAGCCGAACCCTCCCGGGCCGGCCGAGACGCTCCAGGCCTTCGCTCCCGCCGGCGTGTACGCGTCGACGGAGCCCTCGGTGTGCACGGCGACGAGCGTGCCGTCGGGCGACCACCACAGCGACCCGAGCGCGGCGGCCCGCGCGAGCGCGCGCGGACGTCCGCCCGGAGCAGCGAGCGAGAGCTCGCCGTTCGCGGTGAGCGCGATCGTCGTGCCTTGCGGCGACCACGCAATCTGAACGTACTGGTCCCTCGGGAGCCGAACCGTCGGCACGCGCGTCAGGCCGCTGCCGTCGATCCGCATCAGCCACAGCGCCACGGCCCCGCCGCGGTCACTGAGGAACGCGATCCGCCTCCCGTCCGGCGACACGACCGGCTGGGTGTCCCGCCACGGGCTGTGCGTCAGGTTCACGACGCGGCCGTTCCAGTCGGCGCGGAAGACCTCGCCGCTGATGGACGGCGCCCGGTCCGCGGCGAAGACGATGAGCGACGTGCTCGTGGTGCCGTGCGCGCCGCCGAGCAGCGCAGCTGCTGCGAACGCGACGGCGAGGAGCTTCACGGGGCCAGCGTGATGGCGCGAATGCGCCCGCGGCCGCCGGAGTTCTCCGCCCACGCGATGCGCGAGCCGGCGATCGAGAGGCCGATCGGCGTGGCCGCGGCCTTCGCCACGGTGCGCACGTGCTTCGTCTTCACGTCGACGACGCGGATCGAGCGGCCCACGCGGAACACGATCGAGCTGTTCCCGACCGAGACGATCGGAGCCGTGCGCGGGGGGACCGTGATGCTGTCGAGCGGCTTTCCGGCCGACAGCGACGTCCAGCTGAGGACGAGGCGTCCGGCGGCGCGGCCGAGCACGGCGAGCGTCGTGCCGGAGAGCCCGATCGCCACCGGCGTGCCCTCCGGCGACACGCTCGCGACGAGCGCCCCGCTGTCCACGTCGCGAACCTCGACGGGCACGTTCGGCGACGCGAGGGGATGGCCGTCCGTCGTCGAGCTGCCGACCGCGCGTACGTATGCGACGTCGTCGCCGGAGACGGCGACGGCGGTGGCCGCGCGCGCGTCGCCGATCGGGGTGGGGAGCTTCCGCCCGACGACGCGGTAGATGCCTCCGCCGGTGACCTCCAGCGCGCACGCGCCGGGCGCCTTGGGCGTCGTCAGACACTCCAGCTGGTCCTTGTAGGAGACGCGCGCGACGGAGTAGACGAGCGTCGTCCCGCTTCCCGCGACGCCGGTCAGCCACAAGCCGGATCCGTGCGCCGCGTGGGCGACCTGCTGGAAGCGGCGCTCCTTCGGGTCGTGGACCGTGGCGCCGAGGACGTAGTCGAACCGGAGCGACTGCGTCGCCGACTCGTGCAGCGACCAGAGCAGCGCCGGCGAGCCGCCGTTCGACGCGACGGCGAGCCCGACCGGGGAGCCCGCCGGGACCTGCCACTTGCACGTCACGTTGCGGTTCGTCGGCCCCTGCGCCGGCAGCCGTTGCTGGGCGCTGCCGAGTTGCCACACCCAGACGTCGTTGCAGGCCTTCGGGTCTGCGTCCGGCGCGAACCACGCGACGAGGTCGCCGTCCTGCGCGAACGCCGCGATGACGTGGTGGGCAGGGCCCGTGTAGAGCGTCTCCACCTGGCCCGAGCGCGTTCCCGTATGGACGATCGTGGCCGCAAGAGCGAGCGCGCCGAGCAGCATGCGCATCGCCTTCACGGTAGTGAACCGGTGTTAGGAGGGTGTTTAGGCAGGCTTCAGGCCCGTCCGTGGAGGTTGGTACCCTTGCCTCCTTGAGCGTCGAATTCCGTCCGGACGAGCTGCAGCGGCTGCTCGAGCTGGACCGGAAGTTCGCCCGCGAGGGCCTCACGTTCGACGACGTCCTCCTCGTCCCGGCCGAGTCGTCCGTGCTCCCGAACGAGGTCTCGACGCGGACGCGGCTCACCCGGACGATCGAGCTCAGCGTCCCGGTCGTCTCCGCCGCGATGGACACGGTGACCGAGGCGCGCCTCGCAGTCGCGCTCGCGCGCGAGGGCGGCCTCGGCGTCGTCCACCGGAACCTCTCGATCGCCGACCAGGTCGCGGAGGTCGACAAGGTCAAGCGGTCCGAGGCCGGGATGATCGTCGAGCCGGTGACGCTTCCGCCGCACGCTCTCGTCCGCGACGCGCTCGAGCTGATGGCGCACTACCGCGTCTCCGGCGTACCGATCGTCGACGCCGAGGGCGTGCTCGTCGGGATCCTCACGAACCGCGACCTGCGGTTCGAGGACGACGTCGACCAGCCGGTGTCGGCGCTCATGACCGCGCGCAACCTCGTCACCGCGCCCGTCGGCACGACGCTCGCCGAGGCGGAGGAGATCCTCCACCGTCACAAGGTGGAGAAGCTTCCCGTCGTCGACGCGGACGGACGGCTTCGCGGGCTGATCACGGTCAAGGACATCCAGAAGAAGGTGCAGTTCCCGGACGCGACGAAGGACGAGCGCGGACGGCTGCGCGTCGGCGCCGCGGTCGGCGTCGGCCCCGACGCGCTCGAGCGCGCACAGGCGCTCGCGGCCGCGGGCGCAGACGTCCTCGTCGTCGACACCGCGCACGGTCACTCGCTCGCCGTCGTCGAGATGGTGCGCACGATCAAGAGCGCGGTAGCGATCGAGGTGATCGCCGGCAACATCGCGACCGGAGAAGCGGCGCAGGCGCTCGTCGAGGCCGGCGCGGATGCCGTCAAGGCCGGCGTCGGGCCGGGGTCGATCTGCACGACGAGGGTCGTCGCCGGCGTGGGCGTGCCGCAGGTGACCGCGATCTACGAGATCGCGCAG
>Ga0187824_10000207_pt1 | contig 11166 bp, 8 predicted proteins | sample NC_wetland_sal_i_13_FD_132437 | JGI IMG/M metagenome (GOLD analysis project Ga0187824, IMG submission 132437) | Wetland sediment microbial communities from Neuse River Estuary, North Carolina, USA - SourceSoil_4 | ecosystem: Environmental > Aquatic > Freshwater > Wetlands > Sediment | place... | reverse complement strand
TTCCTCGACCGTCTCGTCGGGCGGACGGGCGCGGCGGTTCGCGCGGTCGACGACGTCTCGTTCGAGCTCCGCAAGGGAGAGGTGCTCGGCCTCGTCGGCGAGTCGGGCAGCGGGAAGACGACGCTCGGCCGCACGCTGCTCGGTCTCGTGCCCGCCACCGACGGCCGCGTTGAGTTCGAGGGCCGCGAGATCACGCAGTTGAGCGAGCACGACCGGCGGGAGATGCGCAAGCGGATGCAGATCGTCTTCCAGGACCCGCACGCGTCGCTCAACCCGGCGATGACGATCGCGCAGGCGGTCGGCCATCCGCTCGAGATCCACGGCATCGCGACGGATCGGGAGGACGTGCGCCTGCGCGTCGCCGACGTGCTCGAGCGCGTCGGCCTCGTTCCGGCCGAGCAGTACATGGACAAGTACCCGTCCGATCTCTCCGGCGGCCAGAAGCAGCGGGCGGTGATCGCGCGGGCGATCATCCTCAACCCGGTCCTGCTCGTGGCCGACGAGCCCGTCTCGATGCTCGACATGAGCGTGCGGGCGAAGATCCTCGAGCTGATGCTAGCGCTGAAGAAGGACTTCGACCTGACGTACCTGTACATCACGCACGATCTGGCGACGGCGAAGTTCTTCTGCGACCGGATCGCGATCATGTATCTCGGGCGGATCGTCGAGATCGGGCCGTCGGCGGCGATCTACGAGGATCCGAAGCATCCGTACACGCAGGCGCTGCTGCGGGCGATCCCGGAGCCCGATCCGAGGCGGACGATCCCCCGCGACCTTCCGCGGGGCGAGGTGCCGGACGCCTCGCGGCCACCGCTCGGCTGTTCGTTCCACCCGCGGTGCCCGAAGGCGTTCGAGGTGTGCGGCTGGGAGTCGCGCGACCTGAAGGAGCTGCTCGAGCGCCGGTGGGCGGGACTGAGCGAGGAGGGATTCGAGGAGGAGCGGGCGGCGGTCGGGCCGCTCGAGCACCTCGATGTGCCGACCACGCACCTCCGTGTGCCGGGCAATGCCCTCGAGGGGATTCTCGACCGGACACGCGAGGCCGATCCGGCTGAGCCGTTCTGGACGGGGGTGCGCCGGATCGAGGCGGTCGACGGCCATGTCGAGGTGGATTGGCACGATCCGGTCGAGCCCCGGCTCCGGCCGGCCGGCCCCGTCGAGGTGGAATGCCACCTCTACGACGACGATGCGCTCGCTGAAGCCGCCCAGCGGCGGGCGGCCGGAATCCCTGAATAGGGGGGCGGTACCCCTAAAGGGGGCCACCGGGGGCGCCGATACTCGCCACGTGGACGCAGCTGAACGCCAGCAGATCCTCGACCGCTACCTCGACCATTCGCGTCGGTTCGAGGAGGTGGCCGCGCGCCGGCGCTCGGTGAGCCCGACGACGGCTGCGGTCATCCCGTTCCAGGGGCCCCGCGTGGAGCTCGAGCAGGAGCCGACCGGGCGGGAGATCGAGGTGCTTCAGCTCATCTCCGACGGGCTCGTGAACCGGGAGATCGGCCAGCGGCTCTACCTCTCCGAGGAGACGGTGAAGTCGCACGTCCGGCACCTTCTGGCGAAGCTCCAGGCGCGCTCCCGGGCGCACGCCGTGGCCGTCGGCTTCCGCCGCGGCCTCATCGGCTAGCCCGCTCTTCGTCCCCAGTCTGTGGGCGACCGCCGGGGAACCGGGCGGGATTTTGCCTGGAAAAGCAACGGGCAGGCCGCCACGACGGGCCGCTAACCCGCTTGGCTAACCCGTTTGGGTGTTGGTCCACTGAGCGTTGAGATCCCTCTCGCGGGGGATGTCAACGCCCTGTGGAAAACGGACGATGCGTCGGCTCGAACTACCAGGCTTTGGACTCGCCCAGCACAGTGCGGGCGAGAACATCAGCGATGCGCTTGTACACGGTGACTCCTGCGTCTAGGGACCAACGGCAACCGAAGCATATACCCCTTTTAGGTGAGATTTCAAGAGATTCATCCCGCGATTCTGAGCCGGCAAATGACGAGGGCTAGGGCGCTCGAGCTCTGGGTCTTCGCCTTGGGCGCTACTGCTGCCTCCGTCTGCGGCGCCCTATTCGCCGCCGGCTACCGCGTTGAGAAGCCGTGGATCGTCCTTGTCCTCGCGGTACTTGCTCTCGTTGCGGAGCACGAGGGCATCCAGCTCACACCCACCGTCGAGGTCACCATCGCGTCGCTCGTTTGCGTGTTTGCAGCGGTCGTTCTTGGGCCGCTTTCAGGCGCCGTCGTTGGTGTCGTAGGGCTCCTTCGCGATCTCCCCCGAAGAGACACGGAGCGGCCAATCCTGAGGTGGTGCACCTGGACATCGATCCGCGTGCTCGCAACCACCTTCGCCGGACTGTCGGCAGCCGCGATTGAGGCCAACCGGGACCATCGCGAATTCCTCATCCTTTTCGGTGCCGTGGGCGCCGCATTTGCGGTGGAGACCGGCGTCAACCTGGCGCTCGTTGGTGTCGCTCCTGCAATCCGAGGCACCTGCAGCGCGTTGACGGTTCTTAAGGCTGTAGTGCCTACCGATCTCGCAGGAGTTCCGCTTCATGTGCCGATGGTCACGGTGCTCGCGTATGCGTACGAGACGATCTCGCCGTGGAGCGTCCTTCTATTCGCAATGCCAGCATTGGCGGCACAGCGTCTCCTTCTGCTGTATCGAGAGCAGCGCCAGACGAGCGAGGCTCTTGGGGAGGCTAACGCGCGTCTTTCAAGCGCGAACTTGTCATTCGCAACGGCACTGGTCGCGACACTCGACGCTCGGGACCGGTACACGGCCGGCCACTCAGCTGCGGTGGCGATCTACGCGAGAGACATAGCGCGTCGCATGGGCCTTACGGCCAGAGAACAGGAACTCGTGCATCTCTGCGGTCTAGTCCACGACGTGGGCAAGATCGGTCTTCCAGCCGGTCTCTTGGAAAAGCCAGGGTCGCTCACGCTGGACGAGCGGCGCGAGATGGAGCGCCACTCCATCATCGGCGAGGACATTCTGCGCAAGGTCGATGACTACCAAGAAATCGCCGAGGTTGTTCGGAGCCATCACGAGCGTGTCGATGGGACCGGCTATCCCGATCAACTGCAGGGCGATGAAATCCCGCTTCTCGCTCGCATCATCGCGGTCGCCGATGCTTACAACGCGATGACTTCAGATAGGCCCTACCGCGATGCAATGCCGAGCCGGGTCGCCCGTCTGCGTCTTGCCCAAGCTGTTGAGAGTCAGTTCGACACATCCGTCGTTGCTGCGTTTGAGGCTGTCTTGGCGATGGCTTCCGAGGGGTATCGACTTGGTCAGGAAAGCGCGTTCAAGACTTATCCGTCCGCCGAGTCCGTGGAACCGGACGCACAGGTCGCGATTCCCCGGCTTGTCGCCGCCGGGGCTAGCGTCTAGTCGCCTTTTCTAAAGGCGCCCAAGCGCACCGCTTCGGCTCGCGACCGGACGCCTAGCTTCTCGAAGATGTGTCGCACATGCACCTTCGTGGTTGATTCACTTATGAAGAGGGTCTTCGCGATCTCGCGATTGGTTCGTCCCGTGGCGACAAGTTCGTAAACCTGCAACTCCCGCGGGGACAGTTGCTCACGAGGTCGACGTTCTCTGGGCACGCTCAAGCCGAGCCGGCGCGCAACGTCATAGTCGTGCGCCCTCGCGAGTAGCTGTTCTAGGCTCCCTCTCAAAGCTGACCGTTCTGCCGCTCCTGATAGAACCGTCTCGCTCGCTCTATAGCCAGTCACGATCGCATCGAGTTGGCCCAGCTCAACGAGGTGTTCAAGGCGTACAAGGTGGTCCTCTGAACCAGGAGAAGACGCACAGCTGATAAGAGCTTGAGCAATCCCGCGTAGACCGGCGGCTTCAGCAAATTCAAAGCACTGAGGGTCGATCTGAAGCTGCGCCGCGGCGCGATCAGCATCGCCCTGCGCGGCGGCGATAAGGCTCTTATAGGCAGCCAGCTCGCCGCGAAAGGCCAGACGCCGCGCGCCGAGGAACTCGCCGTCAAGGAGCGCCTTGGCTCGAGAAAGATCACCGACTGCAATTGCCAGCTTGGCGCGCTGAAAGATCACGTTCTCTCGAATGAAGCTCGACGCCGCGGCAGATCGGCGGTCTAGCTCGGCGATTGTCCGTTGGGCTTCGCCGAACTTGCGCATTCCAATGAGTGCGCCCGCTCGACGAAGGAGCGCGTAGTCGACGACAAACTCAAGTCCCGCGCTTCGTCCGTCGTCGACTTGTCGGGCCGCCGCGGCGACAGCGTCCTCATATCGGGCGGTGAGCAAATAGGTGTAGGCGAGGAAATGAAGCACGTTCGTTCTTGCGAACGGGTCCCAGACCTGCGAGAGCATTGCTTCAGCACGCTCTAGCTGCGTGACTGCTTCGTTGAGAAGACCCGAATCGCAGAGGGACACTCCGCGGAGAGTCAACAGGCTCATGGAGCGGTAGGGGTCATACTCGTCGATTGCCTCGAGCTCCGGCACGAGCCCCCGGGCTTCTGGAGAAGCCAACTCTCGGGCGACGCTGAACTTCAGCACCAGCGCCTCTACGCGGAGGGAAGCAGACGCACATTGGGCCAGCGATTGGTCGCAGAGCCTGGTCGCGTCGGTCGCGTCATCTTGAAAGTGAGCCGCACGAGCGGCGACGATGTACGCGCGGGCGGCTAGGTCGCCAGTGAGCGTTCGGCCCGCCTCTCGTCCAAGCGCCTCGGCCTTGGCGTCCGCTCGAAACCGCAATGCAACCTCTGCCTCCGCGAGTGCAAGAAGTGGAGTCTGTAGGCGTTGCCCTCGTGCGAGCTCAATCCACCCCGTAAGGTTGATGACCTGACCTGTACTGAGGGTCTCAGCGAGCCCGCGCTCGAGGGTCGACAGGATGAGATCGTCGTGTGGGAACTGCTCGAGGACGAAGAGGCAATCGTCCCATCGATGCTCCTCTGCGAGGTATGCGAGGGCCCGCTCCACGAGGGAACGGATGCGGGCGTCGTCGAGCTCTCCGAGCTTCGCGAGCAGGAAGCCCCGGAGTAGTGGATGGACGACCGCCCCGTCGCCGCTGAGGAAGCCGCGCTCGGCCGCGTCCGTCAGCATCTGGACATGCGCGGCGCCCAGGAGGGCGCGCGCGCCGTCGACTCCGGCCAACGCGAGGAGGAACATCGCCTCGCGCAGTTCCGGCGACGCGCTGCTGAACAAGTCCTCCGCGAAGAAGCGGTACAGCTCGTCCGGAGCCAGCCCGGCCGCGACCGCGGAGGTGCCGCGCATCGCCGCGAGCCCGATCACGGCCGGCCACCCGCGCGCCTCCGCCACGATCTCCTCGCCGCGACCGCCCATCACCTCGAGCGCCTCGTCGTCCGTGAACGCGAGCGCGTCCATCTCGACGACGGCGGCCTCTCCGTAGACCACGCTCCGCGCGGGGAGCCACGACGGCCGCTCGCGACTCGTGATCAGCAGCCGGAAGTCCGTCAACGAGACGAGCTCCTCGAAGAACGCCTCCGAGTCGACGAAGCCGTGGGCGTGGTGGTAGTCGTCGACGACGAGCAGCCAGTCCGCCCCGGGCGCGCCGCCGCTCACCGCCTTCGCGAGCCCGCGCGCACCGTGACCGCGGGCGGCGAGAATCCGTACGCGCTCGAGGATGTCGAGCCGAGCCGCGTCGCCCATGTTCGCGAGCACCTCGGCGATGCCCACCGACAATCCGGCGACGTCCATCATTCCGCGCCCGCCCGCGTACCACGCGATCCGCTCCTGCTTCCGCGTCCACTGCTGCGCGAGCGTTGTCTTCCCGTACCCCGCAGGCGCGAGGAGCAGGATGACACGCGCCCCCGCCTCGTCCAGGAGCTTCGTCAGCCGGGGACGCTCGATGATGAGCTGCACCCGCGGCCGGTCGATGACCGGGTCGTCGAGCATTTCGCCTGCCTGGCTCCGCCCGCCTCCGTTGTCTCGGTTCTCTCTCCGCCGCGATTCTGGACGACCCGGCTGCGCCTGAACAGGGGGCCCGCGCCCGGCGCGTACGCCGGGCGCGTTCGCCGTTAGCCCCCGACGCCGGCCGTCGCCGGCGCGAGCTCGCGAGCGAGGGGGTCCTGGCCCGTGAGCGTCCTGAACGCCGCAGGGATCTGCCGCCGCCGTGGCACACCGAGCTTCTGCCGCAACGCGTCGCAGTGCGCCTTGGCCGTTCGCGGCGAGATACCGAGCCGGCGTCCGACCTCCTCGTTCGAACAGCCGAGGGCGATCAGACCGACCACCTGCAGCTGCCTGTCGGTCAAGGAAGGAGCCGTGCTCATGGCGTGCACGCTATGTCCGCCGCGCCCGGCGGGGTATCGGTCGATGGGAGTATTCGGGCCGGCTAGACCCGGGCGGCGCGAAAGCCGCCGCGCACAAAGCTCGCCTCGTGCCCGCGCGCGTTCGCCTCGTCCAGCTCGTCCTGCGTGAGGGCGCCAATCCGCACGAGGAGGTCGAGCTCGTCGCGGAGGTGGGTCCGCATCATCTCCGGACCGTCCGTCGCGATGGTGAACCGGACGCCGTTCTCGACGAACGTCCTGAAGACGCTCCGCACCGCGTCCTCGTCCGGGAGCGCCTTCGTCAGGAGATTCGAGGTCGGGCAAATCTCGAGCACGACCTCGGCCTCGCGCAGCTCGCGCATGAGCTCCGCGTCCCCCACCGCGAGGATGCCGTGGCCGATCCGGTCGGGGCGCAGCACCTCGAGCACCTCGCCGATCTCCTCGCGGCCGATGTCCCCGCCTTCCTCTCCGACGTGGATGGTCACGCCGAGCCCCGCCGCGCGCGCCTCGTCGATCATCGGCTGCACCGTGCGGTAGTCGTACCGGGCATGTCCGGGGCGGGGGCCGGCGATGTCGACGCCGACGATCCCACGCGACGCCCACACGACGGCCTTCTCGACGATGATCTCGTTCTGCCGCGGCGTGAACGTCCGGTCCATCATCAGGATGAGTCCTGCGCGCACCTGCGGGTACTCGAGGCTGGCGCGGTCGAGCCCGCGGATCGCGGCGAGGATGATGTGGTCGAGGTCGCGCTCGCCGCCGCGGTTGCGCTTCATCGGGTTGAACCGCAGCTCGAGCGTCGTGATCCCCTGCGAGCGGTACGCCCCGCCGATCGCCGCGTGCACGGACGTCTCGACGGCGATCGGGCTCGACTGGATGAGCTCCGTCCAGTGGTAGATCTGGTCGAGCGCGTCGAGGTTCGGAACTCCGCGCGGATCGCTCACCGTCACGAGCCGGTCGAAGTCCCAGTAGTCCTTCACCGGAAGCGCGATGCCCTGCTCGTGCGCGAGCGTCCAGAGGATGTCGGACGAGACCGAGCCGCCCAGGTGGGTGTGGAGCTCCGCGAGGCCTTCCATCACGCGTATCCAACCACGGCCCAGCGCCGGCCGACGAAACGTGCGCCGAGGAGCCCGAGCCGCACGGCGATCAGGACGTCGAGCCCGGCCCACACGCCCACGATTCCCCAGTGCAGCGAGAGCGAGAGCACCGCGATCGACACGAAGACCGCGCTCGCCGCCAGCATCGACCACATCAGGTACGCGGTGTCGCTCGCGCCGATGAGGATCCCGTCGAGTGCGAAGACCGCGCCGCCGATCGGCTGCATGAGCGCGAAGTACGGCCACAGCTTCGCCGCCTGCGCGAGCACGGATGCGTCGCCGGTGAACGCGCGCGGTATCACGTGCGCGAGCGGCAGCAGCACGATCGCGAACAGGGCGCCGACGACGACCGACCAGCCGATCATGCGCACCGCCGCGGCGTGCGCGCCGTCGGCGTCGCCGGCGCCGAGCATCCGGCCGACGATCACCTGCCCGGCGATGGCGACCGCGTCCAGCACGAGGGCGAGGAACAGGAAGAGCTGATACGCGATCTGGTGGGCGCCGATCTGTGCGTCGCCCATGCGCGCGCAGATCGACGCGGCGACGACGAACGACGCGATGAGCGCGGTCGTGCGCACCATGATCTGCCGGCCGACGCGCATCATCGGCCGCATCTCCGCAATGCTCGGACGGCGGGAGTCGGCGTGCGGGCGGAGGAGCTCGCGTGCGAACGCGATCCCCATTCCCGCCTGCGCGATCGCCGTCCCCGCGGCCGAGCCCGCGATCCCCCAGTGCAGCACGTAGACGAACACGACCTCGAGGACGATGTTCGCTACGTTCGCGACGACGACGACCTCGAACGGCCGACGCATGTTCGCGACGCCGCGGAGGTAGCCCTGACCGGCGAGCGCGACGAGCGCGGCCGGCAACCCGATCGCCTGGATGCGAAAGTACACGAGCGCGTCGTGGCCCGAGCGCCCGTGGGCGCCGAGCCCGCGCAGGAGCGGCGCGCCGACCGCCTCGAGCACGAGGAGCAACATCAGGCCGATCGCGAGCGAGAGCCACAGCGCCTGCGCCGCGAGACGAGCGGCCCGTTCGTGTCGTCCCGCACCGCTCGCACGGGCGACGACCGCCGTCGTCCCGTAGGTGAGGAAGTTGAAGATGGTGAACGCGCTCGCGAGCACGGTCCCGGCGAGCCCGAGGGCGGCGATCTGCGGGCGCCCGAGATGACCGACGATCGCCGTGTCGACGAGGACGTAGAGCGGCTCCGCCGCCAGCGCGCCGAGCGCGGGGAGGGCGAGCCGGAGGATCTCCCGGTCGTGTTGCGAGCGGAGGCGCACCACCCGCCGACGATAATGGCCGTCGATGAAGCTCGGCATCGTCGTCCCGTACTCGTGGTCATTCTGGGGAGCCGTCGTGGAGCACGCGGAGCTTCAGTCGGAGGCGCTTCGGCGCCGCGGGATCGAGGTGAAGACGATCATGGGCAACGACCCGCCGGGCCAGTTCACGCGCACGCTGCATCCGCGCCATGGACGCGACGGCCCGCCGCCGCCCGACGTCATCCCGATCGGCCGGTCGGTCATCGTCCCCGCGAACGGCTCGCTGCCGAACATCATCCTCAGTCCGCGCTCGTTCTTCCGCATCCGCGACGCGCTCGAGGAGGAGCAGTTCGACGTCCTCCACCTGCACGAGCCGATGACGCCGACGCCCTGCGTGGCCGCGCTCGCGACGTACACAGGCCCGATGGTCGGCACGTTCCATGCGAGCGGCGACCTCGCCTGGATGCGGATCGCGAAGCGGACGTGGGGTTTTCTCGCCGACCGCCTGGACCGCCGCATCGCCGTGTCCGAGATGGCGCGCACATCGGCGCAGCGCTGGTTGCCCGGCGACTACGAGATCGTCCCGAACGGCGTGCTCATCCCGGCGGCGGCCGACGCGCGCAACCGGCAGCATCGGATCGTCTTCGCCGGCAGGCACGAACAGCGCAAAGGGCTGCACGTCCTCCTTCGTGCGTGGCCGGACATCCGCCGGCGGAGCGGAGCCGAGCTGCACGTCATCGGGGCAGACCCGCTGCGCGTGCGGCTGCTGATGCGCCGTCTCGGCGTCTCCGACGAGGGCGTGGCCGTTCTCGGCTTCCTCGACCAGGACACGTTCACGGCCGAGCTCCTCGCCGCGAAGGCGCTCGTCGCGCCGTCGCTCGGCGGCGAGAGCTTCGGGATGGTGCTCACGCGCCCGCTCGCCTGTGCGACGCCGGTGGTGGCATCCGACATCCCCGGATACCGTGATGTCATGACGCCGGAGACTTCGGTTGCGTTCCCGCCCGGCGACGTTCAGGCGCTGGCGGACGCGGTCGTCGAGCTGCTCGCCGACGAGCCGCGGCGCGAGCGAATGGGCGCGGCCGGCCGCGAGCTGATGCAACAGCGTTACGCCTGGGACGCGATCGCAGAGCGCCTCGTACGGATCTACGAGGCCGCTGCCGCGTGAAGCGGATTCACGTGCCGCGGTCGTTCGCGGGCCGCCTCGCCGTCGCGCTCGTCTTCTTCGGCGCCGCCTTCGCGCTCTTCTGGTGGCGCGGCCCCAGCTTCCGTGCGCTCGGCGACGCGTTCACCGCCGTCGTCTGGGAGTGGGTCGTCGTCGCCATCGCGATCAACCTCCTCTCGGTCGTCGTCCGCGCCCTCGCCTGGAACACGGTCATCCGGCAGGCGATGCCGCCGCCGCACCCGAAGCCGATGACGGTGTTCTCCGCCTTCTCGGTAGGCCTGTTCGCGAACGCCATCCTGCCCGGGCGCATAGGCGAGCTCGCGCGGGTCGCCGTGCTCGTGCGCAAGCTGCCGCGGCGGAAGGGGTTGTGGGCGACGCTCGTCGGCACGGTGCTCGCGCATCGCGTGTTCGACATCGTTCCCGTGATCCTGCTCGTGATCTTCGTCGTCGTCACGGCGAAGGTGCCCGCGTGGGCGATCACGATCATCCTCGTGGTCGTCGGCGCCGGCATCGGGCTCTTCACCTTCACGCTCGTGAGCGCGCGCACGCATCACGGCGCGCGCCTCGACGGCGTCGGCGCGGTGCGGCGCGTGCTGGAGATGGCGCGGACCGGCCTGGCCGTCATGCGTTCGCCGGCCGCGATGGCGCTCGCGATCTCGTTCCAGATCTCGGGTTGGGTCTGCCAGCTGTTCGCCGTGTGGACGGCGATGCGCGCGTTCCACATCCACGCTCCGCTGCCGGCCGCCGGCGTCGTGCTCCTCGTGATGAACGTCGTCACGATCTTCCCGTTCTGGCCCGGCAACGTCGGCGCGGTGCAGCTTGCGATCGCCGCGCCGCTCTCCGCGAGCTACGGCGTCGCGTACGCGACCGGTGTCGCATACGGCTTCGGGCTGCAGGCGATCGAGGCGTCGGTCGGGATCGGCGTCGGGCTCATCTTCCTCGCACGCGAAGGGCTCTCGATCGCGATGCTCCGCGTCATGCCGTCCGCCGCGCAGATGGAGCTTCCCGACAACGGCCGGGAGGCGGAGGCCGGTGCCGCCGATTCGCGCGCTCGCGTGCCCGGCTAGCCTCAAGGGAGTCCTCTCCGCCCGGGACGCTGCGGCGGCGCTCGCCCGCGGTCTCCGCGGGTGCGACGAGCTTCCCCTGGCGGACGGCGGAGAAGGCACCGCCGACGTGCTTCCCGGCGTCGTCGAGGCTGCGTCGGTGATCCCGTTCGACCCGGAGCATCGCGACCCGTTCACCTCGAGCCGCCCCTTCGGCGAGCTGCTCGCGTCGCTCGACGCCGACGAGGTGCTCGTCGGCCTGGGGGGCACCGCGAACATGGACGCAGGCGAAGGGATGCTCGAGGTCGTCGACTCGCTCCCGGCGACGACCGTCCTCTGCGACGTGGCGACGACGCTCTACGACGCGCCGCG
>Ga0187824_10000206_pt1 | contig 11252 bp, 7 predicted proteins | sample NC_wetland_sal_i_13_FD_132437 | JGI IMG/M metagenome (GOLD analysis project Ga0187824, IMG submission 132437) | Wetland sediment microbial communities from Neuse River Estuary, North Carolina, USA - SourceSoil_4 | ecosystem: Environmental > Aquatic > Freshwater > Wetlands > Sediment | place... | reverse complement strand
GGGATCAGGCTTTTATCAGGGGGTTCATCCGTGATATAACCGCCCCATAGCAGAGATTCTGCTCCCTCAGGAAATGTGGTGGCACGCGGCCCGTGCGCTTATGCGAGGCCGCAACGGAGGAGATTGTGTCCGAAGCCCGGACCGGTAAGCGATTTCCGCTCGAACTGCCGATCAAGATTCACAAAGAGAACGCCGCCGGCGAAGCCAGCGGTATGACCGGGAACCTCAGCGCAGCCGGCGTCTACATCCGCGCCGATGCCTCGCTCGACATTGGTTCCCCGGTTGAGTTTGAAATTACCCTCCCCCCCGAAGTGACTGGTGGCAAAGAGAACGTGGTCATCCAGTGTCGCGGACGGGTTGTCCGCACCGACGAGTCTGATGCCGATCCCGACGGAACCCGCGGGGTCGCATGTGTGATCGATTCGTATGAATTCGTTCGCAACTCTTAACCTCGGAGCGGTGTCGAGATGCTCAAGTTGATTCTGGCCGATAATCAGGCTATTTTCCGCGCGGGAATCGCCAAAGTCCTCGCGGTCGAAGACGAAATGCGCATTGTCGCGCAAGCGCAAACTCCCGAGCAGATGTTCATGGCTCTGGACAAGTTCCGCGCCGCGGTTCTCATTGTCGCTGGCGGATTCCAGTCCGACTTCAACGCCATCGTGCAGGGAGCCACCAAAAACAAAACCCGCATCGTGGTTCTCGCCGATACTGGTGAGAGCGCGCAGCGTTACATGAGCAATGGCGCTCACGGAGTGGTATACCGCAACGTGACCAGCCCCGCGCTCGTCGACTGCGTGCGCAAGGTCGCTCGCGGCGAAACCTGGGTGCAGGACGTCGCCGTCCCCAGCGAACTGACCGAAAACGATATGGTCGGATTGCGCGTGCGCGATCGCCTCACCGCGAAAGAGCTGCGCATTGTGGCGCTGATTGTTCAGGGCTACAAGAACAAGGAAATCGCGCAACAACTCGGCACAACCGAGCAGGTGATCAAGAACTACCTGCGCAATGTCTACGACAAGATCGGCGTGTCGGATCGGCTCGAACTTGCCTTGTTCACCATTCACCACCGCATCCTGAACGAGGCGGCGGCCGCGACTGCGGCCACCAATCAGCCGCAGGCCGGAGCGAGTGTTACTTCCTAGCCTCTGAAATTCCGCAAGACAAAGGCCGCCTATTCGGCGGCCTGTTTTGTTGTCCGATGGAACGCCGGGCAGTCTGCCCTGAGCTGGTCGAAGGGCCCCCACCGCCGGACGGGCGGGACGCCCGTCCCTCCACAGTAGAAACCCTACTGTGGCGCTTGCGCCGGCTGCGAGTGTGCCGGCTTCACCGGCTTTTTGGGCTTACCCGCCGGACGCGCCGGCGCCGGTTTCGTCTTCTCCCCCGCCATGGGCTTGATGTCCAGAGTCTGAATCGAAGGCTGCAATGTTTTCAGCCCTTCCTCATTCGGGCTCACCAGGAAAAACTGCAGCAGATACGACCCCTGCATCACCGCGTACTGATCCGCCACCTGGGGCCCGCCCGCCGTATTCAATTTCATCTTGTTCCACCAGAGCTTCTGCCCATTGATGGTCACTTCTTTCGGCTCATTCAGATACTCGACCGCCATCTCTTTTTCTTTCGCCGTCTTCTGCGAGTATTGCAGGTAGGCCTGCGCACTCTGGCCTTCTGGGTTCACCATGCGCGTGGCCGAGATCTGAATCGACCTGCGCTGATACGGCTTCTTGAGCGGTTGGTTCTCCGTCATCAGCAACAGCATTCGGTTATTCTCTGAGTACTGCGCCAGGTCCGGATGCTCGGCCTGCAACTTCATCTCTGCTCCCATCTTGGGGGGTACGACCACCCATCCTGGCGGGACCTTCAACGAGAAGTCATACATCGAATTCGTGTACACGTCGTTTGCGATCGAGCCCCCACTGGCGGAAAGGCCGGTGGGCATCATCCTCGGGTTGGAAGGCGTTTTTCCCGGAGTCCCGGGTGGCGCTGTAGGCGTATCCTGCGGTCCAACCGGCGCCGGGGCCGCCTGTGCCCAGGTGAGGCACTGCAAGGTCAGCGCAACCACGCCCACAACCAATACACGTCGATACCAATTCTTTGCTGTCTTCATAAGTGTCATTCGAGCCTAGCATCCTCGCGTAGCTCCAAACAATCGCAACCGAGATTCAGGAGCCCGGTCGCTGCTCGCAGCCCGAAGCTCGCGGCCCGCAGACTCACAAAGTGCAAACTTTTGCCACGCCACCACCTCCGCTGGAACCCTGTTGACTGCCCGGGGAAATTGGCTTACGCTTCCACCAATCCCCGCCCATCCTCCGGGGGTCTCAAGCCTTTCCGGGCACGCGCCATCCTCCATCGTGTCGTCAGGATCGGCCATTGTGTTCCCACAAGGAGACCTGCCATGACCCGAAAGACCCTGCTACTGGCCCTTACCTGTGTCTGCGCGTTTGCTGTCGGGGCTCGCGCCGCTTCGCGCGACGAAATCGTTCCCGCCGGAACAACGCTGCACTGCACAATGGATGAGCCTAACTTCTCCTCGAAAACCGCACAGGTCGGTGATCCCGTCCTGTGCCACCTCGGCCCGATCTCAACTTTCGGCCACTCGGTATTTCCGCGTGGCGCGATGCTCAGCGGCCATCTTCAGGATTCCAAGGATCCCGGCCACTTCGTCGGCAAGGGATGGCTGGAACTGGAATTCGATCGGATCATCCTCCCCGGCGCGGAAGTTCTGCCGCTCTCGGCGAAGATCATCGCCACCCCTCATCTCAAAACCGATCGCACCGGAAAGATCAAGGGCGGCGGACATCCCAAGCGCGACGTCGTCGAATGGATGATCCCCGTTCTGTGGCCGATCAAGATCCTCACGCTGCCTGCGCGTGGACCCTATCCGGCTCTCAAAGGCGAAACCCGGCTGACCATGCGCCTGATGGAAGACGTGGTCGTCCCCGCTCCCGTGAACCGCGCATCCGTTCCATCTCCACCCTGGTCGCAGCCCACGAAATACATCCCCTCGCCTTACGGACTGCTGCGGCCCGCATCGTACACCGAACCTTCTTCCTATTCGGCGCCTGCGGCAACACCGTATAGGCCATCGACCGGTCAGGCTCCCTCTCCCGACGTAATGTCTCCCGATGCCCCTGCCTACGTCGAGCAGATGGAGCAGGTCCCGGCCGAGCGCTCTCCCGATGAATTGCGCGCGGCTCAGCAGCCTTCCAATTCGGTCGGCGCTGGAGATCCACGCTCCACGCTGGTGATCCTGAAGGGCGGCTCGGCTTTTCTCTCGCGCGAGTACTACGTGCAGGGCGGACAACTCCATTGCACCTCGGAAGCCGGCGAGCGGAAAACCTTCGCGCTGGAAAACGTTGACCTGTATCAGACGCTCCGCGTGAACCGCGAGCGCAACGTGGAATTCGTGCTGCGCTCAAGGGACGGAGTAGTGGAACAGTAGATAAGCCCGCCTCTCACAGAGGTGGCGACGCACTTACGCTAACGCCACCTCTGTTTGTATATCTGATTTGCGTTGCGCAGGACGTTTCGGGAAGGGCACGAGTTTACTCGTGCCGTAGGAATTCTGATCCCCGGCGCTTCAGCGCCTGAGGTTTGCTTCCTCCGTCGAGACAACCGCAACCTGGGACCAGTGGCGGCTCTCGACCGGCCAAGCGTCCAGCCGAAATCCGGGGAAAGCTGAGCACCATCGATACTCCCCCTGTTGCCGAACCAACCCTCGCTGCACCGGGTTCTGGTGGATGTAGCGTACGTGATGTCCGAAATCCTCGGCATCTCGAACACGATGGTCAGTGAACCCCCGCTGCCAGACTTCACCCGGTCGAAAGGTAAGTCCAAAGGCACGGGAATATCCGCCTTTGATTCGCTGCATTACCTTCTCCATGGTGATGTCCGGCCCCGGCGTAACAAGCAGGTGAACATGCTCGGGCATCACCACAACGCATGCAGTCGATAAATCCCCTCGCGTTCGTACGTGTACAGTATCTTCAGGAATAATCGCGCGTAGGAATCGACTGTAAACAGTTGCCGGCGCTGGCAGGTGGAGAACGTTACGAAGTAGGTGCCGGCAGGAGAGATGCGGCGCATCGGCTTCAAACAGCAAACCTCAGCGGCTGAAGCCGCTTGCTCTCTAGCTTAAAGCGGCACGACTGAAGTCGTGCCCTTCCCTGTCACTTTGTTTATGAGAGGTTATCCGCTTTCGGGAAGGGCACGAGTTTACTCGTGCCTCCTGAGCTCTCATCGCGAGCGCTTCAGCGCCTGAGGTTTGCTCCTGCAGAAGTGGTGCCGACCAATGGGAGCTTAGAGTTTCTCGCCTACCGACTTCCCCTGCGAGAACAGATACAGGTAGTCCGGGCCGCCCGACTTGGAATCGGTACCCGACATGTTGAATCCACCGAACGGATGCACTCCCGCAATCGCGCCGGTGCACTTGCGATTGATGTACAGGTTGCCCACATGGAAGTCACGCACTGCGCGGTCAACTTTGTCTTTCGACTTCGTGTAGACCGCACCGGTCAGCCCGAACTCAGTATCGTTCGCGATTTCCAGCGCGTGCTCGAAATTGCGCGATTTGATCACCGCCAGTACCGGCCCGAAGATCTCTTCCTGCTCGAGCTTTGATTTGGGCGGAATATCGGCGAAGACGGTAGGCTGCAGGAAAAACCCTTCGCCGGCCTTGGTCACTCTTTCTCCCCCGGTAATCAAGCGCCCGTCCCGCTTGCCCGCCTCGATGTATTCCATGATGGTCTTCATCGAGCCTTCGTTGATCACCGCCCCCAGGTTGTAGTTCTCCGTAGGGTCGCCGATCGTGAACTTTTCCACGCGTGCCTTGAGCATATCGAGGAACTTGTCATACACACGCTCATCCACAATGGCGCGTGAGCACGCCGAGCACTTTTGCCCCTGGAATCCGAACGCGGACAGTGCGACGCCTTCCACCGCTGCATCAAGATCGCTGTCGGCATCGACGATGATCGCGTCCTTGCCGCCCATCTCGAGAATGGTGCGCTTGATCCAGATCTGGCCCGGGGCCTGAGTGGCCGCGCTCTTGTTGATGTGCAAACCAACTTCGCGCGATCCCGTGAACGCGATATACCGCGTCTTCGGATGAGCCACAATCGCATCGCCAAAGCTCGTTCCCGAACCCGGACAGAAATTCACGACACCCTCGGGTATGCCAGCCTCCTCGAGCAGTTCCACAAACTTCGCCGCAATCGTCGGCGAATCGCTCGAAGGCTTGAGAATGACCGTGTTCCCGCACACGATTGATGCCAGCGTCATGCCGGCCATGATCGCGCAGGGGAAATTCCACGGCGGAATCACCGCGCCCACGCCCAACGGGATGTAGAACAGCCGGGCGCGCTCGCCGCGCAGTTGCGCATTGGGCTCGGCCTTGGCCAGGCGCAGCGCCTCGCGGCTGTACAGTTCGCAGAAGTCGATCGTCTCAGCAATGTCGCCGTCGGCCTCGGCCCAGTTCTTGCTCACTTCAAATACCAGCCATGCCATGAACTCAAACTTGCGCTCGCGCAACAGGTCGCCAACGCGGAACACCAGGCTGGCGCGCTCTTCCACCGATGTGTTCTTCCACGACTCGAAGGCTTTCAGAGCCGCTGACATCGCGGGCTCGACATGCTCGCGCCCGGCTTTTTGATGAATGCCCACGATCTCGGAAGGCCTGGAAGGATTCAGCGACTTGATCTTCTCGCCCGTCCGGATGCGCTTGCCCCCGATGATCAGGTCGTACTCGCGGCCCAGCTGGCCGCGCACTTTTTCAATGGCGGCACGCATTTTGCGGGCATTTTCTTCCTTGCCGAAATTGACGGGAGGCTCGTTGACGAACGGACCTTCATGCAGGCGGACTTGTAGACGCGGCGGAGCTTCAACGGTTGCCATGAATGCACCTCTTAAAGGCTTGGGAACGAGGAAATAGTCTCGACGAATTGACTTTTTATTGTAGCACCGACTCGCAGGTGCCCCAGCCTTGCGATGGAGCGGCGGGGGTGCCCCAGCCTTGCGCGTCCTTTGCGGAGGCTGGGGATTTTTTACCCGGCCAGCACTCTTTCCAGCGGCTCCAGTTGTGCGGTAAAGTGCCGCAAGAAGGGCGCTTCGTGCTTCAGCCTCATACCCTGAATACGGTCGCGATTCTTCCAGACTTCCAGAATCACCTCGACCACGTAATCGATGTGACTCTGCGTATAAACGCGCCGTGGAATCGCCAGCCGCACCAAATCCATCTTCGCGGCCGCGCCGAACATCAGAGTTCCGATCTCGACCGAGCGAATCCCGCCCTCAAGGTAGAGTTCCGCCGCCAAGGCAACCCCCGGAAATTGTTCCGATGGAATGTGCGGCAGAAACGCGCGCGCATCCAGGTACACGGCATGTCCGCCGGGCGGCTGCACGATGGGCACGCCCTGGCTCGCGATGTGATTGCCGAGATACGCCGTCGAAGTGATGCGATAGCGCAAATAATCTTCGTGCAGCGCTTCCTGCAACCCGATGGCAACCGCCTCCAGATCGCGCCCGGCAAGCCCGCCGTAAGTCGGATACCCCTCCGTCAGAATCAGCAGGTCTTTTTCCCGCTGGGCCAGCGCTTCATCGTTGGTGCACAGGAAGCCGCCGATGTTGGCCATGCCGTCTTTCTTGGCCGACATGGTGCATCCGTCGCCGTAGCGGAACATCTCTTGCGCAATCTGTTTTGGCGTTGTCGATTCGTATCCCTTCTCGCGCAGCTTGATGAAATACGCGTTCTCGGCAAAGCGGCAGGCGTCGAAGTAGAGCGGAATGTTGTGCCGACGGCACACCGCATGCACGGCACGCACGTTCTCCATCGAAACCGGCTGCCCGCCGCCGGAGTTGTTGGTTACGGTGAGCATCACCAGCGGAATGCGCTCGCGACCCATTTTCGCGATCAGTGTCTCAAGCGCAGCCACATCCATGTTTCCTTTGAACGGATGCTTCAAACTCGGCTGCCGTCCCTCGGGGATCACCAGGTCCAGCGCCTCAGCGCCCACAAACTCGACATTCGCTCGCGTGGTATCGAAATGCGTGTTATTCGGAACCACATCCCCTTTTTTGCAGGCGACCCCGAAGAGAATACGTTCCGCGGCCCGCCCTTGGTGCGTCGGGATCACGTACTTGAATCCGAAAATGTCCTGGATCGAGTCGCGGAAATGATCGAAGCTGCGTCCGCCGGCGTAGCTTTCGTCGCCCTCCATAATCCCTGCCCACTGATGGGTCGACATTGCCCCGGTGCCGGAGTCGGTCAGCAGATCGATCAGCACGTCGTCGGCAGGCAACAGGAAAAGGTTGTAGAACGCGGCCTTGAGCAACTCCTCGCGTTCCTGGCGGGTCGTCCAGCGGATCGGTTCGACGCTCTTGATACGGAAAGGTTCGATGATGGTAGTGACGGGCATGGCGGCTCCCATCTATCAGGAGACCGCACCCTGGGCTGGTCAGTCAGTGACGGGGGTCACGGTAAGCGGAGCGGTAGTGGAGGGAACGGGCGTCTCGCCCGTCCGGGCGGGGACGCACGCCTCTCCATTGACAACTAGAACTAAGGTACTTTCACCGACTCCCGGCGTTCCGCGGGAGCCTTCACCGCCGCCGTGCGCTCCAGCTTGTCCCAGGCAAATCTTTGGCCTTCGGCCGCGCGTTTCAGGGTCTTGATCAGCACAATCGAAAACAGCTGCCGATACGCGAACCTCTGCAGCCACACCTGGCTGAGCAGCCACCCGTCTTCCCGGCTGTCAGGCCGATGGCGTTCCAACGAGAAGGCGATTGCCGACGCAAAGAAGTCAATCACCAGGAACGCCAGGAAGAACACCACCAGCTTTTGGAAACTCGCCGGATCGGTCGATTCCGGATGGAAGTATTTCTGAACGAAGTACCACGCCACCCCGACAATAAACATCACGTCGATGAAGGGCGACACCAGCGGCAGCAGGATCTGGAAGATCAGGATGTTGGGCAGCGCGACCCATCCCAGCACTCCTTTGCGCGCAAAAACGCCGCGATGCTTGTAGACCGCCTGCAGGATTCCAAATGACCAGCGGAATCGCTGCCGCATCAGGCCGTTCGCATTCGTGGGAGCCTCGGTATAGGCCAGCGCTTGGTCCTCGTATTCCACGCGATAGCCGCGCCGCAATAGGGCCATGGTCAGATCGGCATCCTCAGCGACCGTATCCACGTGGAATCCGCCCGCCTCGCGCACTGCGGAAACACGCCAAGCCCCAATTGCTCCCGGAACGACGCTGACGGCCCCCATCGTATCGAGCGCGCGCCGCTCGAAGTTCTGGCTGGTGATGTACTCCAACGCCTGCCACCGCGTCCACAGGTTCACGCGATTTCCCACCTTCGCATTGCCCGCCATCGCCCCGACCTTCGGATTCAGGAAGTGCGGCACCAGATGGGAGACGGCATCGTGCGCAATGATGGTATCGGCGTCAATGCCAACGAAAATCTCCTCATCGGTCAGATGCTCCAGGCCATAGTTCAGCGCTTCGGCCTTTCCCGCGTTCGGCTTGGTGAGAATGAGTACGCGCCCCTCGGCTTCCTCCTGGGCAAACGCCCGCCGCGCCACTTCCAGCGTCCGATCCTTCGAGCCATCATCGATCACAATCACGTGCAGGCTCGGATAATCGGAGTCGAGCGCCGCTCGTACCGTTCGCTCAATGACCTTCTCTTCGTTGTAAGCCGGAATCAGCAACGCGACTTTCGGCTTGTACGAGGCGATCTGTCCCGGCGTACCAATCGCCGGCGACCGCACGCGGTCGTATACGGCCAAGGCGCCGATCAGCAGAAGGCGCGAAGTCATCAACAGATCGCCCAGGAAAAACGTCCAGACAATCGTCTTATTGCCCACGCCCCAAAGCCAGAAGCCAATCCAGTTCAGCCACGCCGCCCAGCGCTCGTTCGAGGGAACGGCCGGCATCACATCGGCCTTGGTTTTCCCGAGCAATTCGTAGACGGGAACGACCTCGTACCCCTTCGCCCGCAGCCCCTCGATGATCATCGGCAGGGCGCGCACGGTTTCGGTACGGTTCCCGCCGCCATCATGCAGAAGAATGATGTTCCCGCAAAGCTGATCGTTCACGTTGCAGGGCGGGAGGTCTTTCATCACCGCCGCCGTGATCTGCTCCGCGCTGCGATGCGGGTTCTCGCGCCAGTCGTTGGGATCGATGCGGTTGCCGATCGTCACGTAGCCCATGTCCTGGGTCACTTCGAGCGGGCGCACCTGATCCGCAGTGTCGGGTTCCTGATCAATCGAATAAGGCGGGCGGAACAAGATCGTACGCATCCCCAGCCGGCTGGCAAAGAGCCGCTCGGTCAGATTCAGCTCCACCTTCATGTGCTTCTTCGAGATTTCGCTGATGTTGGGGTGGGTGAAGGTGTGATTTCCGATTTCGTGGCCTTCGTCGAGGATTCGACGGGTTAGGGCTGAATTGTTCTCTGCCTGGATGCCAATCAGGAAAAACGTCGCCTTGGCGTTCTCTCGCTTCAGCACGTCGAGAATCTTCGGAGTCCACTCGGGATCCGGACCATCATCGAAGGTAATTGCCACCTGCTTAGGCTTGGCGCCATAGCGCGCCACCCGATAGGGCTGCGGCAACTTCTGAAAATTCTGGTCCGTGATGAGCCCCGTAGACGAATCCAGCTCAAGATCGCGCTGCCCGTCGGCCGGACGAGCCTCGATCCGCAGAATCTCGCCCTGGCCCTCCATGTCGACATCCTGGCCAGGAGGAACGTCTTTCAGCTTGTCGGGTGCACCCGGTTCGCTTGGAAGATCCCACACCTTCCACAGGGACCGATCTTCCGAGCCTAACCGCCAGAGCGCGAATGTCTTGATGCCCAACGTCCGTGCCGCGCGCATTTCGTTGAGCGCCGTCACCGCGTCCAGGAACCACACGTCATGACGCAAATTGCGCTCGTCTTCGTAGCTGAAGTGCGGGTTCAGGGCGTCGGAATCGAAGTCGATGTCCTCTTCGGAGTCGCGCGCCGCAATCCAGGCTTCCTGCACCGTGACGTTGACGTTCTTCAAGTCCTTCGGCGGATTCTTCTTGGGCTTCTCCGTCCAGTCATACCCGTAGTTGCCGATCGCGCAAATTAGTTTCTCAAGCGGGATCTGCTTCCGCGCCAATTCGAGGTTCTTGGTGAACCACTCTTGCGAGGCGACGGGGCCTGCCTCGTTCTCCGACTCGTGCTCGTCATAGTCCATCAGCACGACGCCATCGGTCCGGGCCGCAATCGCCGCATAATCAAAATCGCGATCCCTGGCCGGGACACTGACATATAGCTTCAATCCCTTCGCATGCAAGTCCTGCGAGAGTTCGCCCAGCAGTGCCACATATCCCGGCTGTGCCTTCTTCGGAAAATCTTCGAAGTCGACCATCAGCCCGCGATACTTGTCTGAGGCCAGAAAAGCATCGATCTGCTGGCGAAACGATGCCCGCGCGTCGGGATTCATCAGAAAGCCGGCGATTTCTGGCTTCCACTCCGTTTCATCAAAGTTGTTCACCAGCGGGAACACTTCCATGCCCGTGTCTTCCGTCCTAAGGAAGGGCATGACTTCGTCATCCACCGACCGGACCTTGCCGTTCTGCGCTACCGGGAAGTAGCGATAGGTCTGCTGATCGAGCCCCTGCACGGTGCCGTCCGGTCCGAGAACGTGCAGCCACTCGGGATAAAGCAAGTCGATCTGCCGGGCATATTCTTTCAGCGAGGAGAAACTCGCGGCATCCCATTGCACGTAGAACGCAGCCCGAATGCCTTCATCCACATTCAAGACCACCTGCGATCCCGGTTTTTTCGACTTGCGGCGCCGCAGCGCGGCCTGCTTGCGCTTCTCTTTCTCTTTTTCCTTCTCTCGTTCTTTCTCTTTTTCCTTCAGAGCATGATAGGGACGCTTTTGTGCGGGAAGGAGCAACCCAGGCAACTGCTCGTCGCGGATTGCGGTGTAGATAAAGAAGATAACCAGGAGCGTGATGCTGACCCCAAGCACGTCGAAAAGCCGACGGAGCACACGCCAGCGCAGTTGCCGCGGATCGTAAAAGACCGGTTTCGCCATGAAAGTACTACCAATCGTATGATGCGGAATTCCGAGGGTCAAACTTAGTTTGCCGTGGTCTTCCGGATTCCTGCGCAACCCAGGCGGAATTTCCCGCCCCAAAACACGCTATATTCTTTCCGTGCGCCAACTTGTGCGCCAAAACCTGCGTTTCTTTCTGCTGGCCGCCCTGGGCGGACTCGCCCTGCGGCTG
>Ga0187824_10000204_pt1 | contig 11268 bp, 10 predicted proteins | sample NC_wetland_sal_i_13_FD_132437 | JGI IMG/M metagenome (GOLD analysis project Ga0187824, IMG submission 132437) | Wetland sediment microbial communities from Neuse River Estuary, North Carolina, USA - SourceSoil_4 | ecosystem: Environmental > Aquatic > Freshwater > Wetlands > Sediment | place... | reverse complement strand
GCGCGTCCGCGCCCGGCACCTCGTCGGCCCGCTTCTCGACGGGGTATGGCTCGCCGGTGAGCAGCGCCTGATTGGCGAAGCAGTCGTCGGTGTCCATCGCCCGCCCGTCCGCCGGAACCAGATCCCCGGCGGAGAGCACGGCGACGTCGCCGGGCACGATGTCGGCGACGGCTATACTGGCGGGCACGCCGTCCCGCAGCACGGACACCCTCACGGCCACGGATTGCCTGAGACGCTCGGCCGCCTGCCCCGCCCGATACTCCTGCACGGCATCGAGCGTCACGCTCAGGAAGACCATGCCCACGATGACCGTCGAGCTCACGGCGTCGCCGGTCAGCGCGGAGATACCGCTCGCCACGACGAGCAGAATGACCAGGGGACTCCGGAAGCGGGACAGGAAGAGCCGTGGCAGCGTCCGCTTGCGCCCGACCCGGAGGACATTCGGGCCGTACCGGGCCAGCCGGGTTTCCGCCTCTGCGGTCGTCAGCCCTGCGGGACGCGATGCGAGGGCCGCGAACAGCTCCGGTAGCGGAGTGCGCCAGAACGCTCCGAGGGCGTCCGGTGCCGGGTCAGGCACGGTGCGGGCGTTCGCGGCGGGGCCGGAGCTCGCCATCGTACCCGTCTTCAGGCGTGGAGGATGAGGCGGTCCAGCGAGCGTTCCTCGTGGAGGCAGCCGATGGCGGTGGCGAGGAGCGGCGCCACGCTGACCACGTGGCCGGGCAGGGGGGGCGGCGGCTCGCGGCCCACCGTGTCGGTGACGACGAGCCGGGAGATGGGAAGCGGGGCCAGGCGCTCGACGGCGGGCCCCACGAACAAGCCGTGGGTCGCGGCCACCACGATGTCGGGCGCCGCCCCCGCCTCGAGCAGCACGGCGACCGCGCCCGCGATGGTGCCCGCGGTGCTGATCATGTCGTCCACGATGAGCGCGCGGCGGCCGCGCACGTCGCCCGCGATGCCGTGGGTGGTGACCGACTCCCCGCTCACGCGCCGTTTGTGCACGAACGCGACCGGGAGCTTGAGGCACCGCCCGTAGCGCTCCGCGAGCTTGGTGGCGCCCGCGTCCGGGGCCACCACGACCTCCCGGTCCGGCGCGAGCGCACCCAGCGTGTCGGCGAGCGCGGGCACCGAGGTCAGGTGCTCCAGCGGAAACGGGAAGAAGCCCTCCAGCGCGGTCTCGTGCAGGTCCACCGCGACCACGCGGTCGGCGTGCGCCGCCGCGAGGAGGTCGGCGACGACGCGGCCGCCCACCGCCTCCCGCCCGGTGGCGCGGCGGTCCTGCCGGGCGTAGGCGAAGTAGGGCACGACGGCGGTGACCCGCCGGGCGCCGGCGCGGCGGGCCGCGTCGGCCAGGAAGAGGAGCTCGTGGAGGTGCTCGGCGATGGGCGGCGTCGTCGGCTGCAGCAGGTAGACGTCGCCGCCGCGGACGCTTTCCGCCAGCTCCACGTGGATCTCGCCGTCGGGGAAGCGGACGATCCCCGCGCCGACGAGGCCGGTGCCGAGCGCGTCCGCCACCTTGAGCGCGAGCGCGGGGTTGGCGCCGCCCGCGATGATCCGGAGCGTCATCGGAGCGGCTCGATCCGGACGATGTCGCCCGCCCGGGCGGCGTAGGCGAGGGCATAGTCCAGCGCGCCGCTCGCCTGGGCGTGTACGGTGAAGAGGGGCTGCCCCGGGGCGACGCTCTCTCCCACCCGCACGTGCAGCTCGAGCCCGGCCGCCGGATCTCCCGGCGCGCCGGCGAGCTTGGCCACGCGGGCGAGCCGGCGATTGTCGATCGCGCTCACCCGGCCGGGCGCGGTTCCCTCGACCGGCCGGGTGAACCGGGCCACCGGCGGCTCGCGCATCCCGCCCTGGGCGGCGCAGATCGCCTGGAACTTTCTCCAGGCGCGGCCGTCGTCGAGCGCGGACCGAGCGAGCGCCTGGCCGGCCCCGGCCGGCGCGGCGCCGGCCAGCTCGAGCAGGTAGCCTGCGAGCAGCAGGGCGCGCTCCCGGAGATCCTGCGGCGCGTCCGGCTCCCCGCGGAGGACCGCGAGCACGTCCCGCGCCTCGAGCGCCGGTCCGACCCGCCGGCCAACGGGCTGCGTGCCGTCGGTGATGACCGGCAGGACCTCGAGGCCCAGCGCGCCGCCCACGTCGCGCAGCGCGTCCGAGACCGCCTCGGCCTCCGCGAGTGTCCGGAGCTTGGCGGTCGGGCCGACGGGAACGTCGATCAGCACGTGGGTCGCCCCCACGGCGACCTTCTTGGAGAGCACCGAGGCCACGAGCTGTCCGGGGCTGTCGAGATCGAGCGGGCGCTCGACCCGGATCATCACGTCGTCGGCCGGGCTCAGGTTGGCGGCGCCGCCCCAGACGATGCACCCCCCCTCCCGATCCACCACCCGCTGCAGCGCGTCTCGATCCAACGCCACCGGCGCGAGCGTCTCCATGGCGTCGGCCGTCCCCGCGGGGGACGTGATGGCCCGGGACGACGTCTTCGGCATGACCAGCCCCAGCGCCGCCGCGATCGGCACCACGATCATCGTGGTGCGGTTGCCGGGGAGCCCGCCCGCGCTGTGCTTGTCGAAGACCCGCGGATGGGTCCAGCGGAGCTGGTCGCCCACGGTGACCATGGCCCGGGTCAGGTCCACGAGCTCCTGCCGGTCGAGCCGGTCGCCCGCGCAGGCGGTGAGGAAGGACGAGAGGTGGATGTCGGAGTAGCGGCCAGCGGCGATGTCGGTCACGACGGCATTGATCGCTGCGCCATCCATCCGGCGGCCGTAGATCTTGGCCCGCACGTGGCTCAGCGAGTCGAGGGGCAGTGGATGGGCGAACTCCACCGTGTCGTCGGCGCGGGGCGCGAGCAGGCTCCACGCGGCCTCGGAAAACCCGGCTTCATCCGGTGCCAGCAGCGATCCCGTGATGACGTTGAGCGTGGCCAGGATGGCCCGATCCCCGCGCCGCACCCAGAGCCGGATCTCGGAGCCGAACCCCTCGGACCGGCAGACGATGGAATCCCGGTGCAGGTACACGACCGGCTCCTGGCCGGTGTCGATGCCCAGCCGCCGGGCCCGATGTACGTGATTCGTGGCGACCTCGGCGTCCGGGGCCCCCGGGACCCGGTCCACCATGGTCATACAGGAAGGCGGGCGGCGACGGCGAGTGACTCGAGCGTAGTCGCCGCGCCCTCGGCGAGGTCCGCGATCGGGAGCGGCCCCGCCGCGCCCTCGAGCTGGCGGCACCAGGTCTCGAGCAGGGACAGGAAGCTCGGCGTCAACTCCATCATTTCCGCGGCGGTGTCCTTGCGGCGGCCCAGCTCGCTCAGCTGGCGCCGCATCTCGTCCAGCCGCTCGGCCCGGGCGAGGAGGGAACCGGCGCTGGGGCCGGGCAGCAACGGTTGCAGCAGCAGAACCAGCTCCCGCTCACGCCGGAGCCGGAGGTCGAACGGGTCGCCGAGGTACCGGGCGGCGGTCCACCGGTCCCACAGCGTCGAGTCCGCGGCCACGGCCGGATCGAGCGCGGTATGCGTCTCGCGCAGCCACTCACCGTGTACCGCCTCGAGCAACTGTCCGACGCTGCCGGCACGGGCGCCGGGCGCCGCGGTGTCCAGGGGGGCTTTCATGGCTCGTGCTCCCTACCTGGCGGCGGGGCCGCCCGCCGGCTCCGCGACCGTGACGTCGGTGGGCTCGGCCGCCTTCTCGACGACCAGGTTGAAATCGGCCGCGAGCGCGGCCATCGCGCCGAGCGCCACCCACACCGGCAGCAGCACGGCCCCCACCACGCCGAGCGTGAGGGGTATCTCGATCAGGGTCTGTCCCCGGTCGTCCTTGACGATGATCCGCCGGATGTTGCCCTGGTGGACGAGCTCCCGGATTCTGGCGACCAGCCGCTCCCCGCGGACCCGGTGCTCTTCGGTGTGCACGTTGCGTTCGCTCATGCGCTCCTGCGCTTTCCTGGACAGAATCAAGATTGCCGGCCGCCGTCTTCGATTCGATGAGCCGTGTGTGAAGGTGGCTTCACACATTCTGCATGATGCATCTCCACTCGGAGCGGTACATTGGGGCAACCATGCTCATCGAGCCCGGCCTGATGCGTAGCGCCGCCATCTCGAAGGAAGGCCGTCTTCGCCGGCCCCCCAACGTCGCCGACATCGAGTCATATCGCGCCGGCTTTAGCTGGGAGGCCGCGAGGGCGGAGCTCGAGGGGCTCTCCGGCGGTCGCGGTCTCAACATCGCGCATGAAGCGGTGGACCGCCATGCCCGGGGGCCACAGGCCGCGACCGTCGCCATCCGCTGGCTCGGCAAGGACGGCGGCTCGCGGGACTTCACCTACCTCGATCTCGCCCGCGCGACGTCCCGGTTCGCCAACGTCCTCCAGCGGCTCGGGCTCGGGCCGGGCGATCCGGTGTTCGTGCTCACCGGCCGCATCCCCGAGCTGTACTTCGCCGTGCTCGGGGCGCTCAAGCATCGTTGCGTCGTAACCCCGCTGTTCGCCGCGTTCGGCCCGGAGCCCCTGCGCACGCGGCTGGAGCTGGGTGGGGCGCGGGTGCTGGTCACGACCCCCTCCCTCTACCAGCGGAAGGTCGCGAGCATCCGGGCGGCGTTGCCGCGGCTCGCGCACGTGCTGCTGGTGCCCGAGCCGGGGGTGTCGTGCGACCTGCCCGGCGCGGTCGACTTCGCGCGCCTCATGGATCAGGCGGGCCCGGAATACGAGATCGGGCCGACCCCGCCGGAAACGCCCGGTCTGGTCCACTTCACCAGCGGCACCACCGGGCGGCCCAAGGGGGCGCTGCACGTCCATGACGCCGTGCTCGCCCACTATGTCACCGGGAAGCTGGCGCTGGACCTTCAGCCCGGGGACGTCTTCTGGTGCACCGCCGACCCCGGCTGGGTCACCGGGACTTCCTACGGGATCATCGCCCCGCTCACGCACGGCGTCACCTGTGTCGTGGACGAGGCCGAATTCGATGCCGAGCGCTGGTACCGGATCCTGGGCGAGCAGAAGGTGAGCGTCTGGTACACGGCGCCCACCGCGGTACGGATGATGATGAAGGCGGGAGCGGACCTCGCGCGGCGGCACGCGTTCGGCGCGCTCCGGTTCATCGCCAGCGTGGGCGAGCCGCTCAACCCCGAGGCCGTGTTTTGGGGGGAGGACGCCTTCGGGCTGCCGATCCACGACAACTGGTGGCAGACCGAAACCGGCGGCATCATGATCGCGAACTATCCGGCGATGGACATCCGGCCCGGTTCCATGGGCAAGCCGCTGCCCGGCATCGAGGCGGGGATCGTGCGGCGGACCGGCGGCGAGCACGTCGAGCTCGTCTCCCGGCCCGACGAGCAGGGAGAGCTGGCGCTCCGCGCGGGCTGGCCGTCGATGTTCCGCGGGTACCTGCACGAGGAAGAGCGCTACCGGAAGTGCTTCGCGGACGGCTGGTACCTGACCGGCGATCTCGCCCGGCGCGACGCCGACGGGTACTATTGGTTCGTCGGCCGGGCGGACGACGTCATCAAGTCGTCCGGCCATCTCATCGGGCCGTTCGAAGTCGAGAGCGCGCTGATGGAGCACCCGTCCGTCGCCGAGGCCGGCGTCATCGGAAAGCCCGACCCGGTGGTCGGCGAAATGGTGAAGGCGTTCGTCTCCCTCAAGTCCGGCATCGCTCCCACCGACGCCCTCCGCCGTGACATCCTCGCCCACGCGCGCAAGCGGCTGGGCGCCGCGGTGGCGCCCAAGGAGGTGGAGATCCTGGCGGCGCTTCCCCGCACCCGCAGCGGCAAGATCATGCGCCGGGTCCTCAAGGCCCGGGAGCTGGGGCTGCCCGAAGGCGACGTCTCCACGCTGGAGGCCGTGCCGTGACCGCCGAGCTGGACCGCGACGAGGCGGTCGGCCTGCTGCGGAGCATGCTGTCTATCCGGCGGCTGGAGGAGAAGTCGGCCGAGCTCTACAGCGCGGGCAAGATCCGGGGATTCCTCCATCTCTACATCGGCGAGGAGGCCGTCGCCGCCGGGGCGATCCGCGCCCTCACGCCCGACGACGCCGTCGTGGCGACCTACCGCGAGCACGGGCACGCGCTGGTGCGCGGCATGCCCGTCCGGGCCATCATGGCCGAAATGTACGGCAAGGCCACCGGCTGCAGCCGGGGGCGGGGCGGCTCGATGCATCTGTTCGACGCAGCCCTCCGCCTCTACGGCGGCAACGCCATCGTGGGCGGCGGGCTGCCCGTGGCCGTTGGCCTGGCCCTGGCGGACAAGCTCCAGGGTCGGCCGCGGGTGACGGCCTGCTTTTTCGGCGACGGCGCCACCGCCGAAGGCGTGTTCCAGGAGTCGCTGAACCTGGCCGCGCTCTGGCAGCTGCCGGTCCTGTTCGCCTGCGAGAACAACCTGTACGCGATGGGCACGGCCCTCCACCGCGCCCAGGCGCAGACCGACTTGTGCCTCAAGGCGCGGGCCCAGGGCGTGCCCGCCGAAGCGGTGGACGGGATGGACGTCCTCGCGGTGGCGCGGGCGACGGACGACGCGGTCGCGGCGATCCGCGGGGGCGGAGGACCGCGGTTCCTCGAGTACCGGACGTACCGGTTCCGGGCCCACTCCATGTACGATCCCGAGCTGTATCGCACCAAGGCGGAAGTCGAGCAGTGGCGGAAGCGGGATCCGATCCCGGCGTTCAGCGACAGCCTCAAGCGGGACGGGCTCCTGACCGATGCGGACGTGCAGCGCATCGAGGCCGGGATCGCGGCGGAGCTGGACGACGCGATCCGGTTCGCCGAGGAGTCGCCCTGGGAGCCGGCGGAGAACCTGCTGACGGACGTGTACAGCCCGAGGCCCGCGTGACCGCCGCCCCGGCCACCAGGACCACGTATCGCGAGGCGATCCGCACGGCGCTCCAGGAGGCGCTGGCGAGCGACCCCCGGGTCTTTCTCATGGGCGAAGACGTGGGCTGCTACGGCGGGACGTATGCCGCCAGCAAGGGGCTCCTCGAGCAGTTCGGGCCGGAGCGGGTCCGGGATGCTCCCCTGTCCGAGCTGGCCTTCACCGGCGCCGGCGTCGGGGCGGCGCTGGGCGGGATGCGGCCGATCGTCGAGATCATGACGGTCAACTTCAGCCTCCTCGCGCTGGACCAGATCCTCAACAACGCGGCCACGCTGCGGCACATGTCCGGAGGCCAGGTGAGCGTTCCGCTGGTCATCCGCATGGCGACCGGCGCGGGCCGCCAGGTGGCCGCGCAGCATTCGCACAGCCTCGAGGGATGGTACGCGCACATCCCCGGCATCCGGGTGGTCGCGCCCGCGACCATCGAGGATGCGCGCTGGATGCTGGCCGCGGCACTCCGCGAGCTCGACCCGGTGCTCATCTTCGAGCACGCGACCCTCTACGGCATGGAGGGCGATCTGCCGCCCGGGCCGGGGCGGGTGGAGCTGGACCGGGCCGCCGTCCGGCGGCCGGGCACCGAGGTCTCGCTCGTGACCTACGGCGGCATGCTGGGACGCACGCTCGAGGCCGCGGACCGGCTTGCCGGCGAGGGCGTCAGCGCCGAAGTAGTGGACCTCCGTACGCTCAGGCCGCTCGACGACGCGACGATCATGGGTTCGGTGCGGAAGACGCATCGCGCGGTGATCGTGGACGAAGGCTGGCGGACCGGCAGCCTCTCGGCGGAGATCATGGCCCGCATCATGGAGCAGGCGTTCTACGAGCTGGACGCGCCGGTGGCCCGCGTGTGCAGCGCCGAGGTGCCGATTCCGTATCCCAGACACCTGGAGGAGGCGGCGGTGCCACAAGCTGATGCCATCGCCACGGCGGCCCGATCGCTGGTGAAGCTCCGTGGCTGAGTTCTGCATGCCCTCGCTGGGCGCCGAGATGGAGAAAGGCACCCTGGTGGAGTGGCGCGTCAAGCCGGGCGATGCCGTGACGCGCGGCCAGATCGTGGCCGTCGTGGAGACGGACAAGGGCACGATCGAGGTGGAGATCTTCGAGGACGGCGTGGTGGATTCGCTGCTGGTGGAGCCCGGGACCAAGGTGCCGGTCGGGACGCCGCTCGCGATCGTGCGGGGGAAAGGGGAGCCGGCCGCCGCGCCAACGCCCGCGCCAACGGTCGCGCCGGAGGCGGGCCGGACCCGCGCGTCACCCCTGGCGCGGAAGCGCGCCGAAGCGCTCGGCCTCGACCTGGGCCGGGTGAAGGGGACGGGCACCGGTGGCACGATCACCGTGGCCGACGTCGAGGCCGCCGCCGGAGGGGCGAGCGGGGCGGCGGGAGCGGGCACAGGGGCGGAGAAAGGGGCGGAGGCCGACCGGCAGGCGGCCATGCGCCGCGCGATCGGCGCCGCGATGAGCCGGTCCAAGCGCGAGATCCCGCACTACTATCTCGCGAGCGACATCGAGCTGAGCCGGATGCTCGCGTGGCTGGCCACCCACAATGCCGGCGTGCCGGTGGCCCGGCGGATGCTCCCCGCCGCGCCGCTCTTGAAGGCGGTGGCGCTCGCGCTCATGGAGGTGCCCGAGCTCAACGGCTTCTTCACCGACGGCGCATTCCGCCCCAGCGAGGTCGTGCACCTCGGCGTCGCGATCTCCCTCCGCCAGGGCGGCCTCGTCGCCCCGGCCATCCACGACGCCGGGCGCCGGACGGTGGCGGAGCTGATGGACGCCCTGCGCGATCTCATCGCGCGGGTGCGGGCCGGCACCATTCGCAGCTCCGAGCTGGCCGATCCGACCGTGACCGTCTCGAGCCTCGGCGATCAGGGCGTTCGGGAGGTGCTGGGAGTGATCTTTCCGCCACAGGTCGCCCTGGTCGGGCTGGGCCGGATCGGGGAGCGGCCGTGGGTGGTGGAGGGGGCCGTGCAGGCCCGCCCGGTGATCACGGCCACGCTTTCGGCGGACCACCGGGTGAGCGACGGCCATCGGGGGGGCCGTTTCCTCGCGGCGCTCGACCGCCTGCTCCAGGAGCCGGAGAAGCTGTGAGCCCCGAGGCCATCCGGGAGCAGGTCTTCCAGGCCCTCGCCGACGTGGCGCCGGAAACGGATCCGGCCTCGCTCGACCCGGACCGGCCGCTCCGGGACCAGGTGGACATCGATTCGTTCGACTATCTGAATTTCATCATCGGCCTGAGCGAGCGTCTGGGCGTGACCGTGCCCGAGACCGACTACGCCTCGATCGGCACGCTCACCCGTCTCGTGGAGTATCTGGCACAGCGAACACCGCGCTGAGCGCCGCGCTCCTCACCTGATGAACCGGAGAAACGCGGCGAGCCCGTCCACCGCCGCTGCCACGTCGGGATCGCGGATCACGACGACCTGGATCCTCTGGTGCAGCGCCTCCTCGACCGCCTCATCCACCAGATCGCGCACCGGATCGGGCGCACCCTCGCCCGCGCAATCGCCCTTCGCGAGGACCAGCCGGCCGGTGTCGCGGCAGCGGAACCCCGCGCCGTCGAGATCCTCCCGGATCAGCAGGGTCCGCACCTGGCCCCGCCCCAGCGCGGCGAGCGTTTCCCGCGCTCCGTTGACGGCCCAGCCGGTGCCGACCGAATGCTCCATCGAGGCGACGAGCACCGCGGTGGCTGCGCGCTCATGCTCCTCGGCCACCCCGAAGGATGCAGCCTGTACTTCGCTCGGGGTCAGCGCGGTCGGGTTGAGCGCGGCGGTCCCCAGCAGGCGCTGGGCGAGATGGGTCGGGAGGAAGCGAGTGAGCGCCGCCGTGTGATCCTGCGGCCCGGCGATCACGATGCCCCGGATGCGCCGCTGGGCCGCCAGGCGCTCGAGCTCCGCCACGATGTCGGCATAGTGCCGGTGGCGCTCCTCCTCGATCCGCTGGTGGTAATGCCGTTCGCCGACGCCCGGCGCGTCCTCGCGGTCGGGAAAGTACTTCCCGCCCCGTCCCGCCGGGGTGATCACACACGGCAGCTCCACGGCCTCACCGACGGTCACCTCGAAGAACCGGGCATGGGTCCGGTCCACCAATACCGTGAGCATGCTTTCGGATTCGCGCTCGGCGGCGACCAGCTCGCGAATCCAGGGCGTGTCGTCCAGGACGAGCCGTGTGCGATGGACCCGGCGCAGCGGGACGACGGTGAACAGCGCGAGCTCCTCGCAGGCGAAGATGGCGAGCCCGGGGGTGTGGGGAAGGCTGGCCGGACGCTCCACGCGGGCCACGATCCGCTCCAGATCGCGCTCGACCGCCAGGCGCTCATCGCGCTCCAGGGTGAGCATCACCGGGTCGGCCCTGACGGCCTTCATCCGGTCCTTGAGCTCGATCAGATAGGCCGCGCGGAACCGGTCGCCCGGCTCGAGCCGGAGGTAGCAGGACAGCACGCGGTAGCGGCGGGGGGCGATGTCGCTGAGACGGCGGATCAAGGCGCCGAGCGATTCTGTCTGCTCCACCGGCGCTTCGATCGCTTCGATGACCTCATGCTCCGTCACGGGGGCCTTCTCGAAAGGGACGTCCATACAATGCGCGCGGAGCCATGAACGGGGCGTGAAGGGACGGCCAAGATGCCTTCATCGAATGGCCTGGTCTTCCGGCATTCTTCACGCTTCTCTCATGGCCCGCGTATGAGCTTGCGGTATCCGCCGTACGAGGTGCGACCATGACCGCTCCTACGATCACCCGCGAGCCAGGCTCGGCGACCAGTCCGCGTCCCGTTTCCCGCCGGTTCGTCCGCCGCTTCGCCGATCTCACGCTCGAGGACGTCCCCGACGTCGGGGGCAAGAACGCCTCGCTGGGCGAACTGGTGCGGTCCCTGCGCCCGGCCGGAGTCCGCGTGCCCGACGGCTTCGCGCTGACGGCCGAGGCCTTCCGGGCCCATCTGGAGCAGAACGGACTGGCCGAGCAGATCTATGCCGAGCTCGACGCCCTGGACGTGAGCGACGTCGCCGCCCTGGCCGCGCTCGGGCGCTCCATTCGCCGCCGGGTCGCGGAAGCGCCGCTGCCGCTCGCCATCGCGGCGGAAGTCGCGGACGCCTATGCCGAGCTGTCGCTCGCCTATGGCGATGACGCGACCGACGTCGCCGTTCGCTCCAGCGCGACGGCGGAGGATCTGCCCACCGCCTCCTTCGCCGGGCAGCAGGAGACTTTCCTCAACGTCCGGGGCCGCTCGGCGCTGGACGCGGCCGTCCGCGGATGTCTCGCCTCGCTCTTCACCGATCGCGCGATCGTTTACCGGGTGGAGCACGGCTTCGCGCACCGCGCGGTGGCGCTGTCCGTGGGCGTCCAGAAGATGGTCCGGAGCGATCTGGGCTCGGCCGGCGTGATCTTCACGCTCGATACGGAGAGCGGTTTCCGGGACGTCGTACTGATCAGCGGGTCCTGG
>Ga0187824_10000203_pt1 | contig 11277 bp, 8 predicted proteins | sample NC_wetland_sal_i_13_FD_132437 | JGI IMG/M metagenome (GOLD analysis project Ga0187824, IMG submission 132437) | Wetland sediment microbial communities from Neuse River Estuary, North Carolina, USA - SourceSoil_4 | ecosystem: Environmental > Aquatic > Freshwater > Wetlands > Sediment | place... | reverse complement strand
GCGACAGCAAGAGCCAGCGCCCGTGCCGCTCCACCCAGGGCCGGCCCCAGCGGCGACCGAGCGCGTACCCGAGGTTGTCGCCGAGCACGCCCGCCGCCGCCGCGACCGCGATGACGATGGGCAACGACAGCACGCCGTGAGCCGCCGCGAAGGCGGCTCCGAGCAGCACCGTTTCCCCCGGGATCGGCACGCCGGCGCTCTCCAAGAGCACCCCAAGCGCGACTCCGGCGTAGCCGTAGCGGCCAAGCCACCGCGCGACCTCCTCGATCATCAGGCCCTCCGACTCCTGGTCTCCAGACGACCGCCGGAGACGACGGCGACGGGTCGGCGTCGGTCGGAACTCTGTCAGTCGGCTGTCATCTGCCCAGAATAGATTGTAGAGCATGCGCGTGCTGATCGTCGAGGACGACGCGGACGTTGCCGATCTCCTGCTCCGGGCCGTGCGCGAAGCGGCGTGGGCCGGGGACGTCGTCGTCACCGGTGAAGCGGCGCTGGCGGCGCTGGCCGTCAACGACTACGACCTCGCCGTGCTCGACATCGGTCTTCCCGGCATCGACGGCCTGGAGGTGTGCCGGCGCTGGCGGGCCCGCGGCGGGAGGACGCCGGTGCTGATGCTCACGGCCCGCGGCGGGCTCTCCGACCGCGTCACCGGCCTCGACGCGGGGGCGGACGACTACCTCGGGAAGCCGTTCGCCATCGAGGAGCTGCTCGCCCGGCTGCGGGCGCTGGCGCGGCGGCCGCCGTCCCCGCTGGACGTCAATCTCAAGCTGGCCGACCTGGAGCTCGACGTGGCCACGCGCACGGCCCGCCGCGCGGGACTTCCCGTGCGGCTCACGGCGCGGGAATACGCGCTGGTGGACTACCTGTTGCGCAACCGCGGCCGGGTGGTGAGCCGCACGCAGATCCTCGAGCACGTGTGGGACGACAACTTCGACCCCATCGGCAACGCCGTGGACGTGCTCGTGGGCCGGGTGCGCCGCAAGATCGACCGGCCCGACCTCCCCCCGCTGGTGCACACGGTCGTCGGAATGGGCTACGTCCTGGCCGACCGCTGGCCGCCGGATGGCTCGTAGCCGGCTCCGGCTCCGCCTCGCGCTCCGGTTCGGGGCCGCCTTCCTGGTCGGTCTCGTCGGGCTCGACGCCGGCCTCTACCTCTATCTCCACCGCCGCGACGACCGCCGCCTCACCCGCGAGCTGACCGAGGCAGCCCGGGGACTCTTGCTTGCCGTGCGGCGCGAGCAGGAGGAGCCGGGCGAGACGCTGCCGGCCGCGGTCGCCGATGCCCTCGACGAATGGCCCGCCGGTCCGGAGGCCTTCGCCGTCTTCGGCCCGGGCGACAGCCTGCTGGGCGCCCGGGTGACGCGGGGTCTTCCGGAAGTGGTGGCCGCGGCCCGCCGCCCGCCCGGGCCCTCCGCCGTCTGGGACGTGCCGCTCGCCGGCGGGGCCGACGGGCGGCTGGCGCAAGCGTCCGACACCGCCGAGGGCGGCCCGCTCCGGGTCGTGGCGGCGCGGTCCACGGCGGCCCTCCGCGAGTACGGCGAGGCCCTGGCGGGCTGGCTCGCGGTGAGCCTGCCGATCGTGATGCTGTTCGCGCTCGTCGCGGGATACCTGCTCGCCCGGCGCTCGCTCGGGCCGATCGAGGAGATGGGGCGCGCGATCGGCGCCATCGCCCCAGAGGCCCTGGACCGCCGCCTGCCCGTGAGCAACCCGCCCGACGAGCTGGACGCGCTGGCCGATCAGTTCAACCGGCTGCTGGAGCGGCTCGCGGACGCGCAGGCGCGGAACCGCGTGTTCCTCGCTCAGGCCGCGCACCAGCTCAAGACCCCCCTCACCATCGTGCGGGGCGAAAGCGCGCTGGGGCTCGACCACCCCCGCGAGCGCGGGGAATACGAGGAGAGCCTGCGCCGCATCCAGCGCGCCGCCGAGCAGATGACCCAGCGGGTGGAAGGCCTGCTGCTGCTGGCCCACGCGGAGGCCGGCGAGCGCCCGCCCCTCACCGATGACGTCGAGCTGGACGGCCTGGCCCTCGAGTGCGCCGACCTGATGCGCGGCCGCGCGCGGGGTCTCCATCGCACCCTGAAGCTGGAGCGGGTCGAGCCGGTTCAGGCGCGCGGCAACGAGGCGCTGCTGCGGGAGGCGCTGCTCGAGCTGACCGAGAACGCGCTGCGTCACGGCGCCTCCGACGCCCCGGTCGGGCTGTCCGCCTACGCCGACGACGGGCGGGCGACGATCGCCGTCTCGAGCGGCGGCCCGCCCCCGCCCGCCTCCGCGCTGCACGAGCCCGCCTCTCCGCCGCGGTGGCCGACCGACTCGGGCGGCCTCGGGCTGTCCATCGTGCGCTGGATCGCCACCGCCCACGGCGGGCGGTTCAGCTACGCTCGGCGCGGCGACCGGAACGTCTTCGCCCTAGACTGGCCCCTCTCCCGCTGACGCCCGCGGCGCGCGCCTCATGACGAAAGCATGACGAGCGCTGTCAGCCGGGTGTCATGTGGGCAGGCTAACCTCGGCCGTGTCCCATCGCCTGCCGCCGCTCCTCGCGCTGCTGCCGCTGGCGCTGGCGCCCCTTCGGATCGCGGCGCAAGAGCCCCTGACCCTGGACGCGGCGCTCCGCGAGGCGGACTCCGCCAACGCCCTCCTGCCCGTGGCCCGCTCGGAGGTGGCGGCCGCCGGGGAGCGGGTGCGCGCGGCGGAGGGGCGCCTCTGGCCCAGCGTTTCAGTGGACGGCGACCTCCACGACGGTACCCCGGCCGACTACGCGGCGGGCGACGCGCGGCTTCAGCTCGTCGCCGACCAGGTGATCTACGACGGGGGCGCGCTCCGGGCCGGTGTCCGCTCCCTGCGGGCGCAAGCGCGGTCGGCACACGCCCGCTACCGGATCGCTCAGAAGGACCTCGAGCTGGCCGTGCGAAGCCGGTTCAGCGAGACGCTGATGATCCAGGACGAGCTCGCCACCCGGCGGGAGGGCATCGCGCGGCTTCAGACCTACCTGACCGGGATCCAGGCGCGCCAGGCGGCGGGACAGGGCGTCGCGGGAGACGTCCTGCGGACCAGGGTCCGGCTCGGGACCGAACAGGCGAACGTCACGGACGCCGAGCGGCGCCTGGCCGACACGCGGGTCGAGCTGAACGACCTCCTCGGCCGGGACCCGGCGACCCCGCTCGCGCTGGCGCCCTTGCCGCCGCCTACCCCGCCACCGGCCGACTCAACCGGTCCCGGGGCCGACCTGCCCGACGTGCGCCAGGCGGCAGCCGACTATGACGCCGCCGTGGCCGCCGAGGGCGTCGTCCGGGCGGGCCGGCGGCCGGCCCTTACCCTCTCCGCCAACGCCGGCGCCGAGCCGCTGCTGGGCGGGACGAGCGGCGGCGCCGTGTTGAACACCGGCAGCGGGCTCGGGCTCGAGGTCACGCTGTCGCTCTCGTGGCCGGTGTGGGACCGGGGGGTGTATCGCGCGCGGCTCGCCGAGGCGCGGATCAACGCCCAGCAGGCGGGCCAGGTCGAGACGGCCGTCCGGCGGCAGGCGCGGCTCTCCCGGCAGCGCGCCCTCGAGGACCTCCGCCATGCCTACGAGGAAGTCACGACCCGCGCGGCCACGGTCCCCGCGGCCCGCGACTCCTACCTCCAGGCACAGAGCCTCTACCGCGGCGGCGGGGCCACCGCGCTGGAGGTGCTCGACGCCTACTCGTCGTGGATCGACGCTAGCAATGCCTACGCCGGCGCCATGCTGACCTACCGCCTCGCCGAGGCGCGGGTCCAGCGCTGGAGCACGCCGTGAGGCGGGTGGTGCTCGTCCTCTTCGCGCTCGGCTGCTCCGGCGGGCGCGGCGCGCCCCCCGCCGGCGACGCGGCGCGGACCGACTCGGCCTCGGTCGCGGCCGCGACTCCCGTACGGGTCGCCGCGGTGGCGGAGACGACGCTCACCGTGAGCGTCGGCGGCCCGGGGCGGACGGACGCCTTGAGGCAGTCGAAGATCCGGGCGCCGTTCACGGGCACGCTGGTGTCGCTTCGGGTCGCGGACGGCGACCGGGTGGCGCGGGGCGAGGAGGTCGGCGCCGTCGTGTCGCGCAACAGCGAGGCGGCGCTCGCCGGCGCCCGGGCCATGGTCGACGCGGCGCGCACGCCGCAGGAGCGGGCGGACGCCGAGCGCGCGCTCGAGCTAGCCCGGCAGGAGCTGGTGCGGCAGCCGCTCCGCGCGCCCGAGGCGGGCGTGGTCCTGTCGCACGCCGCGAACCAGGGCGATCTCGTTAACGAGGGTGACGAGATCCTCGGCATCGCCGCCGCCGGCTCGACCGTCTTCATCGCCCAGATCGCGCAGGCGGACCTTCCCCGCATCCACCCGGGCCAGCCGGCGACGATCGCGCTCACCGCGCGTTCGGCGGCGCTCCCGGGCGTGGTGCACGGCATCCTCCCCTCGGCCTCGAGCGCGGACCTCACCGCGCCGGTGCGCGTGGACTTCCCCGGAGGCCGTCCGCCGGGCGGCCTCGGGCTGTTCGGGACGGCCCGCATCGTCGTCGAGGAGGTGCGGAACGCCCGGGTGGTGCCGGCGCCGGCCGTGCTGCGGGACGATATCTACGGGACGACCCGGGTGGCGGTGGTGGGCCCGGACATGCGGGTGCGCTGGGCGCCGGTCACGACCGGGGCCGCCGAGGGCGGGCTGGTGCAGATCGTCTCCCCGCAGCTCGATGCCGGCGCCCGGGTGATCGTGACGGGGCAGGTCGGGCTTCCCGACGGAGCCCCGGTCCGCATCCTCCCATGACGTTCGTGGACCGGATCCGCGGCCGGGCCGCGGCCGTCTACGCACTCCTCGCCGTCCTCGTGGCCGCGGGGGTCTACACGGCCCGCGAGCTGCCCGCGGCGATCTTTCCATCGGTCACCTTCCCCATCGTGAAAGTCATCGCGGACGTCGGCGAGGAGCCGGCGGCGCGCATGATGCCGACCGTGACGCGCCCGCTCGAGGAGGCGCTCCTCCGCGTTCCCGGTATCCGGTCGGTCCGCTCCACGACGTCGCGCGGGTCCTCGGAGCTGACCGCCGAATTCGAGTGGGGAACGGACATGCACGAGGCCCTGCAGCGGGCCCAGGCCGAGACGCAGCGCATCCTGCCGGGCCTCCCGCCGGCCACCCGGCTCGACGTCGAGTGGATGAACCCGGCGAGCTTCCCGATCCAGGGCTACGCCCTGACCTCGGACACGCGCTCGCAGGCCTTCCTGCTCCAGCTCGCGGAGTTCACGCTCAAGCCCGCGCTGGTGCGCATCGCGGGCGTGTCCCAGGTCCAGATCCAGGGCGGTCGCCAGCGCGAGTTCCAGGTGTGGCTCGATCCGCACGCGCTCGCGGGACGGGGCCTTTCGGTCGCCGACGTCACCGCCGCGATCCGGAAGAGCCACCTGGTTCAGTCCGCCGGGCTCACCGAGCAGAACCACGAGCTGTACCTCACCCTGGTGGACGGGCGGGTGCACGACCTGGCGGCGCTCTTGCGCCTGGCCGTGCCGCTGCCGGCCGGCCCGCCCGCCACGCTTGGCGACCTGGGGGAGATCAAGGTGGCCGACGAGGTCTCGTACATCCGTACCACCGCCGACGGGCAGCCGGCGGTCCTGGTCAACATCATCCGCCAGCCATCGGCCAACACGGTCGCCATCGCCGACGGAGTCAGCCAACTGTTCCGGGACGAGCCGAACCTCCTGCCGCGCGACGTGCGGTGGTCCCCCTTCTACGACCAGGCGCGGTTCGTCGCCGACTCGGTGCGAGGCACGCGCGACGCGGTGCTGATCGGGATCGTGCTCGCCGGCCTCGTGCTGTGGGCATTCCTGCGGAAGCTCCGGCTCACGCTGATCGCCGGGCTCACCATTCCGATCACGGTGGCCGTCGTCGCGCTGGCGCTCGGCGCCACCGGCCAGACGATCAACCTGATGACGCTCGCGGGGATCGCGGCGGCGATCGGCCTGGTGGCCGACGACGCGATCGTGGTGATCGAGAACATCGATCGCATCCACACCGATGGAGCATCGGCCGACCCGGCCGGGGACGGCCTCCGGGAGATGCTGCCGGCGCTGATCGGATCGAGCCTCTCGACCACGGTCATCCTCCTCCCCTTCGCCCTCCTCGCCGGCGTGGTGGGCGCGTTCTTCAAGCCGCTCGCCCTGACGATGGCCCTGGCCCTGGCGGTGTCGTTCCTCGTGGCGGTGACGGCGGTGTTCGTCTCCGTCGGCCGGTTCGGCTTTCCACGGACGCGGCGGGCGGCGCCGGTGCGACTGCAACGACTCCCGGCGGTCTGGAGCGCGGTCGCGAGGCCGGCCGGCCGGGCATACGACCGGATCACCGGATTCGTCGTCGCCCACGGGACGCTCGCGGTGCTGGCCACCGCCGGCCTCGTGGCCATCACCCTGCTGCTCTACCGCAGGATCGGCACGGACTTCCTGCCCCACATGGACGAGGGCTCGATCATCCTCGACTACTGGACCCCGCCGGGCACGTCGCTGACCGACACGGACGAGATGCTGCGGCAGGTGGAGCGGATCATCCAGGCGACGCCCGACGTCGCCGGCTACTCACGGCGCACCGGCACGCAACTCGGGTTCTTCATCACCGAGCCCAACCGGGGCGACTACGTCATCAACCTCAAGCCCCGGGGCAAGCGGCGGCCGGTCGAGACGGTCATGGACGACCTGCGCGCCCGGATCCAGGCGGTGGAGCCGGCGGTGCACACGGACTTCGGACAGCTCCTCGAGGACAACATCGGGGACCTGACGGGCGGCGCCCCGCAGCCGATCGACATCAAGCTGTTCGGCGACGACCCGGCCGTGCTCCAGACCAAGGCGCGCCAGGCGGCCCGGATCATCTCGGGCATTCGCGGCGTGGAGGACGTGTTCGACGGCATCGTGATCGCGGGCCCGGCGCTCGACATCCGGGTCGACTCCCGTGCGGCGGCACGGTACGGCCTCAGCACGGAGGACGTGCACGCGGCCGTCGAGCCGGCGGTCACCGGGACCGTGGTGGACCAGGTCCGGGTCGGCGACCGCATGTACGACCTGCGGGTGTTCACCCGTCACGACGGGCCGCTCGGCGACCTCAGGATCCGCGCGCCCGCACCGAGCGCGGCCCTGCTCCCGCTGTCCACGGTGGCGACGATCGAGACCGGGCCACCCGAAGCCGAGATCGACCGGGAGAACCTGAAAACCTTCATCGGCGTAACGGCCCGCCTGTCAGGACGGGACCTTGGCGGGGCGATCGCGGAGATCCGCCAGCGCCTGTCGCGGGAGCTGCCGCTCCCGCCCGACATGTCCATCCACTACGGCGGGCTCTATCAGCAGCAACAGCAGTCGTTCCGCGGCCTGTTCCTGGTGCTGCTCGCGGGCCTCGCCCTCGTCTCGGTGGTGGTGCTGCTCGAGTTCGGGGACTGGCGCGCGCCCATCGTGACGTCGCTCTGCGCGGTCGCGGGGCTCGCGGGCGTCCTGCTGGCGCTGGTCCTCACCGGCATGACGCTCAACATCTCGAGCTACGTGGGCGCGATCATGATGGTGGGGATCGTGGGCGAGAACGCCATCTTCGTGATTCACGAGGCCCGCACGGAGCTGGCCCGCGGCCTGCCGCCGCCCGAGGCCTGGCTCAGCGCCTCCCGCCGGCGGCTCCGCCCGGTGGCAATGACGGTCCTGGCCTCCGCGTTCGCCCTCGCGCCGCTGGCGCTGGCGCTCGGGGAGGGGTCGCAGCTGATGCAGCCGCTCGCCATCGCCGTGATCGGGGGGTTCGTGCTGTCGGGCCCCATCGTGCTGGTCGTGCTGCCCGGCCTCTATCATCTCTTCGATCCGCGCGGCCGCCTGGGCGCTGAAAGATCCACCCCACTCCGCTAGGTTCCGGCGGACCCGCCCCGGACCCCAATGCAACCCTGCCGCCTGCCGTGAAGGCGCTCGACCAGCTCACCCTCGCCGCGCTCGGACTGCTGCTCGCAGCCGCCGTGGCGGGCTATGTCTCCACCGAGAGCCCCGGCGCCAACGCCGGCCCTCGGCCCGAGTCCGACGCGCCCGCCTCGCTCATCGACCGGCGGCCGTTCCGCACGGCACAGCGGCTCGCCGCCCTCGCCGACACCCGCGCGGACCGGGACCTCGCCCGCGAGGCGCTCCGGCTCGGCGACCACTCCATCGACCTCGCCTTCACCATCGCCCTGCTCGAGGCGGCGGAGCATCCGCCGGCGCTCACGCCCGAGACGCGCGTCGTCCAGGCCCGGATCGACAGCACCAAGCGCCTCATCGCCGACGACAGCGTGCGCGCAGCGCGCCTGGCCGCCGAGACGAAGCGGGGCGGAGCGGACGCGGACCGGACGGAGACGGAGCTGGAGCTGGTCAACGCGCAGCTCGAGCTCTACCGGGGCGAGCTGGCCGACGCCAAGGACGACCTGATCCGGGCGGGCGGTGATCCGAAGGGCCGCATCCGCGAGATGGTGGCGGACCACGACAGCACGGAGCACGACGCGGCCGGCGCGCTCAAGCCGGCGACGCCCGAGGAGGCCGGGGCCGAAGCCAAGGCGCAGCGCAGCGGGCTGATCGGGAAGCTCGAACGCTGGCGGGCGCTGCGGGACAAGCAGGCCGCTCTCAACCAGGCGCGGGACGAGACCACCGCCGGCATCCCGGCGCTGACGGCCCGGCGGCAGGAGTTCGCGCAGCACATGGGGCAGGTCCAGGGGGACACGACCGGCGATCAGCTGGCGCGGACCCGGCACCTGGCCGCCGACCAGAAGGTGCTCGCCGGGCTTACCCAGCGGATCGAGGACCAGGTCTCGCTGCTCGACGTCTACAGCCGCTGGGGGGCCCTGGTCACGGACCAGCGCCGCGCCGCGCTCCACTCGGTCCTGCTCGGCTGCGTCTGGCTCCTGCTCATCCTGCTGGCGACCGTGGCCATCGGAGCCTGGCTCGAGCGGGTGTTCGCCCGCTTCGCGCCCGAGCGGCGCCGGCTCCAGACGCTGCACACGGTCACGCGCTTCGCGATGCGGGGCCTCGCGGTCGTAGCGGCGGCGCTCATCCTGATCGGCCCGCCCAGCCAGCTCGCCACGATCATCGGCCTGGCGGGCGCCGGCCTCACCGTCGCGCTCAAGGACTTCATCGTCGGCTTCTTCGGCTGGTTCGCGCTGATGGGCCGGAACGGCATGCGGGTGGGCGACTGGGTGGAGATCAACGGCGTGAGCGGCGTCGTAATCGACATCACGCCGTTCCACACGGTGCTGCTCGAGACCGGCAACTGGACCGACGCGGGCCACCCCACCGGCCGCCAAGTGACGTTCAACAACGCCTTCGCGATCGAGGGGCACTACTTCAACTTCTCCACTTCCGGACAATGGCTCTGGGATGAGGTGGAGCTGGATCTGCCGAGCGCCACCGCGCCCGCGATGATCGAGGCGATCCGGAAGATGGTGACCGACGAGACGGCGGAGAACGCGCGGCTGGCCGAGCAGGAGTGGGGCCGGGCCACGGCGGCGCGGGCGGTGAGCGGCTTCTCAGGCGAGCCCGCGATCGACGTGCGTCCCGGCCCGGCCGGAACGCACGTCCTCGTGCGGTACATCATCCGCGCCCAGGACCGGCACCGGTTCCGGACGCGGCTCTACCAGGCGGTGGCGGAGCTGTTGGGGCAGGCGTCGCCCGCGGTGACGCAGGCGACGTAGCCCCCAGACGTCAGCCCTTCTGCGCCCGGAAATTCACCGTGGCGCTCGCTCCGCTGTAGACGACGCGAATGGTCCAGGTGCCGGCGACTCCCGCCGTGGTGGGGAAGGTGCCGTTGTCGGCCAGGGAGCGGGAGTAGACCTGCGCCCCGTTGGCGTCGAGGATCACCAGCGTCGCCGTCCCCCCCGTGACCGTCGTCGCCTGGTTCACGTTGGCCACCGTGCCGCTGTTCTGCCAGGTGTACGAGAGCGTCCCGGTGTAATTGGTGACGCTGGTCGCCTGGTACTGGAAGTTGTCCGGCGAGTTCGTGACCTGGGGCTGGATCCCGGGCCCGGTGGGCGAGCTGCCGCACCCGGTGGCCGCGGCCAGGCCGAGCATACCGGCGGCGACCCAGACGTTCAGACGCGAGCGCATTTGGCGACTCCTCCGTTAGTGATCCGACTGCCCGTCGTGATTGTCGTCCTCGAACGCCTCGAACGACGCCTTGATGTGGTTCTCGACCAGCGACTGGTTCGGCTGGCCCAGGAGCGCCGTCGCCGGATCCACGAGCCCCGTGCCATCCGCCGTCTTGAACCAGCTGCTCACGTCCACGAACAGCGTGATGCTCGCCGGCGTGGAGCCGTCGGTCGTGATCGGCGGCGAGAGCGCGATCTCCTGCTCCGCATCCAGATCGGTGGTGAAGGTGAACGGCGTGCCGTTGTAGGTACCGGTGGCCTTGATGCTGACGCCGTCGAAGCCGGAGTTGGCGGCCAGGAAGGCGGCGTCGGCCGTGTCGCTGCTCGAGACCCGGTGCACGTGCAGCTCGGCCTTGTCGTAGGTCCCGGCCGGCACCTGGACGCTGAAGCTCTGGCTGGCGCCCGGGGCGAGGGTCAGATCGAGCAGCACCGGGCCCACGTTCAGCTCCTCGCAGTCCTGCTCGTGGTTCACGTCGTTCTCGCAGGTGACGTCCTTGCCCTCCCGCTGGAGCTCGATGTGCCGGGCGACGAGCTGCACGTCGGTGAGGTCGAGCGTGTTGGCACCCAGGGTGATGCTCAAGGGGGTCGGCGTCGTGCTGAGCGAGGCCTTGCTCGCCGAGGGAGGCGTGCCCGCCCGTGTCGCGGTATTGAACGACACCGTGCTGCCGCCACCCGCGCTCGGCCCCGTGGAACTGCAGGCCGCAAGGCCCGAAGCAAGAAGCAACAGACCAACCCGCCGATGCGTCGCGTTCATGTCGTGTGCTCCCGTGTGTTTGGAACTCGCACGCGAGGCCGCTCGGGCCCCGTCGCACGGCCGGAGGGCAAGGAGCCTGCCATGCACGAGCGCCTGTCGCATCTCACGATGCGACAGGCGCGTTCATGACCGGGAGCTGGAGAAGATGCGCAGGATGATGCATCACGCCGGTGAACGGCTGGAACGCGGCGTTACAGCCGCGGTGCCTCGCTAGCGGAACCGGCGAAAGGGACGGTCGTCCCAGTCGAAGCGCCGGAACGGATGGCCGAAGTGCAGGCCAAAGAAGACGCCGCTCCCGAAGGCCGGGTAATAGGGATAGCCCCAGCCATAGTACGGATACCCGAAACCGCCCCACGGGGCGTAGGTGTACGTGGGGCGCCGGGCCACGGAGTAGCCAAGGAGATCGTAGTCGAAGTTGGCCTGGGAGACG
>Ga0187824_10000202_pt1 | contig 11280 bp, 9 predicted proteins | sample NC_wetland_sal_i_13_FD_132437 | JGI IMG/M metagenome (GOLD analysis project Ga0187824, IMG submission 132437) | Wetland sediment microbial communities from Neuse River Estuary, North Carolina, USA - SourceSoil_4 | ecosystem: Environmental > Aquatic > Freshwater > Wetlands > Sediment | place... | reverse complement strand
CGCCGATCTCGATCGCCCGAAGGAGGCCGCCGCCGTGCTCGAGCGGATGATCCTGGGCTTCCCCGACAGCGCGCTGATTCCCCAGGCGCGCCGCCTGCTCGACGAAGTCCGCGGGGCGGTGCCCAGGACATGAGGCGCCGGGACTTCCTCGCCGGCTCCGCCGCCGCGCTGGCGGCGCTCACGCCCGCCGCGCGGCTTTGGGCCGCCGGCCGGGCGGGGTGGCTCCTGGTTCCCATGGACGACGCGCAAAGCGACCACCTCAAGGCGTACGGGCTCACCTACCGCGCGGTGCAGCGGGGCGTGCGCGCCGAATGGCTGCTCAACTACCGGAACGGCGCCTTCCTCATGCCGGCCGATGCGACGACGCCGCGCGACGCCGCGCTCGCCGGCATCACCGTCGAGCCGATGGACGACGGCCAGGTGCTCCAGGTCCGGGCGCAGATCCAGGACGGCAACATGGACGCCATCCCCCTGGAGAAGCCGCCCAAGGTCGCGGTCTACGTGCCGCCCAACGCCCCGCCCTGGGACGACGCGGTGACGATGGCGCTCAACTATGCCGGGATCGAGTTCGCCAAGATCTGGGACTGGGAGGTGCTGCACGACGGGCTCAAACAGTACGATTGGCTGCATCTTCACCACGAGGACTTCACCGGACAGTACTCGAAGTTCTATCTCAACTACGCCGGCGCGCCGTGGCTGCTGGACATGGTGAAGCAGAACACCGCGATGGCGCGCTCGCTGGGCTTCCCCAGCGTTCCCGAGGAGAAGAAGGCGGTGGCCCGGGCGATCGCGGCGTTCGTCGAGCGGGGCGGCTTCCTCTTCGCCATGTGCACGGCCACCGAGACGCTCGACCTGGCGCTCGCCGGGCAAGGCGTGGACATCGCGACCAACTACGCCGACGGGACGCCGATGGACCCGAAGGCGTCCGAGAAGATGCACTGGGAGCTGGCGCTGGCGTTCCAGAACGCGCACCTGGAGCTCGACCCCTCGGTGCCGGTGTTCTCGGACATCGACGGGCACCAGGTCAACTCGCTCGACCGACGCCAGCCGCTGGGCTCGTTCACGCTGTTCAACTTCAGCGCGAAGATCGATCCGGTCGCGACGATGCTGGTGCAGAACCACCGGCAGGTGATCCCCGACTTCTACGGGCTCACCACCTCGTTCACCCGGCGGACGCTCAAGCCGAGCGTGACGGTGCTGGCCGACGAGCCGGGCGCGCCGTGGGTCAAGTACATCCACGGCGAGCGGGGGCAGGGCACCTGGACCTTCTTCGGGGGGCACGATCCGGAGGACCCGCAGCACCAGATCGGCGACGCGGCGACCGATCTGTCGCTCCACCCGCACTCGCCGGGCTACCGGCTGATCTTGAACAACGTGCTGTTCCCGGCGGCGAAGAAGAAAGAGCTGAAGACCTGACAACTGCAACTGCAAACCACAGAGGCACGGAGGCACAGAGACTGCATTTTCTTGGTACGCTGTTCGGGCATCTCGCGACTAGATTGATACGTTAGATCTCTTACGGACAGCCCCCACAAGCTGTTCTCCGTGCTTCTGTGCCTCTGTGGTTCAAAAGCCATTGAAGAATTCCGCTGAGCGCATCCAAGCCGATGTCGGCGCCTACCTCGCCCGGGAGATCGCGGCCGCGGGCGGGCGCGAGGTGTCGTTCGTGGCGCAGGTGGGCCCCGATGGCGTCGTCGTCGGCGCGCGGGTCGTGGCGCGGGGCACGGTGGACATGGTGCTCGCGCTGCCGGGCGTCGCCCGGCGGGGCGAGATGCTGCTGCACAACCACCCGAGCGGCCTGCTCGAGCCCTCGGTCGCCGATCTCAACGTGGCGGCCCTGCTGCACGACGGCGGCGTGGGCTTCGGAATCGTGGACAACGCGGCCACCGAGCTGTACGTCGTGGTCGAAGTGCCGCGCGGCCACGAGATCCGCCGGATCGATCCCTTCGACATCATCGACGCGCTGGGCGAAGAGGGCCCCGTCGCCCGCGTGCTGGGCCGCTACGAGGACCGGCCCACCCAGCGGGACATGGCCGCGTACGTGGCCGACGCGTACAACGACGGCGGGGTGCTCCTGCTCGAGGCGGGCACCGGGGTCGGGAAATCGTTCGCCTATCTCGTCCCGGCGCTGGCCTGGGCCCGGGCCAACGGCGAGCGTACCGTGGTGAGCACGAACACGATCAATCTCCAGGAACAGCTCGTCGGCAAGGACCTGCCCCTCCTGCGCGAGGCGCTCGCCACCGACGGCTACACCCCGACGTTCGCCCTGCTCAAAGGCTGGCGGAACTATCTCTGTCTCGCGCGGCTCCACGGCGCGGTCGGCGGGCAGCGGACGCTGCTCGAGCCCGAGAAGCACGACGAGCTGCTCGGCCTGGCCGAGTGGGCCGGCCACACGGCCGACGGCACGCTGAGCGATCTGCCGGTGGCGCCGAGCGGCGAGGTGTGGGACGAGGTGAGCGCGGAGCCCGACCTCTGCACCCGGCTCAAGTGCCCCCACTTCGACCAGTGCTTTCTCTTCCGCGCGCGCCGGCGGGCGGCGGAGGCGGACGTCGTGGTGGTGAACCATCATTTGCTCGCAGCCGACCTCTCGGTCCGGCAGGCGTCCGACAACTGGGAGGAGGCGGCGGTGCTTCCGCCCTATCGCCGTCTGGTCCTCGACGAGGCACACCACCTGGAGGACGTGGCCGCGCAGCATCTTGGCGTCCAGGTGACGAGCCGGGGCCTCCAGCGGCTGCTTGGCCGGTTCGAGCGGCGGGGCAAGGGCCTCGTGCCCACGCTCGCCTACGAGCTGATGGCCCAGGGCGGGGAGGGCGCGCGGGCCGGACTCGAGCTGCTCCAGCAGCGACTGCTGCCCGCTCTGGCGCACGCGCGGCTGGCGGGCGAGGCGCTGTTCCTCCGGCTGCACGGTCGCCTGGAGGCGCTGCCGGGCGCCCAGCTCCGGCTGGACGACGCCTTCGGCGCCGATCCGGTTTGGGGCGAGGGGCTCGCCGCGGAGCTGGAGGCGGCGCTGGGGGCGCTGCGCACGCTGGCCGAGATCCTGGACGCGGTGACCGACCGGCTGGAAGAGGGCGACGGGACCGACCGCTCGCGGCAGCTGCTCCAGGAGCTGCGCGCGGTGCTGCGCCGGCTCGCGACCGTGGGCGACGGGCTGAACCGTACTCTCCGGCCCGCGGCCGGCGGTCCGCCCACGGTGCGCTGGATGGAGCGGACCGGCCAGCGCGGCCAGGCGACCGGCCTGTTCGCGGTGCCGCTCGACCTCGCCCCGCTGCTCCGGGAGCTCCTGTGGGACCGGCTGGACACGGTCGTGCTCACCAGCGCCACGCTCGCGGCCGGCGGCGAGTTCGAGTTCCTCGAGTCCCGGCTCGGCCTCACCGGCGAGGACACGCCCGTCACCGTGCGGGAGACGTTCGCGTCGCCCTTCGACTATCCGTCCCAGTGCCTGTTCGGCATACCCACCGACCTGCCGGAGCCGCGGGACGACGAGGCGGGCCACGGGGCGGCACTGGCGCAGATCGTGACCGATCTGGCGTACGCGTCGGACGGCGGGATGTTCGTGCTGTTCACCAGCCACGCCGCGCTGCGCCGCGCGGCGGCGGCCCTCCGGGACACGCTGGCCGCGCGGTGGCCGGTCCTGGTGCAGGGCGAGGCGTCGCGCGACCTGCTGCTCCGCCGGTTCCGCGACGCCGGCAACGCCATCCTGCTCGGCACCGATTCGTTCTGGGAGGGTGTGGACGTGCCGGGGCGCGCGCTCCGCGCTCTCGTGCTCAATAAGCTACCTTTCAAGGTTCCGTCGGAGCCGCTGACCGCGGCCCGGCTGGAGCGGCTGGCAGAGCAGGGAAGCGACGGCTTCATGGGATACCTGCTGCCGCATGCGGCGCTCAAGCTCAAGCAGGGCTTTGGCCGGCTCATCCGGAGCCGCCAGGACGTGGGGGTGGTCTTGCTGCTGGACAGCCGGGTGGTAACCAAGCGCTACGGGCCGTTGGTGCTGAGCGGACTCCCGCGCGCGGAGCGGGTCGTCGGGAGCTGGAGCCAGGTCCGGACCCGGTGCGAGGACTTTTTCGCCCGGTTCGGCATCGGAGCGAGCGTATGATCCCGGTCCAGCCCGGCAAGATCGTCGGCGTCGGGCGGAACTACCTGGAGCACGCCCGGGAGCTGGGCAACGAGGTGCCGCCGGAGCCGCTCATCTTCCTCAAGCCGACGACGGCGCTGCTCGCGCCCGGTGGAACGATTCTCCTGCCGCGCGTCTCCAAGCAGGTGGAGTTCGAGGCGGAGATCGGTGTCGTGATCGGACGGCGGCTCCGGCACGCCGGGCCGGAGGAGGCGGAGGCGGGCATCGCCGGCTACACCTGCGTGAACGACGTCACCTGCCGCGACCTTCAGCGCGCGGACGGCCAGTGGACCCGGGCCAAGGGGTTCGACACCTTCTGCCCGGTCGGGCCGCGAGTGGCGGCGGGCCTGGACTGGCGCGGACTCGAGCTCCGGTGCCGGGTGAACGGCGTGGAGCGGCAGCGGGCCCGGGCCGCGGACATGCACTTCTCGATCCCCGTGCTGGTGTCCTACATCAGCGGGATCATGACGCTCGAGCCAGGCGACCTCATCGCCACCGGCACGCCGGCCGGCACCGCGCCGCTCAAGGACGGGGACGTGGTGGAAGTGGAGATTTCCGGCGTCGGCGTACTCTCGAACCCCGTGCGGAGCGAGAACGGCAGATGATCACCTTCAGCGACCGCCTGGGCGCCCTGCCCGGCTACCCGCTCGCCGAGATCCCGGCCATCAAGCGGCGGCTGCTCGAGCGGGGCGTGGACGTCATCGACCTGGGCGCGGGGGACAACGACGCTCCGCCGCCCGACGTGGCCATCGAGACGATGATCACGGCCGTGCGCACGACCGCGCTCAGCAAGTACGGCTTCCAGCAGGGCCTGCCCGAGTTCCGGCAGGCGGCCACCCGGTGGGTGGAGCGGCGGTTCGGCTTCCGGTTCGATCCGGCCACCGAGATGCTGCCGCTCATCGGCTCCAAAGAGGGGCTGGCGCATCTCGTGTTTGCCGTGGCGAACCCGGGCGACGTGGCCATCGTGCCGGAGCCGGGCTACCAGGCATACATCGGCGGCGCGATCCTCGCGGGCGCCGAGCCGCATATCGTCCCGCTCAAGCGGGAGCAGCGGTTCCTGCTCGAGCTGGACCGGGTGCCGGAGTCGGTCCTCCAGCGCGCGAAGATCGTATTCGTCAACTACCCCAACAATCCCACCGCGGCCGTGGCGACGCCCGAGTACCTCGAGCGCACGGTGGCGATCTGCCGGCGCCACGGGATCCTGCTCGCCTACGACAACGCGTACTGCGACCTCACGTTCGACGGCTACCGGGCGCCGAGCATCTTCGAGACGCCGGGCGCGCGGGAGGTGGCCGTCGAGTTCTTCTCCCTCTCGAAGAGCTTCTCGATGACCGGCTGGCGGATCGGCTTCGCGGTCGGGTCGAAGGAGCTCATCGGCGCGCTCACCCGGGTCAAGTCGTACATCGACACCGGCCCGTGGCTTGCGATCCAGAAGGCCGGGGCCGCGGCGCTCGACCAGCAGGAGGCGCTGGTCGTGCCCGTCCGGGCGGAGATCGAGCGTCGGCGCGACGCCGGGGTCGAGGCCCTCCGGAAGGCGGGCTTCGCGGTGGACTCGCCCAAGGCGGCCATGTACCTCTGGGTGGCGCTCCCGGAGGAGGTGCCCTCCGCGGTGTTCGCGCGGCGGTCCCTGGAAGAGGCCGGTGTGGTAGTCCTGCCGGGGAGCGGCTTCGGCCCGGCGGGCGAAGGCTACTTCCGGATCGCGCTCACGGTGGGCCCGGCCCGGCTCGCGGAGGCGGCGGGCCGCCTGGGCGAGATGCTGGAGCGGATGCGGCGTGGAGCGCTCGCGACCAGCGCTTGAGCTGACGCTCCCGCGCCCCCGGCGGGGCTGGCCGTGGATCGCGCTCGCGGCGAGCCTGCTCTTCCACGCCGTCGTCATCCTCGTGTCGCGGGTGGATGGCCGGCCCCCGGTCGTGCCGCATCGCCCGGACCAGCTCATCGTCCTGCCCCCGTTGGCCGACGGGCCGCGGGCCGTCGAGCTGCCGTACCGCGAGCCTCGCGCGGAGCCGGGCGCACCCGGGCGTCCAAAGGCACCGGTCCGGCGGCTGCCGGAACCGACGCCGCTGATCGTGGTCCCGGTTCCGGTGGCGCCTCCCCGGGACTCCGGGCTGGTCATGGCGCCGCCGCCGGCGCCGGTGACCCCCGGTCGCATCGGGCCCGACTTCGCCGACGGCCAGCTCTGGGTGCGCCCGCTCCCGCTCCCGCCCCGGGAGCTGGCCCAGCGCCTCCGGAAGACCGACGCGGAGCTCGCCGACAGCGTGGTGAAGGTCACGATCCAGAAGTTCCTCGACTCGATCGCCGTGGAGCCGGGCGCCGACCGCGCCGAGCTGCCCGAGTGGAGCACCAACATCGCGGGCAAGAAGTTCGGCATCGACCGGAAGTACGTGACGGTGGCGGGGCTCAAGATCCCGGCCGCGGTGCTCGCGCTCATCCCGCTGCACGGTGGGACCAACGAGTCGAAGGCGTTCGACCACACCGACGAGCTGCTGGCCGACCTGCGCTACGCCGCGAACCGGGCGCAGACGCTGGACGACTTCAAGAAGGCGATCAAGGAAATGCGCAAGCGCAAGCAGGAGGAGCACGACTTCCAGAAGAACCAGCAGAGCCTGCCGCCGCCGGACCTGCGCTCGCCGGCGCCGGCGGCCGCCGTCACCCGGGCCACTCCACCCGACACCGGAGGCTCGCGCGCCCAGTGAAGCTCATCGACACCGACGAGACCGTCGTCCTGGTCACGGGCACCTCGCTCACGGCGGAGGAGCGTGACCGGCCGATCGCCTACTCGCTCAAGGCCGAGATCGACCGCCGGGGCACGGGGCACGCGTACCGGCGGGCCGTGGTGGTGGGCGACCGGTGGTACCTCGAGAACCGGGTATTCCATCTCAATCCGACGATCGCGGTCGGTGGGCCGGGCGCGAACGCGGTGACGGCCGAGCTGGCGGACGCCATCCCGGCGGTGCTCTCGCTGGACGACCGGGTGTTCATCCAGGCCGATTTCGACGCCGACGTGAAGCGGGCGAGCCTCTGGGGCGCGGACGCCCGCGCCACCGCCGCGGCGGTCGAGGCGTTCGTGGGCCGGGGGCTGCTGGACGATCTGCTGGGCCGGATCTGGAAGTTTCGGGTAGGGACCCTGGTTTAGGTAAGAGGTAAGAGGTAAGAGGTAAGAGGTGAGAGGTAAGAGGTGAGAGGTAAGAGGAGGGGGGCCCCGCGCCGGCGCGGAGCCCCCCTCTCACCTCTCACCTCTCACCTCTCACCTCTCACGCTTCTTACCTCTCACGCTTCCCCTCCCAGCAGGTCCTCCAGCGCCCGGTCCACCACTTCCGCCGTCTTCCCCTCGACAATCTTCCGCAGGATGTCCGCCGCCTCGAGCGGCAGGCTGCCGGGATGCACCCGGTCCTTGGAAAACCGCACGATGTTGCCCAGCGGGATCGGGGCCACGGGCGGCTCGCCGTCGTCACCCTCCGCTGCCGCGGCTTCGTAGCCGGAACCGGGGACGCTCCCGGCCCAGGGCTCGCGATCGTCCTCCAGCTCGAGCTGCAGCTCCGGCGGGAGCGTGACCATGGCGAAGAGCTGGCACTGGAGGCCGGGAGGCGCCTCGCGTGCCACGAGCACGACCGGCACCGGCTGATCGAAGAGGTGGTGCGCATGGACCTGCTCCCAGGCTTCCGGGGGTATCGCGCACCGGGCGACCAGGCGCCCGTTGCGGTAGGTCGCCATGCATACCATTCCCTCGGGCGTGCGCTCGTCGTCCACGAGCGCCACGCTGAGGTCGACGGGCCCCTCGGTGGCGGCGAGCGCCGCCGGCGAAGGCGCGGGAGACTCCTCGGCGTCGAACGGTCCGGTCATGCCGGAGCGTAGCGAGGGGGGCGGCCCCGGCGCCAGTACATGGGCGGGGGGCCGGCGGCCTGGTCAGGGCGGCTCGATCGAGCCGTCGTCCGCCACGCGGGCCGCGTTCGCACCGAAGTCGTCGGCCGACAGCTCGCGGACCAGGCCGGCGGCACCGCCGTCGGGGTCGGGCGCCGGTCCCTCGAGCGGCTGCTGGCGCATGGGCACGAGGCGGGCCCGCAGCAGCCGCCCGTCGCCGGCCAGCTCCACCTGGAGCACGCCGGTGAGCGACTGCGGCCCGGCCAGGTTGAAGCCGCGGTAGGTCGCGAAGTTTCCCAGCGAATAGGCGATGAGCTTTCCGTTCCGGAACTCGATGCCGCGGAGCACGTGCGGGCCGTGGCCCACGACGACGTCCGCGCCCGCGTCCACCACCGCGTGGGCCCAGGCCTGCAGGTCTCCCCTCGGCTCCCGCCCCAGCGACTCCGCCACGAACGGGAGGTGCAGGGCCGCGGCTCCCTCGGCGCCCCCGTGGAAGGTCACGACCAGCACGTCCACCAGGCGGCGGAGGGAGTCCACCACCGACACGCTCTGCGGGATGTCGAGCAGGTCGTAGGCGAAGGGATAGGTCGTGAAGCCGATCACGCCGACGATCGTCATGGCGCCGCCCCGGCGGACCGTGTCGATCACGATGCGGCCCAGCGGGCCGTAGATCGCGAGGCCTAGGGCCTCGAGCGTGGTCTCGGTGGAGCGGCGGCCGTCCTGGCCGAAGTCATTGGCGTGGTTGTTGGCCAGATTGAGATGGGTGAAGCCGGCGTCGGCGAGGCGCGGGGCGAGCAGCCTCGGCGTGAGGAAGGCGTAGCAGCGCACCGGCGGCGGGGGCTGGGGCCGTCCGTGCCGGCGCTTGTGCTGGGCGTGCTTGCGTGCCGGGGGCTCGCGCCGAGGGAGCCGAGCCGCTCCGGACAAGCCGACAGTCCTCCGCGGCTCCGTCCCCTCGGCGACTCGCCCCTTCCGGGGACTACCGGCCGTCTCCGCGGCCCCGGTATCCGGCGGCATGCCGCGCCACACCACCGTGTGCTTCTTCCCGCACTTCTCGGTCTCTCCGCTGTCCGCGAGCACGCCCTCGAAGTTCCCGAGCACCAGGTCGCCGGCGAGGGCGGGCTTGGCCGCGGCGAAGAAGCCGCGCCCGGTGTCCGGCGGCACGCCGCCGGGGATCGTCGCCGTCCCGAGGTTGATGTCGCCGACGAAGGCGAGACGGACGTTGGTCGTCGTGTGCCGGCGGGGCGCCGTGGTATCGGCTCGCTCTGCGACGGGGGGCGGCGCTTCGGCGGGTGCGGGCGCCGGCGTGGTGGCGGGCGGAGCGGGGGACGCGCACGCCGCTACGGTGGCCAGCAGAGCCCCGAGCGCCGCGCGCGCGCGCCCGGCGGTCAGGAGGCGGGCGTCGGACGTGGAGCGCTCCGGAGATGGTCGGCGAGCCGGCCGAGGCTTTCCTCCCGCCCGACCACGGCCAGCAATTCGTTCACCGGTTCGGAGACGGTCGAGCCGGTGAGCACGACGCGGATCGGCTGCAGCAGATCGCCCAGCTTGAGCCCGTTCTGCTCGCCGGCGGTCTTGAGGGTCTCGAGCAGCCGCTCCGCCGCCCAGTCACCGGCCGAGATCCCCTCGAGCGTGCGCTGCGCGAGCTCGAGGCTCCGCTGGAACTGCGGGCCCAGCTTCCGCGCGAGCTGCTCGCCCTTGGGATCGAGCCGCACCCGCGTGCGGTCGAGCCGCACGGCGACCTGCTCGGCCAGCTGCACGATGGTGCGGGACCGGGCCTTCACCGCGTCGATCAGCGGGCCGAGGTCGCGGGTGTCCGACGCTACACCCAGCCGGCCCAGCTCACGCCGCACCGGCTCGAGCAGCTCTCCGGCCGGGGTGGCGGACAGGTACTGGCCGTTCATCCACTCGAGCTTCGTGACGTCGAACACCGCCGGCTTGCTCTGGATCCCCTCGAGCGAGAAAAGCCGGATCAACTCGTCCTGGGGCAGAATTTCCCGGTCGCCGCCCGGCGACCAGCCGAGGAGCGCGAGGAAGTTGCGCATGGCGGCGGGGAAGATGCCCTGGTCCCGGTAGTCGCCCACGGCGGTGGCGCCGTGGCGCTTGGAAAGCTTCTTCCCGTCGGGGCCGAGGATCATGGGCACGTGGGCGAAGACCGGCGGCTCGTGAGCGAGCGCCCGGTAGAGCAGGATCTGTTTGGGCGTGTTGGACACATGGTCGTCGCCGCGGATCACGTGGGTGATGCGCATGGCGATGTCGTCCGACACGACCGCGAGGTTGTAGATGGCCGACCCGTCGCTCCGGAGGATGACGAAATCATCCAGCTCCTGGCTGTGCACCGCGATCGGCCCGTGCACCGCGTCGTTCCAGGCCACCTCCTCGTCGGGGACGAAGAAGCGGATGGTGAACGGCATGCCGCGCTCGATCCTGCCGGCGACCTCGTCGGCGGCGAGCCGCCAGCAGCGCCGGTCGTAGCGGAAGCCGCCGCCCGCCGCCTCGGCCTTGGCGCGGCGCTCGTCCAGCTCCTCGCGGGTACAGAAGCAGCGATACGCCTTGCCCGCCGCGAGGAGCCGCTCGGCGTCGGCCCGGTGGCGGCCGGCGTAGGCGCCCTGGAAGTAGGGGCCCTCGTCCCAGGTGATCCCGAGCCAGCCCAGGCCGTCGAGAATGACGCGGGTGTGGGCGTCGGTGCTGCGCTCCTTGTCGGTGTCCTCGATCCGGAGGATGAACACGCCGCTGGTGTGTCTGGCGTAGAGCCAGTTGAAGAGCGCCGTGCGGGCGCCGCCGACGTGGAGGTAGCCGGTGGGGGAGGGAGCGAAGCGTACCCGGGGAGATGTCATCGGTCCGGAGGAACGGTAAACGGTGGTCGGTGAGCGGTAAACCGGAACGGCAGCGGGGGGCGCCCGGCAGCGGCGGCCCCCCGTTCACCCTTTACCGTTTACTGTTCACCGCAGTTTGAGCGGAGTGGGAGGGATTCGAACCCTCGATAGGGGTTTTCACCCCTATAACGGTTTAGCAAACCGCCGCCTTCAGCCTCTCGGCCACCACTCCGAATTGCAGCGCAACAACTTACGTGGTCGGCACAGCCGGGTCAACCGGAAAAGCGCCGCACCACGGACGCGAGTACCAGTAATGAAGACGAGCGCGATTCTCTTGCTTGTGCCCGGCCTGCTGGTGGCGGCGTGCGCGCGGCCGGCCGCCGACCGGCCGCTCTCGCCCGGCGGATTCGTCGGTGCGGAGCTGATCCCGCCCCGGCCCAAGCCGGAGTTCGTGCTGACGGATACGGACGGCCGGCTCTACGACTTTCGCCGGGGGACGGACGG